>JAABUP010000349.1_pt1 | contig 104849 bp, 106 predicted proteins | sample 5559201 | NCBI WGS metagenome assembly JAABUP01 (sample SAMN10711887, study PRJNA513373) | rock metagenome | isolation source: Antarctica rocks | place: Antarctica
ACAATACGCTAAGCGCTGAGCTGGCCGTGGAGGGCCGAACGGCCATCACCGGATCAAATGACGTGCACGCGAGCGACGGAGTTCGGGCGGGTCGTCATGCGTGAAATGAAAGACACCAGCCACCTAGAGAGGAGGCGAGGCATGGCCAAACCTGAGAAGGTCGCCGCTGTCGCGGAGATCACCCAGCAGTTCAGCAGTAGTTCGGCGGCAGTCATTACCGAGTACCGCGGGCTGTCGGTCGCCAAGATGACCCAGTTGCGCACCGCACTCGGTGCCGGATCCACCTACTCCGTCGCCAAGAACACTCTGGTCAAGCGGGCCGCAGCCGATGCCGGGGTCCGGGGCCTCGACGAGTTGTTCATCGGTCCCACCGCGATCGCGTTCATCACCGGTGAACCGGTCGACGCCGCCAAGGCGCTGAAGGCGTTCGCCAAGGACAACAAGGCGCTGGTCATCAAGGGCGGGTACATGGACGGTCGCACCTTGACCGTCGACGAGGTCGAGCGCATTGCCGACCTCGACAGCCGCGACGTCCTGCTGGCCAAGCTCGCCGGTGCGATGAAGGGAAACCTGAGCAAGGCCGCCGGCCTGTTCAACGCCCCAGCGTCGCAGGTCGCCCGACTGGTGGCCGCTTTGCAGGAGAAGAAGGCGGCGCAGGCTACTGCGCCCGGCGAAGACTCCCAGGGTCAGCAGGGTCCCGACACCGACGTCGCGACCGAGGGCTGATCGTGCTCCGACCATCCAGCCACACCACACACCCCACCAGGAAGGACCGCCACCATGGCGAAGCTCAGCACTGACGAGCTGCTCGACGCGTTCAAGGACATGACCCTGCTGGAACTCTCCGACTTCGTGAAGAAGTTCGAGACCACGTTCGAGGTCACCGCTGCTGCCCCGGTCGCCGTTGCCGCTGCCGGTGGTGCAGGCGGCGGCGCCGCTGAGGCCGTCGAGGAGCAGGACGAGTTCGACGTGGTCCTCGAGGCAGCTGGCGAGAAGAAGATTCAGGTGATCAAGGTGGTCCGTGAGGTCGTTGCCGGTCTCGGGCTGAAGGAGGCCAAGGACCTCGTCGAGGCCGCCCCGAAGGCAATCCTGGAGAAGGTTGCCAAGGACGCAGCCGAGGCGGCCAAGGAGAAGCTGCAAGGCGCGGGGGCCACGGTCACCGTCAAGTGATCTTCAGCTGACGGCATCAGCCGGGCGTACGCCGACGAGGCAGGCCCGCAGGTGGGCAGCTCCCCAATCGGGGAGCTGCCCACCTGCGTTTCCGGCCCCGTCCCCGGACCGGCCCCGGCCCGAAACCCACCAGTAACCAGGTGGCCAAGCTGTCGTTGAGAGTGTGACGGTCGATACAGTGCCGTCTACCGGGGGTGCTCCGGGTCCGGTGAGGGAGGTGTTGATGGGCGTCGAGGTCTCCGTGGCCGGACTGACCAAGTCATTCGGCAGCCAGCGCATCTGGCAAGACGTCACCCTCACCCTGCCCTCCGGCGAGGTGAGTGTGCTGCTCGGTCCGTCGGGTACCGGCAAGTCGGTGTTCCTCAAGTCCCTCATCGGACTGCTGCGACCCGAGCAGGGTCAGATCATCATCGACGGGACCGATATCCTGCGCTGCTCGGAGAAGCAGCTCTACGAGATCCGCAAGATGTTCGGCGTGCTCTTCCAGGACGGTGCGCTCTTCGGGTCGATGACTCTCTACGACAACGTGGCCTTCGTTCTGCGTGAGCACACCCGCAAGAGCGAGGCCGACATCCGCCGCACGGTCATGGAGAAGATGGAGCTCGTCGGGCTCCTCGGGGCAGAGACCAAGCTGCCCGGTGAGATCTCCGGTGGCATGCGCAAGCGCGCCGGGCTGGCTAGGGCGCTCGTCCTGGACCCGAAGATCGTGTTGTGCGACGAGCCTGACTCCGGGCTGGACCCGGTCCGCACGGCGTACCTGAGCCAGCTAATCATCGACATCAACGCCCAGATCGACGCCACGGTGCTGATCGTGACCCACAACATCACTGTGGCGCGGACCGTTCCGGACAACCTGGGCATGCTGTTCCGGCGCAACCTCGTCATGTTCGGACCGCGCGAGGTGCTGCTCACCAGCGACGAACCGGTGGTCGAGCAGTTCCTCAACGGCCGGCGCATCGGGCCGATCGGCATGTCGGAGGAGAAGGACGACGCGCAGATGGCGGAGGAGAAGGCCATGCGCGACGCTGGCCACAGCGACGGCTCCGGTGACGAAGACGTCCGGGGGATAGTTCCGCAACTGGAGCCCACCCCGGGGCTGCCCGAGCGTCAGGCGGTGCACCGCCGCCGCGACCGGGTGATGTCGATCTTGCACACCCTGCCGGCCAACGCCCAGCAGGGGATCATCGACAGCTTGGACGAGGCCACCCGAGCCCGGTACGGGCTGACCGCCGCAAGCCCGGTTGCCCCCGCTTCCCCGGCTGCCCCGGCGTCCGTGCCCGCCCCTGCCATGGCCGCCGTCGGGACGGGGCAGGGCGCGGGGCGGCAGGACGAGCCCCCGGCCCCGACTCACAGCCCGGCCCCAAGTCACAGCCCGGTCGCGCAGGTGCCTGCATCACCGTGGGAGGCCCCGGCGCCCAGCACCGACCCGGCGCCCAAGGAAAAGCCAGCACCCGTCGACACCGCCGGAGACAACGGCGCCCGGGTGACCGCGCAACGACGCTGGTTCCACCGGGGACCCTCGTGAGCAGTCCATCCGCGCTGGACTCGATCCCCGGCAGCGGCGCATTTCGGGAAGCCGGCAAACTCTTCCAGCTCACCATCGACATCGTGCGTGCGGCATTTCAACGCCCGTTCCAGCTCCGCGAATTCCTACAGCAGGCCTGGTTCATCGCCAGCGTGACGATCCTGCCCACCGCGCTCGTGGCCATCCCGTTCGGCGCCGTGATCGCGCTGCAACTGGGCTCGCTGACGCGCCAGCTGGGCGCGCAGTCCTTCACCGGTGCAGCCAGCGTCCTCGCTGTCATCCAGCAGGCCAGTCCGATCGTCACCGCGCTGCTCATCGCCGGTGCGGGTGGGTCGGCAGTGTGCGCCGACCTGGGCTCCCGGGTGATCCGCGAGGAGATCGACGCCATGAAGGTGCTGGGCGTCAACCCCATCCACCGGCTGGTAGTGCCTCGGGTGCTGGCGATGATGTTGGTCGCCGTCCTGCTCAACGGCATGGTCAGCGTGGTGGGCGTGATCGGCGGGTACTTCTTCAACGTCGTGTTGCAGGGTGGTACTCCAGGGGCCTACCTCGCTTCGTTCTCCGCCCTGGCCCAACTGCCCGACCTCTACGTCAGCGAGCTCAAGGCGCTGATCTTCGGATTCATCGCGGCGATCGTCGCCTCCTACAAGGGCCTCAACCCCAAAGGTGGGCCGAAAGGGGTCGGCGACGCGGTCAACCAGTCCGTGGTCATCACGTTCCTGCTGCTGTTCTTCGTCAACTTCATTATCACGACGATCTACCTGCAGGTCGTCCCGTCGAAGGGCGGCTGAGGCGTGACGATGGCGACCGCCCTGCGCCGACGGGCCAGGCTCATCGGCCAACGCCCGGTGGAGTTCCTCGACGACCTGGGCGATCAGCTTTCCTTCTACCTCCGAGCCCTGGCCTGGACCCCCCGGGCGCTGCGCCGCTACTCCCGGGAAATCCTGCGCCTGCTCGCGGAGGTCAGCTTCGGTAGCGGGGCGCTCGCGGTGATCGGCGGCACCGTCGGGGTGATCGCCATGCTGTCGTTGTTCACCGGCACGGTGGTCGGATTACAAGGTTTCGCTGCCCTCGACCAGATCGGCAGCTCCGCACTGACCGGCTTCATCTCCGCATACTTCAACACCCGTGAGATCGCCCCGCTGGTCGCGGGGCTGGCCCTGTCGGCCACGGTGGGCTGCGGATTCACCGCCCAGCTCGGGGCCATGCGGATCTCTGAGGAGATCGACGCTCTGGAGACGATGGCTGTGCCCAGCCTGCCGTTCCTGGTGACCACCCGGATCATCGCGGGCTTCGTGGCTGTGGTACCGCTCTACGTCATCGGCTTGCTGTCCTCCTACCTGGCCTCGCGCGGCATCACCACGGTGTTCTACGGCCAGTCGGCCGGCACCTACGACCACTACTTCAACCTGTTTCTGCCCCCGGTGGACGTGCTGTGGTCCTTCGGCAAGGTGCTGGTGTTCTCCCTGGTCATCATCTTGACCCACTGCTTCTACGGCTACCGGGCCAGCGGGGGACCTGCCGGAGTGGGAGTGGCGGTGGGCCGCGCGGTGCGCACCGCGATCGTCACCACCAGCCTGCTGGACTTCTTCCTCAGCCTCGCGATCTGGGGCACCACGACCACCGTGCGGATCGCCGGATGAGGCGCGGAGCGCGGTTGCGCCAACGCCTGCTGGGTGTGGCGTTCATCGCGGTGATCGTGGCGAGCGTCGGGCTGAGCATCGCCGTCTTCGACAAGCAGTTCACCAGCGTGGTGATGGTGAGCCTGCGCACCGACCGCGCCGGCAACCAACTGCTCCCGAACTCCGACGTCAAGGTGCGTGGTCTGGTCGTCGGGGAGGTACGCGAGATCCGCAGCACCGGTGACGGTGCGATGCTGCAACTCGCCCTGCAGCCAGACAAGGTCGACCTGGTGCCCAGCAACGCCGCCGCGCGGCTGCTACCCAAGACGCTGTTCGGGGAGAAGTACGTCTCCTTGGTACTGCCGAGTGACCCGCAACGTCCGGTGCGGGCCGGTGACACCATCGCCGAGGACCGCAGCGCAGCGGGCATCGAGGTCAGCAAGGTGCTCGACGACCTGCTGCCCCTGCTGCAGGCGGTCCGCCCGCAAGACCTGGCGGCCACTTTGGGCGCGTTGTCGCAGGCACTCGATGGTCGGGGGGCAAAGCTGGGCAACAACCTGGTGAAACTGAACAACTACGTCAGCCAGCTCAACACCCAACTACCCAACCTGCAGGCCAACATCTCCGGTACTGCGAACTTCGCCGACACGTACACGGTGGCGGCACCCGACCTGATCCAGGCCCTCGCCGACCTCACCACCACCAGCGCCACCGTCGTGGAACAGCGGTCCAACATCGACTCGCTCTACGCCACCCTGATCGGTACCTCGCAAGATCTGGGCGGGTTCCTGGCGGCCAACCGGGACAACCTGATCCGGCTGTCGGCCGACTCCACGCAGACGCTGCAGCTGCTGGCCCAGTACTCCCCGGAATACGGCTGCGTGCTGAGTGCGCTCAGCCAGTTCATCCCCCTGATCAACGCCTCCTACGGGGTGGGTACCGCCACCCCTGGTCTGCGAATCAGCCTGGAGGTCGTCAAAGATCAAGGCAAGTACCTGCCCAACCGCGACGAGCCCAACTTCACCGACCAGCGTGGACCGACCTGTCCGCAGATCGTGCCGCCGTCCGCAGGCAACTACCAGCCCCGGCCGTTGCAGGACGGCTCCACCCGCGCCGCCGCCCGCCCACCTGGGCAGGCCTCGCTGATGCCCGGTGCGAGTCAGGCGCTGGGTATGGCCGGCTCGCCCGCCGAGGCCGGTGCCCTGGCGGCGATCTTTTCCCGGACGACGGGAACGGCACCCGAGCAGGTGCCCGGTTGGAGCGCGCTGGTCGCCGCACCCGCACTGCGCGGCAATGAGGTGACCGTGCGATGAGAGGTCTGCTGGCTCCCGTGCTCAAGCTGGTCGCTTTCGCGACCGTCACCCTGCTGGCCACCGGGTTACTCGCCGCCACCATCGCCAACCTCGGCTCCGGCGGGGGAACCGAGCTGAAGGCCAGGTTCACCGACGTGACGGGGTTGAACGTCGGTGACGACGTGCGGGTCGCCGGGGTTCGGGTCGGGCAGGTGAACAACATCGACGTGGTAGACCGTCGGCTGGCCGAGGTGACGATGTCGGTCAGCACGCCCAGGCCGCTGCCCGTCTCCACCACGGCGATCGTGCGCTACCGCAACATCGTCGGCCAGCGCTACGTCGTGCTGGACCAGGGTGCCGGGTCGGGGAGCGCTATGAACCCCGGCGACACCATTCCGCTGGAGCGCACCCGACCGGCGCTGGACCTGACGGTGCTGTTCAACGGGTTCAAGCCGCTGTTTCAGGCGCTGAGCCCGGACGACGTGAACAAGCTGTCCTTCGAGATCATCCAGGTCTTCCAGGGTGAGGGTGGTACCATCCAACAATTGGTCAGCCGCACTGCCAGCCTGACCAATTCCATCGCCGACAAAGACGCGGTCATCGGGACACTGGTCAGCAACCTCAACAGCGTCCTGGACACGGTGAACGCCCGCGACACCGAGCTGAGTAACCTCATCGTGTCGCTGCAGCAGCTGGTCAGCGGGCTATCCGCCGACCGAGCGGCGATCGGTTCCTCGATCCAGTCCCTGGCAGACCTATCGGCCTCTACCGCCGGCCTGCTGGCGCCGGTGCGAGCACCGCTGCAGGCCGACATCGCCGCGGTGAACCAGCTTGCTGGCAACCTCAACGCCAACAGCGCCGCGGTCGACAAGGTCTTGAAGAACCTGCCGTCCAAGCTGGAAACCATCACCAGGACAGCCAGCTACGGTTCCTGGTTCCAGTTCTACGTCTGTGGGCTCGACGGAACAGTAGGACTAGGCGCCGGTGCCTCCGCGCTGGGTCTGCCCGCGGGCCTGACCGCCCCGTTGTCGGTGCCGCTGTACACCAACAACCCGGCGCGTTGCAGCCCCCGGACACCGGGAGGCCAGGGATGAACGACAAACCCGGCCGCAATCCGGTGATCACCGGCGCCATCGGCATCGTGGTCATCGCGCTGGCAGCGATCTCGGCGTTCTACTCCGCCGACCTACCCATCGTGGGCGGCGGCACCACCTATTCGGCTCAGTTCAGCGAAGCCGCAGGGCTCGCCCCCGGCGACGAGGTCCGAGTCGCCGGGGTGCGGGCGGGCAAGGTCACCTCCGTGGCGTTGGACGGGGACAAGGTGGCTGTGGCATTCCAGGTCGGTGGGACGTGGGTGGGCGATCAGAGCACCGCGGCGATCCGGATCAAGACCCTGCTCGGCTCGAAGTATGTGGCCCTCGACCCACAGGGCACCCATGCCGCCGACCCCAAACAGCCCATCCCGAGGGAGCGCACGGTGGCGCCCTACGACGTCATCGAGGCGTTCTCCGGGTTGGCCACCACCGTCGGCAACATCGATACCGGGCAACTTGCGCAGAGCATGCGCACCCTCAGCGAGGCGTTCGCCGGCACCCCCGCCGACGTGCGCAGTTCCTTGGACGGGCTCACCCGTTTGTCGCAGACCATCTCCAGCCGCGACCAGCAGTTGGCGACGCTGCTGGCCGCCACCGCGAAGACCACCCAGGTGCTGGCCGACCGCAACACCGAGTTCGAGCGCCTATTGAAGGACGGCAACCTGCTGCTCGCCGAGCTGAACAACCGGCGGGCAGCGATCTCAGCGCTACTCACCAACACCCAAACGCTCTCGGTGCAGCTCAGCGGCCTGGTGGCCGACAACACCGCCCAGCTCGGGCCGACGTTGGGGCAGCTGCAGGGCGTCGTGGACATCCTCAAGTCCAACCAGAGTCAGCTGGACTCCGGGATTGCCCTGCTCGCACCGTTCTACCGGCTCTTCGCCAACACCTTGGGCAACGGTCGCTGGTTCGACACCTCGATCACCAACCTCTTCCAACCCGGGCTGCCGAACGTCCTGACCAGTCGCACCCCAGTCCGGAACGGTGGTTGACCATGGGCTCGCGCTCGCTGATCCGCACTGCTACTGCCACCGTCTTGGTGCTCGTGGCAGCGACAGCGGTCTGGTATGTGTTCCTGCGCGCCACCCCCACCCGCATGACGGGGTACTTCGACTCCGCTGTGGGTGTTTACGCCGGCTCCGACGTCCGGGTGCTCGGCGTCAAGGTAGGCACTGTCACCTCGGTGGTGCCCCGCAGTGGCGTCGTCGAGGTCGTCCTTGAGGTGGATCCGGGGGTAGCGGTGCCGGCCAACGCCCAGGCAGCGGAAATCTCCCCGTCGGTGGTGGCCGACCGTTACGTGCAGCTACTACCGGCGTACACCGGCGGAGAAAGGATGGCTGACGGTGGCCAGATCCCCCGGGAGCGGACCGCGACCCCGGTCGAATTGGACAAGCTCTACGCCAGCCTCAACGACATTTCCGCTGCCCTCGGGCCGAAGGGGGCCAACTCCACCGGGGCGTTGTCGGACCTGCTCAACACCTCCGCGGCCAACCTGGCCGGCAACGGGGCGGCGTTCGGTACCACGATCACCGAGCTGTCCAAGGCGGTGACGGCGCTGTCGAACTCCCGCGGCGACCTGTTCGCGACCATCACCAATCTGCAGAAGTTCGTCTCCGTGCTGGCAGCCAACGACGGCCAGGTCCGGGCGCTGAACACCCAGTTGCAGACGTTCAACTCCTACCTGGCTGGTGAACGAGGCGATCTGGGGCGCGCGTTGCAACAACTGTCGGTGGCGCTCGGCGACGTGGCGACCTTCGTCGCCGCTAACCGTGACGCGCTGAGCAGCAACGTCGCCGGGCTCGCATCCATCACGGGCACCCTGGCCAAGCAGCGCGCTGCGCTGGCGGAATCGCTGGACAGCGCCCCCGTGGCGGCCAGTAACCTCTCCAACAGCTACAACCCGTCGTCGGGAACCCTGGACACCCGGACCAACGCCACGCAGCTCGCCGACCCTGGTCAGCTGATCTGCAATGCCATCAACCCGAAGGGTCTGGCCCCGGACGACCCGACTCTCGCCGCCCTGGGGGCAGCGGCCCGACCGCTGTTGACGGCCTGCAAGGGTCTGCTCGCCCAGCCGGGTGATCGCCGCAACATTTTGCCCCTGACGGATCTGGTTCAAGCGGCGCGCAGCGGAACCGCCCCGCCGCTACCGCTCGGCGCGCTGACGGGGGTGGGTCGATGAGGACGAGCAGGCTGGCACTGGCCATGGTGACATCCTCCGCGCTGGTGCTCAGCGGATGCGGGCTCAACCTCTATGACGTCCCGCTCCCCGGCGGCGCGGACGTCGGCCCGAATGCCTACCGGGTGACGGTGCAGTTCGCTGACGTGTTGGATCTGGTGCCGCAGTCCGCGGTGAAGGTCGCCGACGTGCCGGTCGGTCGCGTCGAGTCCATCGGGCTCGCGCCGGACGGCTGGACAGCCCAGGTCACCGTCGTGGTCAACGGCGACGTCCGGCTGCCCGAGAACGCTGCTGCCGCGCTCAAGCAGAGCAGCCTGTTGGGGGAGAAGTTCGTCGACCTGTCGCCACCGCGGTCGGGCGCACCAGTCGGGACGCTCCGCGACGGGTCCGTCATCCCGCTCGACCGAACGCGGCGCAGCGTCGAGCTGGAGGAGGCGTTCGGCGCGCTGTCTCTGCTGCTCAACGGTGGCGGAATTGCCCAGCTGCAGTCCATCGTCCGGGAGCTCAACCTGGCGTTGGGTGGCAACGAGCCGCAGGTTCGCAGCCTGCTCACCCAGCTGAACGTGTTGGTGACGGGCTTGGACCAGCAGAAGGTAGAGATCAGCCGGGCGCTGGACAGTCTCAATACCCTCACCGCGACCGTGAACACGCAGCGGACCCAGATCGCCACCGCGCTCGACGGTCTGCCGCAGGGCCTGGCGGTGCTCAGCGAGCAGCGACCACAGTTCACCCGGCTGCTGACCGAGCTGCAGAAGCTGGGGGTGGTCGCCACCGACGTGATCAACCGGACCAAGGACAACACGGTCGCCGATCTGCAGGCGCTCACCCCGACCCTGCAGGCGTTGGTCGCGGCCGGTGCCGACCTGCCCAATGCGCTGCAGATCCTGGCGACCTACCCCTTCAGCGACGGTACGGTGCAGGGCGTCGTCGGCTCGCAGACGAACCTGTACGTGAATGCCGACCTGCAACTGGCCGGCCTGCTACAGAACCTGGGGGCACCGCCGGCCCCGGCTGCACCCGGCGCCCCGACCCTGCCCACCCCCACCCTCCCGTCGCTGCCCGGGCTGCCGACTCTGCCTGGCGTGCCGACTCCCCCTGGGTTGCCGAGCCTGCCTGGGTTGCCGAGCCTGCCTGGGTTGCCGAGCCTTCCAGTGCCCGCACCAACCGTGCCGGCTGTTCCGCTCGCACCGGCTACGCCACCGACTACCCCCGCCCCGCCGCCGTTGGTGCCGGGTGGCGTCCTTGGCGGTGTGGGGCAGTGATTACCACCTTCGTCCGCCGGCAGCTGGTGGCGTTCGTCGTCGTCGCCTTGCTCGGGATGGCCTACGTCGGGGTCAAGTACGTCGGGTTGGACCGGTATTTCGGCGGTGGGGGCTACCGGGTGTCGCTGCAACTGGCGAGTTCCGGTGGCATCTTCAGCAACGCCGAGGTCACCTATCGTGGGGTGCCGGTGGGCCGGGTCGGTGCGCTGACCCTCACCCCGGACGGGGTCGCCGCCGAACTCATCATCGCCGACACCGCAGCACCGATCCCGAGTTCGCTCACGGCGGTGGTCGCGAACCGCTCCGCGGTCGGCGAGCAGTACGTCGACCTGCGGCCGGACACCGACCGGGGACCGTTCCTGGGGCAGGGTTCGGTCATCGCGGCCGACCGCACCCAGGTGCCCATCCCCACCGAGGTGTTACTGACCAACTTGGACGGCTTCGTCCGGTCGGTGCCGCTGAACTCCCTGCAGACCGTGGTCAGCGAACTCGGGCAAGCATTCCAGGGCAAGGGCACCGACCTACAGCGTCTGCTCGATCAGGGCAACACCCTGACCGACGCCGCCACCGCCGCCCTGCCCCAGACGCTTGCGCTGATCAAAGACGGCCGCACCGTGCTCGACACCCAGAACGCCCAGCGCCCGTCGATCCAGTCCTTCAGTGCGGACCTGGGCCTCATCGCCCGCCAGTTGCAGGCCAGCGATCCCGACCTGCGCCGGCTGATCACCACCGGGCAAGCCTCCGGTGCGCAGGTATCGGCGTTCCTTGGCGCGAGTGCGGCGGAGCTGTCGGCGCTGGTGGCGAACCTGCTCACGGTCACAAACGTCGCCACCCCCCGCCAGACCCAGATTCGGACCCTGTTCCAGGTGCTGCCCGACATCATTTCCGGGGGTTTCACCACGGTCCCCGGTGACGGCACGGCGCATTTCGGGGCCGTTATGGCGTTGAACGACCCGCCGGTGTGTACCGCAGGTTACGAAGGAACCGCTGCGATCGTGGCGGCACAGCAGGCCAAGGACCCGGCTTTCGACGACTCGAAGTCCACCGCCCCGCTGAACACCGCTGCCTACTGCGCGGAGCCCAGGGGCAGCCCGACGTCGGTGCGCGGCGCCCAGAACGCCCCTCGGCCGGGGGTTGCCGCTGCCGTGGCCGCGCCCGGCGCCGGCGCCCCGGCAGCGGGGGGTGCGCCGGGTGCGCCGGGTCTGCCCGCCGCGCCGGCCCCGGGCGGATCCCCGTTGCCGCCGGCTGGCGGCAACCCGTTGCTCACCCTGCTCGGCCAACTGCTACCGCCGCCGTAGCGGCGCACCCAGCCCAGCCTGCGGCGGTACGCGCTCGTCCACGGCTGGCCGACCTACCATGGAGCGTGATGACCCAGACACCGGATGTGGCCCAGAGCCCGCCCGCGGATGCCGAAGCGGCGCCGGAACCGGACCCGGTGGACGCGGGTTCCTCGCGTGCCCCCCGTGGACGCCCCGGAATCCTGACGGTGCTCGTCGTGCTGGCCCTGGTGGCGGCGCTCGCCAGCGCCGCGTGGTACGGGACCCGCTGGGCCAGCGACGCCTTCGCTGGTGACAGCACTGCCCAGGTGCGAGACCGGGCGCTGGCCGACGCCAGGCAGGCCGCGATCAACCTGACGACGGTGAACTCCGCCGACGTGGCGGGCACCCTCGCCAACTGGGACAGCGTGGTCACCGGCGATCTGGCAACGCAGTTCGCGGCTTCCCGGTCCCAGCTGGAGCAGCAGATCACCACGAACCCGGGCAACACCCAGGTGTCGCTGGTCAACGCGGCGCTGAGCGCGCTGGACGTCAACGCCGGCACCGCGACCGCGTTGATCTTCGCCGACGTGACCAGCACCCGCAGCAGCGGGCAACCGCTCGCGCAGCGGTTCGCGCTGACCATGGCGGTGCAGCGCACCGACGCCGGGTGGAAGGCCGCCGGGCTGCAGAGCCTTGCGCAGAATGCGCCCGCCCGGTGACGGCTTCTGTGATCCGATCCGCACCGATTGCTGGAGTGGCTTGATGCCGCCACCGCGCCGTGCACAACCCACCGGCCCCCGCCCGCCCCGGCGACCCCGGGTGGCCGGGGCGCGGGGTGCCACGATGGTGCCCGGGGGTCTCGGCGCAGCACCGACACCCACCGACGAGGCCACCCCCGCCGACGAACCGACCCCCGCTGGTAACGCCGCCGCAGGCGCCACCCCCGCAGGTAACGCCGCCGCAGGCGTCGTCGAGCGCGAGGCGCCCACCCAGCAACCGGAAGCGGAACCGTCCACCGTGGTGCTGACCAAACCGGACCGCACCGAGACGATCCCCCTCGTGGAAGGCGCCACTGCGACACAGCCGGAGGGGACACAGCCGGAGGGGACACAGCCGGAGGGGACACAGCCAGAGGGCGCACCCACCCGAACCAGGCGCCGGCCACGCCGGATGCTGGTGGTCTCGCTCGCTATGGCGGTGCTGCTCGCGGTGTTCGCGGTGGTCGCCAGCGGGGAGCCGGGGGTTGACCGCACCGGCCGGGACAACGCCGCGCTGGTCGACGTCGCCGCAACCGACCAGGCCGCGGCGGCGGCCGTGGAGGCCGTGCAGCGCACGTACAGCTACTCCTTCGCCACCATCGATCAGGACCTGGCGGCGGCCACCGCGCTGATGACCCCGGCCATGGCCGCCGAGCACGAGAAGAACATTGCCACCATCAAGGACGCGGTCGCCCAGGCGAAGACCACCAGCAAGGCCCAGGTGACCGCGAACGCGGTGCGTACCTTGCAGGGTGACCGTGCTGAGGCGGTGGCCTTCGTCATGGTCACCAGCGACAACGCTGGGACCGCGTTGGCACCGGTGTCGCTGCGGTTCACCGCGCAACTACAGAAGGTGGACGGCACCTGGAAGCTCGCCCAGCTCACCCCGTCCTGATCTGCTCGCGTACCCGGTCTTGACGCGCGGGCAGCGGGGGGCGAGGCTGTGCGCTGAACGCGCGAGTCCCGCTCCCGCGCTAATGGTGCTGCCCGGCTCGACAACGAGCCCGTGAGCGGCTAACCTTCGACGTTGCGCTGGTCTCCGCTCGACGTGTCCCTTGACGGGGTCTCATCGGGCTGCCCGCAACAGGGTCCGCCGCAACAGAGTCCGGCCGTCGGGATCAACCCGCTCGGCCGGTTGTCGACACAGCAGTGGCCGTCCGTTCCGCGGCGGCCCGCATGAGGTGCTGGAAGGACGCATCTTGGCAGTCTCCCGCCAGACCAAAGCCACTCCCGCGAAGACCGGTTCCATCACGGTCGCTCCCCTGGTAGGTATCCCCGGTGCCCCCAGGAGGGTCTCGTTCGCGAAGATCAAAGAGCCGCTGGAGGTGCCCGACCTCCTCGATCTGCAAACCGACTCCTTCGAGTGGTTGATCGGCTCGCCGGTGTGGCGTGAGCGCGCCGCATCTCGGGGTGACAACGCCACCTCGGGCGGGTTGGAGGACATCCTCTCGGAACTGTCCCCCATCGAGGACTTTTCCGGGTCGATGTCGTTGTCCTTCTCCGACCCGCGCTTCGACGAGGTCAAAGCCTCCGTCGAGGAGTGCAAGGACAAGGACATGACCTACGCGGCTCCGCTGTTCGTCACCGCGGAGTTCGTCAACAACAACACCGGCGAGATCAAGAGCCAGACGGTCTTCATGGGCGACTTCCCGATGATGACCGACCAAGGCACGTTCGTGATCAACGGCACCGAGCGGGTCGTGGTCTCCCAGCTGGTCCGTTCCCCCGGGGTGTACTTCGACCACTCGGTGGACAAGACCACTGACAAGGACGTGCATAGCGTCAAGGTGATCCCCGGCCGCGGTGCATGGCTGGAGTTCGACGTCGACAAGCGCGACACCGTGGGTGTGCGCATCGACCGCAAGCGTCGCCAGCCGGTCACCGTGCTGCTCAAGGCCTTGGGCTGGAGTAACGAGCAGATCACCGAGCGCTTCGGGTTCAGCGAGATCCTGATGGCCACGTTGGAGAAGGACAACACCGCCGGCACCGACGAGGCGCTGCTCGACATCTACCGCAAGCTGCGTCCAGGCGAGCCGCCCACCCGGGAGAGCGCTCAGACCCTGCTGGAGAACCTGTTCTTCAAGGACAAGCGCTACGACCTGGCCAAGGTCGGCCGCTACAAGATCAACAAGAAGCTAGGGCTTAACTACGGCCAGCCGGTGACCTCCTCCACGCTGACCGAGGACGACGTCGTCACCACCATCGAGTACCTGGTGCGCTTACACGAGGGCCAGACCACCATGACCGCCCCGGGCGGGGTCGAGGTCCCGGTAGAGGTCGACGACATCGACCACTTCGGTAACCGTCGCCTGCGCACGGTCGGCGAGCTCATCCAGAACCAGATCAGGGTCGGACTGTCCCGGATGGAGCGGGTGGTCCGCGAGCGGATGACCACCCAGGACGTGGAGGCGATCACGCCGCAGACCCTGATCAACATTCGGCCGGTCGTGGCGGCGATCAAGGAGTTCTTCGGCACCAGCCAGCTCAGCCAGTTCATGGACCAGACCAACCCGCTGTCGGGCCTGACCCACAAGCGCCGGTTGTCCGCGCTGGGCCCGGGTGGACTGTCCCGGGAACGCGCCGGGTTCGAGGTGCGCGACGTGCACCCCAGCCACTACGGCCGGATGTGCCCGATCGAGACCCCGGAAGGCCCCAACATCGGCCTGATCGGGTCGTTGTCCTCCTTCGCCAGGGTCAACCCGTTCGGGTTCATCGAAACCCCCTACCGCAAGGTGGTCAACGGGCAGGTCACCGACCAGTTGGACTACCTCACCGCCGACGAGGAGGACCGCTTCGTCGTCGCGCAGGCCAACTCCACGCTCGACGCCAGCGACAACCTGGTCGACGAGCGGGTGCTGGTGCGGCGCAAGGGCGGTGAGGTCGACTACATCGACCCGCACGGAGTGGACTACATCGACGTGTCCCCGCGCCAGATGGTGTCGGTGGCCACGGCGATGATCCCGTTCCTGGAGCACGACGACGCCAACCGCGCCCTGATGGGGGCGAACATGCAGCGCCAGGCGGTGCCGCTGGTGCGTAGCGAGGCGCCGCTGGTGGGCACCGGCATGGAGCTGCGGGCGGCTGTTGACGCCGGGGAGGTCATCGTCACCGACGTCTCCGGGGTGATCGAGGAGGTCTCCGCCGACTTCGTCACGGTGATGGCTGACGACGGCAAGCGCAGCACGTACCGGATGCGCAAGTTCGCCCGCTCCAACCAGGGGACCTGCACCAACCAGCGGCCGATCGTGGACGAGGGTCAGCGGGTGGAGGCCGGGCAGGTACTGGCCGACGGTCCCTGTACCGAGAACGGTGAGATGGCCCTGGGCAAGAACCTGCTGGTGGCGATCATGCCGTGGGAGGGCCACAACTACGAGGACGCGATCATCCTCTCCCAGCGTCTGGTGGAGGAGGACGTGCTCACCTCCATTCACATCGAGGAGCACGAGATCGACGCTCGCGACACCAAGCTGGGTGCGGAGGAGATTACCCGCGACATCCCCAACGTGTCCGAGGAGGTGCTCGCCGACCTCGACGACCGCGGCATCATCCGGATCGGGGCCGAGGTTCGTGACGGCGACGTGCTGGTCGGCAAGGTCACCCCCAAGGGGGAGACCGAGCTGACCCCGGAGGAGCGGTTGCTGCGGGCGATCTTCGGTGAGAAGGCCCGCGAGGTGCGCGATACCTCGCTGAAGGTGCCGCACGGGGAGACCGGCAAGGTCATCGGCATCCGGGTGTTCTCCCGCGACGACGACGACGACCTGCCCCCCGGTGTCAACGAACTCGTCCGGGTCTACGTGGCACAGAAGCGCAAGATCCAGGACGGGGACAAACTGGCCGGCCGGCACGGCAACAAGGGTGTGATCGGCAAGATCCTCCCGCAGGAGGACATGCCGTTCCTGCCCGACGGCACCCCCGTCGACATCATCCTCAACACCCACGGCGTACCGCGGCGGATGAACCTCGGCCAGATTCTGGAGATTCACCTCGGGTGGATCGCCAAGACCGGGTGGTCGATCAACGGCGACCCCGACTGGGCCAGCAAGTTCCCCGAAGAGTTGTACGCCGCGGAGCCGGGAACCAACACGGCCACGCCGGTCTTCGACGGCGCCCGCGAGGACGAGATCACCGGCTTGCTGGGGTCCACCCTGCCTAACCGCGACGGGGAGGTGATGGTCGGTGCGGACGGCAAGGCGCAGCTCTACGACGGTCGCTCCGGTGAGCCCTACCCGTACCCGGTGTCGGTCGGCTACATGTACATCATCAAGCTGCACCACCTGGTGGACGACAAGATCCATGCCCGCTCCACCGGGCCGTACTCGATGATCACCCAACAGCCCCTCGGCGGTAAGGCCCAGTTCGGTGGCCAGCGCTTCGGTGAGATGGAGTGCTGGGCGATGCAGGCCTACGGGGCCGCGTACACCCTGCAGGAGCTGCTCACCATCAAGTCCGACGACGTGCTCGGCCGCGTCAAGGTCTACGAGGCGATCGTCAAGGGCGAGAACATCCCGGAACCCGGCATCCCGGAGTCGTTCAAGGTGCTGCTCAAGGAACTGCAGTCGCTGTGCCTGAACGTCGAGGTGCTCTCCAGCGACGGAGCGGCCATCGAGATGCGTGACACCGACGACGAGGACCTGGAGCGAGCTGCTGCCAACCTGGGCATCAACCTCTCCCGCAACGAGTCGGCCACGGTCGACGACCTCGTGAACTGACGCGCCCACCCGGGGCGGGAGCAGTTCCCGCCCCGGGTCAGCGCCGGCCCCACCCCTCCGGCCGCCCGCACCGCACTGCTTCACCGTGCGGGCGCCACAACCCCCACGGGGGAAAGGAAGCGACGTGCTCGACGTCAACTTCTTCGATGAGCTCCGCATCGGTCTGGCCACGGCGGAGCACATCCGCCAGTGGTCTTACGGCGAGGTCAAGAAGCCCGAAACCATCAACTACCGCACGCTCAAGCCGGAGAAGGACGGCTTGTTCTGCGAGAAGATCTTTGGTCCCACCCGGGACTGGGAGTGCTACTGCGGCAAGTACAAGCGAGTCCGGTTCAAGGGCATCATCTGCGAGCGCTGCGGGGTGGAGGTGACCCGCGCCAAGGTGCGCCGCGAGCGGATGGGCCACATCGAGCTCGCCGCCCCGGTCACCCACATCTGGTACTTCAAGGGTGTGCCGTCCCGGCTCGGTTACCTGCTTGACCTCGCTCCCAAGGATCTCGAGAAGATCATCTACTTCGCGGCCTACGTCATCACCTCGGTCGACGACGAGCTGCGGCACAACGAGCTGTCCACCCTCGAGGCCGAGATGGCGGTGGAGAAGAAGCGAGTCGCCGACCAGCGCGACGCCGACCTGGAGGCCCGGGCCCGCAAGCTCGAGACCGACGTGGCCGAGCTGGAGGCCGAAGGCGCGAAGAGCGACGTGCGCCGCAAGGTCAAGGACGGTGGCGAACGGGAGATGCGTCAGCTCCGCGACCGCGCGGGACGCGAATTGGAGCGCCTGGACGAGATCTGGACGACGTTCGTCAAGCTCGCCCCCAAGCAGCTGGTGATCGACGAGATGATCTACCGCGAGCTGATCGACCGGTACGGGGAGTACTTCACCGGTGCGATGGGTGCGGAGTCGATCCAGCAGCTGATGGCTAGCTTCGACATCGACGCCGAAGCCGAGTCGCTGCGCGAGACCATCCGCAGCGGCAAGGGCCAGAAGAAGCTCCGCGCGCTGAAGCGGTTGAAGGTCGTGGCCGCGTTCCAGGCCACCCGCAACAACCCGCAGGGCATGGTGCTGGACTGCGTCCCGGTGATCCCGCCGGACCTGCGCCCGATGGTTCAGCTCGACGGCGGCCGCTTCGCCACCTCCGACCTCAACGACCTGTACCGCCGAGTGATCAACCGTAACAACCGGCTCAAGCGACTGATCGACCTCGGCGCACCCGAGATCATCGTCAACAACGAAAAGCGGATGCTGCAGGAGTCGGTGGATGCGCTGTTCGACAACGGCCGGCGTGGCCGGCCGGTCACCGGGCCAGGTAACCGTCCGCTGAAGTCGCTATCCGACCTGCTCAAGGGCAAGCAGGGCCGGTTCCGGCAGAACCTGCTGGGCAAGCGGGTGGATTACTCCGGCCGCTCGGTCATCGTGGTCGGCCCGCAGCTCAAGCTGCACCAGTGCGGCCTGCCCAAGCTGATGGCACTGGAGCTGTTCAAGCCGTTCGTGATGAAGCGGCTGGTGGACCTCAACCACGCGCAGAACATCAAGTCGGCCAAGCGGATGGTGGAACGTCAGCGTGCCCAGGTGTGGGACGTGCTGGAGGAGGTCATCGCCGAGCACCCGGTGCTGCTGAACCGTGCCCCGACCCTGCACCGCCTCGGTATCCAGGCCTTCGAGCCGCAGCTGGTGGAGGGCAAGGCCATCCAGCTGCACCCGCTGGTGTGTGAGGCGTTCAACGCCGACTTCGACGGTGACCAGATGGCGGTGCACCTGCCGCTGAGTGCGGAGGCGCAGGCCGAGGCACGGATCCTCATGCTGTCCAGCAACAACATCCTGTCCCCGGCCTCGGGTCGCCCGCTGGCGATGCCTCGGCTGGACATGGTGACCGGGCTGTTCCACCTCACCCGTGGGGTGGAGGGCGCCCTGGGTGAAGGTGGGGTGTACTCCACCCCGGCCGAGGCGATCATGGCGATGGACCGCGGCGTGCTGTCGGTGCAGGCCACGGTGAAGATCCGGGTCGACGACCTGCGCCCAACGCGGGGTGCCGAGGCGGACATGGTGGAGCAGGGTTGGGTCCCTGGTACGCCGTGGCTGGCCACGACATCGCTGGGCCGGGTGCTGTTCAACCAGCTGCTGCCGTTGGACTACCCGTTCGTCAACGAGGAGATGCCCAAGAAGCGGCAGGCTGCGATCGTCAACGACCTGGCCGAGCGCTACCCGATGGTGGTCGTCGCTCAGACGCTGGACAAGCTGAAGGACGCCGGCTTCTACTGGGCTACCCGCTCGGGGGTGACGATCGCCATCTCCGACGTCATCGTCCCACCGAACAAGCAGCAGATCCTGGACGGATATGAGGCCCAAGCCGACGCCATCGAGAAGAAGTTCCAGCGCGGTGCGATCGCCGGCCCGGAGCGCCAGAGTGACCTGGAGAAGATCTGGACCGCCGCCAAGGACGAGGTGGCCGCTGCGATGGAGGCGAACTTCCCGGCGGACAACCCTATCCCGATGATCGTCAAGTCGGGCGCGGCCGGGAACATGCAGCAGGTGGTGCAGCTGGCCGGTATGCGCGGCATGGTGGCCAACACCAAGGGCGAGAACATCGTGCGCCCGATCAAGGCCAACTTTCGCGAAGGCCTGTCGGTGCTGGAGTACTTCATCTCTACCCACGGTGCCCGCAAGGGATTGGCCGACACCGCGCTGCGGACGGCCGACTCCGGCTACCTCACCCGGCGCTTGGTGGACGTCTCCCAGGACGTCATCGTCCGCGAGACCGACTGCGGCACCGAGCGGGGGATCGTCATGACGATCGCTACCCGGGCGCCCGACGGCACCCTGGTGCGGGACCCGCACGTGGAGACCAGCACCTATGCCCGAACCCTGGCCTCGGACGCGGTGGGCTCCGACGACGCGGTCATCATCGCCAGGGGAGCCGACCTCGGCGACCCGGCGCTGGAGGCGTTGATCAACGCGGGCATCACCGAGGCCCGGGTCCGTTCGGTGCTGACGTGTGAGTCGGCGACCGGGATCTGCGCCACCTGCTACGGCCGTTCCATGGCCACCGGCAAGCTGGTCGACGTCGGTGAGGCGGTGGGCATCGTCGCGGCGCAGTCCATCGGCGAGCCCGGCACGCAGCTGACCATGCGCACGTTCCACACCGGCGGGATCGGTGGTGGCGACATCACGGGTGGTCTGCCCCGGGTTCAGGAGCTGTTCGAGGCTCGGGTGCCTAAGGGCAAGACGCCGATCGCCGATGTCAGTGGGCGGATTCGGCTGGAGGACACCGACCGCTTCTACAAGATCACCATCGTGCCCGACGACGGGGGCGAGGAGGTGGTGTACGAGAAGCTGTCCAAGCGTTCCCGGTTGAAGACCATCGCCGCCGAAGGCACCGAGCGGGTACTCGCCGACGGTGACCACGTGCAGGTGGGCGACCAGCTCCTGGAGGGGGCCTCCGACCCGCACGAGGTGCTGCGGGTGATGGGGCCGCGTGAGGTGCAGATGCACCTGGTGGACGAGGTGCAGAAGGTGTACCGCAGCCAGGGCGTGTCGATCCACGACAAGCACATCGAGGTCATCGTCCGCCAGATGCTGCGGCGGGTGACGATCATCGACTCCGGGGCCACCGAGTTCCTGCCCGGTTCGCTCACCGAGCGCAGCGAATTCGAGGCAGCTAACCGGCGCGTGGTGGCCGAGGGCAACGAGCCCGCGGCCGGGCGTCCGGTGCTGATGGGGATCACCAAGGCGTCGCTGGCCACCGAGTCCTGGTTGTCGGCTGCGTCGTTCCAGGAGACCACCAGGGTGCTCACCGATGCCGCGATCAACGGCAAGAGCGACAAGCTGATCGGGCTCAAGGAGAACGTGATCATCGGCAAGCTGATCCCGGCGGGTACCGGTATCAACCGCTACCGCAACATCACGGTTGCGCCCACCGAGGAGGCCCGGGCCGCGGCCTACGCCGTGCAGACCTACGACGACGGGTTCTACTCACCCGACGTGTTCGGTGCCTCCACCGGTGCGGCGGTGCCGCTGGACGACTACGGGTTCGGCGGCGACTACCGCTGATCCCCCTCCCCGGCAGATAGCGGGCTATCCGTCGCTGATCCGGCGACCGCACCGCACATAGCACGCTATCTGCCGGGGTAGGGCTCGCTTTGACCTCCGGTCGCGCGGGCGGGTATCGTTGCTCGTCGTGCCCGACGTGATCGGGACGATCCGTGTGCCTGGACTACGGCAACTGCCCTGCGACGTTGGGTTGATGCCGCTCAGGTCCCCCGACACGCCCCGACCGCGGGTGCGGCCGTGGGGTTGCGCGAGAGCAGTCCAGCACGACAGAAATCGCGTTCTGCACGTCACAGCCACAGGAGAAAGCCGGTTTATGCCCACCATCCAGCAGCTGGTCCGCAAGGGTCGCCAGGACAAGGTCGCCAAACTCAAGACGGCGGCCCTGAAGGGGAGCCCCCAGCGGCGTGGGGTGTGCACCCGCGTCTACACCACCACCCCGAAGAAGCCGAACTCCGCGCTGCGCAAAGTGGCCCGCGTCCGGTTGACGAGCCAGGTCGAGGTCACCGCCTACATCCCGGGTGAGGGTCACAACCTGCAGGAGCACTCCATGGTGCTGGTGCGTGGTGGCCGGGTGAAGGACCTACCCGGTGTGCGGTACAAGATCATCCGTGGCTCCCTGGATACCCAGGGTGTGAAGGGCCGCAAGCAGGCCCGCAGCAAGTACGGCGCGAAGAAGGAGAAGAGCTAATGCCGCGCAAGGGCCCAGCACCCAAGCGTCCGCTGGTCAACGACCCGGTCTACGGATCGCCGCTCGTCACCCAGCTGGTGAACAAGATCCTGCTCGACGGCAAGAAGTCGATCGCGGAATCCATCGTGTACGGCGCGTTGGAAGGTTGCCGCGACAAGACCGGCACCGACCCGGTGGTGACGCTCAAGCGCGCGCTCGACAACGTCAAGCCGGCGCTGGAGGTCCGCAGCCGCCGAGTTGGCGGGGCGACCTACCAGGTGCCGATCGAGGTGCGGCCCGGACGATCCACCACCCTCGCCCTGCGTTGGCTGGTGTCCTTCTCCAGGGCACGGCGGGAGAAGACGATGGTCGACCGACTCGCCAACGAGCTGCTCGACGCCAGCAACGGTCTCGGGGCGAGCGTCAAGCGCCGCGAGGACACCCACAAGATGGCGGAATCGAACAAGGCTTTCGCGCACTACCGCTGGTGACTGGGCGTCGACCGCCAAGGAGCCCGACGCCAACAGCCCAGCACCATCCCACCAGGACCACCACGGCCGGGCCGACGGTGATCCGACGCAGACACCCGATCGGGAGCGACACTCGTGGCACAGGACGTGCTGACCGACCTCAACAAGGTCCGCAACATCGGCATCATGGCGCACATCGACGCCGGCAAGACCACCACCACCGAGCGGATCCTGTTCTACACCGGGATCAGCTACAAGATCGGCGAGGTGCACGACGGCGCCGCGACGATGGACTGGATGGAGCAGGAGCAGGAGCGCGGCATCACGATTACCTCTGCCGCCACCACCTGCTTCTGGGACGGCAACCAGATCAACATTATCGACACCCCCGGTCACGTGGACTTCACCGTCGAGGTGGAGCGGTCCCTGCGGGTGCTGGACGGCGCTGTCGCGGTGTTCGACGGCAAGGAAGGCGTCGAGCCGCAGTCGGAGCAGGTCTGGCGCCAGGCCGACAAGTACGACGTTCCCCGGATCTGCTTCGTCAACAAGATGGACAAGCTGGGCGCGGACTTCTACTTCACCGTACGCACCATCACCGAGCGTCTCGGTGCTCGCCCGCTGGTGATCCAGCTGCCGATCGGCGCCGAGGACACCTTCGAAGGCGTCGTCGACCTGGTGGAGAACCGCGCGCTGGTATGGAGCGGCGAGACGAAGCTCGGCGAAAAGTATGATATCCAGGACATCCCGGCTGAGCTGGTCGAGCAGGCTGCGGAGTACCGGGAGAAGCTGCTGGAGACGGTCGCTGAGTCCGACGAGACCCTGCTAGAGAAGCACTTCAGCGGCGAGGGTCTGACGGTGGCCGAGATCAAGGCGGCGATCCGGAAGATGACCGTCGCCAGTGAACTCTACCCGGTGCTGTGCGGTTCGGCGTTCAAGAACAAGGGCGTGCAGCCCATGCTCGACGCCGTGGTCGCCTACCTGCCCTCCCCGCTGGACGTGGAGGCCACCACCGGGCACGTCGTCGGCCACGAGGATGAGCTGATCACCCGCCGCCCGAGTACCGACGAGCCGTTCGCCGCGCTCGCCTTCAAGGTCGCCACCCACCCGTTCTTCGGCAAGCTGACCTACGTGCGGGTCTATTCCGGTCGGCTGGACTCCGGGTCGCAGGTGATCAACTCCACCAAGGGCAAAAAGGAGCGCATCGGCAAGCTCTTCCAGATGCACTCCAACAAGGAGAACCCGGTCGACTCCGCCTCAGCCGGCCACATCTACGCGGTGATCGGGCTCAAGGACACCACCACCGGGGACACCCTGTGCGACCCGCAGCACCAGATCGTGTTGGAGTCCATGACCTTCCCGGAACCGGTTATCTCGGTGGCCATCGAGCCCAAGACCAAGAGCGACCAGGAAAAGCTGGGCACCGCCATCCAGAAGCTGGCCGAGGAGGACCCGACGTTCCGGGTCAACCTCGACGAGGAGACCGGTCAGACGGTGATCGCCGGGATGGGCGAGCTGCACCTGGACATTCTGGTGGACCGGATGCGCCGGGAGTTCAAGGTCGAGGCGAACGTGGGCAAGCCGCAGGTGGCCTACCGCGAGACCATCCGCAAGACCGTGGACAAGCACCCTTACACCCACAAGAAGCAGACCGGCGGGTCTGGTCAGTTCGCCAAGGTCATCATCAAGCTCGAGCCGTGGCACGGTGAGGACGGCGCGATGTATGAGTTCGAGAACGCCGTCACCGGTGGTCGTGTCCCCCGGGAGTACATCCCGTCCGTGGACGCCGGGGCCCAGGACGCCATGCAGTACGGCGTGCTGGCCGGTTACCCGCTGGTTAACGTCAAACTGACGTTGCTCGACGGTGCCTACCACGAGGTGGACTCCTCGGAGATGGCATTCAAGGTCGCCGGCTCGATGGCCATGAAGGAGGCCGCGCGCATGGCGTCCCCGGTCATCCTGGAGCCGATGATGTCCGTCGAGGTCACTACGCCGGAGGACTACATGGGCGACGTGATCGGCGATCTCAACTCCCGCCGGGGCCAGATTCAGGCCATGGAGGAACGCAGTGGTGCTCGTGTCGTGAAGGCGCTGGTCCCGCTGTCGGAGATGTTCGGCTACGTGGGTGACCTGCGCTCGCGCACCCAGGGCCGGGCGAACTACTCGATGGTCTTCGACTCCTACGCGGAGGTTCCGCAGAACGTCGCGAAGGAGATCATCGCGAAGGCCACGGGGGAGTGACCCGATAGCCTGTACCCACCTGGGTGCAACCATCGAGTGCGACCAGCGGGCTCGGAGCACCTGTTCCGGCCAGCATGAAACAGACCTGACAACCAGAATTGCTGCGCAGATCGTGCAGCGCACGAAGTCCAGGAGGACATCCAGTGGCGAAGGCGAAGTTCCAGCGGACGAAGCCGCACGTCAACATCGGCACCATCGGTCATATCGACCACGGCAAGACGACGCTGACGGCGGCCATCACCAAGGTGCTGCACGACAAGTTCCCCGACCTGAACGAGGCCTCGGCCTTCGACCAGATCGACAAGGCTCCCGAGGAGCGTCAGCGCGGCATCACCATCTCCATCTCGCACGTGGAGTACCAGACCGAGAAGCGGCACTACGCGCACGTCGACTGCCCCGGTCACGCCGACTACATCAAGAACATGATCACCGGCGCGGCGCAGATGGACGGCGCGATCCTGGTCGTGGCCGCGACCGACGGTCCCATGCCGCAGACCAAGGAGCACGTGCTGCTGGCACGGCAGGTCGGCGTGCCCTACATCGTGGTCGCCCTGAACAAGGCCGACATGGTCGACGACGAGGAGATCCTGGAGCTCGTCGAGCTCGAGGTCCGCGAACTGCTCAGCGACTACGAGTTCCCCGGCGACGACCTGCCGATCGTGCACGTTTCGGCGCTGAAGGCGCTCGAGGGTGACGCCGAGTGGGCCGAGAAGATCGTCGAACTGATGAATGCCGTCGACGACGCCATCCCGGACCCGGTTCGCGAGACGGACAAGCCCTTCCTCATGCCGGTGGAGGATGTGTTTACCATCACTGGCCGCGGCACCGTGGTTACCGGCCGGGTCGAGCGTGGTGTGGTGAACGTGAACGAGGACGTCGAGCTGGTGGGTATCCGGGAGAAGTCGCAGAAGACCACCGTCACCGGCGTCGAGATGTTCCGCAAGCTGCTTGATCAGGGCCAGGCCGGGGACAACGTCGGTCTGCTGGTCCGCGGCATCAAGCGGGAGGACGTCGAGCGCGGCATGGTCGTCGTGAAGCCCGGTACCACTACTCCGCACACCGAGTTCGAGGGCAACGTCTACATTCTGTCCAAGGAGGAGGGCGGCCGGCACACCCCGTTCTTCAACAACTACCGCCCGCAGTTCTACTTCCGCACCACGGATGTGACCGGCGTCGTCACGTTGCCTGAAGGCACCGAGATGGTGATGCCGGGCGACAACACCGAGATGAGCGTGCAGCTCATCCAGCCGATCGCCATGGACGAGGGGCTGCGGTTCGCCATCCGTGAGGGTGGCCGGACGGTCGGCGCCGGACGCGTCACCAAGATCAATAAGTAGGCGATCAACAGGTAGGCGATCAACACCTAGGTGCCAGATTTGGTCTGTCCTGAACCCTGTGGCAGACTGATCAGGTTGCCCATCGAGGGTGGCCGGTGCATGCTGGCCACCCTCGATCGGCGGGCAGGATCGGCAGCGTCTCAGCGGCGCGTCACTATGTCGGTCGGCGCGACACACCCGACCGCGTGTACCGGACAGCGCCGCAGGCGAGACCACTAGACAGCCACCGCAGGTTTCTGCGAGAAGAGGAACGGCAAGCCACCATGGCGGGACAAAAGATCCGCATCCGGCTCAAGGCCTACGACCACGAAGCGATCGACGCGTCCGCGCGCAAGATCGTGGAGACCGTGACCCGTACTGGGGCGCGCGTGGTCGGCCCGGTGCCGTTGCCCACCGAGAAGAACGTGTACTGCGTCATCCGCTCGCCGCACAAGTACAAAGACTCCCGCGAGCATTTCGAGATGCGCACCCACAAGCGGCTCATCGACATCCTGGACCCGACGCCAAAGACGGTGGACGCGCTGATGCGCATCGATCTCCCGGCGAGCGTCGACGTCAACATCCAGTGAGTGCGGCGGAGACAACTGACATGGCAGAGAACAAGATGGCCGGGATCTTGGGCAGCAAGCTCGGGATGACCCAGGTTTTCGACGAGAACAATCGGATCGTGCCGGTGACCGTCGTGCAGGCTGGCCCGTGCGTGGTGACCCAGGTGCGCACCATGGACAAGGACGGTTATACCGCTGTGCAGCTGGCCTACGGCGCAATCGACCCGCGCCGGGTCACCAAGCCGGTTGCCGGGCAGTACACCTCCTCAGGGTCCACACCGCGGCGCCACATCGTCGAGCTGCGGATGGCCGACGTCAGCGGGTACGAGGTGGGCCAGGAAGTGACGGCCGACGTGTTCGCCGACGGCGCCGTGGTCGACGTGGTGGGCACGAGCAAGGGCAAGGGCACCGCCGGCGTGATGAAGCGCCACGGCTTTCACGGCCTCGGAGCCGGCCACGGCGTCAAGCGCAAGCATCGCTCGCCCGGCTCGATCGGTGGCGCGTCGACGCCAGGCCGGGTGTTCAAGGGCGTGCGGATGGCCGGCCGGATGGGCAATGACCGGGTGACCACCCAGAACCTGACCGTGCATCGGGTCGACGCCGAGTCCGGCCTGCTGCTGATCAAGGGTGCCATCCCTGGCAACAAGGGTGGTCTTGTACTGGTCAAGACGGCCACGAAGGGTGGTGCGCTCTGATGACGGTGAACACCGAGAAGCAGCCCGTCGACGACGTCGATACGCTGACGCTGGACGTGCGCAAGGCAGACGGCAGCACTGACGGGACCGTGACGCTGCCCGCCGAGTTGTTCGGTGTCCAGGCCAACGTGGCGCTCATGCACCAGGTGGTCGTGGCGCAAATGGCGGCTGCGCGCCAAGGCACGCACAAGGCCAAGACCCGGGCGGAGGTGTCCGGTGGTGGGCGTAAGCCCTACCGCCAGAAGGGCACCGGCCGCGCCCGGCAGGGTTCGACCAGGGCTCCGCAGTTCGTCGGCGGTGGCACCTCACACGGGCCGGTGCCGCGCAGCTACGCCCAGCGCACCCCCAAGAAGATGATTGCCGCGGCGTTGCGCGGTGCGCTCTCCGACCGCGCTGGCTCCAGCCGCATCCACGTGATCGACGAGCTGGTCGCCGCCGGTACACCCTCTACCAAGGCCGCCCGCGCCTTCCTCGGCCTGCTCTCGGACCGGCGGCGTTTCCTGGTGGTGATCGACCGGATCGACACGGCGGCCTGGAAGAGCCTGGGAAACCTGCCCGACACCCACCCCATCGCCCCCGACCAGCTGAATACCTACGACGTGCTGGCCAGTGACGACGTGGTGTTCACCCGATCCGCGCTGGCCAGCTACGTTGCCGGCCCGCCGCGCGGGCGCAGTGTGAGTGCCTCGGCCCGGTCCAGTGAGGTCCCCGACACCGAGGGCGAGGACACCGCAGTGTTGGCCGAGGAGGAGGGCAAGTGATCGACGACCCGCGCGACGTGCTGCTGGCACCGGTCATCTCGGAGAAGTCCTACGGGCTGCTCGAGGCGAACACCTACACGTTCCTGGTGGCGCCGCAGGCCAACAAGACCCAAATCAAGATCGCGGTGGAGAAGGTTTTCGGTGTGAGCGTGACTAACGTCAACACCGCCAACCGCCAGGGCAAGCGCAAGCGAACCAAGTTCGGCTACGGCAAGCGCAAGGACACCAAGCGCGCACTCGTGACGCTGTCGGCCGACAGCAAGCCCATCGAGATCTTCGGGGGCTCGGCCGCCTGAGGCGCCGGGACTACCGAGGACCAGGGCAGAAGAAGCTGAGGACTGAGACGACATGGCAATTCGCAAGTACAAGCCGACCACCCCCGGTCGTCGTGGCGCCAGTGTGGCCGACTTCGCCGAGATCACCCGCTCCACGCCGGAGAAGTCGCTGGTGCGCCCGCTGCACGGCCGCGGTGGTCGAAATGCACACGGCCGGATCACCACCCGGCACCAGGGTGGCGGGCACAAGCGCGCTTACCGCGTCATCGACTTCCGCCGGTCGGACAAGGACGGCGTGCCGGCCAAGGTCGCGCACATCGAGTACGACCCCAACCGCACCTCACGCATTGCCCTGCTGCACTACGCCGACGGGGAGAAGCGCTACATCCTGGCTCCGGCCAGGCTTAAACAGGGCGACACGGTAGAGGCCGGCGCCCGCGCCGACATCAAACCCGGTAACAACCTGCCGCTGCGAAACATCCCGACCGGCACGGTGATCCACGGGATTGAGCTACGGCCCGGCGGTGGCGCGAAGATCGCCCGCTCCGCCGGCACCTCCGTGCAGCTGGTCGCCAAGGACGGTCCCTACGCGCAGCTGCGCATGCCGTCGGGGGAGATCCGCAACGTCGACGTGCGCTGCCGGGCGTCGATCGGTGAGGTGGGTAACGCCGAGCAGTCCAACATCAACTGGGGCAAGGCCGGCCGCATGCGGTGGAAGGGCAAGCGCCCCAGCGTGCGCGGTGTCGTGATGAACCCGGTCGACCACCCGCACGGTGGTGGTGAGGGCAAGACGTCCGGCGGTCGGCACCCGGTGAGCCCCTGGGGCCAGCCGGAGGGCCGCACCCGCAAGTCCAAGCCGAGCGACAAGCTCATCGTGCGGCGCCGCCGTACCGGCAAGAACAAGCGCTGACCAAGGAGGGAGTGCAGGATGCCACGCAGCCTGAAGAAGGGCCCGTTCGTCGATGACCACCTCCTTGCGAAGGTGGACGTCCAGAACGGCAAGGGGACCAAGCAGGTCATCAAGACCTGGTCCCGACGTTCGACGATCATCCCGGACTTCATCGGTCACACCTTCGCGGTGCACGACGGCCGCAAGCATGTGCCGGTGTTCGTCTCCGACTCGATGGTCGGGCACAAGCTCGGGGAGTTCGCGCCGACGCGGACGTTTCGTGGCCACATCAAGGACGACCGCAAGGCCCGCCGCCGCTGAGCGGCGAGTCGACCCGAGCCGCTGAGCGGCGAGTCGACCCGAGCCGCTGAGCGGCGAGTCGACCCGAGCCGCTGAGCAGTCAGTGCCAGCCAGTTCGAGTGCCAGTCAGTACGAGCCAGACCCAGTACGAGCCAGACCCAGCAAGACCGACACAGCAAGGGGTATCAGCACATGGACGCCCATGACGTCGCACGCGGCAGCGGGGAGTTCCCGCGCGCCGTGGCGCGGGCTCGCTATGTCAGCGTCACACCGATGAAAGCCCGACGAGTGGTGGCGCTGATCAAGGGTCGCCCAGCTACCGAGGCGCTGTCGGTCCTGAGGTTCGCACCTCAAGCGGCGAGCGAGCCGGTGGCCAAGGTGCTCGCCAGCGCGGTCGCCAACGCGGAGAACAACCTGGGGCTGGATCCTGCCACGCTGGTGGTCGCCATCGCCTACGTCGACGAGGGGCCCACGCTCAAGCGTTTCCAGCCGCGGGCTCAGGGTCGGGCGTTCCGCATTCGCAAGCGCACCAGCCACATCACCATCGAGGTAGAGAGTCGGCCCCGCCGCGGCGCCGACGCCTCCCCCCGCAACCGCAGGAGTCCGGCCGTCACGGCCGGCGCGAAGGGAAGTGCTTCCTAGTGGGTCAGAAAATCAACCCGCACGGCTTCCGGCTGGGCATCACCACGGACTGGAAGTCCCGCTGGTACGCCGACAAGCAGTACGCGGAGTACGTGAAAGAAGACGTCGCGATCCGACGACTGCTGGCCACCGGCATGGAGCGGGCCGGAATCGCCAAGGTCGAGATCGAACGCACCCGCGACCGGGTGCGGGTGGACATCCACACCGCGCGCCCAGGCATCGTGATCGGACGCCGCGGCGCCGAGGCCGATCGCATTCGCACCGACCTGGAGAAGCTGACCGGCAAGCAGGTGCAGCTGAACATCCTGGAGGTGCGTAACGCGGAATCCGAGGCGCAGCTGGTAGCCCAGGGTGTCGCCGAACAGCTGTCCAACCGGGTGGCGTTCCGGCGGGCGATGCGCAAGGCGATCCAGTCGGCCATGCGTCAGCCGCAGGTCAAGGGCATCCGGGTGCAGTGCTCCGGCCGCCTCGGCGGCGCCGAGATGTCCCGGTCGGAGTTCTACCGGGAGGGCCGGGTCCCGCTGCACACACTGCGTGCCGATATCGACTACGGCCTGTACGAGGCCAAGACCACGTTCGGCCGAATCGGCGTCAAGGTGTGGATCTACAAGGGCGATATCGTCGGCGGTCGCCATGAGACCGTCGAGGTGGACCCGCGTGCGCCCCGTCGTGACCGGGCGGCGGCCCCCAAGCGTCGCTCCGGGGCTTCCGGGACCACGGCGACTAGCACCGACGCCGGCCGGGCTGCGGCTGAGTCCGCCAGTGGGTCCGTCCCGCCGGCGCCGGTGGCGGCAGCGGGACCCACCAGCGCACCCGTCGACGCCGTGGAGGGCTGATCGATGTTGATTCCCCGCAGGGTCGCCCACCGCAAACAGCACCACCCCAGTCGTTCAGGGGCGGCGTCGGGCGGTACCCGGGTGACCTTTGGTGAGTACGGGATCCAGGCACTGGAGCCGGCTTACGTGAGCAACCGCCAGATCGAATCGGCTCGTATCGCGATCAACCGCCACATCAAGCGCGGTGGCAAGGTCTGGATCACGATCTTTCCGGATCGACCCTTGACCAAGAAGCCGGCCGAGACCCGAATGGGTTCCGGTAAGGGCTCGGTGGAGTACTGGGTGGCCAACGTCAAGCCCGGCCGGGTGATGTTCGAGATGAGCTACCCCAACGAGGAGACCGCTCGCGAGGCGCTGCGCCGGGCGATGCACAAGCTCCCGATGAAGTGCCGGATCGTGACCAGGGAGGGGCAGTTCTGATGGCAGGCGCAACGCAAGCCGCTGAGCTCCGCGAGCTGACCGGTGAGGAGCTCGTCAGCAAGCTCCGGGAAGCCAAGGAGGAACTGTTCAACCTCCGATTCCAGATGGCCACCGGCCAATTGGACAACAACCGCAGGTTGCGCACGGTGCGGCATGAGATTGCCCGCGTCTACACCGTGATGCGCGAGCGTGAGCTCGGCTTGGCCGTCGCTCCGGAATCTGACGAGGGTGCAGCGTGAGCGAGAAGGATGAGGCAGTGAACTCGGACATGACCAGCACCGCGACGACCACCCCAGCGAAGACGCCCCGCACGGAGGTCCCGCGGGCCAACCGCAAGGTACGCGTCGGCTACGTGGTGTCGGACAAGATGCAGAAGACGATTGTGGTCGAGCTGGAGGACCGGGTGAAGCACCCGATGTACAGCAAGATTATTCGTCGGACGTCCAAGGTGAAGGCCCATGACGAGGCCAGCCAGGCCGGGGTGGGCGACCGGGTGCGGCTGATGGAGACCCGGCCGCTGTCGGCAACCAAGCGCTGGCGGCTGGTCGCGGTGTTGGAGAAGGCGAAGTGATCGGCCGCAGTGGGTGCAGGCCGGCCGCATCGGCCCACTCCGATCGAGCACTGTCAGAGCAGGTTGGCGCGCGCGCGTCGGGTCGGAAATCCGGCGGGCAACCAGCAGGTCAGGAGTTGACGTGATTCAGCAGGAGTCGCGACTGCGAGTCGCCGACAACACCGGTGCCAAGGAGATCTTGTGCATCCGGGTGCTCGGCGGCTCGGCTCGGCGCTATGCCGGGATCGGCGACGTCATAGTGGCTACCGTGAAGGACGCCATTCCGGGAGCCGGGGTCAAACGCGGCGACGTGGTCAAGGCCGTCGTCGTGCGGACCTCCAAAGAACGCCGCCGACCCGACGGGTCCTACATCCGCTTCGACGAGAACGCTGCCGTTCTGATCAAGCCGGACAACGAACCGCGGGGCACCCGCATCTTCGGTCCGGTGGGCCGTGAACTGCGGGACAAGCGGTTCATGAAGATCATCTCGCTGGCACCGGAGGTGTTGTGATGAAGGTGCACAAAGGTGACACGGTGCTGGTGGTTTCCGGTAAGGACAAGGGCGCTAAGGGCAAGGTGATTCAGGCCTACCCGGAGACCGAGCGGGTACTCGTCGAGGGCGTCAACCGGATCAAGAAGCACACCCCGGTCTCCAGCACCCAGCGCGGTGCCTCCAGCGGAGGCATCGTGACCCAGGAGGCGGCTATTCACGTGTCCAACGTGATGGTGGTGGACTCCGACGGCAAGCCAACCCGAGTGGGCTACCGCAGCGAAGAGCCTGACGCTGCCGGCAAGGTGCGGCGGGTTCGCGTGTCGAAGAAGAACGGGAAGGACATCTGATGACCAGCGCGGACACCACGCTTGCCCCCAGCATCCCCCGACTCAAGACCCGCTACCGTGCCGAGATCCGCGCCGCGCTGCAGGAGCAGTACTCCTACGCCAACGCCATGCAGGTACCCGGCGTGGTCAAGGTCGTGGTCAACATGGGTGTCGGTGACGCCGCCCGCGACGCCAAGCTGATCGACGGTGCGGTGCGCGACCTGTCTATGATCACCGGGCAGAAGCCGGAAATCCGTAAGGCGCGCAAGTCCATCGCACAGTTCAAGCTGCGCGAAGGCATGCCGATCGGGGCCAGGGTGACCCTGCGCGGCGACCGGATGTGGGAGTTCCTGGACCGGCTGGTGAGCATTGCGTTGCCCCGGATTAGGGACTTCCGTGGATTGTCGGGAACGCAGTTCGACGGCAACGGCAACTACACCTTTGGACTCAACGAGCAGTCGATGTTCCACGAGATCGACGTGGACTCCATCGACCGCCCACGCGGGATGGATATCACCGTGGTGACCTCCGCGACGAACAACGAGGAGGGTCGGGCGCTGCTGAAGCACCTGGGCTTCCCCTTCAGGGAGAACTAAGCATGGCCAAGAAGGCGCTCGTCAACAAGGCGAACAGCAAGCCGAAGTTCGCTGTCCGCGCGTACACGCGCTGCCAACGCTGCGGCCGGCCACACGCGGTGTTCCGCAAGTTCGGCCTGTGCCGGATCTGCCTGCGCGAGATGGCCCATGCAGGTGAGCTACCCGGCGTGCGCAAGTCCTCCTGGTGAGCTGCGCACCGCACAACCGCAACACCCAGCGGGCCAGCCGGTCCGCTTGCACTCAGCTTCGCCGTAGGCCCGTCCGCCAGCACCTGGCGCACGTGGGAACCGCGGCGGGAAAGTAAACAGGTCACCGCAATGACCATGACCGATCCGATCGCAGACATGCTGACCCGTCTGCGCAACGCGAACTCGGCGTACCACGACGTCGTCGTGATGCCGCACTCCAAACTCAAGGCCCACATCGCGGAGATCCTGCAGCGCGAGGGCTACATCGGTGGCTACCGCACCGAGGCCGCCACCGTCGGCCAGTCGCTGGTGGTAGACCTGAAGTACGGACCCAACCGCGAGCGCAGCATCGCCGGGGTGCGTCGGGTGTCCAAGCCCGGCCTGCGGGTGTACGCGAAATCCACCAACCTGCCCAAGGTTCTGGGCGGCCTCGGCGTGGCGATCATCTCCACGTCGACCGGGCTGCTCACCGACCGTCAGGCGGCCAAGCAGGGAGTGGGCGGGGAAGTCCTCGCCTACGTCTGGTGAGGAAGGCCTGACATGTCGCGCATCGGAAAGCTCCCCGTCGCGGTCCCGTCCGGAGTGGACGTGGCCATCGAGGGGCAGATCGTCAAGGTCACCGGACCCAAGGGCACCCTGGCCACCACCATCGCCGAACCCATCGTGGTCGAGCGGGTCGAAGACGGCACCGTCGCCGTGACCCGCCCCGACGACGAACGTCGCAGCCGGTCGCTGCACGGGCTGTCCCGCACCTTGGTGCAGAACATGGTCGTCGGAGTCACCGACGGTTACACCCGCCGGATGGAGATCCACGGGGTCGGCTACCGGGTGGCGCTGAAGGGTTCCGACCTGGAGTTCGCGCTCGGCTACAGCCACCCGGTGCCGGTCGCGGCACCGCCGGGCATCACCTTCGCGGTGGAGACCCCCACCCGGTTCTCCATCACCGGGATCGACAAGCAACAGGTAGGGCAGATCGCCGCCAACATCCGACGTCTGCGCCGCCCGGACCCCTACAAGGGCAAGGGTGTGCGCTACGCCGGCGAGGTCATTCGCCGCAAGGTCGGAAAGACGGGTAAGTGAGATGAGCACAGCAACCACCACCAAGCGGACTCCGGTCGGCAGGGACGTCTCCACCCGACGACGGCTGTCCAAGGCGCGCCGGCACTTCCGGCTGCGCAAGAAAGTCAGCGGGTCCGCGGCCCGGCCGAGGCTCGTAGTCAACCGCTCGGCGCGGCACCTACACGTGCAGCTCATCGACGACCTGGCCGGGCACACGCTGGCCGCGGCGTCGACGATCGAAGCCGAGGTCCGCGCGCTGGACGGGGACAAGACAGCTCGCGCCCGACGAGTCGGGGAGCTGATCGCCGACCGCGCCAAGGCCGCCGGGGTCACCGCAGTGGTGTTCGACCGTGGCGGTCACGACTACCACGGGCGGATCGCCGCACTGGCCGACGCAGCCCGCGCAGGCGGGTTGGTGTTCTGATGAGGACCCGTCAGTTCGCACCCATTGATGAGACGAACGGAAGGACAGCCTGATGCCGGGACGTGTACGGCGCGATGGCGCACCCGCAGGCAGCGGCGCACCCGCCGGAGCCGGAGCCGGTGGTGGCGACCGCCGAGACCGGCGCGACGGTGGGCGCGGCGCCGCCCCGGACAAGCCCAGTCACCTGGAGCGGGTGGTGGCTATCAACCGGGTGTCGAAGGTCGTCAAGGGTGGTCGGCGGTTCAGCTTCACCGCGCTGGTCATCGTGGGCGACGGCAACGGCATGGTCGGGGTCGGCTACGGCAAGGCCAAGGAGGTGCCCGCCGCCATCCAGAAGGGGGTCGACGAGGCCCGTAAGGGCTTCTTTCGGGTGCCTATGATCGCCAGCACCATCACCCACCCGGTGCAGGGCGAGGCGGCGGCGGGAGTGGTGCTGTTGCGACCGGCGAGTCCCGGTACCGGCGTCATCGCAGGAGGGCCGGTGCGCGCCGTGCTGGAGTGCGCCGGTATCCACGACATCCTGTCGAAGTCCCTGGGCAGCGACAACGCCATCAACGTAGTGCACGCGACCGTGGCGGCGCTGAAGAGTCTGCAACGCCCCGAGGAGGTTGCGGCCCGCCGCGGCCTGCCCATCGAAGATGTCGCGCCCGCCGGGATGTTGCGGGCGCGCGCCGGACAGGGAGTGTGAGTGTGATGGCCGATCAGAAGACAGCCGAGCTGATCGTGACCCAGGTCCGTAGCACCATCGGTACCAAGAAGAACCAACGCGAGACGCTGCGCACCCTGGGTCTGCACAAGATCCGGCAGTCCGTCGTCCGAACCGACGACGCGCAGGTCCGCGGCATGATCAATACCGTGCGCCACCTGGTGACGGTGGAGGAGGTGTCATCGTGACGATCAAGTTGCACCATCTGCGCCCGGCGCCGGGGTCCAAGCAGGCCAAGGTGCGAGTGGGCCGTGGTGAGGGCGGCAAGCGCGGTAAAACCGCCGGCCGAGGGACCAAGGGCACCAAGGCGCGCAAGAACGTGCCAGCCTCGTTCGAGGGTGGACAGATGCCGCTGCACATGCGGCTGCCCAAACTCAAGGGCTTCACCAACCCGTTCCGTACCGAGTACCAGGTGGTGAACATCGGTGACCTGGCGCGCCTGTTCCCGGACGGTGGAACCGTGGGCCCGGAGGAACTCGTGGCTAGGGGTGCGGTGCGCCGTAACCAGCTGGTGAAGGTGCTCGGCGACGGTGACCTGGGTTCGGTGACGCTGCAGGTCAGCGCGAACAAGTTCTCGTCAGCGGCGCGCGAGAAGATCGCCGCAGCCGGCGGCAGCACGTCCGAGGTGTGAACGCCACCCGGCTCCGGCCACGATCGCTGCGCCGGAGCCAGAGCTGGCGCGGCTGTTAGAGTCGAGGACCGGCGCGTACGCCACCAGACCGTTCGTCCCCACCTCGAGCCGCGCAGGTCGGAGACGACCCGCCCGTAGCTGCCAGGAGGATGTGTGCTCTCCGCCTTCGTCTCCGCTTTCAAGACGCCGGACCTGAGGCGGAAGATCTTCTTCACCCTCGGCATCCTGGCCCTGTACCGGGTGGGTACGACTCTGCCGTCGCCGGGGGTGTCCTACTCCAACATTCAGCAGTGTCTACGCACGGTCGCCGGCGGCGACAGCCAAAGCATCTACTCCCTGATCAACTTGTTCAGCGGCGGTGCTTTGCTGCAGCTGTCGGTGTTTGCGCTGGGCATCATGCCCTACATCACCGCCAGCATCATCGTCCAGCTGTTGACGGTCGTCATCCCGCGGTTCGAGGAGCTGCGTAAGGAAGGCCAGTCCGGCCAGGCCAAGATGACGCAGTACACCCGCTACCTGACGATTGCCCTGGCGGTACTGCAGTCCACCGGCATCGTGGCCCTGGCGGTCCGAGGAAACCTGTTCCAGGGCTGCAACAAGGACCTCTATCCGGCGATCCCCGGCAGCACGATCTTCTCCATGGTGGTGGTCGTGATCTCGATGACCGCTGGGACCGCGGTGATCATGTGGCTCGGTGAGCTGATCACCGACCGCGGGGTCGGCAACGGCATGTCACTGTTGATCTTCACCTCGATCGCCGCCCGCATCCCTTCCGAGGGCAAAGCGGTGCTAGACAGCCGGGGCGGGTTGGTGTTCGTGCTGGTGCTGGCGGCGGCACTACTCATCATCGCAAGCGTCATCTTCGTGGAGCAGGGGCAGCGTCGAATACCCGTGCAGTACGCCAAGCGCATGGTGGGTCGGCGGATGTATGGGGGGACGTCGACATACCTGCCGTTGAAGGTCAACCAGGCCGGGGTCATCCCGGTGATCTTCGCCTCGTCGTTGCTGTACCTGCCCAACCTGCTCTCCCAGATCACCACCTCCACCAACGCTGCTCCCAACGCCTGGCAGCGGTTCATCAACACCTACCTGGTCAGCCCGTCCAGCCTGAGCTACATCGGGCTGTACTTCGCGTTGATCGTCTTCTTCACCTACTTCTACGTCGCGATCACCTTCAACCCGGAGGAACGTGCCGACGAGATGAAGAAGTTCGGTGGCTTCATCCCCGGTATCCGGCCAGGTCGGCCCACCGCGGAGTACCTGAGCTTCGTCCTGGGGCGCATTACGTTGCCGGGCTCGCTCTACCTCGGCACGGTGGCGGTGCTGCCCAACCTGTTCTTAGACATCGGTAATTCCTCGCCCAGCCAGAACTTCCCGTTCGGCGGCACCGCGGTGCTGATCATGGTGGGTGTCGGCCTGGACACGGTGAAGCAGATCGAGAGCCAGCTCATGCAGCGCAACTACGAAGGGTTCCTCCGGTAGTGAGACTCGTTCTCGTGGGCCCGCCCGGCGCGGGCAAGGGCACTCAGGCCGTGGTGCTCTCCCGCGCACTGGGGGTACCGCACATCTCCACCGGCGACCTATTTCGGGCGCATATGGGGGAGCAGACGCCCCTGGGTGTGCAAGCCAAACGCTACGTCGACGCCGGCGACCTGGTGACCGACGAGGTGACCAACGAGATGGTGCGTGAGCGACTCGCCGAGCCCGACGCCCGCAGTGGTTTCCTGTTGGACGGGTTCCCCCGCAACGTCGGTCAGGCCGAGGTATTCGGCACCATCCTGGCCGACCTCGGGGAGGAACTCGACGCGGTGCTGGAGTTCCGGGTGCCCACCGATGTCGTGGTCGCCCGGATGCGCGAGCGTGGCCGGGCCGACGACACCGAAGACGTCATCCGGCGGCGCCTGGACGTGTACCGGGAGGAGACCGCACCGCTGCTGGAGCACTTCGCGGCCATCGTGGTGGTGGTGGATGCGGTGGGCGAGGTGGACGCGGTGAGCGAGCGGGCCCTCGCCGCGCTGAACGCCTCCGCCCGGTGATGCTGATGGCCCGCGGGCGCAAGGTGGTACCCGCCCGCTCCGAGGGTGAGCTCGATGCGATGGCTGCGGCCGGTGCGGTGGTCGGGAAGGCGTTGACGGCGTGCGCGACCGCGGCGCGGCCCGGCGTGAGCACCGGTAAGCTCGATGCAATCGCCGAGCAGGTTATCCGGGAATCCGGCGCGGTGCCCTCATTCCTCGGCTACCACGGCTTTCCCGCCTCCATCTGCTCCTCGGTGAACGACCGGGTGGTGCACGGGATCCCGTCGGCCACCGAGACCCTGCGGGTCGGCGACCTGGTGTCCATCGACTGCGGGGCCATCCTCGAGGGGTGGCACGGTGACTCCGCTGTGACGGTGGCGGTCGGGGACGTCTCGCGCGCGGAGACGGAGCTGAGCCGGACCTGCCAACGCTCGATGGAGGCTGGTATCGCCGCGATGGTGATCGGCAACCGCCTCACCGACGTCTCGCACGCCATCGAAACCGAGACCAAGGCTGGTGCAGCCCGGGACGGGCGGGCTTACGGCCTCGTCAGCGGGTATGGCGGCCACGGCATCGGCCGGGTGATGCATGCCGAGCCGTTCCTGCCTAACGAGGGCCGGGCCGGTCGGGGGCCTCGGCTGGTGGAGGGTTCCGTGCTCGCGATCGAGCCGATGCTCTCCCTGGGCAGCGCGGAGACCACCGTGCTCGCCGACGACTGGACGGTGGTGACCGCCGACGGCAGCCGAGCCGCGCACTGGGAGCACACCGTCGCTGTGACCGCGGACGGTCCCCGGATCCTCACCGCGCGAGACTGACCGCGGGCCATTTGGCCTGCTCGATCCCGGCGGGTAGACTCGGCCAACGGCGCGCAGTGCGCGTCGGTTGTATGCGTGCCCGCTCAGCGTGTCGTGGTCCTCACCCGGTCCACAGCCCGGTTTCGGTCGGCTCACGTCTCTAGCCGGCGGTGGTGCGCTCCCTCCGATGTCTACTACAGCGCCGGGCTCGTTACTCGGCGCCAGAGTGGGCAGCGGTACCACCACGGCACCACACCACAGATCGCGGAGGTTATGGCAAAGAAGGACGGGGCCATCGAGGTCGAGGGCCGAGTTGTCGAGCCGTTGCCGAACGCCATGTTCCGCGTGGAGTTGGAGAACGGCCACCGGGTGCTCGCGCACATCAGTGGAAAGATGCGCCAGCACTACATCCGCATCCTGCCGGAGGATCGGGTCGTGGTAGAACTTTCGCCCTACGACCTGTCCCGCGGCCGGATCGTGTACCGCTACAAGTAACACCGAACCAGGAGAGCTGACTGACGTGAAGGTCAACCCCAGCGTCAAGAAGATCTGCGAGAAGTGCAAGGTGATCCGCCGCAACGGGCGGGTCATGGTGATCTGCGAGAACCTGCGGCACAAGCAGCGCCAGGGCTGACGCTCGCGCACACCGCCTTTGCCCGACCCGCGGTCTGATGACTGCACCGAGAACTGACTACGAACTGAAGACGACCTCCCCGCACCATCTCCGCGCCGGGCCCTCACCGGCCACGCGGAGCACACCCCCGGCACGGAGGCCGGGGCCCGACCACGGCGCTAGCACCCAGGCCGCTCGGCGGGACGGACGGGGAGCAGACCTCCGCACCGAGAGGAATGCAGCACATGGCACGGCTCGCTGGAGTCGACCTCCCCCGCGACAAGCGGATGGAGATCGCGCTCACCTACATCTACGGCATCGGCCGCACCCGATCGCAGGAGATCCTGACCGCCACCGGCGTCAGCTACGACCTGCGCACCAAGGACCTGACCGACGCCGACCTGCGCCTGCTGGGGGACTACATCAACGAGTCCCTGAAGGTTGAAGGCGACCTGCGCCGCGAGGTGCAGGCCGACATTCGCCGCAAGATCGAAATCGGCTGCTACCAGGGGGTCCGGCACCGCCGGGGCCTGCCGGTGCGTGGTCAGCGCACCAAGACCAACGCGCGCACCCGCAAGGGACCCAAGCGCACCATCGCCGGCAAGAAGAAGGCCAGGTAAACCATGCCCCCCAAGAGTCGCACCGCGGCGGGTCCGAAGAAGACCCAGAAGACCCGGCGCCGGGAGAAGAAGAACGTCACCCACGGTGCCGCGCACATCAAGAGCACGTTCAACAACACCATCGTCTCGATCACCGACCCCGCCGGCAACGTCATCTCCTGGGCGTCCTCGGGCCACGTGGGCTTCAAGGGATCCCGCAAGTCGACGCCGTTCGCGGCGCAGATGGCTGCCGAGAGCGCGGCCCGCAAGGCCCAGGAGCATGGAATGAAGAAGGTCGACGTCTTCGTCAAGGGTCCCGGCTCCGGCCGGGAGACGGCTATCAGGTCACTGCAGGCCGCCGGCCTGGAGGTCGGCACCATCTCCGACGTCACCCCCCAGGCACACAACGGCTGCCGGCCACCCAAGCGGCGCCGGGTCTAGCGGGAAGGGAAAGGACACCTATCATGGCTCGTTACACCGGACCCATCACCCGTAAGTCCCGTCGGCTGCGCGTAGACCTTGTCGGAGGCGACCAGGCGTTCGAGCGTCGCCCGTACCCGCCCGGGCAGCACGGTCGCGCGCGGATCAAGGAAAGCGAATACCTCCTGCAGCTGCAGGAGAAGCAGAAGGCCCGCTTCACCTATGGCGTCATGGAAAAGCAGTTCCGGCTCTATTACGCCGAGGCGGTGCGCAAGCCGGGTAAGACCGGCGCGAACCTGCTGCAGATCCTGGAGACCCGGTTGGACAACGTGGTCTACCGGGCCGGGTTGGCCCGCACCCGCCGTCAGGCGCGGCAGCTGGTCACCCACGGCCACCTGGTGGTCAACGGTCACAAGGTCGACATCCCCAGTTACCGGGTGGCGCAGTACGACATCATCGACGTGCGAAGCAAGTCACTGTCGACGCTGCCGTTTCAGGTGGCGAAGGAGACCGTGGGCGACCGCCCGGTCCCCGGGTGGCTGCAGGTGCTCGGTTCGCTGCGCATCCTGGTGCACCAGGTTCCCGAGCGCGCCCAGATCGACGTGCCACTCAACGAGCAGCTGATCGTCGAGCTGTACTCCAAGTAAGCGCTCCGCACGATCGGTCCAGCGCACCCGCGTGGACCGCGCCACACCTTCCTCGGCGTCAAATGGCGGATGCCGGCACAGGAGAGAACACCTCATGCTCATCTCACAACGGCCCTCTCTCGTCGAGGAGTCCATCACCGACACCCGCTCCCGGTTCGTCATCGAGCCGCTGGAGCCCGGGTTCGGCTACACGCTCGGCAACTCGCTGCGCCGTACCTTGCTCAGCTCGATCCCTGGTGCGGCCGTCACCAGCATCCGCATCGACGGGGTGCTGCACGAGTTCACCACCGTGCCAGGGGTCAAGGAGGACGTCACCGACATCATCCTGAACCTCAAGGGCCTGGTCGTCAGCTCCGAGGACGACGAGCCGGTGACCATGTACGTGCGCAAGCAAGGTCCCGGTGCGGTCACCGCCGGTGACATCGTGCCCCCGTCCGGGGTGACGGTGCACAACGCCGACTTGCACATCGCCACCCTGAACGACAAGGGCAAGCTCGAGGTGGAGCTGGTCGTGGAGCGCGGCCGCGGCTACGTGCCGGCGGTGCAGAACAAGGTGTCGGGGGCGGAGATCGGCCGCATCCCGGTGGACTCCATTTACTCCCCGGTGCTGAAGGTGACGTACAAGGTCGAGGCCACCCGCGTGGAGCAGCGCACCGACTTCGACCGGCTGGTGCTCGACGTGGACACGAAGCCCTCGATCAGCCCGCGCGACGCCGTGGCGTCGTCGGGCAAGACCCTCACCGAGCTGTTCGGCTTGGCTCGTGAACTCAACGTGGAGGCCGAAGGCATCGAGATCGGCCCGTCACTGGCCGAAGCCGACCACATCGCCGCGTTCAGCATGCCGATCGAGGAGCTGGACCTGACGGTGCGCTCCTACAACTGCCTCAAGCGTGAGGGTGTGCACACAGTCGGCGAGCTGGTCAGCCGCAGCGAGGCCGACCTGTTGGACATCCGCAACTTCGGTGCCAAGTCGATCGACGAGGTGAAGGTCAAGCTGATCGGGCTGGGTCTGACCCTCAAGGACAGCCCCCCCGGGTTCGACCCCTCCACCGTCGACGGGTACGACCCCGCCACCGGCACCTGGACCGACACCGACGCTGCCGACGGGGTACCCGCCGACGACGCCGACTACGCCGAGACCGAACAGCTGTAAGCCGCTTCACCCGACCCGCCAGAGGAGCTGTCATTCCATGCCCAAGCCCACCAAGGGAGCCCGTCTCGGCGGCTCTCCGGCGCACCAGCGGTTGATGCTGGCCAACCTGGCCACCTCGCTGTTCACCCACGGTCGGATCACCACGACCGAGGCCAAGGCGAAGCGGCTGCGGCCCTTCGCCGAGAAGCTGGTCACCCACGCCAAGCACGGCGACCTGCACCACCGCCGCGAGGTGATGAAGATCATCCGGGACAAGGACGTGGTGCACACCCTGTTCGCCGACATCGGACCGTTCTTCGCCGACCGGGACGGTGGGTACACCCGCATCATCAAGACGATGCCGCGCAAGGGCGACAACGCCCCGATGGCCATCATCGAGTTGCTGCAGGACAAGACGGTGACCGACGAGGCCAACCGGGCGCGGCGGGTGGGTGCCTCCACGGCGGCACCGGTGCCCGCCGCTGGGGCGGTGGCTGCGGCCGAGGACGCTGCCGAGACCGGCGCTGCCGACACCGGCGCTACCGAGACCGACGCTGCCGACACCGACACCGGCGCTGCCGACACCGACGCTGCCGAGACCGGCAGCGCCGAGGCTGGGACGCCGGAGGAGTCTGCCGTCGCCGACGTCCCGACCGACGGTGCGGACGCCGAGCTGGACGAGGTGGCTCCAGCCGTCTTGGGCAGCGACGACACCGCAGGTTCGCACGCCGCCGAGGCGGACCCCAAGGCCGGTTCCTGAGCTGAGCGAGCCCGACCGCTGCACCGAGCCCGCCACCCCGCCCGAGCGGGGTGGCGGGCTCGTTCGCGTTCGGCTGGACCTCGCCTACGACGGCACAGACTTCTCCGGCTGGGCCCGCCAGCCCGGGTTGCGCACGGTGTGCGGAGTGGTCGAGGACGCGTTGAGCACCGTGCTGCGGGTGCCGGTGGGTCTTACCGTGGCCGGGCGTACCGACGCCGGGGTACACGCGTCGGGCCAGGTGGCGCACGCCGACGTGGCGGCCCGGGTGCTGCCGGGTGAACCCGGCGGGCTGGTGCGCCGACTCGCCCGGCTGTTGCCACCCGATGTTCGGGTCACCGGCCTGCGGGTGGTGCCGGGGGAGTTCGATGCCCGGTTCGCTGCCCTGCGCCGGCACTACGCCTACCGGTTGAGCACGGCCGGGCACGGGGCCGACCCGCTGCGCGCCCGCGACACCGTGGCGTGGCCGCGGGAATTGGACGTGGCACGCATGCGAACGGCGTCGGCGGTGCTGCTCGGTGAGCACGATTTCGTGGCGTTCTGCCGGCGCCGCGAGGGTGCCAGCACGGTGCGCGAGTTGCAGCGCCTGGACTGGGTGCGCACCGGCGGTGACGTGCTGGTGGCCCGGGTCAGCGCGGACGCGTTCTGCCACTCGATGGTGCGCAGCCTGGTCGGTGCACTGCTCGCGGTGGGGGAGGGGCGCCGGACTGCGGGTTGGCTGGCGGACCTGCTCGGTGCCAGCGCGCGCGTCAGCTCGGTGCCGGTGGCGCCCGCGCGGGGCTTGTGCCTGACCGGGGTGGACTACCCCGACGGCGTCGATCTGGCGGCGCGGGTCAGCCGGACCCGGGCGGTTCGCGGCCCGGTGGCCGGGTCGCGCCCGCGCTCAGTCGCCCCAGCGGACCGGCCCGAGCAGCGCTGATTCCAGCGGTGCGGTGACCAGCCGCACCGGCAGCTCCAGGTCGGGGCCGAGGGCGAGTACGCCGTCGTCGGTGAGGGTGGTCGCCACCTCCACCATCGCTGATGTCAGCGACCACAACCGCGCCGCCAGCTGCGCCTGCCCGACCGGCAAGCGTCGCAGCAGCACCAGGTCGGCGCTCGTCGCGGTGGTCCCGATCTGGGAGTGCAGGTAGGGCAGCACGACGGCTGTCGCTTGCCAGGCGTTGCGCGGGGGGTACAGCTCCTGCGGAGCTGCCCCGCCGTCATGGAACACCAGCAGCGGCCGATCCTGCGCAGGCCGAGGTAGCGGTGCCGGGCCTAGATCGCGTACCTGCACCGGCGCAACCTGCTGGTCGCCGCCGTTGACCGCCGCTGCGTGGACCATCGGCGTCCAGGCCGCTGGCCGTCCGGTGGCCACCACCACGCTGCTGCCGGTCGCGGCGGCTCGCAGTGCCACTTGGTGTGCCAGGTAGAGCCCGCCCAGCAGTACGAGGCGGGTCGGCGCGGACCGGAACAGCTGGATGCGCACCGGGGCTCCGTGTTCGTCGGCACCGAGCACCACCCCGCCTGGGTCGCTGGACACACCGAACCCGTCGAGCTCTTGCGCCGACAGGGCCAGCGAGTGCCGTGCCCCACGGCGGCGCCCCAACCCCTCACGAGACCGGCCAACCGGGCCGGGAGCGCTCACGCGGGGCACGCAATCACCAGCGTGCCCGCCAGCGTGCCCGCCTGCTGGCCGTTCATCGGGGTTAGCACCACTCCCGCCGTCCTGGCGCACCCGGCCAGTTGTCGTTGCGAGGACCGCAGCTGCGCGGGGGTCCTCGCCGAGAGACGCACCAGCGCCTGCACGCTGACCGCAGAGTCCTTGGCGGCAGCACACAACCTCAGCGCCACCGTCGTCGATAATGCCCCCGCCCCTGACAGGACATCCAATGCACCCTGGCGGCCATCCCAGCCGCTGACCGCGTAGCTGGCGTGACCCACCCCGCCCGCGGTGACGGCTCCCCAGCGTTCCCGCAACCCCACTGCCCCGCCGCGCCCGGCCGCACCAGTCAGCTCCGCGGAGCGCAGCGCGGCACGGAGCAACTCCTGGTCGTCCAGGCTGCGGCTGGCAATCGCCGCGCCATCAAGGACGCCACGCACCCTGGCCACGGCGCCGAGCACTGCGCGGTGTGCCCCCGCCACTCCGCCGCCGCGTTCGCGCACCGCCGCCGGGCAACGCAACGGATCCAGCCGCACCGACACCCAGGTGCTCCGCCGGGCAACCATGGTCAACGGGCCGAGCACCTCCCGGTAGGCGGCCGCGGCTGGAGCGTCCAATATCAGACCTCCCCCGCCGGGGTAGGAGTGCCACAGCACCGTGATGGCGTCGAGGACCACACCACGGTCATCCAGGCAGGCGGCTAGGGCGCGCAGCGGCAGTAGCACGGGTGGGCCGGCCACTGACACCAGCTCTGGCGTCGGGTCCACCAGCACGCTGGTCGTCCACCCACCGCGGTGCCAGGCCAGGCCCACCGGGGTGTGCTCGTGGTCGACGGCGGTGGCCATCACGAGGTCACCGACCAGCAGCCTCAGCACACTCACCCGGGGGTCGACTGGTGCGGGTGCGCCGCCGGTGACCGGCACCGCCGGGTGAGGGGAAACCGGGGCAGGTGAGGCCGTATCCGCCTCACGCCGGTGCGACCGGGACACATGACCGACGGCGAGGACAGCCCACTGCGCCAGCCACAGCCCGCGCCACCGTAACCCGGCCGAGCACGCGGTACCCACGACCACAGCGGTCGCCGCCGGCCACGCCGACGGTGTGACGGCGAGGATCCCGAGCGCCGCCGCGACCCCCATCTCGAACAGGACCACGTTCGCCACCGGCGGTAGTGGCAGCTCAGCGCGGCCACGGTGCGCTCGCCTGACCCCGAAGCGCACCGATCTGGTCACCTGCACCCCCCCGGTTTAGGGTGGCACCTTACAACGCCGGCCGGCCAAGGGGAGAGCAGATGGCGGCGACACCGACTACCAGGTCACAGGTGCAGGCGTACCGCTTCATGCTCCGGCGGATGGAGCATGCGCTGGTCCGCAAGGACACCACGATGGTGCACGACCCGATGCGCAGCCAGCTCCGCGCCATCGCGGTCGGCTTGGTACTGGCTGTCCTCGCCCTGGCCGGATTCGCCCTTGTCTCGGTGTTCCGCCCTGCCGAGGACGTCAGCCGAGCGACCATCCTCATCGGTAAGGACTCCGCCCAGCCCTACGTAGTCCGTGTCGAGGATGGCGTCCGCGTACTGCACCCGGTGCTGAACCTCGCCTCCGCTCGGCTGGTCGCCGGTCAGCCCGCTGCGGCGGTGGTGGCGGCCGACAGCGTGTTGGCCGCCATGCCGCGCGGGCCTGTGCTGGGTATTCCCGGGGGGCCGAATCAGCTGCCCGGACCGGATCAGCGTCCCGACCCGGTGTGGACGGTGTGCGACACCGCGGCCGGTAGTAACTCCGCCGACCTGCGCACGACGATCGTCGTGGGGGCACTCGGCGCTGGAGCTGCCGCGTTGACCGGCGATCAGGCGCTGGCCGTGCGAGCCCCGGACGGCTCTTTGCAGCTGCTCTACGATGGGCGGCGCGCGGTTGTCGACACCACGAAGAATGTAGTGAACCGGGCGCTGAATCTCTCCTCCGTGGTTGCCCGCCCGGTCAGCGCCGGCCTGCTGAACGCAGTGCCGGAGGTGGCGCCGATCACGGTCCCGGAGGTGCCCGGAGCCGGGCAGGTACCTGCCTATCCCGTGTCCGGGCTGCGGGTGGGTGCGGTGGTGTCAGTGACCGCCACCTCGGGCTCCGAGTTCTACGTATTGCTGCGCGAATACGTGCAGAAGGTTCCGGAGCTGGTGGCGACGCTGCTGGCGAGCAGCTCGGGAGGAGTGGTCGCGGTGAGCGGTAATGCGCTCGCCCAGGTCCCCGACGCCCCGGCTGCGGCACGGTTGCCGGTGCAGAACTACCCCAGCCGAGCGCCGCAGGTGCTCCATGCCGCCGACGCCCCGGTGGGTTGCCTGTCATGGAGGTCGCGACCCACCGAGGCGGAGCCCGGCGCCGGGGTACTGGCCCTGCTGGCCGGAACTCGGCTGCCGGTGCCGGCGCAAGCGCGGCCGGTGGCGTTGGCCGGGGCGGACGACGGCAGTGTCGCGGTGCCGACCGTCACCGGCGGGGCCACGTTTCGGTTGGACACGTTCTACCTGCAGCCGGGCCGTTTGGGGGTGGTTCAAACCTTGGCGGCCGGACAGGTCCTTGGAGTGGGGGCGCGGCGCCTGGTCACCGACACCGGCACCACCTTCGGCATCGAGGATGCGGCGACGGCCACCGTTCTCGGGCTGGGGCCAGCCGCTAGCGCTGCGCCCGAGTCGATCGTGTCGCTGCTGCCGCGCGGCCCGGCGCTCACTGCCGCGGCTGCGCTGGTCGCGCATGACGGGGTAGCCGCCGATCCCGCAGGCGTCCCGCAGCCGCTGTCGACCCGGTGATTACGGTGGGTCAGCGGTCTGCCGCCGCGCCCGTCTGACCGCGTCGAGCATCGCGAACACCATCAGCGCGGCACCGAGCACCGCCGCCGAGCCGAGCATGGCGACCCGCCGGGGCATGGCGTCCGGGACGGGGGCCTGCGGTAACGGAGCCAGCCTGGTGCTCGCCGTCGAGACCGGCTGCGGGGCGACGGCGGCGGGCAGCACGTCGGTGACGGCTGCGACGGGGTCGAGGACTCCATAACCCACCCTCGGGTTCCACCCCTGCGGCGGCGCCTGCGCGGTGGCGGTGATCCGGGCCATCACCTGTCGTGCGGTGAGGCCAGGAAAGCGTTGCCGCACCAGTGCCACTGTCCCGGCGACATACGGGGCGGCGAAACTCGTCCCCTGGATGGGTGCGACGCCGCCCGGCTCCACGAGCAGGTCGATCAGGGGCGGTCCGGCCACTGGATTCAATGCCACGATCTGCGAGCCCGGTGCGGCGACGTCGACCCATGGTCCAGCCAGGCTGAAGCTCGATGGGGAACCGTCGGATTCCACGGACCCCACCGTCAGCACCAGGTCGGAGTACCACGCCGGGCTGGCCACCGTCGACACCGTGGGCGGCACACCGGACGGGTCGTTCTGCGTTCCGCACTCCGTTCCGGCCACCACGTTGCCCGCTGCAGCAACCACCACCACGTCCCGCACGTCGACGGCGTATTGCAGCGCGGCCCCGAGGGTGCCGTCCTGGGGTAGGGGGACACCGGCCGGACCGCACGCGACCTCGGAAATGTTGATCACCGTGGCTCCGTTGTCGGCGGCCCACACCACTGCGGCTCCCAGCGTGGCCACGTTGCCGTAGCCGAGCACGGGGGCACCGCCAGGTGGCGGCCCAGCCTGTTGGTAGCGCGCGCTGTATTGCCGGATGCTCAAGATCTGCGCGTCCGGGGCCACCCCGGCGTACCCGGTGGGGTCCGCGAGGCTCGGTTTGGCCGCGATGATGCTGGCCACGATGCTGCCGTGTGCGTCGCAGTCGCTGATGCCGTTTCCGGCCCGATCGACGTAATCCCCGCCGGCGATCACGGCCAGTCGCGGGTGCGGGTTCACCCCGGTGTCGATCACTGCCACCCGTTGACCGGCGCCGGTCCCGAACTTCCACACCCGTTCGTACCCCAGCTGGACCTGAGCCCACGGTGCGTTGGTGATCGGCGACGTGGCCGCAGACCCGGCTGGTCCGGTGGATGCAGCGGTGCACGGTCGAGCCAGGACGGCCGCGGTGGGCGGTACTGGCGCGACGCTGGATGGCCGCAGCGCCGTGTCGACCGGCGGTGGGCCAACGTCGGCCGTATCGACCTGCGCGTGGGCCGGCGCAACGCTCAATGGTGTCAGGGCGAGCGCGACGCAGGCCACCGCAACCGGGCGACGGCCACCACGAACACGGCCTCGCGTGCCGCGTGCGCGCACCTCACAGCCCTCGCATCGTCGCGTACAGCTCCACCACACCCAACGTCAATGGCAGTACTGCGGCGATCAGCACCGCTTCGAGCAGTTCCACACCGCGCCGCAGCGGCGGGGAGAACCGCCGCGGCGGGACGGCCACACCCACGGCGATCGACGCGGCAGCCAGGAGCACCGCGGTAGCGAACACCCAGGTCGTGCGGGTTCCGGCGTCGGCATGGACGAGCCAGCCGATCAACAGGCCAGCGACCGTCGCCGACCCGCAGCCCAGCAGCGCCACAGCCTGGATCGCGTTGGCGTATGTCCTAGCTCGCAGCATCAGCACCAGGGCCACGGTGGCGGCCAGTAGCACCCCGAAGGCGCCCTGGCGGGCCGCCAAGAGTGCCCCTGCAGCGGCCGCCGCACCGAACCCCACGGTGAGCCCCGTCAGGTAGTGGTGACCCAACTCGGCCCGCGCCTCGATGACCCGGTAATCAGGTGGCTCGGCGGGGTCCTGGGCGAGTTCGCCCAGGGAGGTCGGCACCGCGGGCAACGGCAACCGGGCCAGCGCGATTGTGAGCCTGGGCGCGGCAGACAGACCGAGTAGGGCCACCGCGGCCGCCCCCGCGCCGATTCCGGCGGCCGGGTGCGCCACCAGCACCGCAACCAGACTTGACCCGGCCCCCACCACGGCGGCCGACCCAGCGGCAGTGAACGCGGTGACACCCGCGCCGACCAGCGCTACACCCACCGCGGCCAGCACCGCCACGATGACGAAAGCCAGCAGCAGGTTGGGCCGCCCCAGCCCGCCCGGAACTGCCGAATAACCTGCGACGAAGGCAAAGGGCAGCGCCCCCACCCCGACTACCGCACCGGCGCAGCGGTCCCGGTACACCCGGCTGAGCACGGTGCCCATCGTGAGTGCGCCCAGCGAGGCTGCGCCGGCCGTGACCGCCCCGGCCGGGCCGGGCGCGCCGAGGAAGACCGCACTGGCGGCCGCGGCAATCGCAGCGACTCCAGCGGTGGAACCAGCAGCCCGCGCGGTGGTCTCCGTCCACGGACGAAAGCTATCGGGGGTGCTGGAGGCCACCGCGTCGATCACGTCGTCGAACAGTGCTGGGGGAGGGGACTCCGAGCGGCGCCGCAGCTGCAGCAGCTCACCGTCGAGCACCCCGTTTCCCGTCAACGTGCTGGTGTTGTCCAACGACGGTTGGCCCACCCGAGCCAGGCACCAACCCCCGTGGCGGGTACCGCCGTCGGGGGTACTCGAGCGGGCCATCTGCAGCAGGATGGGTATCAGGTCGGCCACCGCCACGTCGGCAGGCAGGGCCACATCGATCCTGGTGCGCGCGGTCAGCACGGTCACCCTGCTCAACACGCCAATGCCGTTCGCCTCATCATCGCTGCTCCGCCCCGCCCACCCCAGGCCCGTCCCTCATCGGCCTCACCTGGGCTAGCAGAATACTGCCCGGCCCCACCGAGTGGGCCATATCATGTCCGAAATCCAGTGTGCCGGGGTCTGAGGGGGCGACGAGAAATGGGCACGGTGCCGTTCAGCCGGGGGCGGAGGCTGGCCGCACCGGCCGCCCCGGGCGGCGAGGTTCACCTGGAGGCCCCGCCGGAGATTGCTCGGGTCGTGCCGACCGGGCTGCTGATGAAGCTGCTCCCGGTGGTGATGGTGGTGGCCGTGCTGGGCATGGTCGGTCTGCTGTTCGCTGGTGGCGGCGCTCGCAACCCCACGGCCCTGCTGTTCCCGGCGATGATGCTGATCTCCATGGTGGGAATGTTCGCCGGTGGCGGTGGTCGAGGGGGCGGCCAGCGCAAGGCCGAGATGAACGAGGACCGCAAGGACTACCTGCGCTATCTCGGTCAGATGCGGGAGCGGGCACGCACCACAGCGGCGCAGCAGCGCACCGGTCTGGAATGGGTGCACCCCGACCCGGAAACCTTGTGGTCGATAGCCGGCACCAGTCGGATGTGGGAGCGGCGCAGCACCGACCCCGACTTCGGCCACGTCCGGGTCGGTCGAGGCCATCAGCGACTTGCTACCCGGCTGGTCCCGCCGCACACCGGCCCGGTGGACGAACTCGAGCCAATCTCGGCGATAGCGTTGCGCCGCTTCGTTCGTGGCCATTCGGTGGTCGCGGACCTGCCGATCGCGATCACCCTTCGCGGGTTCGCCGCGGTCGGGATCAGCGGGGACGAGCAGGTAGCCCGCTCGCTGGCCCGGTCCCTGCTATGTCAGTTGGCCAGCTTGCACGCCCCGGACGATGTCCTGATCGCCGCTGTCACTACCGGGGTGGAGCGGGGGGCCGGTTGGGATTGGCTGAAGTGGTTACCGCATTGCCAGCACCCCGTCCGCACCGATGCCCTCGGCCCGGAGCGGCTGCTGTTCACCTCACTCGCCGAGTTCGAGGCGAGCATGGACGACGAACTTGCCACTCGGCCGCGCTTCAGCCGCACCTTGACGCCGGTGGAGCAGCCGCACCTGGTGGTGGTGCTCGACGGCGGGGCCGTCACGGGGACAGAACGGCTCATTGTGGAAGAGGGCTTGGCGGGAGTGACCCTGCTGGACCTCACCGACTGCCTGGGCACCATCACCACCCGCCGAGGACTGCGCTTGGTGGCCACGGCAGGGTCGGTGGGGGCGCGGAGCGCGTCGGGAGTGGAGCGGTTCGCCGACCCCGACGCCATGACCGTGGTCGAGTGTGAGGCCCTGGCCAGAACGTTGGCGCCCTACCGGGTGCAGGTCGCTGATTCCGGCGACGGCGACGAGCCGATGATGTCCAGCGTCGGCTTCCTGGACATGCTGGGCCTTACCGAGACCTGCGGTGGGGACCCGGAAACCTACGACGTCACTCGAGCGTGGCGCCCCCGCCCGGTGCGTAACCGGTTACGGGTGCCAGTGGGGCTGGGCGAGCAAGGCCAGCTGGTCGAGCTGGACCTGAAGGAGTCGGCGCAGGAGGGGATGGGCCCGCACGGGTTGTGCATCGGGGCGACCGGATCCGGCAAGTCGGAGTTCCTCCGGACGCTGGTTCTGGGGCTCATCGCGACCCATTCCCCGGCCGCGCTCAACCTGGTCCTCATCGACTTCAAGGGCGGGGCGACGTTCCGGGGGCTCGATGCCGCACCCCACGTGGCCGCGGTCATCACCAACCTGCAGGACGACCTGACCATGGTGGACCGCATGCAGGACGCCTTGGCCGGGGAGATGAACCGCCGCCAGGAGCTGCTGCGCTCGGCCGGCAACTTCATCAACGTCGCCGACTACGAGCGCGCGAGGGCCAACGGTGCCGACCTGGACCCGTTGCCCGCGCTGTTCGTCGTGGTGGACGAATTCTCGGAGTTGGTCAGTCAAAAGCCGGATTTCGCCGACCTCTTCGTGGCCATCGGACGGCTCGGGCGCTCCCTGCAGATTCACCTGCTGCTGGCCAGCCAGCGGCTGGAGGAAGGCAAGTTGCGCGGCCTGGACAGCCATCTTTCCTACCGGGTGGGACTGCGGACCTTCTCGGCATCGGAGTCACGCGCGGTGCTCGGGGTGCCGGACGCTTACGAACTGCCGAGCGTGCCTGGGTCGGGCTACCTCAAGTTTCACACGTCCGCGATGGTCCGATTCAAGACTGCCTACGTCTCCGGACTCCACCGGGTCACACCGTCGCCGACGGCAAACGGCACCACCCCGGTGACCGAAGACCGCCGTCCGCGGGTGTTCCTCGCCGAGCGCACCGAACCCGAGCGGGTCGCGCCAGCGCCCACCACCGACCCTCGTCCGGTCCTCCCGGCCCTCCCGCCGACGACCCGGGCGCAGCCGCAGACCCTGCTGGACGTGATCGTGGCACGGGTGCGGGGCCAGGGCCCGCCTGCTCACGAGGTGTGGCTGCCGCCGCTGGACGTACCCCCGACCCTGGATCAGCTGCTGCCGCCGATCTCCCTTACTGCCGACCGCGGTCTGGCGGCGGTGGGTCACGCGCCTAACGGCACCCTGTCGATACCCCTTGGTGTGGTGGACAAGCCCTTCGAACAACGCCGTGACCGGCTCTGGGTCGACCTCTCCGCCGGTCAGGGTCACGTCGCGGTGGTCGGCGGTCCCCAGTCTGGCAAGTCGACGGCCCTGCGCACCTTGATCGTGTCCACTGCACTCACGCATACCCCTGCCGAAGTGCAGTTCTACTGCCTGGACTTCGGTGGGGGAACCCTGGCGGGCCTGGATTTGCTGCCCCACGTCGGCTCGGTGGCCGGTCGCGGCGACGCCGACCTGGTACGGCGCACCGTGGCCGAGTTGAGCGGCGTGGTCCGGGCCAGGGAACGCCGGTTCCGCGACCTCGGCGTCGATTCAATGGCCGGCTACCGGGCGCAGCGTCGCGGCCAGGAATTCGCCAGGAACGATCCGGGCGGCGGTGCCAGCGACGACGATCCCTACGGCGACGTGTTCCTCGTCATCGACGGATGGTTGGGGTTCCGGACAGAGTTCGAGGCACACGAGCAGCAGGTGATGAACCTGGCCGCGCACGGGTTGTCCTATGGCGTACACCTCGTACTTGGCGCCACTCGGTGGGCGGAGGTGCGCCCGGCACTGAAAGACCTGCTGGGTACCCGCCTCGAACTGCGCCTTGGCGACCCATCGGAGTCCGATGTGGACCGCAAGCTTGCGGTGAACGTGCCGCAAGGCCGGCCGGGTCGGGGCATCTCCCGCGACCGATTGCACATGCTGCTGGCCTTGCCGCGCATCGACTCCACGGCCACCGTCGCCGACATCGGGGCCGGCCTGGCCGACGCCGTGGCCCAGGTGGCCGCCGCCTGGGCCGGGCCGGTGGCACCGGCCGTTCGGGTGCTGCCGGAGTTGGTGACCTACCCGGCGTTGCTGGCCCTCACCGCCCACCAGCGCGCGGAGCGCAGCCAGATTCCGGTCGGCGTGGACGAAAACGAACTGGCGCCCGCCTACCTCGACTTCGACGCCGAGCCCCACCTGGTGGTGTACGCCGACGGCGAGTCGGGCAAGACCGCGCTGCTGCGGCTGATCTGCACGGAGATCGTCGACCGCAACACCCCCGAGCAGGCCAAGCTGCTGATCGGTGACTACCGGCGCACCCTGCTCGGGGTAGTGGACTCCGAGCACCTGGCCGGTTACGCGGCCGGTGCGCAGGTACTGACCACCATGCTTGCCGACCTCGTGGTGTACCTGGGTGCGCGACTACCCGGGCCGGGGGTGACCCAGGAACAGCTGCGTACCCGCTCCTGGTGGAGCGGACCGGAGATCTACGTGCTCATCGACGACTACGACCTGGTCGCTGGTACCGGTGTGAACCCAGTGGCGCAGCTGGTAGATCTGCTGGGCCAAGCCAAGGATGTCGGCCTGCACCTGGTCGTCGCACGGCGCAGTGGCGGTGCGTCGCGGGCGCTGTTCGAGCCGGTGCTGTCCCGGTTGCGTGATCTGGCCAGCCCCGGACTGGTGATGAGCGGCAACAGGGACGAGGGCAACCTCGTCGGCGCGGTGCGGCCGTGCGCCATGCCACCGGGGCGGGGCACCCTGGTGAGTCGCCGGGCCGGCCAACGCTTGGTCCAGGTGGCTTGGCAGCCACCACCGTGACGATCTGGGTGGCCGTGGACCTCGGTACCTCATCGACATGTGTTGCCGTTGCCGTGGACCAGCAGGACGCGCAGGTGGTCATCATCGACGGCGGCCCACTGATGTCCAGCGCGATCTACACCGATGGACGCAGCGTCTTCGTCGGCGCCGAGGCGCAGCGCCAGGCAGCGCTGGATCCGGCGAGATTCGAACCGCACCCCAAGCGCCGCATAGACGAGGGTTCCCTACTGCTGGGCTCCACGGTGTTGAGTGTGGAGCAGGCACTGGCGGCGGTGCTGGGCCGGGCGGTCGCCGAGGCCCGCGCCGTGCTCTCTGGTGCGCCCGTCGACCGCCTCGTGCTCACCCACCCGGCCGAGTGGGCCGGGGTGCGCAGCGCGGTGTTGCTCAGTGCCGCCGCCGGTCTCGCCGCCGACACCGTGCTGATCGCCGAACCAGTGGCCGCGGCCGTCGCGCACGGCGCCAACCGAGGGTCGGGGGCGTTGCTGGCGGTGCTGGACGTGGGGGCGGGGACGACCGACATCAGCGTGTTGCGTCGGCACCCTGAGGGTTGGCACGTGCTGGCTACCGGCGGTGACCCGGATTTCGGCGGCGCCGACGTGGACCAGGCCATTCTGGAGCACCTGGGTGCGGGTCTGCACGGCGACGATTTGGCGCGTTGGGACGCGCTGGTGCACGGTCAAGAACTAGTCGCCCGTCGTGGCCGACGGGCGTTCGTCGCCGACGTGCGCAGCGCCAAGGAGACGCTGTCCCGGCACGCATACGCCGACCTGCCCATGCTCGGAGAGCTGCCCGACGCCCACCTCACCCGCACCGACCTGGAGGAGTTGATCGGTCCTCGGGTTGCGTCGGTGGTGGACCTGCTGGCTGACATGCTCGCCCGGGCGGGGGCGGTCGAGGAGACCGGCCGGACCAGTGCGGAGGTGGTGCTGGTCGGCGGATCGAGCCGGATTCCGCTCATCGCCCGCATGGTGCACGAGCGCCTCGGGGTGCTGGCGGTGTTGACCGACCAACCCGACACGGCGGTCGCCAGGGGTGCGCTGCTGGCGATGCGTCCCGCGCCCCCACATCTCCCGGCCCCCATGGCGCGCGACCCAGCGGGGACGCTGGCAGTGCCGCGGCGCCAGCCGCGCCGGGGCCGCCGCGCGGCGCTGCTGGCCGCAGCCGGATCGATGATCGCGCTGGTCGTCGTCACAGTGTTTGCAGTCCGTGACGACGCGCCCGCGGCGCGCACCGTTCAGGCGCAGTACGCCAGCCTCCAGGTGCCGGCGGGGTGGCGCGAGGCCGAGCGCAGCGAGAACGGCGCGACGGCGCGGCTGGTCCTCACCCCGGGCGGGGGGGCAAGCGAGCCCGAGCGGCTGCTGCTCGTGCAGACCAGACTTACCGCGGGCGCGACGATCACCGAGGTAGCCGACGTCCTGGCCGCCAAGGTCGCCGAGCAGCAGCAGGCCGGCCAGGGCTACGACGCCTTCGACCCTGCGGCGCGTTACGCCGGTCGGGCGGTGCTGCGCTACTCCGAGGTACCGCAACCGGGCAGCGTCGTGTACTGGTTCGTCGTGGTCGAGGGCTCCTACCAGCTCAGCGTCGGCTGCCAGCAGCCGCAGGACACCCCATACACGGCGGACAAGGAGGCGGTATGCCAGCAGGCGGTACGCACCGCACAGGTCACCCCGCGCTGAGACCGACGCGCCGCGTTCGCTTTAGCAACTGAAACGGACGAACCGGTGAAACCGTGGAACCGTTCCTGACATCGTGCACGTCGTACCGATCGTCAGCCCACCACGGGCGCAGTGACCGACTACGGAGCACCTCCTGCGCGGTCCGCCCGGTCCGAGAAACGTCCCAAGGAGGCAGTCCCATGGCAGGAATCACGCAGGTCACTCCCGCTGAGCTGGCGCAGATGTCGCGGCAGGCCAGCGACGCCAACTCCAGCGTGCAGGCTCAGCTCGGCCAGGTCCGCTCGGTGATCGACGGTGTGCGCAGCGGCTGGGAGGGCCAGGCGCAGGCGGCGTTCACGTCACTGATGCAGTCCTGGGACGCCGACGCCAAGAAGCTCAACGACGCCCTGATGGGGATCAGCCAGACCTTGGACGCCTCGGGGCGTTCCTTCGACGCCGCCCAGCAGGAACACACCGCTGATATCACCCGGATCTCAGGTTCCCTGAACCTCTGACCGCGCCCGCACCTAGACCGAAAGAGAGCCGTCACGATGAGCGACATGATGAAGTACAACCACGCAGCCATTGCCGAGGCCAGTGCGGCCCTGGCAGGCAACAGCACCCAGATCAACGCCATCCTCGCTGACTTGAAGACCCAGCTACAGCGCCTGGACGCGGGGTGGGAGGGTGCGGGCTCCGACGCCTACCGTGCGCTGAAAATGCAGTGGGACACCGCCGCAGAGGGGCTGAATACGACCCTGGGCAGGATCAGCCAGGTGGTCGGCACTGGCAACGACGCCATGCGGGCGAGCGACCGCGCGGTGGCGGGCAGCTTCGGCGGGTGAGTCGGCGGGCGTGCCAGCGCTCGGGATCTCCCTCGAAGTAGCTCCCGGGGGCGCTTTGACCCCTGAGGTGACCGGGCGGTATCGTCTGAGGTCGGCGTGCGTAACGCCGTGGGCGTAGCGGAACCTGCCGCAGCGTTCACGAGCTCGGTTGGTTCTTGACGGCGGTCCACGTCGTGGCACCTGACCGCACTCGCACCGTCAGACCTGCTGCACCCGAGAAGACGAGGAAGTCCTGTGCCTACGTACAGCCCCAAGGCCGGTGACGTGACCCGCGCCTGGCACGTCATCGACGCCACCGACGTGGTGCTCGGTCGCCTCGCCGTCCAGGCGGCGACGCTGCTGCGCGGCAAGCACAAGCCGATGTACGCCCCGCACGTGGACACCGGCGACTTCGTCGTCATCGTCAACGCGGAGAAGATCGCGGTCAGCGGCAACAAGCGGGACGCGAAGTTCCTCTACCGCCACTCCGGCTACCCCGGCGGACTACGACGGCGCTCGGTGGGCGAGATGATCGACAAGATGCCCGAGCGTTTGGTGGAGAAGGCCGTGACCGGCATGATCCCCAAGAACAAGCTCGGCAACGCCATCGCCAGCAAGCTCAAGGTGTACGCAGGCCCGGACCACCCGCATGCCGCGCAGAAGCCGGTCCCCTTCCAGATCCACCAGGTCGCCCAGTGACCGCAGCCGACCCGACAGCACAGCCCGTTCTCGAGGAGCAGCAGATGACCACCGTCGAGCCCACCGACCATGCGGCCGCCGCGGATTCTGCGGACCCAGCTGGTGCCGAGGACGTCGGGGTGGAGATCGTTGAGGAGGAGCTGACGCCCACTCGGGCGCCCGCGCCGCAGCTGCCGGTGGTGATGGATCGCCCGGTGACCACTGTGGGCCGGCGTAAGGAGGCCGTGGTTCGTATCCGCCTGGTGCCCGGCTCCGGCAAGTACACCCTGAACGGCAAAGCCCTCGCGGAGTATTTCCCCAACAAGGTGCACCAGCAGCTTATTAACGACCCGTTCGTGCTGACCGAGCGCACCGAGAGCTTCGACGTCTTGGCGCGACTGCACGGTGGTGGCACCTCCGGGCAGGCTGGCGCGTTGCGGTTGGCGATCGCCCGCGCGCTGATCGAGGTGCAGCCCGACGACCGTCCGGTGCTCAAACGCGCCGGCTTCCTGACCCGTGACCCGCGGGCCACCGAGCGCAAGAAGTACGGCCTGAAGAAGGCCCGGAAGGCACCCCAGTACTCCAAGCGCTGACCCGGCGCCGTTGGTCGGCCGCCCTCAGCCCGTTCGTCCACCACGCGAGAGCAGGCGCCCATCACCGGGGTGTCTGCTCTCGCGTTTGCCGGAGGTCCCGTTCACCGATGACACCGACCGCGCGCACGGCCCGACTGTTCGGCACCGACGGGGTACGCGGCCTGGCTAACGGTGACCTGACTGCCCCACTCGCGATGGCGCTGGCCGGGGCGGCCGCGGAGGTGCTGGCGGAGTCGGGGCTGGGTCACCGACCGGTGGCGGTACTGGGCCGGGACCCGCGGGCGAGCGGGGAAATGCTGTCCGCGGCGGTGACGGCGGGGCTGACTGCGGCCGGTGCTGACGTGCTCGACGCCGGCGTGCTGCCGACCCCGGCCATCGCCCACCTGGTGGCCGCGGTCGGCGCCGACGTCGGGGTGATGATCTCCGCCTCGCACAACCCAATGCCCGACAACGGGATCAAGCTCTTCGCCGCAGGCGGGCATAAACTCGGCGACCAGGTGGAGGACCGCATCGCGGCCCACCTGCACCAGCTGCAGCACCGCCCGACCGGGGCCGGTATCGGGCGGGTGCGCAACTTGGAGCACGCCGTCGACCGCTACCTCGCGCACCTCGCGGCCGCAAGCCCGCAGCGTCTGGATGGGCTGCTGGTGGTGGTGGACTGCGCTCACGGTGCCGCCTCGATAGTCGGCCCCGCCGCGTACCGCGCCGCCGGGGCGAAGGTCATTGCCCTGCATGCCGAGCCGGACGGGCTGAACATCAACGACGGGTGCGGATCGACCCACCCCGAGGACCTGATGGCGGCAGTGGTGGCCCATGGTGCCGACCTCGGGGTCGCCCACGACGGTGACGCCGACCGGTGCCTGGCGGTCGACGCCGCCGGTGCGCTCGTCGACGGCGACCAGATCATGGCCGTGCTCGCGATTGCCATGCGCGACGCCGGGCAGCTGGTGCACAACACGCTGGTGACCACTGTGATGAGCAACCTTGGCTTGCACCTGGCGATGCGGGACGCCGGGATCGCGGTACGGACCACCGGGGTCGGTGACCGGTACGTGCTGGAGGAACTGCGGGCGGGGGGCTTCGCCCTCGGTGGGGAACAGTCCGGGCACGTGGTGCTGCCCAGCCATTCCACCACCGGCGACGGTGTGCTGACCGCCATGTCGCTGATGGCGCAGCTGGCCCGCACCGGGCGCCCGCTGTCGGAGTTGGCCTCGGTGGTGCAGCTGGTGCCCCAGGTGCTGATCAACGTGCGGGTGACCGACCGGGACGCTACGTCCGGGGCTGCGGCAGTGCACGCCGCGGTGGCCGCGGCCGAGGCCGAGCTGGGGGAGACGGGCCGGGTGCTGCTTCGCCCGTCGGGCACCGAGCAGCTCATCCGGGTAATGGTGGAGGCACCGACCCCACACACGGCGCGCGAGGTTGCCGAGCGGCTCGCCGGGGTCGTCGCCGCCGGCCAAGCCTGCACCTGAGCCCACTCTCCGGCGGACACAGCCCCTGTGCCCGCCGGCGTGCGGTGCCTACAGTGCAGGTCACCGGCTCGGGTGCGGAACCCCGACCGGTGAGGATGCGTCTCACGCTCGTGGGGCCGCTGTGGAGGGGGTGGTGATGTCGGAGGAACTGGTGCTGGTCGACACGGCCACGCTGCGCGGTGCGATTGGGGACCTACGCGCCGGCGCCGGTGCGGTCAACGCGGTTGGCGCCGACCTGGCTGCGTGCGCCTTTAGCTCGCGCACCGCGGGCCGCGACTACGGCGCCGAGGGTACGGCGGTGCAGGTGGGAATCGCGAGGCTCGCGGCAGACGTAGCGCGCTTGGCCGAGTGCGTCGACAAGGCCGCCGATCGGGTGCCGGCGGCCAGCGCTGGCCTGGATGGCCCCGACGAGGACCTGGCAGATCAGCTACAGGCGCGCTGGTGAGCACCGGTCCGGGCGCAGGGACCTCCGACGAGCTGCTGGACATCGGCTCCGTCGGCTTGCGCTTCTTCGAGGTGTACCTGCCGCTCTACGCCCAGATGTGGGATCCGGGGACGATGTCGGTCGGACGGGCCAGGCAACGCTACGACGAGCAGCGCGACCTCAGTTTCGCCCAACTTCGCGAGGACGCCGACATCGTCGCCGCTGCCGCGCAGCGGCTGGAATCCGAGCAGACCGCGATGCGCGCAGCAGCCCGGGCACTGCGGCAAGCCTGGCGGGGTGCAGCGGGCACTTCGGTGGGCGCCTACGTGGGCGACGTGCTGGGCACAACCACGCGGGCAGTCGAGCACCTCATCGAGACAGCCGCCGTCCTACGGCGGGGCTCCGACGAACTCGAGCACCACGTTCGTGCCAAGGCCGACGACATTGCCGCCCTCTCCGAGGTGCTGATCGACGGCCGCACGGCCGCCGAGCTCGCTGACATCATCGCCACCGCCAAGTCCGGTGACCTCAGCTCGCCACGTCTGCCGGGGTTGACCGACACCGAGCGGCCGTGCGCCAACGACCAATGCCGGCGCTACCTCGAGGTGACGTTTCGGCCCGTGGTGGACAGTACTTGGGCGTGGTTCGACGCCGTCTGCACCCGGACCGACACCGCTGTACGCCTGACCTATGAGGTGGTCACCGACCTGCTGGCCAGCGAGGGGCCCGGACCGGTCCGGGCCAGCACTGCGACGCCGGGGCAGCAGCCCGCCGCCCAGATGCGGGCGGCCAGCGCCGGTGCGGGCTGGTTCGAGCCGGACGGCCCCCAGCTGGCGTCGGCGAGCCCGCCGCCGGAGGGTGCCACAGCCACCGCGGCGGACTGGCTGGCCGGTCAGGACCGAAGTGACAGCGGGGCCGCCCTGGCCAGCGCTGGCGAGAACGCCCCCGGTGCCCCCAGCGTCACCACCGACCCGGTGGCTGGCTGGGCTGGCGCACCCGGCTGGTTGGGAGGTGCGGTCCCGGTAGGGGACGCGTCGATTCAGCATGCGCCGCGGTTGCCCATCGACATCACCGACCCCGCCGATCCCGCCGCCGACCGCGACAACGAGGCCGGCACATCGCACCAGGGCCTGTGGGCCGGGACACCGGCCCCGTCCATCCCGCCGGCCCCGTCCATCCCGCCGGCAACGAGTACCCGGCCAGCCACCGACTCCCGCGGTACCCGCTGATGGCCGACAGGTCTGCGGCAGCGGTGGCGCGGTTCGCCGCCATCAGGGCCGAGCGCGCCCGGGACCTGGCCGCGGCTCGTGCCACGTACGCCGCGGCGCTGGACGCCGCGCAGCGGGCGGGTGCCCAGGTGCAGGCACAGGCGGCCACGGTCGCCCCGATACCTCGGCGCGACCCCGAGCGCGACGCCGGATGGCCCGAGTCGGCACCCCGTAGCGCAGCGCAGGTCAGCCCAGCGCGGCCCGATGACGAGGACCTGGGTCAGCGGAGTTGGCTGCACTGACCGGGGGTTGCGCTGGGGCAGGCGCCAGGGTGACCAGCGGCGCGGTCTTCAGCTCGGTGTGCGCTGCGGCTACCTCGGCGTAGCGGCGATTCCCGGTGAGGTGGAACAGCAGGAAGCCCGTCATCAGCGTGCGAACGGTGCGCTGGGTCTCTTTCTCCGAGCCGCCGGTCACGATCAGGTCGCCCCAGTGCCTGCCCTCGGCCAGGCCCACGTCGGTGGAGCCACGGACGGTGCGCACCACCGCCATCCCGCCCCAGGCCCGGGCGATCGGCTCGGCGTGGGCACTGGCCGGGGTGACGCTGTCGTGCTCGGCGTCGAGGAACAGTCCCGGTATCGCGCACCGACGCGCGGCACCCACCGCAGACGGACTGGTCTCGGCCGTTGCGAAGCCGACGAAGGCACGCACTCGGTCGTCCTGGGCGGCGGCGAGTACCGCGGACCCCGCACCCATCGAGTGCCCCGCCAACGCGAGGAGTTCGGGATGCACGCTGATCTCGCCGGGTCCGAGTCGAACGCCGGAGCAGATGTCCAGGGCGGTGCGCAAGTCGGTGGCCAAGCCGATGTGCGAGGGCAGCGCACCGCGCTGGGTAGCCGGGGCGGCCGCGACGATCCCCCACGACGCCAGGTGGCGCAGGGTGCCCAAGTACCGGTTGGTGGGTTGCAACCAGCCGTGTCCGAACGCCACCGCGGGTAGTCCCAGACCCCGCTCCGGCGTGAGGATCATCCCGGGCAGGCCGACGAGGGCGAGGTCCCCGCGCAGCACACGGTGCGGGCCGCGCCCATTCAGCTCGGCCAGGACGGACTTCAATTCGGTGCGCGCCACAGTGGGCGACGCTAGCCGATCAACGCCGCCCCACACGGGGTGAGCGGCTGGTGCGGCGGTGCTGGCTGGCCCGGGTGCGCCAGTAGGGTCGGGCTCATGTGCGGAATCGTGGGGTACGTGGGGCACCGCCCGGCCCTCGGGGTTGTGGTCGATGGGTTGCGGCGGATGGAGTACCGGGGCTACGACTCCGCTGGGGTCGCGGTGTTGGACGGCCGTGGTGGGACGGCGGTCGCCCGCAAGGCCGGGCGCCTGGCCAACCTGGAGGGTGAGCTGGCCGAGGTCGGGTCGCAGCGCTTCGCCGGCACCACCGGGATGGGCCATACCCGCTGGGCCACGCACGGCAAACCCACCGACCGCAACGCCCACCCGCACCCCGACGGTTCCGGCGCCGTGCACGTGGTGCACAACGGGATCATCGAGAACTTCGCCGCCCTGCGGGCCGAGCTGGAGGCTGCCGGGGTGGAGCTGAGTAGCGACACCGACTCCGAAGCCGCGGCGCACCTCGTCGCCGGGGAATACGCCGCTGGCCCCACCCAGGGTGACTTCCCCGGGTCTGTCCGTGCGGTGTGCCGCCGCCTGGAGGGGGCCTACACCTTGGTTTTCACCCACGCCGAGCACGCCGGCACCATCGTCGCCGCACGTCGCTCCACCCCCCTGGTTGTGGGGGTCGGGGACGGCGAGATGTTCGTGGCCTCCGACGTCGCCGCGTTCATCGAACACACCCGCGACGCGGTGGAGCTGGGCCAGGACCAGGTCGTCACCATCACCGCCGACGGCTACCAGGTCGCCGACTTCGACGGGGCACCCGCACCGACGCACCCCTTCCATGTGGACTGGGATCTGGCCGCTGCCGAGAAGGGCGGTTACGACTACTTCATGCTCAAGGAGATCCAGGAGCAGCCCGCCGCGGTCGCCGACACCCTGCGCGGGCACTTCACGGGCGGCCGGATCGTGCTCGACGAGCAGCGGCTCAGCGACCAGGACCTACGGGACGTGGACAAGGTGTTCGTGGTGGCCTGCGGCACCGCCTATCACTCCGGGCTGCTCGCCAAGTACGCCATCGAGCACTGGACGCGGCTTCCGGTGGAGGTGGAGCTGGCCAGTGAGTTCCGCTACCGCGACCCGGTGTTGGACCGTTCCACCCTGGTGGTGGCCATCTCACAGTCCGGGGAGACCGCGGACACCTTGGAGGCGGTGCGCCACGCCAAGGAGCAGAAGGCCAAGGTGCTGGCCATCTGCAACACCAACGGCGCCCAGATCCCCCGCGAGTCCGACGCGGTGCTCTACACCCGGGCAGGCCCGGAGATCGGGGTGGCCTCCACCAAGTGCTTCCTCGCCCAGCTCACCGCGAACTACCTGCTGGGGCTCGCCTTGGCCCAGGCCAGGGGCACCAAGTATCCCGACGAGGTGGCACGGGAGTTCGCCGAGCTGGAGGCGATGCCCGCGGCCGTCGCCCGGGTGTTGGAGACGGTAGAACCGGTGCGCGCGCTGGCCCGCGAACTCGCCTCGTCCAAGGCGGTGCTGTTCCTGGGCCGCCACGTCGGCTACCCGGTGGCCCTGGAGGGCGCGCTCAAGCTGAAGGAACTGGCTTATATGCACGCCGAGGGTTTCGCCGCCGGGGAACTCAAGCACGGGCCGATCGCGCTGGTCGAGGAGGGGCTGCCGGTGATCGTGGTGATGCCCTCGCCCAAGGGGCGGGTAGTGCTGCACTCGAAGATGATCAGCAATATCCGCGAGATCCAGGCCCGTGGGGCGCGGACGGTGGTGATCGCCGAGGAAGGCGACGAGACGGTGCGCCCGTTCGCCGACCACGTGGTGGAGATCCCCGCGGTATCCACCCTGCTGCAACCGTTGGTGTCCACCGTGCCGCTGCAGGTGTTCGCAGCGGAGCTGGCCCAGGCACGGGGCTACGACGTCGACAAGCCGCGCAACCTGGCGAAGTCGGTGACCGTGGAGTGATCATCGGCATCGGCACCGACATCGTGGTTGTCCCGCGGCTGCGGGCGTCCCTGATCCGTACCCCCGGTTTGCTGCCGCGTTGTTGGACCGACGCCGAACGGGTCATTCGCTCCGGTCAGCCGCGGCGCCCGCGATCGCTGGCAGCCCGGTTCGCGGCGAAGGAGGCGGCGGCCAAGGCGCTGGGTGCGCGCCGCGGCTGGGGCTGGCACGACGTCGAGATCATCATGGGTCCCGGCGGTCGTCCGTTGCTGCGGGTGACCGGGGTGCTGGGCGCGATCGCGGCGGACGCCGGGGTCAGTACCTGGCACTGCTCGTTGACCCACGACGGGGACCTGGCCCAGGCGTTTGTGATCGCCGAGCGCAGCTCGGTTAGTGATCCCGCCGAGGCGGGTTAGGCGGTGCAGCAGGCCTACGAGGCGGCGGTGGTGGCCGCGGCGGAGCGAGTGGCTATCGACTCTGTCCGTGGGGACGCGCTGATGCGGCGGGCGGCGTTCGCGGTGGCCGGGGCGGTGTGCGCGGAGCTCCGGGAACGCACCGGCGGTGTCACCGGTCGGCGGGTGTGCCTGCTGGTCGGTTCCGGGGGCAATGGCGGCGACGCGCTGTGGGCCGGGGTAATCCTGCGCCGCCGGGGGGTGTCTGTGACCGCGGTGCTGCTGGTGCCCGAACGCGCCCACCCCGCTGGCCTGGCTGCCCTGCTGCGCAGCGGCGGGCGTCGGGGTAGCGAGGCCGATGTGGCAGCCGCGGACCTGATCATCGACGGCATCGTCGGCCTGTCCGCCCGCGGTCCGCTCCGGCCGGACGCGGCGGCATGGGTGGCCGCGGTGCGGGCCCCGGTGGTGGCTGTGGACCTGCCCAGCGGGGTGCACCCGGACACCGGCGCGGTGCTCGGGCCGGCGGTCCGTGCCGACGTCACCGTCACCTTCGGTGCCCGCAAGCCTGTGCACCTGCTGAACCCGGGACATTGCGGGCGGGTGCTCCTGGTGGACCTGGGTTTCGTCCTGCCGGTGGCCGCGATGGCGGCGTTCACCCGCGCTGAGGTGGGCGCGGGCTGGCCGGTGCCCGGCGCCGAGGACGACAAGTACACCCAGGGTGTGGTGGGGGTCGTCGCCGGGTCGGCGGTCTATCCGGGGGCGGCGGTGCTGTGCACCGGGGCGGCGGTGACCGCGACGTCGGGCATGGTCCGGTATGCCGGGACCGCCAAGGACGCGGTGCTGGCCCGTTGGCCGGAAGTGGTGGCCACCGACGAGTTGACCGACGCCGGCCGGGTACAGGCCTGGGTGGCCGGGCCCGGGTTGGGCACCGGCGAGCAGGCCCTCGGGGCGGTGCGGCACGTGCTGGGCCAGGACGTGCCGGTGCTGCTGGACGCCGACGCGCTGACCGTCATCGCCGAGCACCCCGGGTTGCTTGAGGCCCGGTCGGGCCCGGTTCTGCTGACCCCGCATGCCGGGGAGTTCACCCGGCTCACCGGTGCCCCGCCGGGGCCGGACCGGGTGGGTGCGGTGCGGGCGGCCGCCGCACGGTTCGGGGCCACCGTGCTGCTCAAAGGGGCCATTACCGTTGTCGCCGACCCGGACGGACAGGTGCTGGTCAACTCCGCCGGGTCCTCCTGGGTGTCGACCGCTGGTGCGGGAGATCTGCTGTCCGGTGTGGTGGGCGCGCTGCTGGCCGGTGGGCTAGCCCCCGTGCACGCCGGTGCGGCGGGGGCGCACGTGCACGTCCTGGCCGCGGAACTGGCCGCCGTCCGGGGCGAGGTGGGTGCCCCGGTGTCGGCGTCGGCGGTGCTGGATCAACTACGCCCGGCCATCCGCGGGGTGCGCGCAGCGGCTCGCTGAGGGCACCGTTGTCAACCAGCGCCTATGTAGTCGGAGGTCGCCCGGAGTGCATCACCGGGGAGAGCGTCCTGCGGTCGCGGGGGTCCTGACAGGAGGTGGTCGCCGAGGTCGGTGCGTCGGTAGACGACGCGGTGGGAGGTGCGTGTACCGAAGGCGACGCCCGCGTCGCGCAAGATCGTGAGGTGACCGCCCACGGTCCCCAAGGATAGTTGAAGGGCCGCTGCTGTTAGCATGAATTCTGAAAGTGCGAATCTCAGAGGAGTGCGTCATGTCCCGAGCAGTGGTCAGGAGCAGGGGTCAGATCACGCTGCCCCGAGAGGTCCGGGAGGCGCTGCGCGTCGAAGAGGGCGACGACGTGGCGTTCGTTGTTGAGGCCGGCCAGGTGAGGATGCGCGGACTGAAGTCCATCCCAGCCGAGCAAGCGTGGTTCTGGACCAACGCGTGGCAGGCTGGGGAACGAGAGGCCGCTGACCAGATCGCCGCGGGCGAGGGAACTGTGTTCGACAACGGCGAAGCGTTCCTCGACTCGCTCCGCTAGGTGCCGACCTACCAGCGGCTTCCTCGGTTCGATCAGGACTGGCGATCGCTCGGCCCCGCCGAGCAGCAGCGGTTTCGTACTGTGGTTGCCCGGTTTGTCGAGGATATGGAAGCGGGTCGCCCGTTCCGGGCCGGTCTCCGGGTGAAAGGCGTGCAAAGGGCTCGTGACGTCATGGAGTTGACGTTCGCCCGTGACGGTCGGGCGACCTGGGAGTTCGGAGCAGAAGTGATGGCCGGTCAGACGCACGTCATCTGGCGCCGGATCGGCACTCACGACATCTTCTGCTCCCCGTAGCACCCCGAATGTCTTCCGATCACCCAACCTCTGCCAGGGCGGGCCGCCATCGCCAATCGCGGCGCGACAACGCCACCATGGGGCTGCCTTCCCCGCGAGGTCGGGGCGGGGTGGGAGAATAAGCGGAATGAACGAGCCGTCAACTGTCGCGCCGGTGCGCACCGCCACCCCACGAGCCGAGGCTCGGATCGATCTCGACGCGATCGCCCACAACGTTCGAGTGCTGGACGCCCACGCCGGGACGGCCGGGGTGATGGCCGTCGTCAAGGCCGACGGGTACGGACACGGCGCGGTAGCCGTGGCGCGCACCGCGCTGGCCGCTGGGGCCGCTGAGCTGGGGGTAGCCACCCTGGAGGAGGCCCTGCAGCTGCGCGCCGCCGGCATCACCGCGCCCGTACTGAGCTGGCTGCATACCGCCGACGAGGACTTCGCACCCGCGTTGGCGGCCGACGTGGGCCTGGCGGTGAGTTCCCCGCGCCACCTTGCGGGGGTGCTCACCGCGGCGCACAGCACCGGGGTGACGGCGGCGCTGAGCATCAAGGTCGACACCGGACTGAACCGCAACGGGGTATCGGCCACTGAACTTGACGGGGTGCTCACCGTGGTGGCGCGAGCCCAGGCGGAGCACGCGGTCCGGGTGCGGGCCATCTTCTCCCACCTGGCCCGTGCCGACGAGCCCCACCACCCGGTGGTGGACCTGCAGGCCGGACGGCTGCGGGACGCGGTGGCCCAAGCCGCACGCGCCGGGGTGGTGCCGGAGGTGGTGCACCTGGCGAACTCCGCGGCGACGCTGACCCGGCCCGACCTGGCCTTCGACCTGGTGCGCCCGGGGGTGGCGGTCTACGGGCTGAGCCCGGTCCCGCATCTCGGGGCCATGGGACTGTGCCCGGCGATGACGTTGCGGGCCCGGGTTGCGCTGGTCAAGCGGGTGGCCGCGGGCGAGGGGGTGTCCTACGGTCACGTCTGGACGGCTCCGCACGACACCACTGTCGCGCTGCTGCCCATCGGGTACGCCGACGGGGTTCCCCGGGGGTTGAGCAGCCGGTTTCAGGTGCTGCTCGGCGGGCGGCGGCGACCTGTCGTCGGGCGGGTGTGCATGGACCAGGTAGTGGTGGACTGCGGCCCGGACGGCGCAGGCGTCGGCGAGGGTGACACCGCGGTGCTGTTCGGTCCCGGCACCGACGGTGAGCCACTGGCGCAGGACTGGGCCGACACCCTGGGCACCATCCACTACGAGGTGGTGACCGGAGTCCGCGGCCGGGTTCAGCGGTCCTACCTGGGCGGTCCGCTCGCGTGAGCGCCCGCAGTAGGGCCGGGTTGGTGGGCGGGGCCGTCGGAGTGGCGGTGGCCAGCACCGCCGCCGCCGCCGTCACCACCCGCCAACGCAGCCGTCGACGCGCGGCCGAACCACTGGTCCTCGACGGTGCCCCGGACCGGGTGTCCACCGTCGCCGCCGACGACGGGGTCCCCCTGGCAGTCGAGGAGGTCGGCCCGGCGGACGCGGCGCTGACCGTGGTTTTCGTGCACGGCTTCTGTCTGACCATGCAGTCCTGGCACTTCCAGCGCCAGGCGCACGCCGCCCGCGCCGACACCCGGCTGGTCTTCTACGACCAGCGCGGCCACGGGCGGTCGGGCACCGGCCGGGGCGCCTCTTACACCGTCGATCAACTCGGCCGCGACCTGCAGGCGGTGCTGCTCACGGTTGCACCCAGCGGGCCCGTCGTGCTGGTGGGCCACTCGATGGGCGGGATGACGATCATGGCGCTGGCCCGGCAGCGCCCCGACCTGTTCGACACCCGGGTGAGCGGGGTCGCTCTGTTGTCCACCGCCTCCGACGGCCTCGGCCTGGAACGGGTCGGGCTCGGAGCCGGCAACCCCCTGGTACACGGGTTGCGCCGGGTCGCTCGGTGGCGCCCCGAACTCCTGCGGCTGGGCCGAGTCCCGGTGGACCTGATGATCTCCCCGATCGTGCGCGCGATGTCCTACGGCGACCGGCACCTGAGCCCGGCGGTGGCCGAGTTCTCTGAGGCCATGATCGCTAGCACGTCGTTGCGGACCATCGCCGACTTCCTGCCGTCCCTGAGCACCCACGACGAGCGGGCGGCGCTGGCAGCCATCGCGGGTCGGCCGGTGCTCGTGCTGTGCGGCGACGAGGATCGGTTGACCCCGTTGCGGCACACCAGGGTGATCGCGGATGTGCTCGCGGAGGCCGATCTGGTGATTGCCCCGGGTGCCGGGCACCTCGTGCAGTTGGAGCAGCCCGTGTTGGTGAACGACGCCCTGGTACGGCTGATCGACCGGTCGGTGGAGGCACCCGACCGAGACTGCGCCCGCAGTGGGTGAGCAGCGGGAGCTGCCGGAGCCGGCGGACACCGCGGCATTGGGAGTGGAACTGGCCGCTGACCTGCATCCCGGTGACCTGGTCGTGCTGGACGGCCCGCTGGGTGCTGGCAAGACGGTGTTCGTGGGGGGCTTGGCCGCCGGGCTGGGTGTGCTGGGATCGGTCACCTCACCGACGTTTGTGATCGCCCGCGAGCACCGGGCCGGGGCACGCGGGGTGGCGCTGGTGCACGTGGACGCCTACCGGCTGCACGGCGCGGACGTCGCCGGCCAGCTCGACGCCCTGGACCTGGACACCGACCTCGCCGGCGCGGTGGTGGTGGTGGAGTGGGGCCGCGGTGTGGTGGAGGCATTGACGCAGCGCCACCTGCTGGTGCAGCTGCGCCGGTACCCGGACACCGAGACCCGCATGGCCTCCTGGCAGTGGATTTCGGCCTCTACCGACTAGAACCGGTCTTTGTCCGGAAACACTGGTTTGGCCGACTTTCACCCGCTGCGGTGCTCGCACGGCGTGACACGCCGCGTGAGCACGGAGGGCGTCGGTCACGAACCGCTCGCCCACGGACGAGGGGATCGGACATGAGAATGCGCACCGCGGTGGTAGCTGCGGCGACTGTCGGGGGCGTGGCAAGGCGAAGGCGGTTGCCAGACCGGTGGTGTGTACATCTTTGACATCGCCGACCCCACCGCCCCCCGCCAGGTCGGGTTCGTGCCCACCGGTGCGCGCAGCTTCGTCGGCGAGGCGACCCCACCAACATCACCTACCTGGGCGACACCGACTTCACCAACCCTGACCCCGAGCTGCTGGCGCAGACCGGCAAGCGCGAGCTGCCCGAAGGTAACGCTCACTACGCGGACTTCACCAAGAACAACGAATTTGTCGTCGCCTCCGACGAGGACTTCTCCCCGTACGGACTCGCCGGCAACACCGACGACGGCACCACCTTCGCAGCCGATCAGGGCAGTGACACCAAGCCGATCACCCCACAGACCCCTTTGACCGGTACCGCGGTGTACGTCGGGCGGGCCTGCAAGGCTGACACGGCCGTGCCGGCCCCACCGGCTGGCGGCGGTCCATACCTGGCCGTCGCCGAGCGTGGCGGCTGCACGTTCACGGAGAAGGTGGCGAACGTCGAGGCGGTCACCGCCAACGGTGGGTGCGCCGGCACCGTCATCGTCAACATCGCCAACGCGGGAGGCTGCGGGGCCTTCGGGATGAGCGCGCGGGGCAACAAGCCAGCGGTCTCCGTCGACCGGGGCACCGGCTACTCGTACTTCGACATCCCCTACGACGACGCCGCGTGCCGGGCTGGAAACGGTGAGCTCGCCCCGCTGACCCTGGGTCGGACCGGGGACGTGGTCACCGTCCGGTCGTACTTCGACGGTTGGGGTTACGTGCACCTCTTCCGCAACAACAACGGCAAGATGGCCGAACTCGACACCTTCGCGATCCCCGAGGCCATGGACGAACGCTTCGCGACCGGCCCCGGCGCGCTGTCCGTGCACGAGGTCGCCCCCAGTGCGCAGGACGACGCCCTGGTGTACGTCTCTCCTACTACGCGGGCGGGTTCCGGGTATTGAAGATCGAGGACGACACGCTGCGCGAGGTCGGGCGGTTCATCGACGACCGTGGCAACGACTTCTGGGGTGTGCAGGTGTTCACCCGTGGCGGCAAGGAGTTCGTCGCCGCCAGCGACCGGGACTATGGGCTCTACATCTTCCAATACACCGGCGAGGCAGGTGGCCAGGGCGACGGCGACCGGGACAACAAGGACAAGCGGGACAAGGACAGTGGCAACAACAACAACAACAAGGGCGAGGACCGCAAGGACACCAACAGCAAGTCCGGGGTGAGCAGGGACTAGAGCGCGACTCCGATGTGGGGGCACCAGGTGGTGACGGCGTGCGGGACGGCGGCGGCACGGTCGATGATGGCGAGCTTGTCGTTGCGGGTGCCAGCCCGGAGCTTGCCGAGGCCGGTGGATTTCGACGGACCGAACGGCTATACTCGAACACATGTTCGAGCTGGTGGGGTGGTCGGGGGAGCTCGGGTTGCCCCCCGCCCGGTCCTGCTCGGACCAGGAGCTGATCGATGCGTTGGGTGAGGCCGCCCGGCGGGAGGCGATGTGCGCGGAGCGCAAACTCGCCTACGCCACCGAGTTGCACCGCCGCCGGGTGCGCCAGGACGAGGCCGACGGGGTGAGCTGCGCGGACCGTGGGCGGGGCACCGTCGCGGAGATCGCGGCCGCGTTGACCGTGGGTCGGGGTACCGCGGCGAGCCTGCTGCACCTGGGGCGGGAGTTGGCCGGGCGGCTGCCCGCCACCGGGCGGGCCCTGGCTGCCGGGGACATCGACCTGAGCAGGGCCCGGATCATCAGTGATGCCACCGTGGCCCTGCACGCCGAGCAGGCCGCCCTGGTGGAACACCGGGTGCTGCCCCGCCTGATCGGGCGTAACGCCGGGCAAGCCCGGCGGATCCTCACCGACACTGTCACCCGGGTGGATCCCGGCGCCGCGAGCACCCGCCGGGTGCTGGCCGAACGCGACCGGGACGTCAGCGTGCAACCCGCCGAGGACGGCATGTCCACCCTGTGGGCCACCCTGCCCGCCGCTGACGCGCTCACCCTGGACGCGCAACTGGGTGCCATGGCCACCGGGGTGTGCACGCAAGACCCCCGCACCCTGGGTCAACGCCGCGCTGATGCGCTGGTCGCTTTGGCCCACCACGAGACCGGGTTGCGCTGCGCCTGCGGTAACACCTGCTACACCCACCACGCGCCCCCACGCCCGGTGCCGTTGATCCGGGTGATCGCCGACGCCAGCACCCTGCTCAGGCTCACCGACACCCCCGGGCACCTCGACGGGTACGGCACGATCGACCCCGACCTCACCCGCCGACTCGCCACCGACGCCACCTGGCAGCAGCTGCTCACCGCCGCCACAACCCCCGGGGACACCCCCGTCCCCGTTGGGATCGGGCCCGCGCGCCACGCCGGGCAGCTACCCCAGGCCACCAACCCGGCCACAGTGGGCACGGCCACGGTGAGCGCCGCCGAGTTGGACGCCCGCTTCCACGCTGACCGTTACCGCCGCTACCCCGGTACCGACCTCCGGGCCTTCATCCAACTCCGCGACCGCACCTGCCGACACCCCGGTTGTCTCATGCCGGCGGCGAACTGCGACATCGACCACACCACCGCCTACAACACCCACAACCCCACCCGCGGTGGGTTGACCGTGCCCTCCAACCTCGCCTGCCTCTGCCGGTATCACCACAACCTGAAAACCCGCGGGTACTGGGCCGTGCAACAACACGACTACGGCGAACTGGTCTTCACCACCCCCACCGGACACACCCACACCACCACCCCACCCACCCCCAACGAATGGAACACCCACCTCACCGACCGCGACTACAACATCTGGCTCGACCAACTTGTCCGCGACAACCGGCCCCCACCAGCCGCCGTCGCAGTAGCCAACACACCAACACCCACAACAACGACCACGCCGACCGACCCCAATGAACCCCCACCGTTCTAAGGCATTTCCGTTGTGTCGGGTGAGCAGGGCCTAGCCACGGCACGAGGTGCGAGGGTGCCCCGCGTACCCTCGCTGCTCGTGCTCGTGCTCGCGGTGGACACCTCCACTCCCGCTGTCGTGGCCGCGTTGGTAGCACTCGGCGGCGTCGGCCCCGCGCACCTGCTGGCCAGCCGGATCACGGTCGACGCCCGAGCTCACGCAGAGGTGCTCACCCCCCAGGTGTTGGCGTGTCTGACCGAAGCCGGGCACACCGGAACCGACCTGGATGCGGTGGTCTGCGGCACGGGGCCAGGTCCCTACACCGGGCTGCGGGTGGGGATGATGACCGCCGCGGCCTGGGCCGATGCCCTTGGGATCGCCGTGCACGGAGTGTGCAGCCTGGACGCCATCGCAGCAGTCGCCCCGGGCGACGGGCCGCTGCTGGTGGTGACCGACGCCCGTCGCCGGGAGGTGTACTGGGCGCGCTACGCCGCCGGGGTGCGTACCCACGGTCCGGGTGTGAGCAAGCCAGCTGCATTGGATCCGGCCCAGGCAGTCAGGGTGGCCGGCTCGGTTGAGCACGCCGGATTGTTCGGGCTGCCCACCGTCGGACCGCACCACCCCGATCCCGCCGCGCTGGTGGACCTGGCCGCGCCCGCGCTCCGGTCCGGTGCCGCCCCGCCGCCGCTGGTGCCGGATTACCTGCGCCGCCCGGATGCGGTGGCGCCCGGGCCGGCCGGAACCACGTCGTGACCATCGTGGCGATGGCGGTGGCCGACGCCGAGGGGTGCGCGCGGTTGGAGCGGGAGTTGTTCGCCGGGGACGGTCCGTGGAGCGCCGACGCCTTCCGCGCCGAGCTGAATGCCCGTCACAATTACTACGTCGTGGCCCGCGAGGAGGGCGTCGGTCTGATCGGGTACGCGGGGTTGGCCATGCTGGGCCGGGTGAGCGACCCGGAGAACGAGGTGCACACCCTTGCCGTCGACGCCGCGCACCAGCGGGCGGGCACCGGCCGTGCCCTGCTCGGGGAGTTGCTGCGCGCCGCTGACGCCCGCGGTGGACCCACCTTCCTCGAGGTGCGCACCGACAATGCTGCGGCCATCGCCCTGTACACCGCCGCAGGTTTCGAGGTGGTCGGTACCCGGCGCGGCTACTACCTGCCTAGCGGCGCCGACGCGTTCACGATGCGGCGGGGTGCAGCGTCGTGATCGTCCTCGGGGTGGAGACCTCCTGCGACGAGACCGGGGTCGGGGTGGTGCGGCTGCACCCGGGCGGGCGAGTGCAGCTGCTCGCCGACGAGGTCGCCTCCAGCGTCGACGAGCACGCCCGGTTCGGCGGGGTGGTCCCGGAGATCGCGTCGCGGGCGCACCTGCAGGCGCTAGTGCCGACCCTGCGGCGCGCGCTGGCCGCAGCCGGCGTCGCCCGCCCCGACGCCGTCGCCGTGACCGCCGGTCCGGGCCTGGCCGGGACGCTCATGGTGGGTCTGGCCGCCGCGAAGGCTTACGCGGCGGCATGGGACGTGCCCTGTTACGCGGTCAACCACCTCGCCAGCCACGTCGCGGTAGATACCTTGGAGCACGGACCCTTGCCGCCCTGCCTGGCACTGCTGGTCTCTGGTGGCCACTCCAGCCTGCTGCAGGTCAGTGAGCTGGCCCAGCCGGTGACCGCGCTCGGGTCCACCGTCGACGACGCTGCAGGGGAGGCCTTCGACAAGGTCGCGCGGCTGCTCGGGCTGGGATTTCCGGGCGGTCCGGCATTGGACCTGCGTGCTCGCGACGGCGACCCGGCAGCGGTTGCGTTCCCCAGGGGTATGACCGGGGCTCGTGACGCCCGTCACGACTTCTCCTTCTCCGGACTGAAGACCGCGGTCGCCCGGCATGTGGAGGCGCTGAACCGGGCCGGGTCGGACGTGCCGATCGCCGACATCGCGGCGAGTTTCCAAGAGGCAGTGGCTGACGTGCTGACCCGTAAAGCGGTGCGTGCTGCGCAGGACACCGGCATCGACACGCTGGTGATCGGTGGGGGGGTGGCGGCCAACTCGCGGTTGCGGGCGTTGGCGCAGCAGCGGTGCACCGCCGCAGGCGTCGTGCTGCGCGTGCCACGCCCCGGGCTATGTACCGACAATGGGGCGATGGTCGCGGCGCTAGGAGCGCACCTGATGGCGGCTGGGGCACCGCCGTCCGCGGCGGACGTCGGCGCAGACCCTGGACTGTCGGTCACGACAACCCTGCGCTGACGTCCGCCTGGCGCGACGAGTACGACCTGCCTGTTGAGCACCTGGCACTCGCACGTATAGAGTGCCAGCTGACACCGAGTCCGCTCCGGCTCCCGCGACGACGGGGCAGGCGTAGGAGTCACCACATTCGTAATCCCCAGTGCCGGGGACTGCCCCGGCACGCAACGACCCCGGAAAGCTGAGGTCTCATCGTGGCGAGCGTCAACATCAAGCCGCTCGAGGACAAGATCCTCGTTCAGGCCAACGAGGCGGAGACGACGACCGCCTCCGGTCTCGTCATCCCCGACACGGCGAAGGAGAAGCCGCAGGAGGGCACCGTCGTCGCCGTTGGACCAGGTCGGTTCAACGAGAAGGGCGACCGGGTCCCCCTGGACGTGTCCGAGGGTGACACCGTCATCTACAGCAAGTACGGCGGCACCGAGATCAAGTACTCCGGCGAGGAGTACCTGATCCTGTCGGCGCGTGACGTGTTGGCCGTCGTCTCCAAGTAGTTCCTGCCAATTCACCCGGGCTGCTCTTCGAGCCCGGCTCGTACCCGCCCCGGCGGTCCGACTTCCGGACCCCGGGGCGGTGTCCGTAGCACTTGTCGACCCAGCACTTGTCGACCCAGCACCACACGCCTATCGAACCCTCCTACCAGGAGTCATCACTGATGCCCAAGCAGATCGAGTTCAACGAGTACGCCCGCCGCGCCATGGAGCGCGGCGTCGACAAGCTCGCCGACACCGTCAAGGTCACCCTCGGCCCGCGTGGCCGCCACGTCGTACTCGCCAAGAGCTTCGGGGGGCCCGTCGTCACCAACGACGGTGTCACTATCGCCCGCGAGATCGAGCTGGACGACCCCTTCGAAAACCTCGGGGCCCAGCTCGCCAAGAGCGTCGCCACCAAGACCAACGACGTCGCCGGCGACGGCACCACCACCGCCACCGTTTTGGCCCAGGCCATGGTGCGCGCCGGGCTGCGCAACGTTGCGGCCGGGGCGAACCCGATGGCCATGGGTCTCGGGATCGCGGCCGCTGCCGAGAAGGTGTGCGAGGTCCTCGCGGGCGCAGCCACCCCGGTGCAGGGCAAGGACGCGATCGCCCAGGTCGCCACCGTGTCCTCTCGCGACGAGATTATCGGCGCAATGGTCGGGGAGGCGATGACCGCCGTCGGTGCCGACGGGGTTGTCACCGTAGAAGAGTCCTCCACACTGAACACCGAGCTGGAGGTCACCGAGGGCGTTCAGTTCGACAAGGGGTACATCTCCCCCTATTTCGTCACCGACACCGAGGCCATGCAGGCCGTGCTGCAGGACGCGTACGTGCTGCTGCACCGCGACAAGATCAGCGCCCTACTCGACCTACTGCCGCTGCTGGAGAAGGTCGCCGAATCGAGTAAGGCCGTGCTCATCGTCGCCGAGGACGTCGAGGGTGAGGCGCTGTCCACGCTGGTGGTCAACGCCATCCGCAAGACCGTGAAGGCCACCGCCGTCAAGGCGCCGTTCTTCGGCGACCGTCGTAAGGCGTTCCTAGACGACCTCGCCGTGGTCACCGGGGCGACGGTGATCAGCTCCGAGGTCGGCCTGTCGCTGAAGGAGGCCGGACTCGACCTGCTGGGCACCGCCCGCCGGATCGTGGTCACCAAGGACGACACCACTATCGTCGACGGTGCAGGTACCGCCGACGATATCGCCGGGCGGGTGGCCCAGCTACGCCGCGAGGCCGCCGATACCGACTCCGACTGGGATCGGGAGAAGCTCGAGGAGCGCCTCGCCAAGCTGGCGGGCGGGGTGGCGGTGATCAAGGTCGGTGCGGCGACTGAGACTGCCCTGAAGGAGCGCAAGCACCGGGTGGAGGACGCCGTGGCAGCGGCGAAGGCGGCGGTCGAGGAGGGCATCGTCGCCGGCGGCGGCGCGGCGCTGGTGCAGGCGGCGCGCAGCCTCGCTGATGGGCTGGGCCGCACCGGCGACGAGGCGACGGGCGTCGCCGTGGTGCGGACCGCGCTATCGGCGCCGCTGTACTGGATCGCCTCCAACGCGGGCGAGGACGGCTCGGTGGTAGTCAACACCGTGGCTGAGATGGCTCCCGGCGCAGGCTTCAACGCCGCCACTCTCACCTACGGCGACTTGCTCGCCGACGGTGTGGTGGACCCGGTCAAGGTGACCCGCGCAGCCGTCACCAACGCGGCATCCATCGCCCGGATGGTGCTCACGACCGAGAGCGCGATCGTGGAGAAGAAAGAAGCGTCCCCGGACGAGCAGCCCGCCGGTGGTCACGGCCACGGGCACGGCGGTCACTGAGGACTGCAGGGGTCGGCGGCCCCGAACGACCCGCGAGGGCGGCATCCCGTTGGGATGCCGCCCTCGCGGGTCGTAGATCGCTCCGGTGCAGTCGCCGCAGACTCAGATGACGAGCTCGCGGTGCTCGGTCCGGATCGTGCTCTCCCGCTCGGACTCCGACATGCCGCCCCAGATGCCGTAAGGCTCGTGCACGGCGAGTGCGTGGGTCCGGCACTGCTCCAACACCGGGCAGCGCGCGCACATTGCCTTCGCCCGGGCCTCCCGTTCGGCCCGGGCCGGCCCACGTTCCCCGTCAGGGTGAAAGAAGAACGACGAGTCGACGCCGCGACACAGACCCTTCAGCTGCCAGTCCCAGATGTCGGCGTTGGGTCCGGGCAATCGTCGTACGTCAGCCATCTCGTCTCCTGCCCTGCGAGTACCGCTGCGGTCCAGTCATCGGGCCGGCCGGTCGTAGAGGTTGATCCGGCAATTCGACTCTAGGCGGCCGGATGAATCGGGTCAACGGTTGTTCAGGCTCGGATGGGTGAGACAAAACATGTAGGAGATGGTTCACTTTCCTCGGCTGCCAGATCGCTCTGATCGGTGTCCCATCCGGGCCTGGTGACGACCGGTGCCCCCTAGACGAGGAGCACTTCCCTGGTGTCGGTTCCCTCGTCCCACCCGGCCGACCCGTCCGACCTGCCGTTGACGGTGTCGGCCGTGGCCCGTCGGCTGGGGGTCGCTCCGGCGACGTTGCGCACCTGGGACCGGCGATACGGGCTCGGGCCCTCAGCCCACGCGATGGGACGCCACCGGCGTTACCACCCCACCGACGTCGCGCGCCTGGAGACGATGCAACACGCACTCACCCGGGGGGCGACGCCGGCTGAGGCCGCGGACTACGCCCTGCGGACCACCCCGCGAGGCGGCGCGCTGCTGGGCGACCGAGTGTCCCGAGCCGAAGTGTCCCGCGCCGAAGTGTCCCGCGCCGACGGTGGGGACCGGGTGAGGCCACGGTTGGTGCACGCTGTGCCCGAACGGGAGTACCCCGGGAACGCGGCCGCCGCGGTGACGGCCGGGGGTGGCATGCTCGGTATGCCCGGTGCCGGCCGAGCGGCCCAGGGTTTGGCCAGGGCCGTTCTGGCGCTGGACTCGACGACCGTGCAACGGTTGCTCTCCAGTAACGTCACCAATACCGGGGTGGAACGCACCTGGGAGGACCTGGTGCGCCCGGTGATGGCGGCGCTCTCGCGGCGGTGGGAACTCAGCGGGTCCGGGGTGGAACTGGAACATCTGCTCAGCGAATGTGTGATCTCGGTGATGTCCCGCGTGATGGTCGAGGCGCCCCGAGCAGTCACGGTACGGCCGGTGCTGCTGTGCTCGATCCCGGGCGATCGGCACTCCCTGCCGCTGCGAGTGCTAGCGGCGACGCTCGCGCAGGCGCGGGTGGCCACCAGCCTGCTCGGGGCGGACTTACCGGCACCTGCGCTGGCGGCGGCGATCGGTCGCACCGCCCCGGCCGCGATACTGCTGTGGGCGCAGCGCGGCGAGCATGCGGACCTCGCGCTGTTCGACGCCCTGCCTCGGACGCGTCCGAGGACGCGGTGCTTTGCAGGTGGTCCGGGGTGGGCGGGATTGACGTTGCCGACCACCGTGACGTCGCTGCACAGCCTCGGGGAAGCCCACGATGCCCTGCGCGCGGCCGCCGGGCGCCCCGGAGGCCCGGACCGGTAGCCGGATCACCCCGTCCGGCTCCCCCGAAGAGGGCATCGAGCAGGGTAGTAACACGGGTAGTGATTGGACGATCACCCAGCGCAGTGGTGTACTGCCGGAGGAGGAAGGTCTGCGCCACGCGGGCTGACCTGGGATTCTGGCGATGTGCACGTCCCGGCGCGACCCCGCGTGCTGCCTGGACACGAAATCACCCGACCGGGTCAAGATCGGGTGAGCGGTGTCCGATAGAGGTGGAGGAGCGGGCACCCGACGGCGGCGCAGCGCGATCGTGAGCTGGAGGAGAGATCGTGACCACTGTCATCATCTGTGATGACCGCAGGAACGTGCGGGAGGGTTTGACGAGGGTGATGACGGTAGTGCCCGGCATCACCCGCATCGACGCTGTCGGCAGCGGAGAGGAGCTGTTGGCTCGGTACGGACGCGTTCCTGCCGAGGTCGTTCTGATCGGCACCCAGCGGGCGGTGCCCTCCGGGGTGGAATGCACCCGGCGCCTGGTGGGTGCCCACCCGCAGGCGAACGTCATCGTCTTCGGCGCCCCGGACGACTCCGGAAGTATCGCCGCCGCCATCGCCGGCGGCGCCAGGGGATACCTGCGGTGGGACGCCACCCGCACCGAACTAGTCGCGGCGCTGGCACACACGCTGGCTAGTTCCGGCGTCCCCGCGCCCCGTCCGTCCGCTGACACCGGCATCCGGCTGACCGAGCGCGAGATGCAGGTGCTCCGAGGCATGAGTCAGGGTAAGAGCAACGGCCAGATCGGGCGTGAGTTGTACCTCTCGGAGGACACGGTCAAGACCCACGCACGCCGGCTATTCCGCAAGCTGGGGGTGCGCGACCGCGCGCAGGCCGTCGCGCACGGCTTCCGGCGCGGTCTGGTGTCCTGAATCAGCGCCAGGTCACCGCGTCGGCGTATCCGCGGCAGTAGTCCCAGGTGACGTAGGAATCCGCGCTGGGATCGTAGGCCGGTTCGTGGGGGCGTACCGTGCCGTCGACCAACAGCTGTAAAAGGTTGTCGCGCAACATGTCCCAGTCCTGGTAGTGCTCTTGTCCGCAGTCCGGGCATTCCACCACCAGGCCGCGCAGGCCGCGCCCTGCCAACAACGCCTCATACTGCGCGAGGTCGGCGAGGTCGGCCTCCACGGCACGGCGCTCGTGGTCGTCCAGGTGCTCGCCCCCGCCGAGGGCGTCCATTGCCGCGCACGGGTCGGCTGGGTCGCCGGCGAAGGGGTCCGGAGGCAGCCCGGGCGGCAGGTTCTCGCGCACGAGACCACGGTACGCAGCGCCCACCAGGGTACGCAGCGCCCACCGGCCGCGGCCAGCGCCGGATACGATGAGGCCCGCTCGGTTCGGACCGCTCAGGACCACTGCCGGGCACAGCGAACGGGAGGGTCCGAGTACATGACAAGCCCAGCGGGACCGGTGCGAACGGGCGGCGACGACCACGCCAAAGTGGCCATGCTGGGGCTGACGTTCGACGACGTACTGCTGCTGCCCGCGGCATCGGACCTGGTGCCCAGCAGGGTGGACACGGCGACCATGCTGACCAGGAAGGTCGGGTTACGGGCACCGCTGGTCAGTGCCGCGATGGACACCGTCACCGAGGCGCGGATGGCCATCGCGATGGCCAGGGCCGGCGGGATGGGGGTGTTGCACCGCAACCTGTCCGCAGAGCAACAGGCCCAGCAGGTGGAGACGGTGAAGCGGTCCGAGGCCGGGATGGTCACCGATCCGGTGACCTGCTCACCGGAGAACACCCTCGCCGAGGTGAACGCCCTGTGCGCGCGGTTCCGGATCTCCGGGCTGCCGGTCACCGATCCCGCCGGCGCGCTCGTCGGCATCATCACCAACCGGGATATGCGCTTCGAGGTCGACCAGACCCGCCCGGTGGCCGAGGTGATGACCCGTGCGCCGCTGGTCACCGCCGAGGTGGGAGTGACCGCTGAGGCTGCGCTGGGTCTGCTGCGCCGACACAAGCTGGAGAAGCTGCCCATCGTGGACGGGCGCGGTGAGTTGCGCGGCCTGATCACGGTGAAGGACTTCGTCAAGACCGAGCAGCACCCCGACGCCACCAAGGACGCCGACGGCCGGCTATTGGTAGGCGCCGCAGTCGGCGTCGGGGCGGATTCCTGGGCACGGGCCATGGGACTGGTGGACGCCGGGGTGGACGTCGCGATGGTCGACACCTCGCACGGGCACAACACGCAGGTGCTGGAGATGGTGGCCAAGCTGCGGGCCGAGGTGGGCGAGCGGGTCCAGGTGGTCGGCGGCAACGTCGCCACCCGGGAGGGCGCTACGGCGCTGGTGGAGGCAGGGGCCGACGCGGTGAAAGTCGGAGTGGGTCCGGGCAGCATCTGCACCACGCGGGTGGTGGCCGGGGTAGGCGCACCCCAGATCACCGCCATCCTGGAGGCGGTCGCGGTGTGTGGTCCGGCCGGTGTGCCGGTGATCGCCGACGGCGGCCTGCAGTACTCCGGTGACATCGCCAAGGCGCTGGCCGCCGGTGCCAGCACGGTAATGCTGGGCTCCCTGCTGGCAGGGACCACCGAGGCACCGGGTGAGCTGATCCTCGTCAACGGCAAGCAATACAAGTCTTACCGCGGGATGGGCTCGTTGGCCGCCATGCAGTCCCGTGGTCAAGCGTCCTACTCGCGGGACCGGTATTTCCAGGAGGACGTGCTCAGCGAGGACAAACTGGTGCCCGAGGGGATCGAGGGCCGGGTACCGTTCCGCGGTCCGCTCGCCCAGGTCACCCACCAGCTGGTGGGTGGGCTCCGCCAGGCGATGGGCTACACCGGTTCGGCGACGATCTCACAACTGCAGCAGGCCCAGTTCGTGCAGATCACCGCCGCCGGATTGAAGGAGAGCCACCCGCACGACATCACCATGACAGTCGAAGCGCCGAATTACACCACCCGTTGAGCAGTACCCGACACCGGAAGGGGTGCGCGCGTGCGCGACCTCGTCGAGATCGGCATGGGCCGAACCGCCCGGCGCACTTACGAGCTGGACGACGTCGATATCGTGCCGTCCCGGCGCACCCGATCCTCGCAAGAAGTTTCCACGTCGTGGCAGCTGGACGCCTACCGATTCGACGTGCCCGTACTGGCCCACCCGACGGACGCGCTGGTGTCACCGGCGACCGCAGTGCAACTGGGGCGCCTCGGGGCGTTGGGGGTGCTCAACGCCGAGGGGTTGTGGGGTCGCCACGCCGACGTGGCAGCGCAGATCGATCAGCTGGTAGCGGCGGCGGCATCGACGTCGGATCCCCGAGAGGTGGTCCGACTGCTGCAGGACCTGCATGCGGCCCCACTGCAGCCCGACCTGCTGGCCGCGGCCGTCGCCGAGGTGCACGTCGCGGGGGTGACCACGGCGGTCCGAGTCAGCCCGCAAAACGCCCACGCGCTCACGCCGGCGCTGCTCAAGGCCGGGGTGGATTTGCTGGTGGTGCAGGGCACGATCATCTCTGCCGAGCACGTCGGGGGTGGGGGCGAGCCACTGAACCTCAAGACGTTCATCGCCGAGCTCGACGTCCCCGTCGTTGCCGGTGGGGTCAGTGACCACCGCACGGCGCTGCACCTGATGCGCACCGGTGCGGCCGGCGTGATCGTGGGTTACGGCTCCACGATGGGTGCCACCACCACCGGAGAGGTGCTCGGCATGGGCGTGCCGATGGCCACGGCCATCGCCGACGCGGCCGCCGCGCGGCGCGACTACCTGGACGAGACCGGTGGCCGCTACGTGCACGTCATCGCCGACGGCGACGTTCGCGGCTCCGGAGAGCTGGCCAAGGCCATCGCGTGTGGCGCGGACGCCGTCATGGTTGGCGCCCCGCTGGCGATAGCCGCGGAGGCACCGGGGCAGGGGTGGTTCTGGCCATCCGCCGCCGCGCATCCGTCCATGCCACGGGGTGCGGTACTCGCCGTGACTGCCGGTGCCCGCGGGCTCGATCGGCCGAGTCTGCAGCAGGTACTGCACGGGCCCTCGGATGACCCGTTCGGGTCACTGAACCTGGTGGGCGGTTTGCGGCGGTCGATGGCCAAGGCTGGGTACTCCGACCTCAAGGAGTTCCAGCGAGTGGGTCTGACTGTCCGTTCCCGGTAGTCCGGCGCCCCTCGGTTGCCCGCCCGCCCGACGATTCGGAACCTTTTCGCCCCGGCGGCGCCCGCCCGCCCGGCGATTCGGAACCTTTCCGCCCCCACGGTGCGGCGTCGTGCGGGCACTTTAGGCTGGGCTGGTGCCTGACCATGCTGCCGCCGTGCCCACTACCGGACCGGTGCTGGTGGTGGACTTCGGAGCCCAGTACGCCCAGCTGATAGCCAGGCGGGTGCGGGAGGCCAACGTGTACTCCGAGGTGGTGCCGCACACCATGCCGGTCGCCGAGCTGGCGGCGCGGAACCCCTCCGCGGTCGTGCTGTCCGGGGGACCGTCCAGTGTGTACACCGACGGCGCACCGTGGCTGGACCCGGCGCTGTTCGACACCGGGATACCCGTGCTCGGCATCTGCTACGGCTTCCAGGCCATGGCGGCTGCCCTGAGCGGCACAGTTGCCCGCACCGGGACGCGAGAGTACGGCCGCACCGAGCTGAGCGTGACCAACGGGGGTGTCCTGCACGCGGGCCTGCCCGGCAGCCAGCAGGTGTGGATGAGTCACGGTGACGCGGTGACGCAGGCACCCCCAGGGTTCACCGTGACCGCCTCCAGCCCCGGCGCCCCCGTCGCTGCGTTCGAAGACCGCGCCCGACGTCTCGCGGGGGTGCAGTACCACCCGGAGGTCCGCCACACTCAGCATGGCCAACAAGTACTGCACCATTTCCTGCGGGACGTGGCTGGCATCGCCGGCGACTGGACCACCACCAACATCACCGACACCCTGGTCGCGAAGATCGCTGCTCAGGTGGGCCACGGGCGGGCTATCTGCGGGCTGTCCGGTGGGGTCGACTCGGCCGTGGCGGCGGCCCTGGTGCAGCGAGCCATCGGCGACCGTCTGACCTGCGTGTTCGTGGACCACGGCCTGCTTCGTTCCGGGGAGCGCGAGCAGGTCGAGCAGGACTTCGTCGCGGCGACCGGTGCCCAACTCGTCACCGTCGATGCCGTGGACGCGTTCATGGCGGCGCTAGCGGGAACGTCGGACCCGGAGGCCAAACGCAAGGCGATCGGTGCCGAGTTCATCCGCAGCTTCGAAGGCGCCACCGCCCAGGTGCTGGGGCAGGCGGCCACCCACGGTGAGACAGTCGACTTCTTGGTGCAGGGCACGCTGTACCCGGACGTCGTGGAGTCCGGCGGCGGAGCGGGCACGGCGAACATCAAAAGCCACCACAACGTCGGCGGGCTGCCCGACGACCTACGGTTCGAGCTGGTGGAGCCGTTGCGATTGCTGTTCAAGGACGAGGTGCGGGCGGTCGGCCGGGAACTCGGACTGCATGAGGCCATCGTCGGCCGGCAACCGTTCCCCGGTCCCGGACTGGCCATCCGGATCGTCGGCGAGGTCACCCTGGACCGGTTGGAGACCCTGCGCGCCGCTGACCTCATCGCCCGCACCGAACTGAGCGCCGCCGGGCTGGACGACGAGATCTGGCAGTGCCCGGTGGTGTTGCTGGCCGAGGTACGCAGCGTCGGGGTGCAAGGCGACGGCCGCAGCTACGGCCACCCGGTGGTACTGCGACCGGTCAGCAGCGAGGACGCGATGACGGCGGACTGGACCCGGCTGCCCTACGACGTGCTCGAACGCATCTCCACCCGGATTACCAATGAGGTAGCGGAGGTGAACCGGGTGGTACTGGACGTCACCAGCAAACCGCCGGGCACCATCGAGTGGGACTGATCAGCCACCCTCGCTACGCGAACTCTGCAACTGGTCGGTATTGATGAGAACTCGGCCGTCCGCGCCGCTGATGAGATTGAGCAGGTGCGCCTCGGCGGTGACCGATCCGTCGGGCCGGACGAACGCCACCTGGATCTGCACGGCGGCACCATTGCCCGACGCCCGCGCCGAACGGAGCTCGATGCGGGAGAAGTTGACCCAGAACGCGTTGTAATTGTCGAAGCCCTGCGCGGCCAAGCTGGGCCCGAGGCGGGCGAAAGCTGCCTGCGTGGAGCCGGGCAGCAGACCGTAGTAGTCGCGCACCGCCCGCTCCGCGGTCTGGTTGTCCAGCCGGGCCGGTGTCGCCACGGTGGTGGTCGCGACAGTCGAGGGCGGGGGGGCGCTCGTGACCGGCGGCGGCGGTGGGGGCGGGTTGGCGGTAGTCGGCGGCGGGGCAGGGGTGGTTGCAGCGATCGAGGCGGCCGCTGAGCTGCTCGTCGCCGCGGGTGTGGTGGGCTGCGCGGTGGGCTGCGCGGTGCTGGTTGTTGCACGAGTGCTCGGCTGCGTCGTCGACGTGGCCCCCACTGACGCCGCCGTGCTAGCGCTGAACCTGGTCACGGCCACCGCCACCACCCCCACCGCGAGCAGTAGCAGAATCACGACGACGATTAGCGGAACCAGGGAGCGGCGCCTAGCCGGCTGCGCTGCGAGCACCGGCCCGGTGACGACGTCGGTTCTGGTCAGTGTGCGATCGGCTCTGGGCGGTTGCGGTCGCGCGGGATGCAGATCGACGCCGGTCGCGGCGAACACCTCGGTGGGGTCACCCTCGTCCCCGGCGGCCACGGCCGCCAGTTCGTCACGGGCCTGTTCCATGGTGGGTCGGTGACTGGGGTTCGGTTCCAGCATCCGCAGCAGCGCACCGCCGAGTACCCCGGCCCGCAGCGGCGGGTTCACCTCCCCGGCGGCCACGGTGTGCAACAGCGCGATGGCGTTGTCGTCGGTGCCGAACGGCGGTGCGCCCTCGACGGCGGCGTACAGCGTCGCGCCAAGCGAGAAGACGTCGCTGGCCGCGGTAGGAACCTCACCGCGGGCCACCTCGGGGGCGAAGAAGGCCGGCGTGCCCGTGATGATCCCGGTCCGGGTAACGGTGACGTCACCGTTCGCCCGGGAAATGCCGAAGTCGGTGATCTTCACGACGCCGTTGCCTTGCGCACCCTCGGCAATGAGGACGTTGCCCGGCTTGACGTCACGGTGTACCACTCCGGCGGCGTGCGCGGCGGCCAGCGCGTCGGCGAGTTGGGCGCCGATCTGAGCGACCTGGCGGGGTGGCAGCGGGCCGTACGCGGTCACGACGGCTGCCAGGCTGCGCGAGGGCAGGTGCTCCATCACCAGCCACGGATCGTTCGCGTCCAACGCCACGTCATACATGGCGATGACGTGCGGGTGGGTCAGCCGCGCGGCGATCCGGCCTTCCCGCAGTGCCCTGGAGCGCTGTTCCTCGGCTTCGGCTGGGCTCACCCCGACCGCGGACAGTACGTGCTTGATCGCCACCTCGCGGTCGAGCAACTCGTCACGAGCCAGCCACACCGCCCCCATCGCGCCACTGCCGATCCGGGACAACAATCGGTAGCGCCCAGCGACCAGGTACCCCGGTCCTTGGACCCGCCCAGAGCCGTCGCCTACCACGGGGAGCAACGGTAGTCGTGCTCACCCCGACACGGCCGGTTGTGCCCAGAACTGCGGCGTCAGCGCTGGGTGGGAAACCGTGCCCTACTGGACTGCAGCGACCGGGTGGCCACCGCCCCGCCGCCGAGGGCGACCAGTGCGGCGAGCGCGTCCATACCCGTGCCGCCGGAGGTCATGAGTAGGGCGATCAGGGCGGCCAGCGTGGCTCCGGCGGCGGGTGGCACCTGCCCCTTGACCCAGTTGCGTACCTCGGCGGTACCCGGCCGCTTCGCGGCGGCCGAACCGAGCATGCCGAGATACCCGTCGTTGGCTACCGCGGCGATCAGGGCGAGCAGGGCGAGAATGGTGGCGATGAGGTCCATCACTCCATCATGCGCTAGCGGACCGACATCGGTCAGTGGCCTAGCCGACCCCGGCCCAGGCTGAGCAGCAGCATGGCCAGCTGCCGACCCTCCGGGCCGAGGGCTCCGAACCGCCGCAGCACGGCCATCTCCCTGGTGTGGACGACCTTGGTGCCCCCGGAAGCCAGCCGGGCCGCACCGATGGTGCGGGAGATCTCGCTGCGGCGCTGTACCGCGGCCAGAATCTCCTCGTCGAGCCGGTCAATCTCCCGACGAAGATCATCGATGTCGGCCGGGGTGCCCGGCAGGGTGGGTGTTGGACCGGTCATGTCTGCTCCTCGTGGTGGGTGCGCCCGGCTGCGGCTGGCGCCGGGGCCCGCTCACGGAAAGAGCCCCGGGTCCGGTGTGGACCGCGGGGCTCGTGGATGTGGTGCTCAGGCCACGGGCACCGGAGTCCGGTACCCGTAGGAAAATCGGGAGACGTTGCACACAGCAACCAGTATGCCATGCGGCGAACCGGCGGAGAACGGGGCGCTCACCTGTTCGGTCGGCGGCCAGAACCGTCGGTGGGCGCCGGTAGCGTAGCCAGGCGATGAACAAACCTATCGCCCCTAACGCTGGCCCGGCTTCCGACGCCGCCGCGTCCCGGTCCGACGCCACCGCGCCCCGGTCCGAGCAGGACGCGCCCCGGTCCGAGCAGGAACTGCTAGCCGGGCTGAACCCGCAGCAGCGCCAGGCAGTGCTGCATTCCGGGGGGCCGCTGCTCATCGTGGCCGGTGCGGGGTCGGGCAAGACGGCGGTGCTGACCCGCCGCATCGGTCATCTGTTGGGTCACCGTGGCGTCCAGCCCGGACAGGTCTTGGCCATCACCTTCACCAACAAGGCGGCCGCGGAGATGCGCGAGCGGGTTGCCGGCCTGGTCGGGCCTCGGGCCAAGGCGATGTGGGTGTCGACGTTCCACTCCACCTGTGTGCGCATCCTGCGTAGAGAGGCGGCCCACCTGCCGGGTCTGACGTCGTCGTTTTCCATCTACGACGCTGACGACACGCGCCGGCTGATCACCCTGGTGGCACGCGATCTCGACCTGGACCCCAAGCGGTACACCCCCCGCGGCCTGGCGATGCACATCTCGAACCTGAAGAACGAGCTGGTCGGTCCGCAGCAAGCGGCAGCCGAGGCCGCCGAGGACATGGCCCGGCGGGTCGCCGAGGTGTACACCGATTACCAGCGCCGGCTGCGGTCGGCGAACGCGTTGGACTTCGACGACCTCATCGCCGAGACCGTGGCGATGCTGCAGGCGCTGCCCGACGTTGCCGAGCACTACCACCGACGTTTCCGGCACGTGCTGGTCGACGAGTACCAAGACACCAACCACGCGCAGTACCAGTTGGTCCGGGAGTTGGCCGGCGGCTCGGCCGTGATCCCGGCCGCCGAACTCTGCGTGGTGGGTGACGCCGACCAGTCCATTTACGCCTTCCGGGGCGCCACCATCCGCAATATCACCGAATTCGAACGCGACTACCCGCAGGCGCGCACGATCCTGTTGGAGCAGAACTACCGCTCCACCCAGAACATCCTCGCGGCGGCAAACGCCGTCATCGCGCGCAACCCCGAGCGGCGCGACAAGCGGCTGTGGACCGACTCCGGTGACGGCGCGCCGATCGTCGGCTACGTCGCCGACAACGAGCACGACGAGGCCGCGTTCGTAGCATCGGAGATTGACCGCCTGGTCGACGACGGAGCGGCGGTCTTCGGCGACGTGGCGGTGTTCTACCGGACCAACAACTCCTCCCGGGCGCTGGAGGAGGTGTTCATCAGGCTGGGGTTGCCCTACCGGGTGGTCGGCGGGGTGCGGTTCTACGAGCGCAAGGAGGTGCGCGACGTCGTGGCTTACCTGAGGGTGCTGGCCAACCCGGACGACGAGGCGAGCCTGCGGCGCATCCTGAACACCCCGCGACGCGGCATCGGCGACCGTGCCGAGGCGTGCGTGGCCGCGCATGCCGAACGCAACCAGATCGGTTTCGCCCAGGCGTTGTCCGACGCAGCGGCTGGTCGGGTCCCCCTGCTCAACACTCGCTCCGAACGGGCCATTGCGGCGTTCGTCGAACTGCTGGACGGGCTGCGGGTGCTGGCGGAGGGTGCCGACGGACTCCCCGGCGCCGACGTCGCCGAGGTTGCCGAAGCGGTGCTGGAACGGACCGGGTACCGGGCGGAGCTGGAAGCCAGTGACGACCCGCAGGATGGCTCCCGGTTGGAGAACCTGACCGAACTGGTCAGCGTCGCCAGGGAATTCAGTAGTGCCGAGGTGGCCACCCCTTTGTTGGATCCCGACGAGGACACCGCGGGCGATGCCGGGGCGCCCCCGCCGGGTTCACTGGCAGCGTTCTTGGAGCGGGTGTCGCTGGTCGCCGACGCGGACCAGGTGCCCGACTCCGGGGACGGCGTGGTCACCCTGATGACGCTGCACACCGCGAAGGGGCTGGAATTTCCCGTGGTCTTCGTGACCGGTTGGGAGGACGGGCAGTTCCCGCACTCGCGGGCACTGGGCGACCCGGCTGAGCTTGCCGAGGAGCGGCGGCTGGCCTACGTGGGCATTACCCGCGCGCGGCAGCGGCTCTACCTTTCTCGCGCTCTCGTTCGTTCCGCGTGGGGTCAGCCCATCAGCAAACCCGAGTCGCGCTTCTTGCAGGAGATCCCGCAGCACCTGCTGGAATGGCGCCGAGTGGCACCGCTGCGGTCCTCGGCAGGTTGGTCGCCAGGCCGAACCGGCGGGGACTCCGCTCAGGCCGGGTTGGCAGCTAACGGGATGCGCTCCACCGCGTTTCGCGGGTGGAAGGCCGCTACCGCGTCAGCCGGTCTGATCCTGGCGGCGGGTGATCGGGTCAGTCACGACAAGTACGGGCTGGGATCGGTGGTGGCCACCGACGGGCTGGGCGCCCGGGCGACCGCCACCATCGACTTCGGGACCGCCGGGACGGTGCGCCTCATGCTGATCGGCAGCGTGCCCATGGTGAAACTGTAGCGCGGACGGGGCCTCAGCCCACCCGGATGCCGTGCTGGGCCAACCACGCTTGCGGATCCACCTTGGTGCTGCCGCCCTGCCAGACCTCGAAGTGCAGGTGAGGTCCGGTGGACTCGCCCCGGTTCCCGACGGTGGCGATCTCCTCGCCGGCCGTGACCCGTGCGCCGACCCGGGTGAGTGTCTCGTTGATGTGGCCGTAGACGGTGATGGTGCCGTCGTCGTGACGGATCCGGACCCACAGGCCGAAGCCACTGGCTGGTCCGGCATCCAGGACGACCCCGTCCGACACGGAGGCCACGGGGGTGCCAATCACGTTGGCGATGTCGACACCGGAGTGCTGGGTGCCCCAGCGGGCACCAAAGCTCGAAGTGACGGTGCCGACAGTGGGTACGACGTACAACGGGCGGCGAGCTTCGGCCTCGCGGGCTGCGCGTTCGGCCCCGAGGCGCTGGCCTTTGGCTAATTGTGCGGCGATCGCCGGGTCGGTCTGCTTGGCCACCGTGAGCACCTGCGGGGTGGGGGTGGACCCGCCGACGGCGAGGTTTGCCCCGGTTGCGCCGGAGGCCAGTGCGACATCCGCCGAGGTGGCCGGCTGCGTGGACCCCCGTCCGAGACTCTGACCTGCGGCGACGAACGCGCCAACAGCCAAGGCGGCCGCGATGAGCCGGCCTCGCAGTGCGGGAGGGGTGATCGGAACGCGATGGGCACCGCGGACGGCGGGCGCTACCAGGAGATCGGGGGGTGGGAGGGGTGGGAGTGCGGCGGTCCGGGGTGCGGTGGTCGATGCTGAAGGGGCCGGGGTGCCGAGCGCGAATTCGGCAGGGCGGGAGGGCCTGGTCGTACCCGCGGTGCGGTGTCGCGCCAAGTTCTGGCCTTTCCTGCTCCGTGTGCGCCAGGCCATGAGGCGGTGCGCAGACACGCGACCGCAGACGTCCAGGCTGGGCCTGAGGGCGGGGCCGGTCCGGGGGTACCGGCCCCTCGTCGTGCTCATGACCCAACGGTGATGTCGAGGTGGGGTGGACCGTAACGAAGAGGTTGCGGCTGACGCAAGCGCCCGGTTCGGCCAGGCACCGCCGGCACCCAGCCGTTAGCGTCGCGATCATGACCGGCGGACTACGCGAACCCGCGCTGCGATCCGGCATTTCGCCGCAGCGGGTGCAGTCGGGCGCTGCCACCCGCTTAGCGATGTGGTCCGCGGGCATCGGAGCCGTCTTGGTTGCTGGCGCGCCGGTGTTGGTGGTCGCGCGAGCCCAAGACGGCACGCAGCAGGCTGGCAATGCTGGGGCGGCCCTGCTTGCCGGGGTACTTGCCCTCGCCGGTCCGTTGCTCGCCGGCTGGCACTGGCGGCGGCAGAACCAGTTGGCGGCGGTCGGGGTGCTGGTCGCGGTCGGCGCGGTCGGTGTGGCGGCCGCGGTGCTGGACCTGCAGCTGTTCATCCGGGCACTCGATGCCAATCGGCTGGAGTTGGTTCGCCCGGTCACCGCCGCCGAGTTGCGACCGGGGTTTGGGGCGGCGGCGGTACTGGCCGGGCACCTGCTGTTCGCGTGGGTGGGCGCCGTCGGGTTGTCGGCATTGCGCCGCTCGGGCCTGATCGACGAGCCCGACCCACCTGGTCCCTCGGACGTCGGTCCCGGCGCCGGTGATCTACCAGTAGGGCGACGAACCGGGCCGGTGGTGGTGACGGCAGTCGGATCGGCAGTGCTACTGCTGGCCCTGGCCCTGTTCCTGACCCCGCTGACCAGCTCGGACCCGGTGCTGTTGACACCGGCCGTCCTCCAGGCGCCTCGTACGGTGCTGCTCGGCACCGTGCTGTTGGCCGCGGTGGTGCTCGTAGCTCCCGCGCTGGCTTTGGTTGCCACGTCAGTGGCGCTGGCGGGTGGCCTCCTGGCAGGTGTCGCGGTGGGTGTCCTGGGTGTCGTGGCGCCCCGGCTAGTTGTCGGGGTGCTGGGCAGCGGGGTCGGAGTCGGGGTGGGATCGCTGCTCGCCGTCGCGGCCGCGACGGTCCTGGGCGGCAGCGCCGCCGTCCTGGCCCGCTCGGTTGCTGAACGCGCGGGACGAGACTCAGCGGCGCGCCCGCCACCGGTTCCCGAGCTGCCTGCGCTCCGGGTGCTGCACCGTGCGGTGGGGGTGAGCGGAGTGGCGGCTGGTGCGGCAGCGGTGCTGGCGTGGGGGCTGCCGCTGCTGAGCACCTCAGACCGAGTGGCACCCGAGATCGACCAGGCCCGGGTTCTCCTGGTCGCTGGCGCGGTGCTGGCAGCGGTGTGCGCGGGCATGTTCGGCCGGTTCGGGGCGGTGCTGCGTCCGGTGGCGGGGGTGGCCTGGGCCGGGGTGGTCCTCGGTGGGGGCGGTGTACTGCAGGCGGTGCTCCTGGCTACGAGTGTCGGCGGCGTGGGGTGGGGCCAGGGTGCGATGTTCACGGTGCTGGCGGGGGTCGCCGCGGTGGCGTGCGGGGCAGCGGCCGGGATGGCCGGGGCGGTGGAGCGCGACGACGTGGACACCTCCCAGCCCATTGAGCCGAGTCGGCGCTGGGTGTCCTTCGCCGCGGTCACCGCGATTGTGGCGCTCGGGGCGTTCGGCGCCCCGCTATACAACGCACCAGGGTTCAGCGCACCAGGTTTCAGCGCACCAGGTTTCAGCGCACCAGCACTCGGCCGCGGATCGCCGTTGGACGGCTCCTGGGGTTGGGACACCTGGGCACTGCTCGGTGCGACCACCGTGCTGATCGCTGCGATCGTTGTCGCGGTGCGGTCCCGGCCGGTCCGGGGGGCCGCGGTGCTGGCCGGTAGCGCACTACTGGTGGGGATACATCTGCTGGGCTGGCCGCTCACCGCTGGCCGGATCCCCGGTGCGGCGCCGGGCACCGGTGTGGCGTGGTCGATGTTGACCCTGCTGCTGTTGCTCGGCGGGGCCAGCGTGCTCGCCGGGCAGTCGCGGCCCACCCATCGCCTCGGGCGGTGACGTTAGGGTCCAGGTCAGTGCGAGCCGGTTCGCCGTCGAACCGCTCCGGTCAGTGGAGGTAGCCGTGACCGCTCCGATCCGTGTGGTGATCGCGAAGCCGGGGCTCGACGGGCACGACCGCGGGGCGAAAGTGGTGGCGAGGGCGCTGCGCGACGCCGGGATGGAAGTCGTCTACACCGGGCTGCACCAAACCCCGGAGCAGATAGTGGACACCGCGTTGCAGGAGGACGCCGACGTGATCGGGCTTTCGGTGCTCTCCGGGGCGCACCTGACCCTGTTCGCCAAGGTCTGCGAGCTGTTGCACGCTGCCGACGCTGCCGATGTGGTGGTGTTCGGCGGCGGAATCATCCCCGAGCAAGACATTCCCCGTTTGAAGGAGATGGGGGTGGCGGAGGTCTTCACCCCGGGAGCCACCACGGCATCCATTGTGGACTGGGTGCGCACCCACATCACCCCGGCTTGAGGGCGAGCGTGGCACGCACAGCAGTTTTCGGTGCGGTCACCCCCGCCGGCGGGGGACCGCGGCGACGAGGACGCTACCCACCAGCACCAGGGCACCACCGGCGGCCACCAGCGGCGCGGGGTGATAGGCCGCGGAGGTCGCCGCCAGCGGTGGGAGCCCCGCCTGCGCCGCCACCCCAGCTGAACCGCCCGCTTGCGGGGCAGCGGCCACAGGTGACGCGGCGGCTGCCACCGTCGGGGCGTTCGACGGCGCCGCTGGCGTCGCGACTGTGGGCACGGTATTAGTGCTCGAGGTCGGCAACGACAGGGTCTGACCCGCGCCGGCGGCCACGGTCACAGCGGCGGGGACCGCTGAGTTGCGGTAGGCGGCGTCGGTAGTGGCCAGGGTGAGCGCGATGCGATGCCCCGTCGGGACACGGTGCACCAGCGCAGGCAGCTCGATGGTGACCGGCTGGGTCACGTCGGGTACCCGCACCGGTGCGATCACCCGGTTTGGCAGGGTGATGGTGCCGTCCTGGGCAATGTCGTAGAGCTTGGCGAACAGCACCAGCTGCCCGGCGGGTCCCGATGCCTGGCTGGCCGTGGCCGACGGCGAATTGAGCTGCACCGTGAGCTTGGGGGAGCCGACCAAATCGACCGGGGCCGACAGGGGCGCGGTCGACCATTGCCCAAACGTGCCGGGGGCGTCGCGGACGGGTTGAGCCTGGTCGATTCCCGAGGTCTCGGTGTAGCTGGCCGGCACCCCGCCCGGGGGCGCCACGAAGGTCGAGCTGCCGGGCGCGACATCGGCGGGGTTGGCGACCAGTGCGTTCGTACCGGACAGGTGCAGCCTGGCCGGGGAAGCCACCGGGTAGGACGGCGCGCTCGCGTAGGCGTCGGCGGCGTTGCCGGTGGTGTCCGCCCACGGGCGGTAATAGGAGAAGTCCAGCGGCGGGGTAAGACCGGTGCCGCGCAGGTAGTGGTCGAACCACTGGGCGAACACCCGGCCCTGGTAGGTCGTCATCGGGTTGGCTAGGTCGAGCTCGCCGGGGCGGGGCTTCGAGCGGCTGTGCCCCCAGCTCTGCCACTGCATGGCCACTGGGACGTTGCGGGCGCGCAATGCGTCGTAGGTGGCCACCGCCTCCTGCAGAGTGAACAACGTGTCCGCCTCACCTTGGCCGAGTAGCACGGGCACCTTGACGGCGTCGAGGTAGGAGGCCACCGATTTGCTGCGCGCGTAGGCCACCGTGGTGGAGTCCGGGTAACCCTGGGTGTCGAGTTGCGTCTTGGACCGGCACGCGTCCCCCTCGAAGTTCGGGCAGGTCGTCAACAGGCGGGCGACGTCGGCTTGAGCGTTCTGCGCGCCCACCCCGAAACCCAGCGCGAAGAACAACGTCGACCACTCGAACTTCGACACCCCGGGCGCCGAGGCCGGGTAGCTGACCGACGACGGGGGCAGGTTCGCACCGTTCGGGGCCAAGGAGAACGCCAGATCGTTCCAGGTGATCAGCGGTATCAAGGTGTCGATCCGCCGGTCCACCGCAGCCGCCGCGAACTGCACCTCACCCCCGTAGGAACCACCGATCATGCCCACCGCAGGGTCATTGGGCAGTCCCGACGCCGCGTCCTGGCGCACCACATTGTCGACTACGACGTCCGCGCCGCTGGTGGCGTCGCGGGCCTTCACGGTGGGGCTGCCACCCAGCCACTGCGCCAGTTGGCTGGCCGCGGCGCCGTCGTTCGTGCGGTCGTCCAAGGTGATCTTGCAGCTCGAGCCACCGAAGCCCAGCCCGGAGTAGCTCAGCACCACGTAACCCAGGGCGCCGAAGCCGCGGCCGATGTCGGCCTGATCGGCCTTGGAGCCGCCGAACCCGTTGGTGGTGAGGATCGCCGCCGCACGGTTCACGGCGGTGGCGCACGGGTGCTCCTCGAGCCGGGGGTGTTGACCTGCACAACGCGGCGGGGCCGTGAAGGTGACGCGCACCACCGTCGCGGGCGGTGAGCTAGCCCACTCGGGGCGCCGCGACACGGGTGCAGTGCGGGCCCGTCGCTAAGGTGCGATCCCGGACCCGAACCCCTTTCCGGCTCGGGCGTCAACGGAGACGAGGACGGTGGGCTGATGGACCTCTTCGAATACCAGGCGAAGGACCTCTTCGCCAAGCACGGCGTACCGACCACACCGGGGCGGGTCGCGCAGACCGCAGACGAGGCGGAGACGATCGCCGCGGAGATCGGTAAGCCGGTCATGATCAAGGCGCAGGTTAAGGTGGGTGGCCGCGGCAAAGCCGGCGGGGTGAAGTTCGCCGCCACCCCCGCCGACGCCAAGGCGTTAGCCAGCGACATCATCGGGATGGACATCAAGGGCCACATCGTGCCCAACGTGCTCGTCGCCGAGGCCAGCGACATCGCCGCGGAGTACTACATCTCCTTTCTGCTCGACCGCACCAACCGCACCTTCCTGGCCATGTGCTCGGTGGAGGGCGGGGTGGAGATCGAGGTGACGGCGGTGCAGAACCCCGCGGCGCTGGCCCGGGTGCCGGTGGATGCGATCACCGGGGTGGACCTGGCCACCGCTCGCAGCATCGCCGAGCGGGGTGGGCTGCCCGCCGAGGTGCTGGACGCCGCCGCCGAGACCATCCAGAAGCTGTGGGAGGTGTTCGTCGCCGAGGACGCCACCCTGGTGGAGGTCAACCCGCTGGTGCGTACCCCCGATGACCGCATCCTGGCCCTGGACGGCAAGGTCACCCTCGACGAGAACGCCGCCTTCCGCCACCCCGAGCACGCGGTGCTGGAAGATTCCGCCTCCGCGGACCCGTTGGAAGCCAAGGCGAAGCAGCACGACCTCAACTACGTCAAGCTGGACGGCGAGGTCGGCATTATTGGTAATGGCGCCGGTCTGGTGATGTCCACATTGGACGTCGTTGCCTACGCCGGGCAGCGGCACGGCGGGGTCAAACCAGCCAACTTCCTCGACATCGGTGGGGGGGCGTCGGCGGAGGTGATGGCCGCCGGTCTCGACGTCATCCTGGGCGACTCTCAGGTCAAGAGCGTGTTCGTCAACGTCTTCGGTGGGATTACCGCCTGCGACGCAGTGGCCAACGGCATCGTCGGGGCACTGGGGGTCCTCGGTGCCGCCGCCAGCAAGCCACTGGTGGTGCGCCTTGACGGCAACAACGTCGAGCAGGGCCGCAAGATTCTCGCCGATGCCGCCCACCCCCTGGTCACCGTGGTGGGTTCGATGGACGCCGCTGCCGACAAGGCCGCCGAACTCGCCGCAGCGGCGAAGTAAGGAACTCGACACTCATGGCAATCTTTCTCACCAAGGACTCCAAGGTCATCGTGCAGGGCATCACGGGCGGCGAGGGCACCAAGCACACCGCGCTGATGCTCGAGGCTGGCACCCAGGTGGTGGGTGGGGTCAACGCCCGCAAAGCCGGCAGCACCGTCATCCACGGCGACGTCCAGCTGCCGGTGTTCGCCACCGTCGCCGAGGCGATGGCGGCCACCGGTGCCGATGTGTCCATTGTGTTCGTGCCGCCGGCGTTCGCCAAGGACGCCGTGATCGAGGCGATCGACGCGGGCATCGGGTTGCTGGTGGTCATTACCGAAGGCATCCCGGTGCAGGACTCGGCGACCTTCTGGGCCTACAGCCAAGCCAAGGGGTCCGCGACGCGGATCATCGGGCCGAACTGCCCGGGGATCATCACCCCGGGGCAGTCGCTGGTGGGAATCACCCCGAACAACATCACCGGCTCCGGGCCGATCGGGTTGGTGTCCAAGTCCGGAACGCTGACCTACCAGATGATGTACGAGCTGCGTGACCTCGGTTTTTCTACCGCGATCGGCATCGGCGGGGACCCCGTGATCGGCACCACGCACATCGACGCGTTGGCGGCGTTCGAGGCTGATCCGCAGACCGAGGTGATCGTGATGATCGGTGAGATCGGCGGCGACGCCGAGGAGCGGGCCGCCGACTACATCAAGGCCAACGTCACCAAGCCGGTGGTCGGTTACGTCGCCGGGTTCACCGCACCGGAGGGCAAGACGATGGGCCACGCCGGGGCGATCGTGTCCGGCTCGTCCGGCACCGCCCAGGCCAAGCAGGACGCGTTGGAGGCGGCCGGGGTCAAGGTCGGCAAGACGCCGTCGGCGACCGCCGCACTGGCACGGGAGATCCTCGCGGCCCGATAGCCTCGCAGCTAGCTCAGAGAGTCCGTCCGAGGAGGGGTGGGGATCGGTTACCGTAGCCGGGAGATCACTACCGCGAGGAACGAGGAGACGGCGATGACCCCGATCCACCCGGGCGCACACCCGGCCGGCCAGGGCCACTCTGGCGAGTCGGCGCCCGGAGCGCGCGGCATCGGGGCTCTGCTCGGGCCCGCGGTGCCAGTACTAGGGGTGCTCGCGGCGCTGCTGGGATTCCTCAGCTTCTACAACTTCCCCGGTGTGAGCGTCGGGGGCACTCGCAACCTGTACCAGGCCGGGGCAGCTCCGGTCTCGATCGGGCTGTTCGTCTTCGCCGCCTTGCTGGCCGCGATTGCTTTGCTGCCCAGACAGACCGAGCACCGGCCCCCGGTGGCAGCCGCCTCCCTCGCGGGCTTTTTGATCCTGCTGTTCCAGACACTGGGCAAGGGGCCGGACGTCACGCTGGCCTCGGGCGCGTACGTGGTCTTGCTGGTGGGTTTACTGCAGGCCGTGGCAGCGACCGCGGCCGTGCTGCTCGACGCCGGTGTGGTCTCGGCGCCTGATTCCCGACGCGAGCCCCAGTTCGGTCAACCAGCCGGATTCGGCGCCTACGGCGGGCAGCCTGGTCCGTACGGGCAACCCGGTCCGCCGCCCTTCAGCGGGCCGCAGGGTCCAGGCGGGCCGCCGCAGCAGCAGTACGGTCCGCCACCGCAGGGAGCCCCAGGTCAGCAGTACGGGTATGGCCCCGGCCCGCAGGGCGGATACGGCCCGGGCGGCGCCCGGCCGCCGCAATGGGGTCAAGGCAGTTCGGCGCCGCAGTACCCCGCGCAGGGCGGCTGGCCAGGCAACCCCGGTCCGCCGCCCCACCAGGGCCAGCCCCCCCAAGGACCGCCGCCCCAGCAGGGCCAGCCCAACCAGGGGCAGTACGGGTCGCCCGGACCGCAGCGGAATCAGCCGGGAGCCGGCTCGTACGGACCGCCCACCCAGGCATTCGGTGCGCAAACCGAAGATCGAGACCAGGGCGCCCAGGCCGATCCCCGGCACGGTGATCCAAGGACCTGACCGGTCATCGGTGGCGCGGCGCGCCTGACCCAGCCCCGGGCCGGGCGGTGACACTCTCGCGGTTGTGACCGTGCTCCTCGACCGACCGCGCCAGGGCCGGGTCGACCTCGGTAGCGAGGTTCGACTACTGCTGGGGGTGGCATTCGGCCCGGCGGTTGCTGGCGTCGCGGTCCTCGCAGCGGCAGTACTGACGGTCTTGGTGGCCAGCGGGATCGACCTCGCTCGCACGCCGGCTGTGGTCGCCGTGGTTTGGCTGGCAGTGCACCAGGTGCCGGTGACCATCGACGGTGCCCCGCTGGGGGTCCTGCCTTTGCTGCCCACGGCAGTGCTGGGGTGGGCAACGTTGCGGGGTGTAGTGGGGACCGGGGTGTCCGGTCGTCGATGTGCCAGGGTACTGGCCGCGGCAGTTCTCGGACCCGTCGTTCTCGCGGTGGCGGCACTGGGCACGGTTCGTGCCGCGGCCGGGACTTTGCCGCTCAGTACCCCGGATCCCGCCCGGGCACTGGCCTGGGTGATGGCTGTACACCTGACGGCGGGGGTGATCGGGGTGGCCCGGCCATCGGGCTACCTGGCCGTGCTTCGGCGGGCGGTGCCACGGTGGATGTGGGCGGGTGTGACGCAGGTGCCCATGGTGCTCGCTGCTCTGCTCGGGGCTGGCGTGGTGTTGACCATTGCGGCGTTGGCCTTCTCGGCCTCCACCATGATCGAGCTGGTCGGAATGGGCGGGGGCGCCGGAGGTGGGCTGGGACTGCTGCTGCTGTCGCTGGCGTACCTGCCCAACGTGGCCGTTGGCGCGGTGTCGGTCACCGTCGGGCCCGGTGCGTTTCTGGGGCAGAGCACCGTCACCGCATTCGGGGCGGTGGCCGGACCGGTTCCCGCGCTTCCGCTGCTGGCGGTGCTGCCGCAGAGCACCGGTTCGTGGTGGTGGCCGGTAGTGCTGGGGGTCCCCGCCGGAGTAGCGGTGCTCCTGGGGTGGCGCTTGGGCCGTGGCGGGGTGGTTCGCACGGAGGCGGTGTTGGCCGTGGTGTGCACCGCCGTGCTTAGCGCCGTGGTGCTGGGCGCCCTCGGGGTTGCGGCCGGCGGCAGTCTGGGTAACGGGGTCTTTACCCCGGTCGGAGTCCCTGCTCTGGCCCTGGCTGGGGCCACGCTCGGATGGCTGGCCGTGGTCGGATCGGTGACGGTCTACGCGCTCGGGCTACGGGTACGCCAACCAGCGCTCGCAGTGGCCGAGCCCCGCGAACCGGCCGAGCCCGCAGCGGCCGAGCCCGCCGATCCCGCGCCAGCCGAGCCCGCCCCGCCCGATCCCACGCCAGCCGACACCGCCGAGCCCGCCCCGCCCGATCCCGCGCCAGCCGACACCGCCGAGCCCGCCCCAGCCGAGACCGCCGAGCCGGCAGCGGACACGGATACCCCCACCGAGGACCCCGAGGTCCACCACTAGGCTCCACGTCGCCCCGGGTGCTGTCGGCGAGCTGTGAGGAGTCGAGTTCTGGACGCTGTGCGCAACCGTGCCCGGCCGGCTGCCCGGGCGCGGGCCAGAGTGGTCGTCCTCGCCTCGGGTACCGGGTCCTTGCTCGCGGCGCTCCTGCAGGCCGCGGCAGCACCGGGATACCCGGCGGACATCGTGGCGGTGGGTTCCGACCGTGGGTGCGCCGCGCTGCAACGTGCCACCGACCACGGTGTCCCGGCGTTCACCGCCGAGCTCAACGCGTTCGACGGGCGAGCGCAATGGGACCGGGCACTGACCGCTGCGGTGGCCGGGCACGAACCAGACCTGGTGGTCTCGGTCGGCTTCATGAAGGTTCTGGGGTCGGCTTTCCTCGCCAGGTTCTCCGGGCGCATTCTCAACACCCACCCAGCCCTGCTGCCGTCCTTCCCCGGTCCGCACCCGGTGGCCGACGCCTTGGCCCACGGGGTGAAGGTCACCGGCGCCACCGTGCACCTGGTGGACGCGGGGGTAGACACCGGGCCGATCCTGGCCCAACGGGCTGTGCCCGTATTGCCCGATGACGACGTGACCACCTTGCACGAGCGCATCAAGGTGGTGGAACGACAGTTGCTAGTGGACGTGGTGGCCGCCGTCGCCACTTCAGGCGTCATCACCGACGGACGGAAGGCTTACATCCCGTGACCATGCAGAAGCCGGTGCACCGCGCTCTGGTAAGCGTCTATGACAAGACCGGTCTGATCGAGCTGGCTACCGGCCTGCACGACGCCGGGATCGAGCTGGTGTCCACCGGGTCGACAGCAGCGCAGATTGCGCAGGCCGGTTTGCCGGTGACCCCGGTGGAGGAGCTCACCGGTTTCCCCGAGTGCCTGGACGGGCGGGTCAAGACGCTGCACCCCCGGGTACACGCCGGACTGTTGGCCGACACGGGCAACCCTCGGCACCTCGCGCAGCTGCATGAGTTGGGGGTGGCGGCGTTCGAGCTGGTGGTGGTGAACCTCTACCCGTTCACCGCCACCGTGGCCTCTGGTGCCAGCCCGCCGGAGTGCGTGGAGCAGATCGACATCGGCGGCCCCGCGATGGTGCGCGCCGCAGCGAAGAATCACCCGTCGGTGGCGGTCGTCGTCGACCCGTCGCGCTACGCCGAGGTACTCCACGCCGTCGCCGATGGCGGTTTCACCCTGCAGCAGCGCACCGCGTTGGCCGCTGAGGCGTTCCGGCACACCGCCTCCTACGACGTGGCGGTGGCTTCCTGGATGAGCGAGGTGTTAGCCCCCGAGGCCGATCAGGATCTGCCGTTGTGGGTGGGAGCTACTTGGGAGCGCGCGGCGGTGCTGCGCTACGGCGAGAACCCGCACCAGGCGGCTGCGCTGTACGTCGACCCGGCGGGCGCTCCCGGGCTCGCCCAGGCCCGCCAGCTGCATGGCAAGGAGATGAGCTACAACAACTACACCGACGCCGACGCCGCCTGGCGAGCGGCCTTCGACCACGCGGCTCCGTGTGTGGCGATTATCAAGCATGCCAACCCCTGCGGCATCGCAGTGTCCACAGTGGAGGGTTCCGGTGCCATTGCCGACTCGCACCGCAAGGCGCATGCGTGCGATCCGGTCAGCGCGTTCGGTGGGGTGATCGCCGCCAACCGGGAGGTCACCGTGGAGATGGCCGAGCAGGTGGCGGAGATCTTCACCGAGGTGGTCGTGGCACCGGCATACGCCGACGGGGCGGTGGAGGTGTTGGCCCGCAAGAAGAACGTGCGGGTACTCACGGCGATTGCCCCGGTGCGCACCGGTACCGAGCTGCGAGCGGTCTCCGGGGGGGTGTTGCGCCAGCAGCGCGACGTGCTGGATGCAGCCGGTGACGACCCCGCGACATGGACACTGGCTGCGGGGGAGTCGGTCGACGCGGCGACTTTGGCTGACCTGGAATTCGCCTGGCGCACCTGTCGCGCGGTGAAGTCGAACGCCATCCTGCTCGCCGCCGACGGAGCCAGCGTGGGGGTGGGTATGGGGCAGGTGAACCGGGTGGATGCCGCCCACCTAGCGGTGCAGCGAGCGGGTGATCGGGCCGCGGGTTCGGTGGCTGCCTCCGACGCGTTCTTCCCCTTCCCCGACGGCCTGCAGGTGCTGCTGTCCGCCGGGGTACGGGCAGTGGTCCAGCCAGGAGGTTCGGTCCGTGACGCCGAGGTGATCGAGGCCGCGAAGGAGGCCGGCGCCACCCTGTACCTCACCGGGGCGCGACACTTCGCGCACTGAGCTGGCAGGCCCGCTGCCTTTGCCTTTGGTGCCCGCCTGATCAGAGAACGGGTTGTGGGGCCAGCGGACTTGACGCCGAGCACCACCGGGTCGTGTACTAGAACCAATAATCGAACAAACGTTCGATTAGCCGTGCCTTCCCCCACGGTGCCGGGTCTCGGTCAGGCAGAGGCGTGGAAGGTGGTGGCGTGGAAGGTGGTGGCGTGGTGACGGCTGCCCTACAGCACGGAACCCAGGACGAGCGCGTCGCGGCGTTGCGACGCCGGCTGGCCGCGGTGCCGGCCAAGGGAGTTGGCGCTCGGCCCCCGGACGTGACCCGCCCGATTCCGGTGGTGGCTGTCCCCCCGGCGGTGGCCGAGATTTTGCCCCGGGGTGGGCTGGTGCGCGGCACGGTGGTCTCGGTGTCCGGATCGAGCTCGTTGCTGCTGGGGTTGTTGGCCGCGGCGACGGCCGAGGGTGGCTGGGCGGGGGTGGTGGGCCGTCCCGGGCTGGGGTTGCTGGCCGCGGTGGAGATGGGAGCAGATCTGGCTCGCCTGGCGCTCGTACCGTGCCCCGGTCCGGATTCCGTGGACGTGGCGGCGATCCTGCTCGACGGACTGGACCTAGTGGTGCTCGATCTAGCCGGGGCTTCGGTGGCACCCACCAGGGCGCGGGGGCTGGTGGCCAGGGCGCGACACCGTGGCGGGGTGCTCGTGGTGACCGGGGGATCGTGGCCGGGGGTGGAACTGGGATTGCACGCCGAGGTCGTCGGGCATGCCGGTCTGGGTCTCGGCCACGGACGGCTGCGTGGTCGGGAACTGATCGTCGCGGTGCAAGGCCGGGGTCAGGCGGGGCGACGACGCACCACCCGGGTGCTGCTGCACCCCGAGAGCAGTGGGGTGCAGTGGCAGACCACCCTGGCCGTGCCGGGGCCGGTCGAGGAACTGTCGCACCAGCAGGCGCTGGGATGACGGCCCGCACCCTGGCCCTGTGGTGCCCGGACTGGCCCGCTGTGACTGCTGCGGCGGTGGCTCAGTTGCCCGCGCATCGTCCGGTGGCGGTGGTCTCGGCCAACCGGGTGGTGGCCTGCACGGCTGGGGCTCGCAGCGACGGGGTACGTCGGGGGTTGCGCCGACGCGAAGCCCAGGCCCGCTGCCCCGACCTGCACGTGGCCCAGGCCGACCCGGACCGCGACGACCGATTCTTCGAACCGGTGGTGACCGCGGTGGACTCCCTGGCCCCCGGTGTGGAGGTGCTGCGGCCGGGTCTACTGGTGCTCGCCGCCCGGGGGCCGTCGGGGTACTTCGGCTCCGAGCAGGTCGCGGCCGAGCGGCTGGTCGACGAGGTGGCCGGCGTCGGAGTGGAGTGCCAGGTAGGGGTAGCCGATACCCTGTCCGCCGCAGTGATCGCCGCTCGCCGTGATGTGCTGGTGGAGCCGGGACGCAGTGCGGCCTTCCTGGCACCGCTGCCGGTGGCCGAGCTGGCTCAAGAGCCGGGCATCGCCGCACCCGAGCGCATCGAGCTGGTGGATCTGTTGCGCCGGTTGGGGTTGCGCACCATCGGTGACTTCGCAGCACTGAGCCCGGTGGACGTGGCATCCCGGTTCGGGGCCGACGCCGTGCTCGCACACCGCAGTGCCCGCGGGCTGGCCGAGCGCCCCCCGTCGGCGCGCCGCGTCCCGCCCGAGCTGGCGGTGGCGCTGCACTGTGACCCACCGGTGGACCGGGTGGACGCCGCTGCCTTCACCGCCCGGTCACTGGCCCGCGAGCTGCACACTCTGTTGGCTGCGGCGGGGGTGGCGTGCACCCGGCTGCGGGTACAGGCCCGCACCGGAAACGGGGAGGAGCATGCCCGCACCTGGCGATGTGCGGAGCCCCTCACCGCCGACGGCACCGCGGACCGGGTGCGCTGGCAGCTGGACGGCTGGCTCACCGGCCGAAGTGGTGCCCGACCCACCGCCGGGGTGGTGGAACTACGGCTGGAGCCGGTGGAGGTGGCAGCCGCCGGCGCGTTGCAGCTGGGGCTGTGGGGCGGGGCGGGCGAGGGCGACGACCGTGCCCGCCGCGCCCTGGTGCGGGTGCAGGGGTTGCTGGGCGGTGATGCGGTGCAGGTGGGGGTGCGCAGCGGCGGGAGGGGTCCGGCCGAGCAGATCACCCTGCTCCCGTGGGGGGACGAACGGGTTCCTGAGTTCGCCCCGGCAGCCCCCTGGCCAGGTCGCGCCCCCGCCCCTGCCCCGGCCACCGTGCCCTTCACGCTGCTGGAGGTACAACTGCTGGACGCCGCCGGGTTGACCGTCGAGGTGACCGAGCGTGGCGAGGTCAGCAGCGCACCCGCCACCGTGGTGCACGCCGGGCGGATCGGGCCGGTGCTGGCCTGGACGGGGCCGTGGCCGGTGGACGAACGCTGGTGGGACCCGGTAGCCGCGCACCGGGGGGTCCGGGTACAGGTGCTGCTCGGTGCCGGCCCGGGGGTGCAGGCCGAGGAGCAGGTGCTGCTGTTGTGGGGCGCGGAGAGCCGTTGGCGGGTGGAGGGAGTGTACGACTGAGTCATAGGCGCCCGCACCGGTCACCACCACGTCCTGATGATCATGTGCAACGGGGAGG
>JAABUP010000351.1_pt1 | contig 104286 bp, 112 predicted proteins | sample 5559201 | NCBI WGS metagenome assembly JAABUP01 (sample SAMN10711887, study PRJNA513373) | rock metagenome | isolation source: Antarctica rocks | place: Antarctica
ACCCCAAGCGGCGCCATTCCAGCGTCGCGATGCTCAGCCCGACCGACTACGAAAGGGCCCACACCCAGCCAGACCAAGATCACTGACCCCACACCGTCAGTGTCCGGTCCTGGGGGCCAACCTCAGAGGGCGTCGAGGCGCTGGCGCGAGCCTCCCTCACGTCGAGCGCCTCGCCTGGGAGGGCCAATCCCACTTCGTCACCATGACAGCTCCGCACCTGTTCGCGGCCGCGGTCGCCGAGTTCGCGCATCGGCAGGTCTGACGCCTCCCGTCGGGGTGACCGATCGGACGACGTGACGCGCGCCCGGCGTCGCGTCGGTGACCGACCGCAGCATCCTCACTGTCCGGGTTCCCACGCCACCGCATCGGACGACGCCGCGGACCTCACGAACCTGTGGTCGACGTCCGATGGTCAGGGGAGCGGGTGCCGCGCCCGCCGCCCGGCCGGACCCCTCCGGGCGACGAACGGACACCGGAGGACGCCGCGTGATGGTCACGGTCGACCCGTCGGCACACGTGCACGAGCGCGCGAAGCTCGGGGACGGCTGTCGGGTGTGGCACCTCGCCCAGATCCGGGAGGACGCGGAGCTCGGCGACGGGTGCGTGATCGGGCGCGGGGCGTACGTCGGGCCCTCCGTTCTCGTCGGCCGTCACACCAAGATCCAGAATTACGCGATGGTCTACGGGCCGGCCCGGCTCGGGGACGGTGTCTTCGTCGGCCCGGCCGTCGTGTTCACCAACGACCGGCACCCGCGCGCCGTGGCACCCGACGGAGGCCCGAAGGACGGCGACGACTGGGACCCGGTCGAGGTCCGCGTCGACGAGGGCGCGTCGTTCGGCGCCGGCTCGGTGGTGCTCGCGCCGGTCCGCGTCGGGCGGTGGGCGATGGTCGGGGCCGGCGCGCTGGTGACCCGGGACGTGGCGCCGTTCGCCCTCGTAGTCGGTCGGCCCGCCCGACGCGTCGGCTGGGTCGGGCGGGCGGGAGTCCCTCTCGACGGCGACGGCGACGGTCTCTGGGTGTGCCCGACGACCGGCGCCCGCTACGTCGAGACCGCCGGGACGCTGGCCGAGGAGACCTCATGACCCTCGCTGCGACGTCGAGCAGGACCATCGCGGTGGCCCGCCCCATGATCGGAGCCGAGGAGCGGGCTGCGGTCGACGCCGTGCTCGCCGGCGGGATGCTCGCGCAGGGCCCGGAGGTCGCGGCGTTCGAGGAGGAGTTCTCCGCGCACGTCGACGGCCGGCCCTGCGTGGCCGTGGGCTCGGGGACGAGCGCCCTGCTGCTCGGCCTGCTGGCGGCGGGGATCGGCGCGGGGGACGAGGTGATCGTGCCGTCGTTCAGCTTCGCGGCCACTGCCAACGCCGTGCGGCTCGCGGGCGCGGACCCGGTCTTCGTCGACATCGAGCCCGACCACTTCTGCCTCGACCCGGCGGCGGTCGCGGCGGCGGTCGGCCCGCGCACCGCGGCGGTCATGCCCGTGCACCTCTACGGCCACCCCGCCGACATGGACGCGTTGACGGCGTTGGCCTCGCGCCACGGACTGCTGATGGCCGAGGACGCGGCGCAGGCGCACCTGGCCGCGCTGCACGGTCGCCCGGTCGGGGCGTTCGGCGGCGTCTCGGCCTTCAGCTTCTACCCGACGTAGAACATGACCTGCGGCGAGGGCGGGATGGTCGTCTGCGCCGACGCGGCCACCGCCCGCCGCGTGCGGCTGCTGCGCAACCAGGGCATGGAGCGCCGCTACGCCAACGAGATCGTGGGCTACAACGCGCGCCTCACCGACATGGCGGCGGCGATCGGACGGGTGCAGCTGCGGAAGCTCCCGGGGTGGACGACCGACCGCCGCCGGCACGCGGCGTCGCTGTCGACGGGCCTCTCCGGGCACCTGCGGATCCCCGTCGTCGCCGACGGCGCCGAGCACGTGTGGCACCAGTACACGGTCCGGGTGCCCGGGCGCGACGCGCTCGTCGGCGCGCTGGCCGCCGACGGCATCGGCACCGGCGTCTACTACCCGACCCCGATCCACCGGCTCCCGGCCTACGACCTCGAGCTCGACCTCCCGGAGACCCGCCGCGCGGCCCTCGAGGTGCTGTCGCTGCCGGTGCATCCCGGACTCGACCCGACCGACGTCGACCACATCGTCGACGCCGTGACCAGGAGGACATCGTGACCGAGGACGGGATGCGCCCGCTGAGAGCTGGACTGCTCGGGCTCGGGATGATGGGTCGCAACCACGCGCGGGTCCTGCGGGGACTGCCCGGCGTCGACCTCGTCGCCGTCGCCGACCCGCACGGCGACCCGCACGGTGTGGCGGCCCCGAACGATCTCCTCGCCGACGTGGACGCGATCCTCGCGTCGGGCGTCGACCTCTGCGTGGTGGCCACGCCGACGGCGACCCATGAGGAGGTCGGCGCGCGGCTCGCGGCTGCGGGCGTCCCCACCCTGATCGAGAAGCCCCTCGGCCACGACGAGGAGTCGGCCGAGGCCCTGGTGGAGGTGTTCACCCGGTACGGGACGCTCGGCTGCGTCGGGCACGTGGAGCGCTACAACCCGGCGCTGCAGAACATGCGCACGCGCCTGGCGGAGGGCCAGCTCGGCGACGTGTTCCAGGTGGTCACCCGGCGGCAGGGTCCCTACCCCGCTCGCATCGCCGACGTCGGCGTCATCTTCGACCTCGCCACGCACGACATCGACCTCACCGCGTGGGTCACCGGGCGGGAGTACGTGTCGGTGTCGGCGCGCACCGCCTACCGCAGCGGGCGCCACAACGAGGACCTGGTCTCCTCGGTCGGCCAGCTCTCCGACGGCACCGTCGTGACCCACCTGGTCAACTGGCTCTCTCCGCTCAAGGAGCGGGTGATCACCGTGACCGGGGAGAAGGGCTGCCTGGTCGCCGACACGCTGACCGTCGACCTGACCTACTACGAGAACGGGACCGTGGGCTCCGAGTGGGAGGCGATGGCGGCGTTCCGCGGCGTGCGGGAGGGCGACGTCACGCGCTACGCGATCGCGAAGCCGGAGCCCCTGGTCTCCGAGCTGAGCGCCTTCGCCGCCGCTGTCCGCGGGGACGCCTCGGGCATCGTCACACTCGAGCAGGGGCTGGCGACGGTGCGGGTGGCCGAAGCGTTGCGGCGCGCGGCCCTCGGCGGGGAGACGGCCAAGGTCGGCGCGCCGTGAGGATCACGGTGGTCGGTCTCGGCAAGATCGGTCTGCCGCTCGCGGTGCAGTACGCGGGGCGGGGACATCAGGTCGTCGGTGTCGACACCGACCCGGGCGTCGTCACGTCGGTCACCGCGGCCCGGGTGCCGTTCCCCGGCGAGGCCGAGCTGCCTGAGCGGTTGGCCGCCGCGGTCGCCGCCCGGACGCTGCGCGCGTCGGGGGACACCGCGTCCGCGGTCGCGGACAGCGACGCCGTCGTGGTGGTGGTCCCGCTCTACGTCGACGCGGCGGCGCGCCCCGACTTCTCCGCGATCGACGCAGCGACCGCCGCGGTCGCGCGCGGCCTGCGTCCGGGGACCGTCGTGCTGTACGAGACGACGCTGCCGGTCGGGACCACCCGCTCCCGGCTCGCGCCGGCGCTCTCTGTCGGGAGCGGCGTCGAGCTCGACGACCTCCTGCTCGCCTTCAGCCCCGAGCGCGTGTTCTCCGGACGCATCTTCGCGGACCTGCGTCGCTACCCCAAGCTGGTCGGTGGGCTGAACCGCGAGAGCGCCCGACGTGCCGTCGCGTTCTACGACGCGGTGCTGGAGTTCGACCCCCGTTCCGATCTTGAGCGCCCCAACGGTGTCTGGGACCTCGGTTCGGCCGAGGCCGCTGAGCTCGCGAAGCTGGCCGAGACGACCTATCGCGACGTCAACATCGCGCTGGCCAACCAGTTCACTCGCTACGCCGACGGGCTCGGCGTCGACGTGCACGGCGTCATTGAGGCGTGCAACTCGCAGCCGTTCAGCCACATCCACCGGCCGGGGATCGCGGTGGGCGGGCACTGCATCCCGGTCTATCCGCGGCTGTACCTCTGGAACGACCCGGAGGCCACGGTGGTGAGCGCCGCCCGCGCCACCAACGAGGCGATGCCCGGGTGGGCCGTCGACGTCCTGGCCCGCGAGCACGGCGACCTGGCCGGTCAGCGAGTCGTCGTCCTCGGAGCCGCTTACCGGGGCGGGGTCAAGGAGACGGCATTCTCCGGCGTATTCGGGGTCGTCGACGCGCTCCGGGCCCACGGCGCGGTGGCCCTCGTCCACGACCCCCTGTTCGACGCCGCCGAGCTCGTGGCGCTCGGGTTGTCTCCCTACGTCCTGGGGGAGGAGGCCGACGCCCTGGTGGTCCAGGCTGACCACGACGAGTACCGCAAGCTCCGGGCCGGCGACGTCCCCGGGGCCCGGACTGTTGTCGACGGGCGGCGGATTCTCGAGGTGGACCATTGGCCCGGAGTGCGCGTGAAGGTCCTCGGCGAGCCACTGTCTCCCGAGCCGCGTCCCGTCCGGTCCTGACGTGCGCCGACGACCTTGTTTCACGCCAGAGCGCCTCACCGTTGGGCGGACGGCCGCCTGGGTCGGAACGCCGGCCCGCACCGTGATCGTGCTGAACCAGTACGCAAAGCCCGAAGGCGAAGCCGGTTCGAGCCGCCACGCGCAGCTGTTCAGCCGGCTCAGTGATTGGCAAGTTCGCATCCTCAGTGGAAACCGTGACCTGTACAGTCGCCGTCGATTCAGCAGTATCGAGCCGGGGTTCGAGCTCGTCCCGGTTCTCGGCTACGATCGCAACGACAATCGCCGAATCCTAAACTGGGTGAGCTACTGCGTCTCGGCACTCCTCACGGGTCTCCGCGGCCCGCGCCCGGCCGTTGTTTACGGTTCGTCTCCACACCTCCTCGCGCCGCTCACGGCACTCGTCCTTGCTTGGCTGAGGCGGGCTCGCCTGGTCGTCGAGGTCCGTGATCTGTGGCCTCGATCTCTCGTCGACCTCGGGCATCTCCGCGCCGGCTCGGCTGTCCATCGAGCCTTGCAATTCCTTGAGAGAACCCTTTACCGAAGGGCCGACGGAATCGTTATTGTGAGCGACGGAATGCGCGAGCATCTCGCGGGCCTCGGGGACTGGACGCAGCCGCCGATCTTCGCGACCACCATCGAACTCGTCGAAGCAGATGCTTCCACCGCCTGAATCGTCGAAAGCGCTCATAGAAAAGATCGTAACGATCAGTAACGGAGCGGCTCCCGAGGACTTCGCACCGGTGCGGGGCGTGTTGCCGTTGCGCGAGCGGACCTACGCTCGCTCGCGATCATCCGCCGTGACGAGCGACATCGCGGCTGATCACCGACGCGTCTCGGCCGATCCGCGCCGTGCGGTGCGCCCGGTCCGCAGCCCGATCAGCTCGCGGGCCAGGGTGGACACCGGCTGGGCGTAGAACGCGACAGCGCCTAGAACGGCGAAGCCGACGACGCGAAGGTCAATCGAGCCGTACTCGCCGGTGGCGGCGATGACCGCGTCGCCGACGGTGAGCGCGTCGCGCCCGGCCCGCGGCCTTGCGCCGACGTCTGCCCGAGCTTCGCGCAGCAACTGTTCCGAGTCCGGGGTCACGCCACCTGGTCGGCGCCCACCGCCCGGTGGGCCGGCAGCTGCGCGGCGGCTGGTCACCGGCCTCGATCGCGGGCCGGCTGGTGACGCCAGCGGGAACGTCACGCACGACGCAGGCCGCTGCTCCCACCACGCAGCGCTCGCCCACGGTGAGTCCCTGCAGCCAGCGCGATGAGAGCAATCGCGCCGAGACAGACCACGCGCCCGTAGAACGTTGGATCGAGTCGCCCTGACGGCGGCGGCCGGGTGTACGGCGGTGGCGGCCCGCCGACCCGCCGCCGTGAGCCGCTCGTCGAGCTTGCGGCGCACCACCGGGTTCCCGACACCGAGGAGGTGGAGCGTGCCGTCCTCGGGCGTGGCACCGGCGAGCCACTCGTCGACCGTCCCCAGGTAGGGCACGCCGCGTACCGCCAGGCGCTCGAGGGTGACCTCACTCGGGTGGTCGTCGACCACCCCGGTGACGACCAGGTCCGTCGTGCCCGCGCGGCCGGCGGCCTCAACGACGTCGAGGGTCTCGCGACCGAAACCGCCTGCGCCCACCACGACCACCCTCACCGCTCGCTCCCGTACTCCGTACCCCGGAACTCCGGCATCGTCGCCGCGCCCTCGGCGCTGATCCCCTCGCGGCGTACGACGGTCCGTGCGGTAGTCAGGAGGATGCGGAGGTCCAGCTGGGTACTGCGCCGATCGACGTAGTCGACGTCGAGGGCGAGACGGTCAGGCCAACCGAGGGTGTTGCGGCCGTGGATCTGGGCGAGCCCGGTGAGTCCCGGCCGCACCTCGTGCCGCCGGGCCTGCATCGGCGAGTACAGCGGCAGGTAGGTCATGAGCAGGGGTCGCGGGCCGACGAGGCTCATGTCGCCGCGCAGGACGTTCCACAGCGCGGGGAGCTCATCAAGGCTTGTGGACCGCAACGTCGCGCCGAAGGGGGTGAGTCGGTCGGCGTCGGAGACCAGGCCAGCCACCGGATCGGGCGGGAGCATCGTGCGGAACTTCCTCATCTCAAAAGGTCGTCCTCCCAGCCCGGGTCGCACCTGCCGGAAGAGCACCGGACGTCCGAGCCGCACCGCGACTAGGAGCGCGACGACGCCGAGGACGGGGGAGAGGAGCACGAGGGCGAGTCCGGTGAGGGCCACGTCGAGGAGCCGCTTGATCGGATCGCGCACGGGTCAGACCCGCGCCACGGACCGACCGGCCACGCGGTCGAGGACGGTCACGATCCGTGCGAGGTCGTCCTCCGTCATCGACGAGCCTCCGGGTAGGAGCAACCCGGTCTCGAAGAGGTGGTCGGACTCGCCGGAGAGCGTCGCGCCGCAGTGCGTGAACACCGGCTGCCGGTGCATCGGCTTCCACAGCCGGCGGGACTCGATGTCGTCGCCCGCGAGCGCGCGGCGTAGGTCGTCGGCGCTCCACCCGGCCCGCGCCGGGTGGACGGTGAGTGCGGTGAGCCAGCAGTTGTCCTCGGCGTCCCCGCGGCCCGAGGCTGCGTCGTCCCCACTCAGGAACGCCACGCCCGGCACACCGTCGAGGACGGCGCGGTACGCGGCGCGGAAGTGACGCCGGCGTGCAACCATCCCGTCCAACCGGCCCAGCTGCGCCCGGCCCACGGCGGCCAAGAGGTTGCTCAGCCGGTAGTTGTAGCCGATCTCGACGTGCTCGTAGTGGTCGGCGGGCTCCCGGGCCTGCGTCGCGAGATGACGCACGTGCGCGGCCAGACCCTCGTCGTCGGTGAGCAGCATCCCGCCACCGGAGGTGGTCATGATCTTGTTGCCGTTGAAGGACACGGCTGCGGCCCGGCCGTGCGACCCGGCGGGGCGGCCGGCGCCACGGGCCCCGAGCGACTCGGCTGCGTCCACGAGCACCGGCACGCGGTGGCGCGTGGCGATCCGCGATGGAGTCGTGGTCGGCGCAGCGACCGAAGACGTCGACGGGGATGACGGCGCCGACCCGTCGCCCGCCTCGCTCCAGTCCGGTGATGGCCTCGTCGAGCAGTGCCGGGTCCATGTTGCCGGTGGCGTCGGAGTCGACGAAGTGGGGTTCCGCCCCGGTGTAGACGATGGCGTTGGCCGTGGCCGCGAAGGTCAGGGAGGAGGTGACGACCAGGTCCCCCCGTCCGACGCCCCACGACACCAGGGCGAGGTGCAGGGCCGCCGTCCCCGAGCTCACGGCCACTGCCGTCCGGACACCGACCCGGTCCGCGAGCTCCCGTTCGAAGGCGTCGACCTCCGGCCCGAGCGGGGCGACCCACCCCGAGCGCAGGGCGCGGATCAGGGCAGCTTCCTCGGCGTCGCCGACGTCGGGAGGGGAGAGCAGGATGCGCTGCCGGCCGCCATCGGGCGTCACGGCGCGGTCCCCGACGCGGGGAGCAGCAGAGCTCCGGACGACGCCCACGACCGGCCCCCGGAGAGCAGGTCGACCATGGCCGCGTCGGCCCCGACGAGCGCCGCGTGGCGCCGCGCGCGGGCGAAGCTCAGCGCGGGTACGTCAACGTGCGATATCAGGGGGTGGGCGGGTCGCCGTCCGACCTCACCGTCCCCGAAGAGCTCCTCGTGCAGCTTCTCGCCCCCCCGCAGACCGGTGTAGACGATGTCGACGCCCTGGCCGGCGATCTCCATGAGCTGGTGGGCGACGTCGAGGATCCGCACCGGTTCCCCCATGTCCAGCACGAGGGTCTCCCCGGGACGGCCGACGGCGGCGGCCTGGATGACGAGCTGCACCGCCTCGGGAATGGTCATGAAGTAGCGGGTCACTTCGGGGTGGGTCACGGTGATCGGCCCGCCGGCGGCGAGCTGCTCGGCGAAGGTGGTGAGTACCGAACCGCGGCTGGCCAGCACGTTGCCGAAGCGCACCGAGAGGTAGGGCAGGCCCGTCACGTCCGCCGCCTCCGCGACGAGGCGTTCCCCGATCCGCTTGGACCGACCGAGCACGCTGCACGGGTTTGCGGCCTTGTCCGTCGCCGACCCCAGGGTGGTGCACTCCCGCTCCTCCGAGGAGTTCACGCTCACGGCCGCGCAGTCGCTGCAGTCGCTGCACACGGTGCCGCTGCGGACCGTGCCGGCCCAGGGCTCGACGCCGTCCCCGGGCCGCTCCGTGGGCTCCGCCGCAGCGGCGGGGGAAGCAACAGCGAACGGACGGCCCCCGGCCGCCGGGAATAACCGTCCACCCAAGGAGCGCCACGGTCCGGCCCGGAGTGGTCGGAGCAGAGCGGGATCCGGTCCCGGAGCCGACCCCGATGCGTCCGAATGGGATCCGCGGCAGTCGTCGATCGGCGGGCCCTGATCCCGTCCCCTCAGCGGGCCGTGATCTGGGCCCGACCCTCCGTCGTCAGCTCGGCCAGCGCGACGTCGGCCACGCCGGGCTCGGCCGACAGGCGAGCGACCACCTCGATCCATCCGGCCGTCCGCAGCCGGGCCCCGGCGAACTGGTCCGCACAGCAACGTCCGTCCACGAGCAGAGCAGTGCCGGCGACGACACACCGGCCCGCGTCGACCGCGGCGAGGATCGCGCGATCGCGCCGGCTCGCCGACGACCCGGCGGGCTCCGCCGCGGCGGTCGCGGGTGCGGCGGTGCTGCTCGGGCTCGGCATCGGGGGATCCTCTCGGCGGCGCAGGGCGACGTCGAGGAGACGCGCCGCCGGCTCCGCGATGAGGTCTCGACCCGATATCTCATGCGATCGGGTGGTCGACGGGCCGAGCTCCTCAGGCGGCGCCGGCGGTCGGCTTCGGGATGGGGGCGTCGGGCACGCGCGACCCTCCGCCACCGCCTCCGCCGTCGGGTCCGTCGTCCGGACCGTCCGTCGACGGCGGGCCCGAGGGGTCGTCAACCCAGATCGCGATCCGCGAGCCCTCCGGGAGCTCGGCGCCCGCGGAAGGACGTTGTCCGGTCACCGTGCTTCGCCCGGCGCCGGTGTGGCGGGCGTTCTGCGGGATGGCGAGGAACCGGGCGTCGAGCGCGGCATCGTGCGCTTCGGCCGCGGCCAGCCCCACCAGGTCGGGTACCGGCGCGGTCTCGGTCTGGTCGCTCATCCCTCGACGGTACCTACGGCCACGGTGGAGCCCGGGCGCCTCGCGTCCCTCCCGGATTCAGCGCGCTGTCGAACGACTCGCCGACCCCAAGCGTCAGCACCCAGCCCGAGCAGCTCGGGCAGCGGGGCGTGCACGGGCCGGCCCAGGTGGCACGCCTTGTACTTGCGCCCGGACCCGCACCACCAGCGCTCGTTGCGCCCGAGCGGCGAGGCGGCCTCGACGGTCGCGAACGGCTCCACCGTGGCGAGATCCTGACTGTCCCGATGGGTGCTGCCCAGAGCCCGCCAGCGGGCGACCGCCGCCGCGGCGTCACCGCGGTCCGACTCGTACCACGCCAGTCGGTCCTGCGCGCACGGCCATCCGGGTCGGCGCGCACCGCCTCGCGCTACCTCGAGCACGTCCGGGTCGTACAGGTAGCCCAGGATCTCGCGGGCCGTCGCCACGTCCCCGGCGTCCTCGTCGATGAGCGCGAGCACCTGCACCGCGGCCTGCGATGCGCGGCCCGGTCCGAGGCGACCGATCATTCGGTGGTGGCGGTGCATGACTTCGACCGCCCGCCAGACCGACGCGTCGTGCGCGTACTCCCCGTCCCGCTGCTCCAGCCCCGCGGACGCGGCGAGCTCGGACAGGGGTGGCCCCGGGCGGGCGAACGCCGTGCGGTCCGCGGCGAGCACCGCGACCAGCAGGTCCTCGGCCAAACCACGTCTCCGCGACCTCGGCGTCGTAGACCACCCGGAGTGAGGCGACCGCCGCGTCCGTGGCGGCGGGCTCGGCGTCCAGCGGGGTCAGCGACACCTCTCCCTCGGAGCTCACGCGAACGGCGACGAGCGCACCCGACGGCAGGGGCTCCAGCCAGCCGTCCGGGCCGAGCCAGCGCGCTCGACCGTCGCCGCCCCGTAGTCGAGGATCTCTTCGCCCTGCCACCCGAGACCGGTCCGGGTAAACCCCGGCAGATCGACGGCGTCCAGCACGTCGGTCTCCGTCAGCCGGTGCGTGAGCACGACACCGTCGAGGAACGAGGGGACGTCCACGAGGAGGTCCGGCGCGACCATCGTGAGCGGACCCTCGTCGAGCAGGTACTCCTCGACCCGGTGAGGACGAGCTGGCGCATGGTGTCGCTCGCGTCCATCCCGGTCGCGAGGAGCCTCTGGGCGGTCTGCCACACCTGCGGGGGGTCGTCGTCGTGAATCTGCCGCGCCAGCGCCCCGCGGATGACCCCGCCTGCCCCGCTCGCAGGCTCGTACTCGTCGGGTTCCGGTTCATCCGCGCCGGCCAGGAAGCTGGCCTTCTCGGAGTCCACGGGGGGAGGTCACGACGCCGCGGACCGGGCTCCGTCGGCGGATGTACCTCAGTCACCGTGCCGGTCACCTGCGGGTCGGCGCGAGTAGGCGGGTCGATCGGGGGGCGCCCACGCGGGTGGTCGCCGAGCCTGCGGGAGCGCGTTACGACGCCGAGATGGCCTTGACCAACACTAACAGTCCTTGTTCAGGACGAAGCGGTACGTATAAGGTAACAATTCGATTGCGAGACGCCAAGCCTAGGAGGTTGCATCGTGCGGACGCTCGCCATCACCCAGAACATCACTGTCGACGGCTCGATCGAGATGCTGGGGACCTGGTTCGATCCCCAAGGTCAGGCCGACGTCGACAACTCCGATCTGCTCCAGGAGCTGCACCGCCAGGACAGCACGGCCGACGGGTTCCTGGTGGGCCGCCGGACGTTCGAGGACCTGCGCGGCTACTGGCCCCAGCAGACCGACGACGCCACGGGCGTCACCGACTACCTCAACCAGGTGCAGAAGTACGTCATCTCCTCGACCATGACCGACGCGAAGTGGCAGAACTCCACGATCCTGTCCGGCGACCCCGTCGAACGGGTGCGCGAGCTGAAGGAAAAGCCAGGCCAGGACATCGTGGTCACCGGAAGCATCACCCTGTGCCACACCCTGCTCGAGGCCGGGCTGGTCGACGAGTACCGGCTGTTCGTCTACCCCGTCGTGCAGGGCCGCGGTCGCCGACTGTTCCCCGAGGGGTTCGAGGTGCCGGAGGTCAGGCTGCTCGAAGCGAAGGCCTTCCGCTGCGGCATCACGTATTCGCGCTACGCCCCAGCCTGACTCCGCTCGGTGGCCGATTACATGCGCGCGGCGAGGAGCGACGCCGCCTCCGCGAGCCACCGCAGGGGCTCGCCCGACGCGGCCTCCGAGGAGCCGGCCGTGCGGGACAGGTCGACCCCGATCACTCCGGGCGGGACCGCGGCATCCAGGCGCCCGGCGACGACGGCGACCGGCACGCCGGCGGCGTCGGCGACCCCAAGGAGGTGCCCGACGACTTTCCCGTCGGCCGACTGCATGTCGAAGCGCCCCTCGCCGGTGACGACGAGGTCGGCGCCTTGGAGTTGATCGGCGAGCCCGACGGCGTCGGCGACCGCGGCCGAGCCCGGCACCATCCGGCCCGGCCAGCACGAGAGCAGCCCGAAGGCAGTGCCCCCGGCCGCGCCGGCGCCGGCCGTCGCCGGGTCGACGGGATGCGGAGCGGCGTCGGCGAGCACCTCGGCGAACCGGGCCAGCGCGCCGTCCAACACCGTCACCGCCGCGGGGGAGGCGCCCTTCTGCGGGCCGAACACCACGGCGGCGCCGCGCGGACCGAGCAGCGGGTTGGTCACGTCGACGAGGCACTCGAGACCCTCGGGGGGCGGGGCCGCGAGCCCGTCGAGGTCGATGCGGGCGAGGTCGACGAGCGCGCCGCCCCCGGGCGGCAGGCGCCGGCCGGCGGCGTCGAGGAACACGGCCCCGAGCGCGCCGAGAGCACCGGCGCCGCCGTCGGTCGTGGCCGACCCGCCGAGGGTGAGCAGCACCCGCGTCGTACCCGGGTCGCCGGCCGCGTGGCGCAGCAGGTCGCCGACGCCCGCGGTGGTGGCCCGCAGCGAGCCGGGCGCGTCGTGCGGGTCGAGCAGGTGCAGGCCCGCGGCGCGGGCGAGCTCGACCACTGCGGCACCGTCGGGACGGAGCAGCCACTCGGCCTCCACCCGATCACCTAGCGGCCCGGTGACCGTCGCCGTGCGCCGGATCTCCGGGACGAGACCGGCCCCGAGCGCGTCGAGGGTGCCCTCCCCGCCGTCGGCGAGCGGCACGCACACCACCTGGTCCCCCGGACGCCGCAGCGACCAGCCCCGCGCCAGCGCCGCCGCGGCGTCGACGGCCGTCGCGGTGCCCTTGAACGAGTCGGGCGCCATCACCACCCGGAGGGGGTCGCTCATGGGCGTCCGCGGGCGACGCCGAGGTAGAGGTAGGAGAGCGCCCCGGGTCCCCGCAGGCGCTCGTGGGTCAGCTGGGTGATGGTGAATCCCGCCGCCCGGACGCGTTCGTCGATCGGTCGGGCCAGGTGGCAGCCGGCGAAGACGCGGTGCTGGAGGGGGTCGAGCAGGCGCTGCCACCGCGCGAGCCGCGGCTCCGGAGCGAGCCCGTGCTCGAGGAAGAGGAACGTCCCGCCGGGACGGAGCACGCGGCGGACCTCGCCGAGCGCGCGCGGGAGGTCCGGGATCGTGCAGAGGGTGAAGGTACTGACGACGGTGTCGGCGGAGTCGTCGTCGAGGGGGAGATCCTCCCCGTCGAGACCGACGTGGCGTACCGGGACCGACGACGCCGCGATCGCGGGGCCCGCGAGACGGCGCGCGACCGGCGACGGTTCGACGGCGAGCACCGACGTCACCGCGGGCGGGTAGACCCCGAGGTTCGGACCGGATCCGAAGCCGAGCTCCACGACTTCGCCGTGTGCACCCACCAGCGCGCGGCTGCGTACTGCCCGGACCGCCCGCGTGCCGAGTGCGGCGTGCGTGATCCGCGGGACGACCTGCTCGCTCCACCAGCCCACGCCGGTGACCCTAGGGCAGCTCGACCCGGGGCCGCGCTACGCCGAGCCGGGTCGCAACCTGGGCGGCGCGGTGTGAGGGTTGAGGGGTGACCGCTCGGGACGCACGACCGGGCTCCGACGACGTCTGCGCGCTCGGCGCCCGGGACCTGGCCGGCGCGATCGCGGCCCGCGAGCTCTCGGCCGTCGAGGTGATGCGGGCCTTCCTCGCGCGGATCGACCGGGCCAACCCGCACGTGAACGCCGTGGTCGCCCGGCGGGACACCGACGAGCTGCTGGACGAGGCGGCGCGGGCCGACGCCGTGGTGGCCCGCGGCGACCCCGTCGGCGCGCTGCACGGGCTGCCGCACGCGGTGAAGGACCTCGCCTCGGCGGCGGGGCTGGGGTGGACGGCCGGCTCGCCGCTGTTCGCCGACCGCGTCGGCGTCGTCGACGACCCGCACGTCCGCCGTATCCGGGCCGCGGGTGCGCTGATCGTCGGGAAGACGACCGTCCCGGAGTTCGGATTCGGCTCCCAGACCACCAACCCGGTTCACGGCACCACGCGCAACCCCTACGACCCGACGCGCACCGCCGGCGGGTCGAGCGGTGGCGCGGCGGCCGCGCTGGCCCTGCGGATGCTGCCGGTGGCCGACGGCAGCGACTACATGGGCTCGCTGCGCAACCCCGCATCGTTCTGCAACGTGTTCGGCTTCCGTCCGTCGCTGGGCCGCGTCGCGAAGCCCGGCTTCCTCCCGCAGATGGGGGAGGCCGGCCCGATGGCCCGCACCGTCGACGACCTGGAGCTGCTCCTGCGGGTCATGTCCGGCCCGGACGCCTCGGCCCCGCTCTCCCGCGTCGACCCCCTCGGGCCCGTCGAGCCCCCGGACGATCTGCGGGGCGTGCGGGTGGGATGGCTCGGCGACCTCGGTGGTCACCTCGCCATCGAGCCCGGGGTGCTGGAAACCGTCCGCGGCGCCGCGACGGTGATGGCGGACCTGGGCGCGACGGTGGAGGACGTCCTGCCCGCGTTCGACCTCGACCGGCTGTGGCGGGCGTTCCTCGTCTGGCGCTGGTGGGGTGCGCTGGAGCTGGCCCCGCTGCTGGACGACCCGGCGACCCGCGCGCAGCTCAAGCCGGAGGCGGTCTGGGAGACCGAGCACGCGCGGGAGCTCACGGTCCTCGACCTCCAGCGCGCCGTGGCCGACCGGGACGCCTGGTACGCCGTGGTGGCCGAGCTGTTCACCCGCTACGACGTCCTGCTCGCGCCCAGTGCGCAGGTGCTGCCCTTCGACGGCGGTGTCATGTGGCCCGGCGAGATCGACGGGCGCTCGATGGACACCTACCACCGGTGGATGGAGACGGTGGCCCCGTGGACGTTCGCGGCCGGTCCCGTTCTCGGGATGCCGGCGGGTTTCCTGCGCGGGCTGCCCGTCGGGGTGCAGCTGATCGGCCCGCCGGGGGCGGACGCGTGCGTCCTCGCTCTCGGGCGCGTGCACGAGGCGGCGACGCGGTGGGTCGAGCGGATGCCACCGCCCGCACTCACCGGCTGAGGGCGCACGGATCCCGCTCCGGTCGGATCACCCGCTGGATTCCGACGCGGCCTCGGCGAGGCCCTGCTCGTCCGGTTCGAGATCGACGGCGAACGCGGGCTCGACGGCCTCGTCCGTGCTGTCGGCCTCGTCGGTGGTGTCGGTGGCGTCCGGGGCCTGGTCGTCATCGGCCGGCGCGCGGCTCGGAGTCTCTGGATCGGTCACGCTCTGGTCTTACCCGCTGCACCCCGGGTCAACGCGCTCGGCGCAGCTCACTCGGGTCCGGTCCACTCCGGTGCCCGGCGGAGGGCAGGACCCGGGTCGCGGGGTCGCGGCGCGCGGCAACGGAGTCGACCGGGCGGGGGTCGGGCACGCCCGGCCACCCCACCAGGGCCAACCGGTGCCGGGCGCGGGCCACCCGGGCGTCGTACTCCACCCGTCGGGCCGCGGCGTGGGCCGCGTCGCGGCGCTGCCGGCGTCGCCTGCTCCAGAGCGCCAGCGTCGAGAGCATCGCGTTCCCCGTCCCGCTGCGCCCGGCGCTCGATGCGGCGGGTCCCTTCCGTAGACATCGCCCCGGACCGGGGTCGGCCTGGATCCGCCGTGCGAGGGGTCGCGGACGGTGACGGCTCCTCCCGTGCGGCGTGGTACGCCGGCCGCACCGAGGGTCCGCCCGCACCTCACCGCGGGCGCGAGGAGCGGGGACTGGTGCGGGGAGAGGACCTCGTCGCGACGTTCACCGAGAGACTTGTCGCGGGAAACCGGTGCCTTCCCCGCGACTTGTCGTTGGGAATCCGAACGACAAGTCGGCTCCGCGGACGCGGGAAGTCGCGACAAGTGCCCGGACCATCGCCTGGCTCGCCCAGGGGGCGTCGTCCGCGCGAGCGGCGCGAGCACCATCGGCGCACGGCGTGACGGACAGGCCCGACCGTTAACGCCGGAGAGTGAACATCACGCACTCCGGGTCATGGACGCGGAGCTGCGGCGTCGGGATCCAGGATGCCGGGCCGACCCCGGTCGGAGCAGCAACGCGCCCCCGGGAGGCCGAGACGATGCGTCAGCGACCTGGTCCCGCGCACAGGGCGGCCCGGTCCCATCACGCCCGGTCCGCGGCGACGCGTTCCAGTCTCGCCGATTCCCTCGGCGCCGACGTGCCGATCCGCGGCGTGTCGGCGTTTCCGCCGCTCGCCGTCACCCGTTCGGTGACCCCGGCCGCCATCGTTCCCCATCCCCGCACCGCGGGGATCACCGTCGAGGAGATGTCATGAGGCACGCCAACCCCCCGAACGGCAAGGCCGCACTGATCACCGGCATCACCGGGCAGGACGGCTCCTACCTCGCCGAGCTGTTGCTGGACAAGGGGTACGAGGTGCACGGGCTGATCCGTCGCAGCTCCACCTTCTCCACCGAGCGCATCGACCACCTCTACGTCGACCCGCACACCGAGCACGCGCGGCTGTTCCTGCACTACGGCGACCTCACGGACTCTTCCCGGATCATCGCGCTGCTCTCGCGGATCGCGCCCGACGAGGTCTACCACCTGGGCGCCCAGTCCCACGTGCGCGTGTCGTTCGACGAGCCGGAGTTCACCGGTGACGTGACCGGGCTCGGGACGCTGCGCCTGCTCGAGGCGATCCGTATGTGCGAGCTGGACACGCGCTTCTACCAGGCCTCGAGCTCGGAGATGTTCGGCGCGACGCCCCCGCCGCAGGACGAGTCCACGCCGTTGCGTCCGCGCTCGCCCCACGGCGCGGCGAAGGTCTACGCGTACTGGATGACGCGGAACTACCGCGAGGCCTACGACATGTACGCCGTGAACGGGATCCTGTTCAACCACGAGTCGCCCCGACGCGGCGAGACGTTCGTGACCCGCAAGATCGCGCGGGCCGCGGCCCGGATCGCCCAGGGCCGCGAGGAGCACGTGTACCTGGGCAACCTCGACGCGGTCCGCGACTGGGGCTTCGCGCCGGAGTACGTCGAGGGCATGTGGCGGATGCTGCAGGCCGACGACCCCGCCGACTACGTCCTCGCCACCGGCACCGCCCACACCGTCGAGGACTTCGCCCGCCTGTGCTTCGCCCACGTCGGGCTGGACTGGACCCGCCACGTCCGGTTCGACGAGCGGTACCTGCGCCCCACCGAGGTCGACGCGCTGATCGGTGACCCGTCGAAGGCGGGGCGCGAGCTGGGATGGCGTCCGCAGACCTTCGCCCCCGAGATCGCCCAGGTCATGGTCGACGCCGAGCTCGCGGCGCTGCACGGCCTCGCCGCGACGCCCCCGGCCCGCCCGATCCTGGGCTCCCCCCCGCTGGCGGGGTGAGTCGCGGTCCCGGCGTGGCCCGCGTGCGGACTCAGGGGGACGCGGGCGAGCCCATCGCCGCGGCCGTGTCGCGCGGTCCGGGGATGGTGCTCCACGCCCGCGGCATCCCACCCTCGACGGGTCCCTGCCCCCGGTGCTCGGTGTGTTCCCGCGGCCAGGACGCCACCGTGCGGCCGTCGACGGTGCCGTGCGCGGCCATCGACACCCACGGGGCGAGCACCCAGGTGGTGAGCGCACCGACCGCGACGGCCGCGACGCGGCCCATCCCCCACCCGCTCATCCATGCTCCTCGACCGAATACGCCAATGACCTAGTGCGAAAAGGCTAACGTCGTCGGTGACGTTGCGCGTCACTCGCCCGGGTCGAGCCCGACCGCGGTGTCGTCGCCCGGACGGTGTTACCCGCTGACGAGGAGGAACGGTAAAGGCCGCATCCAAGACCAGGCTCGACCGAACGGGTGACGCGCTCTGAGGTTGTCCTCAGCTAGGTCACGATCTGGTCACGTCGGGGGCGGGTCGAGGAGGAGTGCCCGGCGATCTTGGACTCCCCGGCGCGCGGGCGGGGGACATCGAGGTCGGGGTCGGGGTTGCACGCTGCGGTACCGGCGCGCCGGTACCAGGACCGTGCGGTCTCCTCGTCGCCCTCCTCGGCGGCGAGCGTCCCGAGCGCCATCATGGCCTCCGCCCCGCACTCGACGTCCCCGGAGGCAGCCGCCTCGGTGAACGCGGCGCGCGCGGCGTCGACGTCGCCCGCGGTCCAGTCCAGGTGGGCGAGCTCGACGAGGGCGTCGGCGCACCGGCGGGAGTCGCCGGACTCGCGGGCGGCCGCGACCGCGGCGCGCAGCCAGTGGCGGCGGGCGTCGGCGCGGCCGGCCCCACGCTCGAGGGCGGCGAGCATCGAGGCGGCGTCGGCACGGTCCACGGCTGAGCCCTCGGACACGACCAGCGAGAACCGGGCGCGCCGCTCGTCCGGCCCGGTCTCGGGGTCGAGGCCGAGCCAGAACGCGGCCCGTGCGCGGTAGCCCGGTTCGGCGGCGCGATCAGGACCGTCGGCTCCGGGGTCGGCGTCCGCGAGCGCCGTGAACCAGCGCCGGGCCTGCTCGGGGTGGCCGCCCTCCAGCGCCGTGAGCCCCACCCCGTAGGCGCTCGCCGCGGAGAGCGCGGTCGGGTCGGCGTCGCCCAGCAGACGGAGTGCGGCGTCGTCGCACCGGCGGTGCAGAGCGAGCACACCCACTGCACGGCGGTCGTCGCGGTCCGTGAGCCGGGCATCGAGCTCCTCGACCAGGCACGGCGGTGCCGTCCACCCCGCGGCCGTCGGCACGAGGTCGTCGGCGACGGCGGCCAGGCGCGGGTCCGCGACGTGGTGGACCTCGGGGCCCCGGTCGTCCCACCGCACACGGCGCAGCAGCGCGTCGGGACGGGCGGCCAGCGCGTCGACGACCCGGGCGAGCTCGTCGGGTTCGTGGGCTCCGCCTCGGGGATCGAGAGCCCGGGCGTGGTCGGCGGCGAGGAGCGCGAGCGTCGTGCGGGTCAGCGGGAGCCCGACGGCAAGCCGGTCCCAGTCGGCCACCGCCCGCCACACCGCCGCGCGCAGGACGGCCGCCCGCGGGACCGACTCGACGGGCGCCTCGTCCCGCGGGTCGTTGTGGCGGAGGGGGCAGAACAGCTGCCCCAGCGCGTCGAGGTCCTCCCGGCGGGCCGGGCCGGAGGGGCCGGGGAGCGCTCCGGGCACCCGGACGAGCGGTGCCCCGCCGAGGTCTCCGGCGGCGATATCGGCGTGCAGCAGTTCCTCCCGCACCGTGACCAGCAGGCGGACGCCGTCGGGAGGTCCGATGCCGTCCGCGAGCGCGCGCACCACCGCCCGGGGCGCGTCGTCGACCCAGACCACGACCGCTCCGCCGTGATCGTCGGCGGCCCGGGCGAGCAGGGCCGCGAGGGCCACGGAGTCGGCGACGTCGCCCGGACCGGAGGGGCGGAGGAGGGTGTGGTCCCCGAGCAGCAGTCGCGCAGCCCGAGCGAGGGCGTGGGTGGTCCCGGCGAGGCGCGGGCCGGTGGCCACGACGACGGGCTCGGCGCCGACGAGGGCCTCCACGCGCGCGTCGACGGGCCGGTCGGTGTGGGTTCGGACCGGCGCGTGCACGCCCAGGGTGGCGGCGTCGACGGTCATGAGCACGGCCGGACGGCGACCCCACCGGCCCGGCCGGCGCGCAGCGCTCCGACCGAGCCGGTGGAGCAGGCTCACGGCGGGACGGCGGAGGGCGCGCGCGGTGTCGTCGGTCGGCATCAGGTTCCCCCCGGGAGGCGCGGGACGCGGATGCGCCGTCGGCCGTTCTACCCCGCCCGGCGGGACGCGGGGAAGGCTCGTTCCCCGTCCGTACGGGGCATGCGGCGACACTCGGCCCGACCGTGCCGCGGTCCTCACCCTGTCGTGTGCGGAGCCGTGCGGGAGGCGGGCGAGGGCCGGGACTCCTCGGCCAGGTGCATCCGCACGACGCGGACGTCCACGTCGTCGAGGTCCTCGGCGTCGAGGGAGCGGCGCAGCTCGTCGGCCGCGGTGACCGCGCCGAGCCCCTCGTAGGGCCCGTGGACGTCGGTCGCGCCCGTCTGCGGGTCGACGACGAGCAGCGCGTAGCCGTCGCACTCGTCGAGACGGGCGATGGCGGCGAGCCAGTCGATCCCGCTCTCCTGGGGGAGTCCGGCCGGGGTCGCGTCGGCAGCTCGGTACATCGGGAACCTCCGCACGTCGGCAGCGGATGACGCTGCGTGATGATCGCCCCGAATCGGTGACGGGGCGGTTGGGTCTGTCGCCTGTCGTGACCGCTCCACGGTCACGGACTGACACCGATCGCGCCCGTATCACCTGGACGGGGTAGTGAATGGGGTCAGCCGCGCACCGAGCGTTTCGGGACGTGCACGCAGAGGAGCCGAACGGGCGGGCTGTGTAGCCTCCGGGCGGTGCGCGCTCGACGTGAGCGGTCCCCCGACGAGCCCGGGCGATCGTCCCCCGGAGGGCGCGACCCCCGGCTCGGGGTCGTCCTCATGCCCGACCGCCCCATCGGGCCGGTGGTGGCCCTCGTGCGACGGGCCGCGGTGGCCCTCGGGTCGCTGGCCGCCGCCGCGATGCTGGTCTACGTCCAGCGCGACGGGTACGCCGACGAGAACGGCTCCCCGGTCGGGCTGATCGACGCCTTCTATTACGCGACCGTCTCGCTCTCCACCACCGGCTACGGCGACGTCGTCCCGGTCACCGAGTCCGCGCGGCTCTGGACGATCCTGCTCATCACGCCGCTGCGACTGCTGTTCCTCATCGTCCTGGTGGGTACCACGGTGGAGCTGCTCACCGAGCGGTCCCGGCAGGCGTTCCGCGTCCGACGTTGGAGGTCCCGCGTGCGTGACCACGTGGTGGTGGCCGGGTTCGGCACCAAGGGCAAGGCCGCGGTGACGACCGTCCTCGGTGACGGGGTGGAGCCCGACGGCATCGTCGTGGTCGACACCGACCGGGGCCGCCTCGACGCGGCGTCGGCGATGGGTCTGGTCACCGTGCGGGGGGATGCGACCCAGTCGGCGGTGCTGCGGACGGCGGGGCTGACCCACGCCGCGTCCCTGGTGGTCGCGGTCAGCCGCGACGACACCGCGGTCCTGGTGACGCTGACCGCCCGCGAGCTCGCCGTCGGCATCCGGATCACCGCGGCGGTGCGCGAGACCGAGAACGTGCACCTGCTGCGGCAGTCCGGGGCCGACTCGGTGGTGGTCTCCGCGGAGACCGCGGGCCGGCTCCTCGGCGTCGCCACCACCAGTCCCCACGTGGTCGCGGTGGTGGAGGATCTGCTGACCCCGCACGCGGGGATGAGCCTGACCGAGCGTCCGGTGGAGGAGTCGGAGGTGGGTGGCTCACCGCGCCATCTCACCGACATCGTGCTCGGGGTGGTACGCGCCGGGACCGTCCACCAGATCGACGCGCCCGCGGCGGACGCACTCGAGCGGGGCGACCGGCTGCTCGTCGTCCGCCGGGTGGGTGCCGGCACCCGCGACTGATCGCCGACACGGTCTGCCCCGCGGGCGGGCCGGGCTCGGGTGCGAGACTCCGCGCCGTGCCCACTGACGCCGCGACCGCCGTCCTCATCACCCTGCGGGACCGGGTCCAGGCCCTCCACGAGGCCCACGTCCTCGTCGCCGACTCCGACCCGGTCTCCCCCGAGGGGGCCTCGGTCCTCGCCGACGCGGCGGCCCGGCTCGGGGACGTGCTCGCCGCGTCGAGCGAGGTGCTGGATCCGGCGCGCACCGAGGCGGTCCGCAGCGGTGTCGGGCACCTCGGCGAGTTCGCCGAGGCGGTACGGGCGGCGGACGCCGTCGCCGACGCCGCGGCCGCCCAGCTCGAGGAGATCCCGCACGCCCTGGTGGTCGGTCCGGTCGGTGACCGGACGCGCCACGAGGCCCGGGAGCGGCGCACCACCCCGGCGGCGGCCCTGGCGGAGGCCGCCGCCTCGCCCGCGGCACAGGACCTGCTGCACCGCGCGGACCGCCTCGTGGTCACCCCCGGACCGGGCGCCGGGGCCGGACGGGCCGCCGGTACCGCGCTCTGCGCGGCCGCCCGCGCCGACCTCGACGCCTTCACCGCCATGACCGACGCGCTCGGCGACGCCTCCGGCCCGGGAGAGACCCTCCTACGCTCCCTGCGCGGGGTGGCGACGCGCGTGGCCAGCTCGGTGGCCCTCGCACTCGACGCGCGGGACGACGGCGAGAAGGGCAGCGCCACGGGCGGCAAGGGGCGGAAGAGGGCCCTGCGCCTGGTCCGGGCGGCCGGCCGGGTGGCCGACTCCGCCCGGGAGGTGGCGGACCTCGTCGCGACCGGACGTCACCTCGTCGACCTCGCCGACCTCGCGCACCGCCGCCGCGATCCCGGGTTCACCTACGGCCTGCTCCACGCGGGAGCGTCGGCCGCCGAGGTCCGGGCCCGGGCCCGACTCGCGGAGGCCCTCGACGCCGCCCTCGACGCCGCTCGCGCGAAGAAGCTCCGCTCCTGGCTCGCGGACTGACCTCGCCCGTCCTACGGCGGCCCCGCGGCGCTCGCCGCGCAGACCGGGCAGTCGGCGGAGCCTGCGCCCAGGCCGGGGACGACCCCCGTGACCGGGGCGCCGCACCGGCCGCGCAGGCCCTCCGGGTCCCCGAGCTCCCCGACCGGCACGTCGACGACGTGGCGGCGCCCGTCCTGACGTCCGGGGGCCACGAGCTCGAGCAGGCCGTCGGTCCCGGGCCGAGCCGGACGGCCCGGCCGGGCCGGGTCGGGGACGTCGTCGGGGAGGGGGTCGGTCAGCGGGGGTCGGGGCCGCGAGGTCGGCATCGGATCCATGCCCGTTCTCGGGCGTCCGGGATCGGGGACGGTCATGGTCACCTCCGGGTCGGGGGGCCGGTGCGTCCGCCGCACGCCCCTTCCTGTATGGCACACCGTCGGGCCCACCCGCGCACCTCGTGGCTCCGGGACGCAGGGCGCACGAGGGCCGGCCCCGGACCCAGGCGATACGGTGACGTCGGGGAAAGGGACGTCACGGGCGGCCCGGAAGTGTGTCACCGTCTCGGGGTCGGTGCTCCCGGGGACGGTCCGGTCCGACCGGGACCCCCGGTAACGGCGGCCCCACCGGGGCCGACACCCCCGGGACGGCGTGGCGACGGCGGGCCGGCGGATGCGGGGAGTCGAGGCGATATGAGCGTTGACGAGATGATGCGACCCGGACCGGGCGGTGATCGGTCCGCGGGTTCGCGACGCCGGGGTCTGCGCGGTCTGGTGTACCTGCTCGTCGGTGTCCTCGTGATCGTCCTCCTGCTCGCGGCGGGCATCTTCCTGATCACCCAGAAGCTCGGCGACCAGGTGGGTCGCTACCCCTCGGTGTTCACCGGGCTGAACGACGCGGCGCGGCCCGCGGCCACCGACGCCCAGACCTTCCTGCTCATGGGGACCGACTCGCGGTCGGACGCCCCGACCACCGGCAGCGACGCCGCCGCGCCGGACTTCGTCTTCGGCGCCCAGCGCAGCGACGCGATCATGCTCGCCACGATCGACCCCGGCGGTACGTCGGGCAGCGTCGTGTCCATCCCCCGCGACTCGTGGGTGAACATCCCCGGACGCGGCATGAACAAGATCAACGCGGCGTACTCCTTCGGCGGCCCCACGCTGCTCATCCAGACCGTCGAGGCGCTGACCCGGGTGCGCGTCGACCATTTCGCAGTGATCGATTTCGCGGGCTTCCAGCAGATGACCGATTCGGCGGGCGGCATCGACATCACCATCCCGCAGGCGACCGGGGACATGCGTGGGGCCTTCCCCGCCGGGCGCCAGCACCTCGACGGGGCCCAGGCGCTCATCTACGTCCGTCAGCGGTACGGCCTGCCGGGGGGCGACTTCGACCGCGTCCGGCGCCAGCAGAACGCGCTGCGGGCCCTCGTGCGGTCCGCGCTGTCCTCGGGCACCCTCTCCAGCCCGACGCGCGCCTACGAACTCGTCAACTCGCTCACGCAGCACATCGGCGTCGACGACTCGCTGACCAACACCGGCCTGGCCGGGCTCGCCTTCGGGCTGCGCGGCCTGCGGGAGCAGAACATCAACTTCCTCACCGTGCCCGTCACGGGCACGGGTATGGAGGGCGACCAGTCGGTGGTCTACCTGGATCGCCAGGCGGGCAACGACCTGTGGTTCGCGGTGAACAACGGCCAGGTCGCGCAGTGGACCGCCGCCCGCCCGAACGCGGCCCTGGAGGAGGCCCCGCGCTGACGCGAGGACGCCGAGCGACCCTCGGTGCCACCCCTGGCCCGATGACGACCGCGCGCCACGACGGGGACGTCGTGATCGTCGGCGCGGGCTCGGCGGGCTGCGCGCTGGCCGGGCGGCTCACCGAGGATCCGACGCGGCGGGTCCTCGTCCTCGAGGCCGGGACCGCCCCCGTCGACGCCGCCGGGTGGAGCGCGGACATCCGATCGGGAGCCTCGCTGGCGGCCGCCGACCCGCAGAGCGCGGACTGCTGGGCCTTCACCAGCGAGCTCGCCCCGGGTCGGCACGTCACCATCCCCCGCGGTCGGGTGCTGGGGGGCTCCAGCGCGATCAACGGCGCCAACCACCTGCGCGCGACGCGCGCCGACCTCGACGCCTGGCCCGGCTGGTCCTACGACTCCGTCCTGCCTTACTACGTGCGCGGGGAGGACGACCGTGACGTCGTCGCGCCGTTCCACGGGCACAGCGGCCCGATGCCGGTGCGGCGCCCGTCGGGTCCACTCCTCGCGGGGGTGACCGAGCGTTTCCTCGACGCGGCGGCCTCGCTCGGCGTCGCGGTGGAGAGCGACAAGAACGCGGGCGGCCCGCCGGGAGTCGGCCTGGTCCCGGCGAACGTGCGCGACGGCGTGCGGGTGAACGCGGCGATGGCCTACCTGCTGCCGCACCTCGATCGACCGAATCTCACGGTGCGGGGGGACTGCCCCGTGGCGTCGGTCGAGTTCGACAGCGACCGCGCGGTCGGCGTCCGGACGCTCGACGGCGAGCGGATCGCGGCCGGGGAGGTGGTCCTCGCGGCGGGGTCGGTGAAGTCGCCGCACCTGCTCGCTCTCTCGGGCATCGGTCCGGCGGACGAGCTGCGCGCCGCCGGTGTCCGGGTCCGGCACGACCGGCCGGGGGTGGGGCACGGCTTCTCCGACCATCCGAGTCTCTTCGTGGCCTTCGGCTACGACGAGGCCCTGCACCCCGAGGCCGTCAGCGCGCAGGCCGCGGTCCATCTCGACTCGGCGGTGCTGGGAGCGGGGTCGGACCCCTCGGGGGACCTCGAGGTCCTGCTCTTCGCGCGACCGTTCGTGCCCGAGGGGGCGCGGCACCTCATGTGCGCGCTGCAGCACCCGGAGAGCCGTGGGTCGCTGACGCTGGTGTCCGACGATCCGCACGAGCCCCCGCGCCTCGAGCACCGTTACCTCGTCTCGGAGGCGGACCGGAGACGCATGCGGGCCGCGGTGCGCTTCGCGGGGGAGCTGCTGGGGGCGGGACGGCTCGCGCGGTCGGTGCAGGACGCCGGCCTCGCGGGCGCCCTGGGGGCGGGCGACGCGGCGCTCGACACGTGGATCGCGGCGAACCTCACCACGTCGGCGCACCTGTGCGGCAGCGCCGCGCTCGGTCCCGCGTCCGATCCCCACGCCGTGGTCGACCCACAGCTGCGCGTGCACGGCGTCCAGGGCCTGCGAGTCGTGGACACCTCCGTCGTCCCCGTCGTCCCCCGGCGCGGACCGGCCGCAACCGCCCTCGTCCTCGGGGAGTGCGCGGCCGATCTCCTCACCGCCCCGACACGCGCCACCGCCACGAACGGGACATGACGGTCAACTCGTCCCGTCGTAGGTCACGAGTTCGACACGGTCGCCCAGGAACGCTCCCTGGTCGCAGACGAGAAGCACACGATGAACCCAGTCCACCGCGCTGGGGGAGGTCGCTGTGCCGCTGCTCCGTTCGAACCGTCACGCCGAGGGGTCCACCGAGGTACCTGCGTCCCGCCGGCCCAGCCGCGCCGAGCGCAAGGAGCTCCGCGCCCGGGCGACGGCCGAGGCCGAGCTCGCGGCCCGCATCGCGCGCGCCCAGCGGCGCCTCGCGCAGGCCGGCGGCGGCGCGTGGGCGCCCTCCGAGCGTCGCTGAGACTCTGCAGTGCAACACCGATCGGTGCTGAGAGCTGGATCGGTTGCGTGGTCCGGGTCACGCCGACCTGCCATAGTGGGCCCCTACCGTCGGGCCCGCCCTGTCCGGCGGGCCGGAGGTGGAGCCCCCATGCCCAACCCGCTCGCCGCGATCGTCCGGCTCGGACTGCCCGTGCTCGCCGCGGCCCGGTCGGCGTCCTGGTCGAGGTCGAGCCCCGGAGCCGAGCACGCCGACCCCGCACCGGGTCCGCCGCCGCGCCCGACCCGGCTGCCGGAGATCTCGGTGTCCGGGATCGATCCGCGCATCGACGAGCGGCCGGCGCTCTCCGCGGTGCATCTGACTCCGGCGTCCGACACGGCGAGCAGTCCGCGGACGGTGACCGAGCTCCTGGCCGGCCGGGCCGGCGACTTCACCCTCCGCCGGCTGTCGGTGGACGTGCGTCACCTGCGCGCCATCCTCGACGCCCGGGGCGGCCGGAAGATCCTCGCGGCGCTGGTCCGCGACCCCGCCGACCGGGTCACCAACGCGGTGTTCCGGGCCGCGATCAGGGAGCCGGCCCGCGACACCGCTCCGGCCGACTCCGGAGTGGGGGCACGCGGTGACGTCGAGTGCGCGGTGCGCATCGGCGGCGAGGGCGAGACCGTGGCCGGACGCTACCGCGTGGAGCTCGGGCCCGCCCGCCTGACCCTGTTGGCGCTCCTCACCGACTCCGAGTGCGCCACCCGAGGGCTCGCCGAGGCCCTCGCCCACCCGCGCGACCGCGAGATGCGGCACCGGCTGGAGCGTTCCGTCGCCGAGCGCGTGGCGGACCTACCGCTCCCCGAGATCCTCGCGGTGTAGATCGCGGCCCCGCCGAGGGCTCCGTGGTGGACGGGCTACGTGGTGTGGACGATGAGGACGTCGGTCCTCGAGCGCCGCGAGACCTGCTGCGGCACCGAGCCGAGGAGCCGGCCGGCGAAGCTCGCGACACCCTTGTTGCCCACCACGACGAGATCGGCCTTGTGCAGGTTGGCCTTGGCGCAGATGGCGTCGGTGGGGTCGCCCCGCACGGCGACGGTGTCGACGGTGCCGGCCCCGCCCGGAGGGCCTGGTCCCGCGCGTTCCGCAGGGTGTCCTCGGCGGGTGTCGCACCGACGATCTTGTAGGCGTCGTCGCCGAGCGCCCGCTCGGCCTCCGCCGTGTCCCGCCCGGAGGCGTGGGGGCGCTCCTGGTAGGCGCACACGATGAGCAGGCGCTCGTAGTCGCCCATCCGTCACCCGCCGACTCGCCGATCGCCGACGCGGCATCCTAGGGTGAGCAGTCCCGTGTCCGGTACGGGCGGTCCCGCCTACCGCGCGGAGCGAACCCTGGCCGCGCGCTCTCCGCCCGGTCCGTCCCGCAACGTCCCATTGCAGGTCACGGGCAGGTGACGAATTTCGTCGGCGGCCGGGACGGACCTGGGGCTCCATCACGATCCTGCTTTGACACGATCGGGTGAGAGCAGGAGTACCGATGCCGGACGGCACGACGGGGCGCACGATCACGACGCGGGTCGGCCGCCTCATCGCGGGCCTGGTGCTGGCCCTCCTCGCGCTTCCCGCCCTGGGGGGCGTCGCGCTCGCCGCCGACGGTGACCCACCCGGGGCGTCGCCCGCGCCCTACGGCGGACTGCTCGACTCGCCGGACCCCGGCGAGCAGGTGGGCGGGGACCAGGTGCTCGAGGTGGCCCTGCTGACCGTCGGCTGCCTCAACGGTCTCGCCTTCGCCGGCGCGATGATCGCGAGTCGCCTGCGGGGCTCGTCGCACGCGGCGACCCGTCGGGCCCTGAGTGCCCGCACCGGGCGCGGCCGCGTGTCGGAGGCACCCCGCCGCCGCCGGCCCGATCGCGCTCCCGCCGCACACGGCGCGAACGGTCCCCGAGGAACGACGAACGGGTGATGTGGGCGTGTGCTCGCGCTCGGCGGGCGGTTGCCTACGGCGAACGGCCAATGGGCTAGTCCGAACGGGTGTTTCGGCGGCCTCGTCACTCCGTCATGGTGGTGGCTGCCGTCGACCGATGGCGCCACGGGCCGCCTGTCTGCCCGCCTGAAGGAGCTCTTCGTGACCAGTCACACCGCTTCCCACCTCCCGGCCGACGGGGACGGTGACCGGGAGGGCGACGGTCGAACGCCGGCCGGCCAGCCGGTTCCCCCGGAGCTCCCCGCGCCCCGGGCCCGGAGCCTGCGCGAGCAGGCGGTCGAGGCGCGCGCCCGGCTCGAGCCCGACCGTCCCGTGATCCCCGCCCCCCGGGCTCCGGGCGGGGTGACCGTCCCGCCGGTGTTCGCGTCCCGTGCCGACGCGCCGGAGCGTGGTCTGCTCGCCGACGCCGACGCGTTGGTCGCCGCGCTGGCCGCCCTGGAGGACCATCCCGACACCCCGGCCCACCTCGCCCTCGCCCGCATCGGTGCCCTCACCGCGTCCGGCGTCCCGGAGCGGGGGTGGTCCGCGGGCGAGGGGCTCGCCGTGGAGGTCCTCCTCGAGGCCGCCGCCCGCGCCGGTGAGCTGCACGAGGCAGCGGCGTCGCTGCTCACGCGGCTCGACGCCGAGGACCGACCCGCGCCGGCCGTCGTCGTGGACGCGATCGCCACCTCCCTGCGGGTGATGCGCGTGGTCGCCGACCTCGAGGTCTTCGCCCGGGGTCACTGACCGCCCCCCTGGTCGCGGGGCTCGGGACGGACCCCACCCCGGCGGCCCTCTCGCGTCACTGCCGACGGGCTGCGACGATCGGAGGATGGAGCAGGCCGGAGGAACGGGCGGGCGCGTGGCGGAGCCCCCCGACCGTTTCCGGCTGCTGTTCGTCTGCACCGGGAACATCTGCCGGTCGCCGTTCGCCCAGTTCCACACCCGCTTCCTGCTCGAGGCCCGTCTCGGTCCCCGCCAGGCCGCTCGTTTCCAGGTCGCCAGCGCCGGCATCGCGGCCGTCGTCGGGTCGGGGATGCACCCGTTGTCGCGGGCACAGCTCACGACGCGCCGGGATCATCCCGAGGTCGCGGCCTTCCGGGCCCGTCAGCTCCCCGACCGCGACGTCGCGCTCGCCGACCTCGTGCTCGCCGTGAGCCGCGACCACCGGGGCCGTGTCCTCGAGGACGTGCCGCAGGCCCTCCCGAAGGCGTTCACGGTGCCGGAGTTCGCGCGGCTTCTCGAGGCGGCCGCACCGGGGCCGCTGCCTCCCGACCCCGTCGCCCGGGCGCGGGCCCTCGTGACGGCCGCTCTGGCCACGCGCGGGTCGCCGGCACCGGTCACCGCCGAGGAGGACGAGGTCCCCGACCCGGTTCGCGGCGACGAGTCCGACCACGCGGCGGCGGCCGAGGTCGTCGACACCGCGGTCCGTGTGTTCCTGGACCGGCTGGCGCCGCCGGTTCCTCCGCGGCCGCCCGTGCCCCCGCCGAGGCCCGGCCCCCCGCGGCTGCCACCGGGGTGGCGTTTCACTCCCCGCCCGCCCCCCGAGAGCGCAGGGGCGGGGCCCTCCGCCCCGGCACCCGACGCCGACGCCGACGCCGACGCTCCGCTCGTCGGATCTCCGGAGCGACGCCCGCACCCTCCGCGGTGAGGCTCGCCGCGCCCCGTGAGCATTCGGGTGCTCCCACTGCGGGGCGCCGTGCGGCATGCTGCGCGGCCATGACCGGTCAGAATCCGTACCAGGGGTCCCCGCCGGGGGACGACAAGGGCGTCGGCGACAGCGGGCCCCCGTACGGCCCGCCCGGGTACGGGCCCCAGCCCCCGTATGGCCCGCAGCCCGCGTATGGACCCCCGTATGGCCCGCAGCCCGGGTACGGCCAGCCGCCCGGGTACGGCCCGCAGCCCGGGTACGGCCCGCCGCCCGGGTACGGCCCGCAGCCCGGGTACGGCCAGCCGGTATACGGCCAGCCGGGATACAGCCCGTACCCGATCGACGATCCCACCGACGTCGTCGGCACCCGCGTCGGCCAGTACCTCCTCGACGGGCTGATCGCCAGCGTCCCGGTGCTCGTGCTGTTCCTGGTGCTCACGGCCATCGCCGGCGGTGTCGCCGCCGCGGGCAGCGGGGCGGCGGCCGTCCCGGTTCTCGTCATCGCGTACCTGGTCGGCCTCGTCGGCGCCGTCGCGATCCCGTTCTTCGTGTTCGCCTACTGGCCCTCGACCCACGGTGGGCAGACTCCCGCGATGAGGTGGCTCGGTCTCCGCGTGGTGCGCGAGGAGGACGGCGGACCTCCGACCCTGGGGCAGCACGCGGTCCGCTGGCTGCTCCTCATCGTCGACGGCGGGCTGATCGGGTTGATCGTCGTGTCTACGTCGCAGCGTCACCAGCGACTGGGCGACATGGCGGCGAAGACGCTCGTGGTCCGGGCCTGAACTCTCCCCGATTGGCCCGCGGCAACGGGTGACACTGCTCCGACAGGGCGAAATTCCCGCCCCGATCGGGCGTAGCCGCGCCCGTGCTGCCGCGTCGACGACCACAGTCGGGCGAACGGTGCGGATGCGGCGTGCGCCGTGCCCGAGGGGGGAAACCATGGTCCGGACGCCCGCGGCCCGCGAGATCCCTGCCGGCAGGGTCGGCAGGGTCGGTACCTATGCGTCGTGGGTGAGCTGGCTCGATGCGTTCCGGCGCGGGGAGGAGCCGTCCGCGGCCGGCCTCGACCCGGTCGATGCCCGGTTGGGTCCCTACGTCGAGGCGCGCCTGCTCGCCCGCGTCGACACCGCGGTCACCGATCGGGTCCGGCAGTGGCGGGCGGCGCTGGCCGAGGCCGTGATGGCGCGACCCCCCGTCGACGCCGCGCGCGTCGCCGAGCTCCTGCGGGACGCGGACCGTCGGCTGCAACCGCTCGTCCGCCTCGCGGCATCGCCGTTGCTCCCCGCCGCGGTGACCGCGACCCTCGGTGCCGCGCTCGACGGTGTCCGCGAGGGTGGCCGTGCCGCGGTGGACGAGGCGAAACGGCGTCTGCTCGAGGAACCGGCCGGATCAGGCCGCGGCGCCGCGCCGGCGGGCCCGCCGCAGGACGGCCGAGCGCACGCCGAGCGCCGCGAGGACCGCCACCGACAGGACGGTCAACAGCACCGGGGTGCCGACCCGCCCGTTCTCGCTGAGGAACGACATCGGTGAGGCGGTGCTCCCCGAGGCCACCGGGCTCGGCGCCAGGGCCCGCTGGGGCGCCGACGAGGTGAGCAGCAGCCCCGGGTCGTAGGCACCGGTCCCGAGGCCGCCGAGCGCGGACAGGCTCGCCCCCGGGGCGGCGGAGCTCAGGAACGATGCCGGCAACGCGTCGAACGCCGCGACGTAGGTCATGGCGGGGGCCGCGGCCGGCGCCGCGCCGGAGGACCCGGCCGCGGAGGCCGACCGGCTGGGGACGGCGGCCTTCGACGGCGCCGTGGGCCCGTTGGCGCCGCCGACCACCCCGCCGAGCGCACCGGTGGCGGCCCTCGTCGTGCCACCGACCACCGTCGGGGCAACCGCGACCGCGGACGGCACGGTCCGGGGGACGGTCTGGACGGCACCGGTCGCACCGCTCACCGTGCCCTTGAGGGCCAAGCACACGGAGACGAGTGGCCCGATCGTCGGCAGGGGGTCGCAGTCCGGCGCCGGGGCCGCGGACGCCGCACCGGACCCGAGCAGCGCGCTGCCGACCATGACGGCGCCGGCGAGGCCCCCCGCGAGCACCCGCCGAGCGCCCTGCGACGAGGCCGGCCCCGCCGTCGCGGTCCGGTCGGTCGTCTGCTCCACGCTGTGCACCCGAACTCCTTCGTTCCACGGAGGGGCGCGCATCCGGACGAACCGACGCTCACCCCACCCTCCCGGTCGATCACCGTAAGGCACATGAGGGCGAGGTCGCACCCCGGTCGGGTCACCCTAGCGGATCTCTCGGTGACCGTCCGTCCGTCGGTCAGCCCGGGGAGAGGGTCGCGAGGACGGCGCGGTGGTCGGTCCCGCCGACGTCGAGCACCTCCACCCCGATCGCGCGGGGACCGCCCGCGAGCAGGACGTGGTCGATCTGCGCGCCGAGCATCCGCGGGAGTCCGGCCGGCCAGGTGCCGGTCAGGCCGTCGCCGGCGGAGGTCGCGGCGTCGGTGCACCCCGCGGTGGCCTCGCGGAACTCCCGGTGGTCGACGGTGGCGTTCATGTCGCCCGCCACGACTGTCGGACGGCCCGCGGAGCACCAGCGGGCGAGGTCGGCGATGTCGCGGCGCCACGCCCTGGTGTCCCCCGGTTTCGGCGACTGCGGGTGGACCGCGACGAAGCGCAGGCCGCCCCCGACACCGGGCAGGTCCACCACGATCGCGGGAAAGGTGCCCTTCCGGTCCTCGGTGACCGCCGGCCGACCCAGGACGCGGGCCACGAAAACCGTCATGGGGCTGGCGTCGTCGGCGGCGTCGGCGACCGAGGACCGATAGCCGACGCCGCCCGCGTCGTCGTCGAGGAGGGCGGTGAGCTCGCGCCGCAGGTCGCCGCCGGCCTCGGGCAGGGCGACCAGGTCGGGACGACGCTCCCGCACGATGTCGGCGACGGCAGTGGCGTCGGCCCGCCCGAGGTAGGTGTTGAGCGTGAGGACGGTCAGTGTGCGGCCCTCCGCGCCGCCGGGCGCGGCGCCCGCTGCGCTCCGCGGCACGACGACCGCGACGCCCAGCGCGCCGACGAGCCCGAGCGCGAGTGCCGCCGGCAGGGCCGCGCGGGTCCGGCGCCCGAGGACGCCCAGGAGAAGCGCGAGGACGACAAGCCCGGCGGCCATCTGGGGCCGGAACGCGACGAGCTGCACGAACGGCGTCCGGTGGTCGACCCCGAGCCGGTCGGCGAAGAGGACCCCGGCCGCCCCGGTCCCGAGCACCACGCCCACGACGACGGCGCCCGCGCGGACCCGCGGCCGCTCCCGGCCGCTCGACCTCCGCCGCGTCGGCGCCGCGTCGGCACCGCGGCCGCTCACGCGCGCGTGACCCGCAGGACCGAGTCGTTGTCCCCGTTGTCGGTGGTCAGGTAGAGCGCGCCGTCGGTCCCGAGGCGCGCGCCCCGCAGCCGCCCGTAGATGCCGTCGAGCTCGGCCGGCACCGACACCTCGACGATGCTGCGCGCGCGGTCACCGGTTCCCGGCCGCATGAGCAGCAGCTTCTCGCCCTTCTGGGCGGTGACCGCGAGGACGCCGTCGAGGTCGCCCCACGCCGGGCCGGAGAGGAAGGTACCGCCGCTGGTCGCGAGGGTCGGGTCGCCGGAGCTCCAGGCCGCGGGCACCGCGTCGGGGTAGCGGGCCAGGTCGGTCATGGGTACCGACTCGTCGTAGCCACCCGGGGTCGCGCCGCCGCGGGCCGGGTCCCACCCGTAGTTGGCGCCCGGGATCACCACGTTGACCTCGTCGTCGACGTCCGGGCCGTGCTCCACCGACCACGCCGTCCCGTCCGGGGCGAGGGCGACGCCCTGCACGTTGCGGTGCCCGTAGCCGGACACGAGGCGCTCGGCGGCCGCCGCCGACGCGGCGAACGGGTTGCCCGCCGCGGGGCCGCCGGTGGTCGGGTCGATGCGCAGGACCTTCCCCCCGAGGGCGGTGCGGTCCTGGGAGATGGGCGCACGGGCGGTGTCGCCGGTGCCGACCAGCAGGGCCCCGTCCGGGGCGCGAGCGTCGGGCGGCAGCCCCCGTGGCGGCCCGAGGGGTTGAGCGGGAGGCCGCCGACGAGCGGGTCCCGGACCCGCGTCGCGCTCGCCCCGTCGGGCGAGAGACTCCAGGTCACGAGGCGGATGTCGACGGGCCGCCCGTTCTCCTGGTGCGACTGGCAGGTGACGAACGTTCCGTCGGGCAGCGGAGCGATCCCCATGAGGCCGGACTCGCCGCGGACGTAGACGTCGGCCAGGTCGGCGGCGACCGGCCGCGCCGTGACGCCCGGTCCGAGCCCGGTGACCAGCGACAGCGTCCCGCCGCGCTGGGTGACGAGCGTGCGGTCCCCCCCGAGCGGAGCCACGTCCCACGGGTGGTCCAGGCCCGCGACCACGGTCTCCACGCGCAGCGCGGGGGCCCCTCCCGACGGCGGGACCGAGGGGGGCGCGGCCGGTGCGGCGGAGCCGGCCGGGGCGGACCCGCTCCGCGCCGCCGGGGCGCCCGGTTCCGATGCGCCCACGCAGGCGGCCAGCAGGGTCATCGCGACGACGACGCCGGCGAGGAGGGTCACCCGACCGCGGGGAGAACGGTTCACAGCCAGATCATGCCCATCCCGACGTGGGTGTCCGGTGTGCGGGGTACCTGCCGTTCCGTGGCGGAAGAACTCCGTCCGGTGCGCGTGAGGTCCGGCGCACGTCCGGTGGTCCGTCGTCCGACCGGAGGTCCGACTAGGCTGAGCACCGACTCCCCGACGGTCCACATCAAGGATGTCCGTGTCTTCTGGCCCGTCCGCGTCGCAGGACGCGGGTCCGCTGCCCTTCTCGCTCTCCCGCCCACCGTTGTCCGGGTTGCTCGCCGCCGCCCTGGGCGACCCCGGCCTCTCCGACCTCGCCGCCGCCGCCGGGCGCGACGCTGCCGTAGAGGGCCCGACGGCCCTGCGGCCCCTGCTCGCGGCCGCCCTCGCCACCGACCCCGCGCCCGACCCCAACCCCGAGAGCGAGGACGACGCCGGCCCGGGCGGTGCGGGCACCGTCGTCCTCGTCGTCACCGCCACCGAGCGGGAGGCGGAGGACCTGGCCGCGAGCACGGCGGACCTTCTCGGCGCCGACGCCGTCGGCCACCTCCCCAGCTGGGAGACGCTGCCCCACGAGCGGCTCTCGCCGCGGGCCGACACCGTCGGGCGCCGGGTGGCGCTGCTGCGGCGCCTCGCGCACCCCGAGGCGGACGGCGCCGCCCGGGCCGACCGCCTGCGCGTGATCACCACGGCCACCCGCAGCCTCATCCAGCCCCTCGTGCCCGGTCTGGGCGACCTGGAGCCGGTGATCCTGGCCGAGGGCACCGAGATCGAACTCGACGCCCTCGCCGCCCGCCTCGTCGCCCTCGCCTACGCCCGCGTCGAGATGGTCGAGAAGCGCGGCGAGTTCGCCGTGCGCGGCGGCATCGTCGACCTGTTCCCCCCGACCGCCGAGTCGCCGGTGCGCGTGGAGTTCTGGGGCGACGAGGTCGCGGAGATGCGCTGCTTCTCGGTCGCCGACCAACGCTCCCTCACCGGCCGCCCGGACGGGGGGCAGGGGGGTCCGGCCGAGGTCGTGGCCCCGCCCTGCCGCGAGCTGCTGCTCACCGACGCCGTCCGCGCCCGCGCCGCGGATCTCGCCCGCATCCACGCGGGGGAGTCGTCGGGATACGACCGGGCCCTCGTCGAGCTGCTCACCCGCGTCGCCCAGGGCATCCCGTCCGAGGGGATGGAGTCGCTCATCCCCGCGCTCCTGGCCGGGGAGGGCGAGAGCACCGAGTTGGTGCTGCTGCCCGAACTGCTCCCGCCCGGCGGGCACGTGCTCCTGTGCCACCCCGAGCGCGTCCGCACCCGGGCGGCGGACCTCGTGCGCACCGGGCAGGAGTTCCTCGAGGCGTCGTGGCTGGCGAGCGCCGACGGTGGCGCGGCCCCCATCGATCTCGGGGCCTCGGCCTACCGCGACCTCGGCGACGTCCGTGCGGTGGCGGCGAAGGCGGGGCGGGTGTGGTGGACCCTGTCGAGCCTCGCCACCGACCCCGACGGGGACGCGCAGCGCAGCGGAGCCGGACCGATCGACGAGCGGGACACCTCCTCCACCCGCGAGGGCGCCCGGGTGCTGCGTCCCGGCCTCGCCGGCGTGGAGGGCTACCGCGGCGACGTCGAGCGCGCCGCGGCGGACCTGCGCGCCCACGCGGTGTCCGGCGGGGCGGCCCTGGTCGTGCTGCCCGCCGCCGGGACCGCGGCGCGCGCGGCCGAGCAGGTGCGCGAGCTCGTGGGCGAGTCGGTACCGGTGACCCTGCTCGAGGGGGACCTCACCGCGCCGCCGGCCACCGGGGTCGTCACCGTCACCCGCGGACGACTGCAGGATGGCTTCGCGGCGCCCGCATCGGGGCTGGTCGTGCTCACCGAGAGCGACCTGACCGGAACCCGGGCCGGCATCGGGGCGGCCAAGAAGGCGCCGGTGAAGCGGCGGAACGCGGTCGACCCGCTCACGCTGCAGCCCGGCGATCACGTGGTGCACGCCCAGCACGGCATCGGGCGGTTCGTGGAGATGACCCAGCGCACCACCGGCGTCGGGCCCGCTCGCACCACCCGCGAGTACCTGGTGCTCGAGTACTCCTCGTCGAAGCAGAAAGGACAGAGCCGGGGCGACAGATTGTTCGTGCCCACCGATCAGCTCGACCAGATCAGCCGCTACGTCGGCGGCGAGCTGCCGACGCTGAACAAACTCGGCGGTTCGGACTGGTCGAAGACGAAGTCCAAGGCGCGCAAGGCCGTCCGCGATATCGCGGCGTCGCTGGTCCAGCTCTACGCGGCGCGGCAGTCCGCGCCCGGGCACGCGTTCGGCGCCGACACCCCGTGGCAGCGGGAGATGGAGGACGCGTTCCCGTACGTCGAGACCCCCGACCAGGCCTCGGCGATCGACGAGGTGAAGTCCGACATGGAGAAGGCGGTCCCCATGGACCGCGTCATCTCCGGCGACGTCGGCTACGGGAAGACCGAGATCGCGGTCCGCGCGGCGTTCAAGGCGGTGCAGGACGGCAAGCAGGTCGCGGTCCTTGTCCCGACGACGCTGCTCGCCCAGCAGCACCTGCAGACGTTCACCGAGCGCATGCACAACTTCCCCGTCACCGTCCGCGGACTCTCGCGCTTCTCCTCGGCCAAGGAAGCGGACGCCGTCGTCACGGGACTGGCCGACGGCAGCGTCGACGTCGTCATCGGCACCCACCGCCTGCTGCAGACCGGGGTGCGGTGGAAGGACCTGGGCCTGGTCGTCATCGACGAGGAGCAGCGCTTCGGCGTCGAGCACAAGGAGCACATCACCGCGATGCGGGCCCACGTCGACATGCTGTCGATGTCGGCGACGCCGATCCCGCGCACGCTGGAGATGAGCCTCGCCGGGATCCGCGAGATGTCGACCATCCTCACGCCGCCCGAGGACCGCCACCCGACGCTGACCTACGTCGGGGCCTACGAGGAAAAGCAGGTCGCCGCCGCGATCCGTCGGGAGCTGCTGCGCGACGGGCAGGTCTTCTACATCCACAACCGGGTCTCGTCGATCGACGCCGCCACCGCCCGGCTGCGCGCTCTGGTGCCGGAGGCCCGGTTCGCCATCGCCCACGGGCAGCTGCCCGAGGAGCGGCTCGAGCGCACCGTCAACGAGTTCTGGGAACGCGAGCACGACGTCCTGGTGTGCACCACGATCGTCGAGAACGGCCTGGACATCTCGAACGCGAACACGTTGGTGGTGGAGCGGTCGGACACCCTCGGGCTCTCGCAGCTGCACCAGCTGCGCGGTCGCGTCGGGCGCGGCCGCGAGCGCGGCTACGCGTATTTCCTCTACCCGGTCGACCAACCGCTCACCGAGACCGCGCACGACCGCCTGGTGACCATCGCCCAGCAGTCCGAGCTCGGCGCCGGCACCGCCGTGGCCATGAAGGACCTCGAGATCCGCGGCGCGGGCAACATCCTCGGCGCCGAGCAGTCCGGGCACATCGCCGGCGTCGGGTTCGATCTCTACGTTCGGCTCGTGGGGGAGGCGGTGGAGGCGTTCAAGGCCCACACCTCCGCGGGTTCCGACGCGGACGAGCCGCTCGCCGACGTCCGCGTCGATCTCCCCATCGACGCCCACGTCCCGCACGACTACGTCGACACCGAGCGGCTGCGCCTCGACGTCTACCGCAAGATCGCCGAGGCCACGGACGGTCCGGCTCTCGACGCCGTCCGCGACGAGCTGGTCGACCGCTACGGCGAGCCGCCGGTCGCGGTCACGAACCTGCTCGCCGTCGCCGCGTTCCGGCAGGTGTGCCGGCGCTACGGCATCACCGAGATCGCCGGGCAGGGCAACCAGATCCGGCTCGCGCCGGTAGAGCTGCTCGAGTCGGCGCAGATGCGGCTCAAGCGCCTGCACCCCCGCGCACAGCTGAAGCAGGCGTCGAAGACGCTGTCGATGCCACGGCCGGTCGAGGGGGTGGACGGGAAGGGTCCGGTGCGGATGGGCGCTCCGGCCCTTCGCGACCTCCCCCTCCTGATCTGGTGCGAGCAGCTGTTCGTCCAGCTCTTCGGGGAGCGCCCGGCCGCGCTGACGCCGGAGAAGGTGCCGGCGGGGGTCGGCTGAGCGGGACCGGGTTCCGTGCGGTCCCGCGTGCGTCGCTACGTCGCGCACCGTCAGCCTGCGTCCGGAACTCCTCGTAGCGCTCCTCGACTCGCTCGCGGTCAGGATGCTGCGCCAGCCGCTTCGGCAGCGTCAGCGACACGCCTTCCATCGCCTGCAGGCCATGCTTCAGCATCGGGCCATCAATCTCGTCGAGGATGTCGCGGCGGACAGCGATCTTGAGGTCCGGCCGCACACCGAGCACGTTGGCGTCGAAAGCGCGGTGGTGGATCGAGCACAGCGAGAGGCCGTTGGGCACGATCGGCGTCCCGCGCTCCTTCGAGTCCGCGATGATGTGCGCGGCGTCGAGCAGCTCAACGTGCTTGAGCCGGCACATCGCGCACGAGCGCTCGTAGGCGCCGAGGACCTGCGCGCGGAAGACCGGCTGGTGCAGGCGCAGGTTCGTCAGGCGCTGCACGGTGCGGCGCCGGTCGACCTCGTCGACGCTGGGCACACCGAGGAACCGCTGGTCCTCGCTGATCGCAAGTGCCACGCGGAGCTGCTCGGGCTCGTCGGCCATGACGTAGACGGGGTACCGCGCCAGGTAGACGCTCGGCTCGATGGCGACGAACCAGATGAGCGGGAGCTGATGCTGGTACGCCAGACGGAGCGCCCGGTTCTCGAAGAAGTCGGGGTCGGTGCCGCGGTAGGCGTAGCGGACCAGCCCATCGGGGCCTTCGACGTCCTCGTACGGCGGCTTCCCACCGGGTGCCGTCCATGTCGTGCGGACCGACAGCGCGGCCTCGAGCTGCCGCGGCTTGCAGATGCCCTGCTGGCGCAGCAGGAGCGATACCGTCTCGCCCTGAAACGGGAAGTTCGCGACGTCCGGCTGCTTGACCGGCTGCGTGCCGAGCTGGGTGCGCTCATCGAGCCATCGCATCGCCGCCTCGCGAGCCGCGAGCTCGTCGAGGAGCGCCACCAGCGGAGCTTGCCACCTGGACGGCAACCCCGGTAGATCAGCGACCTGCGGACGGATCTCGCCATGCTGCAGCAGCGTCAGGACGGCGCTGAGGTCGGCGGCATGCCGCGCCCGGAAGCGCGCGGGACGCAGGCCCTCCACCAGGTGCGGAACCCACCCGGCGAGTAGCACAGCGTGTTGTAGGCGTTGAGCACCACCCGGTCCACGCAGTCGTAGCTGCCGAACAGAAGATCCCCGTATCGCGCGCTGAACCCGTCCACCCGCGAAGGTTCCCACCACGAAAGGCGCCGGTCAGTTGCCCGAAGGGCCACCCGTCCCGGGCGGAGTCCCGGGACGGGACTGGGCGCTTACAGGGACGGCGCCGCGAGGGCAGTCACCGCATGGGCTGGACATCGACTGGACCCGACCTCGGTGGGGTCGCACGCTCGGGTGATGACACACGCAGAGATCCACCACGACCGTGCAGTGCGGACCGAGGACCTCGCCGCGCTGGAGGGCCGCACCGTCGCCGTCCTCGGGTTCGGCAACCAGGGCGCGGCGCAGGCCACGAACCTGCGCGACTCGGGGATCACCCCGATCGTCGGCAACCGCAACGACGGCTACGCCACGACCGCCGCCGAGGCCGGCTTCGCCCCGCGCCCCGTCGCCGACGCGGCGGCCGACGCCGACGTCGCCCTGCTGCTGGTGCCCGACGAGGTGCAGCCCGACCTGGTCTCCGCCGAGGTCGCGCCCGGACTGCGCGCCGGCGACACGCTGGTGGTGGCCAGCGGCTACAACTGGCACTTCGGGCTGCTCGCGGTACCCGACGGCGTCGACGTCGTCATGGTCGCCCCGCGGATGATCGGTGCGGCGGTCCGCGCCCGCTACGTCGAGGGCACCGGCTTTCCCTGCTTCGTGTCCGTCGAGCGCGACGCTACCGGCCGGGCGTGCGGGACAACGCTCGCTGTGGCCCGCGCGATCGGCGGGACCCTCGGCGGCGCGATCGTGTCCGGCGCGCGCGAGGAGGCGGCGTTGGACCTGTTCAGCGAGCAGGCGGTGTGGCCGGCGATCCTCGACGTGCTGCGCACCGCGCACGCCGTTGCCGTGGACGCCGGGTTCAGCGAGGAGGCCGTGCTCAACGAGCTCTACCTCTCCGCCGAGCCTGCCGAGGTCTTCGCCCACGTCGCCCGTGACGGGCTCTTCGGCCAGCTCGGCCTGCACTCGCGGACCTCTCAGTACGGGCAGCTGCGCGCCCTCGCCGCCCTCGACCAGAACGGAGAGCTGCGGCAACGCTTCGGCCGCGTGCTGCACGACGACATCCTCTCCGGTGCGTTCGCCCGCGAGTGGAGCAGCCCCGAGGCCGGCGAACGCCTCGACGCCCTGCGTCGCGAGGCCGACGCGTCGGCCCTCGCGATCGCCGAGTCCGGGGTGCGCGAGCGCCTGGGGGAGTAGGGCCTCGGCCCCCGCGGCACAGGCCGGCTGGAGAAACTCGATCCCGCCGGCTTGACTCCTCGGGCGCCGTGGTGCTTGCCCACGGCGCTTTCCTGTCTGCGACCTCGCATGCGGAGCGAACCTCGCTCCCGACGATCACTCGAGCGAGATGACCTCGACGCCGAGCCCGGTGTAGGCGTCTGGCCCAGCGGTGACGACGGGCCGACCGGCGGGCCACTCCGCGGTGGGCCGCCCGGCGTCGACGGCCTGCGCGAGTTGCCAGTCGAGGCCCCCGGCGATGAGGGCGCCGACCGTGGTCGAGGCGACGTAGTCGAGGTCGATGATCTCCACGGCAGGAAGCACGCCCAAGTGCGTGGCCAGCCCCGGCCGCTGGGAGATCGCCGCGACCAAGCACAGTGCGGGTGCGTAGACGTAGCGGCCGGCCTGCAGATGCGCTTGCGAAACGAGCGCGGACACCCGCCGGCTCCCGGCGCCCAAGGCAAGCAGCGCGGTGTGGTCGAAGACCACCGCAACGAGCGGCCTGCTCAACGGGGGTGCGGGCCACGCCGGGTGCTGTTTAGCGGACTCGGTGTGCGCCCTGCCTCCAGCTCGCGCCAGAGCTCCTCCGCCGCCGTCTGATCGTCGTCGGTGAGCCCCGGGCACAGGTGCTCACGGAGGTAGGCGGTGGCTGCGGCATGCCGCTCGTCGAGCTCTTCGCGGGTGGGGGTCGCCCGTGCAAGCTCAGTGACCAGCTCGCGGATGCTCGATCCGCGCTGCGCCGCGAGCACCGCCAACCGATCCCGCACCGCTTTGTGGACCTTGATGGTGGTGTCGGACATGGCCGCAGTATTCCATGTGAATACCGCCGGGGGCGCGGCGCACATCGATCGGCACCCCAACCGCGCGGAGGCGGGCGACGTCGGCTCCTGCTCCTATCGTCGTGACTGCCGGGTCAGGACCCGAAGGGGGTGACGATGGGCGTGAACTACGTGGACTACAACGCTGAGCTGTGTGAGCAGCTCGAGTGGCACTGGAACCACCATCTCCGGCCGCGGCTGGTGGGGCTGAGCGACCAGGAATACCACTGGGAACCGGTACCCGGCGCGTGGGGCGTTCGTCCCCGAGCCGAGGCACGTACACCCATGGCGACCGGCGGGGGCCATCTCGTCATCGACTTCGCGCTCCCGGAGCCGACACCGGCGCCGGTGACCACGGTCTCTTGGCGCATCGCCCACCTCGTCGTCGGCGTCCTCGGCGGGCGAGTCGCTGTCCACTTCGGGGGCCCGCCCATCGGCTACGACAGCCACGTCTACGCAGGGTCGGCCGCGGAGGCGCTCGACCAGCTCGACCGTGGGCACGCCGCCTGGATCGCCGGGGTCCGCGAGCTCGGAGAAGCCGGGTTGGCCCAGCACTGCGGTCCGACCGAGGGACCCTTCGCCGACCGCGCCATGGCCACCCTGGTCCTACACGTCCACCGGGAGGTAATCCACCACGGCGCCGAGATCGCCCTGCTGCGCGACCTTTACGCCAACCGTGCAGCATGATCATTTGATGACAACGCCAGGGTGATCCCTGATGGGCCGACGCCCTCGGACGTGCTGGGCTGGCCGGCATGAGCGCCGAGCCCACGGGTCCCCGACGGCCGGGCCGCGCGGTGACCGTGGTCACGGCATTGGCCGCGGCCGGAGCGGTGACGGTCGCTGTCCTGGCCGGAGCCGTCATGCTGCTGGCCGCGGCGATGGCCACGCCGACCCCGACGGTGTTCGTGGCCGCCGGGGCGGCAACGTTCCTGGTCGTCGACGCGCTGGGTGCGGCTCTGGTCGCGCGGCGCACCGAGCCTCGCCGGCGGCGAATGGCGGGGTGGAGCCTGTTCGCTTCCAGCGTCGGACTGGCGCTGGTGGCGTCCTTCGTCGTGGCCCTGGCGCCGGCGCCGATGGCGCCGGCCGCCGGTCCGGCAGGCTCCCGCGAGGTCGGGCTCGCCGACGGGTCCTGGTTGAGCGTGCTTCGGCTGCCTGCGCGCGGAGCAGCACACGGGCCGCCGATCGTGGTCCTGCACGGTGGACCAGGCATCCCTGACCTCGCGGCGAACACCGCTGCGCTCGCTCCCCTGACCGCGCAGGGCCGCGACGTGTACGTGTACGCGCAGCGGGGCAGCGACGGCTCGGCGCGCCTGCCCGACCCGCGCGGCTACAGCCGCGACCGGGATGTGATCGACCTGGAGACACTGCGCAGCACGCTCGCCCTGGACCGGATGGTCCTGCTGGGGCACTCCAACGGGGCCGACGTCGCCGCGGCCTACACCGCGGCCCATCGCGAGCACGTGGAGCGCCTGGTGCTGGTCTCGCCCGGCCCGCTCGATCCTGCCGACACCAGTCCCACTCGCGCCACCGCCGACCTGGACCTCCGGCGCAAGATCCAGCAGTACGCGCACGTCCTGGCTCCGCGGCCGCTCCTGGGCTACCTGCTACTCCAGGTGAACCCACGAGCAGCGCACGCATTCCTCGGAGACAAGGAGGCCGACGCCCGCAACGACACGGTCGTGACCCTCGCCGAACCGGCACTGTTTTGCCACGGCCCGCCGCCCGGGCTGCCACCGGTCACCGGAAGCGGCTTCTACGCCCTGCAGTACCCGCAGTCGACCACCGCGTTCGCCCCGATCGACATCCGTCCCGCCCTGACCGGATTGCCGACGCCCACCCTGATCGTCAAGGGCGGCTGCGACTACCAGTCCTGGCGCTCGGCCATCGACTATCGCAATCGGCTGCCCCACGCCGACCTGCTGTATCTGCCGGACGCCGGGCACAACGCGCAGCAGGACCAACCCGCCGCCTTCCTCGCTGCGGTCACCGCGTTCCTCCACGACCAGGCCGTGCCCGGCGACCTGATCACCAACGACGCCGTACCCCCTGGCTACCGCGGACCGCCCTGACCGGCTCGGGAACGACGCGTCCAGAGCCGTCGCCGCGGCCGGGCGCAGCGGTAGGTGGCGAACAGGAACGCGGCCCCGCCGAGGATGAACCACGGGTTCCAGAGCAGCAGGCTCCAGCGGGCTTGCGCCGGCCCCACCGACGAGGCGATTCCGCCGGCGTCGAGAAGGAGAACGATGTCGACGACGACGCCGCGGACGAGCAGGGTGATCCCGACGAGCAGGCCGGCGAGGATCGCAAGGCGTCGCGGCCGGCCGCCCGGCCGGGTGTGGACGAGTGCCCCACCGAGGGCAGCCCCGAGCATCAGCAGGCCCGCCATCCCCCACAGGCCGACCAGGACGAACGACGCGGGGCGGCGGGTGGCGAGATCGACGCCGGCGGATTCGGCCAACCCCATCTCCCCGCCGAGGGCCCAGAAGACGTGCAGGAGGGCGAAGGCAACGCACCACGCACTCGCGAGGTACGCCCACCGGGTGCTCGACCCGGCGGCGACGTGGAGGGGCATCACGATCCAACGTCCCATGTTCGGGCGCCGCCCCGGTGACCCGAGGCCGGGGCCGGGGCCGGCTCAGGGATGGCGGGTGCGGGCCAGGGTGTGCAGGGCCAGCGCTGCGATGACGGTGTATGTCACGACTCCTCCTGCGGCCATCCGCAGAGACATCGCCGCGGAGGTGGGGTCGGCGAGGAGGGCTTCGAGCCCGACGCCGGCGGCGATGCAGGCGATGGTCCACGCGCGTGCCCGGCGAGTGTGGAAGTGGCGGGCCAGGACGAGACAGGCGATGGCGAAGGCGTCGACCCCGAGTGCGCCCACGCCGTGCAGGATCCCGTGCCAGCTCGGCGTCATCTCATCCGGGGTGCCGAGGGGGAACCCGTTCGCGGGGTCGGCGACGAACACCCCGGACACGATCAGCCCTACTCCGAAGATCGTGAGCAGTCGTGGTCCCCACGTGCCGCCCCCTCGGCCGTGGAGTGTGCGGCGCAGGCCGGCGGCGAACGCGATCACCAGCGATCCTGTGAGCACGAAGTTCGCGATCTGGATCCAGCCGAGGTCGCCGTTGGCGAGGAGGCTGATCGGGTGGCGGGTCAGGTCGAATCCGGTGCGGGTGAGGATCTGCGCGGCAGCAACTCCGAGGAACACCGGCCCGGCGGCGAGGCCGCAGCGCAGGAGCCGGCGAGTGACGACGGGGTCGCTCGGCCTGGTCGGGTCGGTGCTGGATGTGACGGTCATGGTGGTCATGGCGGGTCCTCCGATGTCGGTCAGCGGGTGGATGCGGCGCCCGGGACGTCGGAGTCCACCCGACCGGATCGACAGGAGCGGGCCGGTCTGCTGTGGAGATTTCTCAGTCGGGTTCGAGGCGGACGGCTCGGGCGTGCAGGTAGCGCTGCTCCGGCGTGGAGGTCGCACGGCGCGCGGCCTCGCGGTAGTGCCGGGCGGCCTGCGCGGTGCGCCCCGCCCGTTCGTGGAGGTGGGCGCGCACGGCGTCGATCCGGTGGGTGCGATCCAGTCGCGGGTCGGTGGCGATCCGCTCGACCACGGCGAGCCCGTGCTCGGGGCCGTGCACCATGGCCACCGCGACCGCCCGGTTGAGGGTGACCACCGGGCTGTCGGTGAGGTGCTCGAGCAGCCCGTAGAGGGCGAGGATCTGGGTCCAGTCGGTGTCGTCGGCGTGCTCGGCCTCGTCGTGGAGCGCGGCGATCGCCGCTTGCAGCTGGTACGGACCGGCGGGGTGGCGGGCCATGGTGGTGGTCAGCAGCGTTGTTCCTTCGGCGACGGCCTCCCGGTCCCAGCGGTCGCGGTCCTGCTGGTCGAGAGGGATAGGGACGGCGTCGTCACCGGTACGGGCCTCGCGCTGGGCCTCGGTGAGCAGGATCAGCGCGAGTAGCCCGGCGACCTCGCCCTCGTCGGGCATCAGCCGGTGCGCCAGCCGGGTCAGTCGCAGAGCCTCCGCGCCGAGCTCGACGCGCGTGAAATCCGGTCCCGAACTGGCGACGTAGCCCTCGTTGAAGATCAGGTACAGGACCTGCAGCACGGCCGCCAACCGGGCGGGTCGCTGCTCGGGGGTCGGGAGCCGGAAAGGGACGCCGGAGCGGCGCACGGTCTGCTTGGCTCGGGTGATCCGTTGGGCCATGGTGGTCTCGGGTACGAGGAACGCGGCAGCGATCTCCGAGGTCGTGAGCCCACCGACGGCGCGCAGGGTCAGCGCCACCTGCGCGGGACGGGCCAGCGCCGGGTGGACGCACAGGAACAGCAGGACCAGCGAGTCGTCCGCCGGCTCCGGGGACTCCGACCTCGCATCGTCGACCGAGAGAAGACGGGCGTCGGCTTCTTCCCGTGCTCGCCGGGACGCGTCGCTGCGCAGCGCGTCCACCAGCCGCCGCGCGCCGACCTGGATCAGCCAGGCCCGAGGATCGTCGGGGCGACCCTGATCGGGCCACTGCCGGGCCGCGGCGAGCAGTGCGTCCTGGACCGCGTCCTCGGCGGTGTCGAAGTGCCCGTAGCGTCGCACCAGCGCGCCGAGGACCTGCGGCGCCAGGATGCGCAGCAGGTCCTCGGTCTCGCCGTCCCACCTGGTCACCGGTCGGGCAGTCCCTCCTCCGACGGGCCGTCCATGATCGGACGCAGCTCGATGGCGTCACCGACCCCGGCCACGACGCGGGCGGCGATCGCCAGGGCGCGGTCGTGGTCGGTGACGTCGATGATCGAGAAGCTGACCAGGACCTCTTTGGCTTCGGCGAATGGTCCGTCGCTGACCAGCGGGCCGTCCGCGCTCGGGCGGATCGTGCGGGACAGCGACGGGTGCCCCAGGCCCTCGGTCGACACCAGCTCCCCGGAGGCGGCCAGCTCCTGGCTGAGGTCGACGTAGACCGCGCAGGCGGCCTGGAACTCGTCGCTGGTGACATCCATCGTGTCCCAGGCGTCCCGCGGGGTGTAAGCGAGCAGCATGTACTTCACGGTTCCTCCCTCGAGCGCTGCGTCGGGACGCCGGTCAGTCCGTCCGGGTCATGGTCGCGTCGTAGCCGCCGCCCGGCCACACCCAGGATCCGCGCAGCCGGCGGCCCTCGGGGTCGAACGTGCCGCGGAAGTACGCCGGGGAGCCCTTCTCGCCGCCCCAGATCGTCAGCGAGTCACCGTCGAGCTCGTAGACGTAGTCCAGCGTGTCGCCCTCGCTTCCGTAGAACCGTGAGTACAGGTGCTCGCTGCGCTCGCCCATGAACGGGTGCAGGTGACCGATCACCTCGAGCCCCCGGACCCGGTGACCGGCGTGGTCGAGGTCGACGTGCTGGAGCAGGAAATGCCGGCCCGGCATCCACTCGTAGGTGACGGTGCCGCTGGCCTCGCCGCAGAGCTGCCAGGTACCGACCAGACGGTCCAGGCGACGCACCGGTTCGTGGCCGGACTCCTCGTCGATCGCGGCCGCGTCCGTGCTGGTGTGGGTGATGCTCATCGGAAATCCCCTCGCTTCTCGGATCACTCCGGGGGTCGGTCCCCCGGTGCAACCGAGACGTCGGAGCCGCTCCCGTCGTCACGACACCCCAGCCATCAGTGGTCACCCTTCGACATCGCCGGGCCACGTCCACCGCGGCACGTGTCGCAGAGGGTGCAGCTCGTCGTCGCTCTCGGCGTGGGAGTTCTGCATCGCGACCCGGGAACCGAACTCGACGTGTTCACGCACGGCCTCGCGGAACTCCAGGTCGGTGGGCATCTCGGCGTCGTCGAGTGCGGTCATGTAGAGCTCGACGAACCGGCGGCGCTGCGCCTCGGTGACCTCGAGCCCGCGGTGCACGGAGATGAGGTGGTCGAAGCCCAGGTCGCGGGAGAAGCGGTCCGGTCCGCCAAAGGACTCGGCGGTGAACGCAGTCAGGTGATCGACGTGCTCGGGACGCCCCGCTCCGAACAGGGGCTGCAGGAGCGGGTCGGTGAGGACGCTGGCGTAGAAGACCTGCTCGAGGCGGTGGATGGCCTCTGCACCGCCGCGTACTCGAACAACGTGGGCATCAGGGGCTCCCGTTCTATCGTGGCGTGAACGGCGGTCGTCACCGGGCAGTCGCCGCGGCAGTGTCCGCAGACCGAAGGATCGCAGAGGCGACAGATGCGCCGCGCCGAGTCGCGACCGCGCAGGCGTGCCAAAGCGTAGGAGGGCGGGCCCGCTCGAGGGTCTCCTTCTGGTCCAGACGAGCGTGCACCGGTCGGCGGTGAGCGCGACGGCCTCGAACGTCGCTTGGTGGTGGTAACCGCTCCTCGGATCGCCGATCTTCGGTGTCGGGAGCGCGCTGCTCGTCGACGGCCTGCGGCGCGATGACGGTCCGGTGGTCGTCACCTTCGGCCATCGCCCGGGGCGGGGGTGGCCGCGGACACCGTCCGGCCCCTACCGTCAGCCGCGATGGCTCACCTCGCGCTCCTCGCCACGGGCGGCACGATCGCCACCCGCGCGTCGCAGGCCGGGCGCAGCGTCGCCCTCGGGGCCGCGGAGCTGCTCGCGTCCGCCGAGACCGTCGGCCTGCCCGAGGGGGTCCGGGTCGAGGCGATCGACGCCGCGGGACGGCTGAGCTTCGCGGCCGGTCTCGACGACCTCGCCGACCTCGCCCGGGACGTGCGGTCGGCCGCCGCCGACCATGACGGCGTCGTCGTCACGCAGGGCACGGACACGCTCGAGGAGACCGCGTTCCTCCTCGCCCTCACCCACGACGCGGGCACGCCGGTCACCGTCACCGGCGCCCAACGACCCGCCGACGACGCCGCACCCGACGGCCCGCACAACCTCGCCGCCGCGCTCCGCTGGGCCGCGCACGGCGTCCCGGGGGTCACCGTCACCTTCGCCGGGCACGTCCTTCCCGCGGTGGGCGTGCGCAAGGTGCACAGCGCCCGGCTCGAGGCGTTCGCGGCGTCCGACCGCGGGCCGCTGGCCGGCGTCGACCGGGCCGGGGTGCGGGTGCACGCCACCTCCGTCGTGCCACCGCTCGCCGACCCGCCGTCGGTCCTGCCGCGCGTCGACGTCGTCGCCCAGTACGTGGGGGCCGACGCCCACGCGCTCGACGCCGCCCTCGAGCGGGGGGCGGCCGGAATCGTCGTCGCCGCCTTCGGGGCGGGTAACGCGACGCCCGCGGTCACCGACGCCGCGCTGCGCCTGTGCGCGCGGGGCGTCCCGGTCGCCGTCGCGAGCCGCGCCGGTGCCGGCCCCGTCGAGGGCCTCTACGCCGGCGGCGGGGCCGACCTGGCGCGCGCCGGCGCCCTGTTCGCCGGCGACCTCAGCCCGTGGCAGACGCGGTTGTTGCTGTCGGTCGCCATCGCCACCCGCCCGTCCGATCCCCTCGACGCCGCCCGCGGGTGGCTGAGAAGTGCAGGAGTGACGCCATGACAGAGGTCCTGATCGCCTACGGCGTGGACGTGGACGCCGTGGGCGGCTGGCTTGGCTCGTACGGCGGTGAGAACTCGCCCTGCGACATCTCCCGCGGCATGTTCGCCGGCGAGGTCGGCGTCCCGCGGCTGCTGGAGCTCTTCCGCCGCGAGGGCATCGACACGACGTGGTTCTGGCCCGGGCATTCCATCGAGACGTTCGGAGTGCAGTTCGACGCCTGCGTCGGCGCGGGCCACGAGATCGGGGTCCACGGGTACAGCCACGAGAACCCGCTGTCGATGAGCCGCAGCCAGGAGGAGGCCATCCTCGATCGGTGCATCGGGCTCATCGCGGACCGCTCCGGGAAGCGCCCCACCGGATACGTGGCGCCGTGGTGGGAGTTCTCGTCGAACACCGCCGAGCTGCTCGTCGAGCGCGGGATCGGCTACGACCACTCGCTCATGCATCACGACCACGAGCCGCACTGGGTCCGCGTCGGCGACTCGTGGACGAAGATCGACTACGAGGCGACGGCCGAGAGCTGGATGAAGCCCCTGGTGCGCGGCGAGCTCGCCGACCTCGTCGAGATCCCGGCGTCCTGGTATCTCGACGACCTGCCCCCGCTGATGTTCGTCAAGGCCAGCCCGAACAGCCACGGCTTCGTCAACCCGCGGGACATCGAGGAGCTCTGGCGCGACCAGTTCGACTGGGTCTACCGCGAGGCCGGGTCGATGACGGACGGCACCGCGATCTTCCCCATGACGATCCATCCCGACGTCTCCGGGCGCCCACAGACGCTGCTCATGCACGAGCGGCTCATCGCCCACTTCCGGTCCCACGAGAGCGTGCGGTTCGTGCGGTTCGACGAGATCGCTACCGACTTCCGGCGACGCTCCCCGCGCTGACGTGGCGGGGCATGCGCCCGCCAGCGCATGAGAAGGTGACGCCCGTGCGTCGCCTGTGGCCGCTCGCCACCACCCTCACCGCCGCCGCCCTCGTGGTCACGGGCTGCGCGGCCGGCCCTTCCGCGCCTCCGTCCGCCACCGGCGACGTCGCCGCGACCGTCGGCGACCGGACCGTCCCGGTGTCGCTGATCCAGGAACGGGTGCGCACCTCCGCGCCCGACCTGCGGGCCGCGATCGAGCAGCAGAACGCCTCCCAGGGCTCGACCGTCGGCCGGCTCGACGCCGAGACCCTCGCCGCGCGGTCGCGCACGCTGCTCACCCAGGCGGTGCTGCACGAGCTGATCGCCGAGCAGAGCCGCGCCGACGGCATCGTCGTCACGCCGGCCGACGTCGACTCCCGCCTGACCCGCGCGGGCGGCGCCGAGGCGCTCGCGGCGGGCAGCGGGTACGACGCGGCGACGGTGCGCGAGCTCGTGGCCGACCAGGTCGCCACCGCCGAGATCGGACGCCGCGTCTTCGACCGGCTCACGGTCACCATCGACTACGCCACCGTGCCCGACCGCGCCGCCGCCGACGCCCTCGCCGCGCGGGTCGCCGCCGACCCCGCCGGTCCGGTGTTCGCGACGCTGCCGCCGGACACGGCCTTCACCGACGCCGTCCTGCGCCCGGGCACCGATCAGGGTGCCGGCCTGCGGGTCGCGGCGACGTCGCTGCTGTTCGGGCTGCCGGAGAACACGGTGACCGTGACGTCGTCGGCGCGGCGCGGCCAGCCCGGGACCGACCAGCCCGAGCCCACCACCCAGCCGTGGAGCGTGGTGCACGTGCGCAGGCGTGCGCTCGACGCGGGCCCGCCCGCTCCCGGCGTGCTGCCCGCGGCGCAGGTGGACGACCAGACGATGATCGAATTCGGGCTCCGGATGCTCCAGCCGCTCGCCGGGCGCCTCGGGGTGTCGGTCAACCCGCGTTTCGGCACCTGGGACACCACGCAGCTGCGGGTGGTCGCGCCGCCGTCGGCCGCGGGGGCGATCGTTCCGGTCGCCCCGGTACCCGCCTCGGTGCCGACCCTCGTTCCCGTTCCCGCCCCGGCCCGGTGAGCCGCGGCACCGTCACCCCCGGCTGCGGGGTCTCTCGCGTCGTCGTCGACCCCCGGCTCGGCGCGGTGCTGCCCGCGGCCGCGGTCCGGAGCGTCGCGGCGGCGTCGGTGGTGCTGCTCGATCCGTCGCTGCCCGCGACCACGGCGGCCGCGTTCGCCCGTGACCTCGGGGCGGTCCCAGCCGGCTCCCCGAGCACCTCCCCCGGCGACGCGGTCCTGCTCGTCGCCGGCCGTGACCCGGCCGCCCCGGAGGGCGTCGAGCTCGTCGAGGCGGTGGCGGTCATGGACCGGTTGCGCTCGCCCGGCGGTTGCCCGTGGGACGCCGAGCAGACCCACGCGTCGCTGATGCACTACCTCGTCGAGGAGACCTACGAGCTCTACGACGCCCTCGCGGCCGCCGACACCGTCGCCGTCCGCGAGGAGCTCGGCGACGTCCTGCTCCAGGTCCTCTTCCACGCCCGGCTGGCCCGCGAGGAGCCCGGCGGGTTCGGCGTCGACGACGTGGCGACCGACCTCGTCGCGAAGCTCGTCGGTCGCCACCCGCACGTCTTCGGGGTCCAGGGGTCGGAGGCCGTCGCCACGGCCACCGACCAGGAGCGGCGCTGGGAGGAGCTCAAGGCCGTGGAGAAGCGGCGCGACTCCGTGCTCGACGGTGTCGCCCTCGCGCAGCCCGGGGCCGCCCTGCTGGCCAAGTACGTCTCCCGCGCGCGACGCGCCGGTGTCCCGGACGAGCTGCTCACCGACGGCGGGGCCGGGGGGCCGTGGGTGCGCCTCGCCGTGGACGTCGCGGTCGCGGGCCGCGACCCCGAGGGGGAGCTGCGCGCCGCCGCGATCGCGCTCGCGGGCCGGATCCGGGCCGTCGAGGTCGTCGCGGCGGCGGCCGGCGAGGACGTCCGGAACGGATCGGAGGTGTGGCGGCGGCACTGGACCGCCCCGGGGCTCGCGCGTTCGTCGAACGAAGGCTAGCCTCACCTGCTGTCAGGTGAGGCGACCCTCAGGAGGACGCATGCTGGGCAACGCGCTGATCGGCCTTCGTGAGGGACTCGAGGCCTCGCTGGTGGTGAGCATTCTCGTCGCCTTCCTGGTGCGCACCGACCGACGCCGCGAGCTCCCGCGCGTGTGGCTCGGCGTCGGGCTGGCCGTCGCGGTCAGCATCGGGGTCACCCTCGGGCTGACGCTCGCGGAGCAGGCGCTGACGTTCGAGGCGCAGGAGACCTTCGGGGGCACGCTCTCCATCATCGCGGTCGGCTTCGTCACCTGGATGATCTTCTGGATGCGGCGCGCGGGGCGGACCATCGCCGCCGAGCTGCAGGGCGGGATGGAACGGGCGGTGGCCGTGGGGTCGGCGGCCGTCGTGGTCATGGCCGCGCTCGCCGTCGGCCGCGAGGGCCTCGAGACCGCTGTGTTCTTCTTCGCCGCCGTGCAGGCCGCCGGCGAGACGACCGGGCCGCTCGCCGGCTTCCTCGCCGGGATCGCCGTCTCGATCGTGCTCGCCTACCTGATCTACCGCGGCGCGCTCCGGCTGAACATGGGGCGCTTCTTCACTGTGACCGGTGCCCTGCTCGTGCTCGTCGCCGGCGGAATCCTCGCCTACGGCGTCCACGACCTGCAGGAGGCCGGCATCCTCCCCGGCCTGCGGACCCTCGCCTTCGACGTGAGCGCCGCCGTCCCCGCGGACTCCTGGTACGGGGTCCTGCTCAAGGGCATCTTCAACTTCTCCCCGCAGACGACGCTGCTCCAGGCCGTCGTGTGGATCCTCTACGTCGGCGTCGTCGGCACGCTCTTCCTCCGGCCGCGCCGACGCCCCGCCCGCTCCGACCGGCCTCAGGAGTCCGCCGTCACGGCCTGAGCCACGTCCCTCCCACTGCGCCCGTCCCGCTGCGCCCGTCCCGCTGCGCCCGTCCCGCTGCGTCCGTCCCACTCGGCCCGTCCCGCACCGCCCGCCCGCTCCCCAGCACGTCGTCGAGGAGAACCCGTTGCGCCCCTTCGTCCCTTCGTCCCCTTCGTCCCCGTTGTCCGCGGCGCCGCCGCCGTCGTCCTCGCCGCGGGTGCCCTGCTCGCCGGCTGCACGAGCACCGCCCCGGTCGCGGGCGGGGGCGGGGGCAGCGGGGGCGGGCCCGTCACGGTCTCCGCCGGCGACACCTCCTGCACGCTCTCGACGACCACGGCGCCCGCCGGGAACGTGGCGTTCTCGGTGGTCAACTCCGGGAGCACGGTCACCGAGTTCTACGTCTACGGCCCGGGCGACCGGATCCTCGGCGAGGTCGAGAACGTCGGGCCCGGGCTGACCCGCCAGCTCCTCGTGGAGATCCCGCAGGGCGGGACCTACACCACCGCCTGCAAGCCGGGCATGGTCGGCGACGGCATCCGTGCCCCCTTCACCGTGACCGGTGCCGTCCCGGGCTCGGCGGGCGCCGACACCGGCCTCGCCTCGGCCGTCGCGGGCTACAAGCGCTACACGACGTCGCAGGTCGAGGCACTCGTCCCGCGCACGCAGGAGTTCGCCGACGCCGTCAAGCGCGGCGACGTCGCGGGCGCGAAGGCGCTCTACCCGGTCAGCCGCACCTACTGGGAGCGCGTCGAGCCGGTGGCGGAGTCGTTCGGCGACATCGACCCCAGGATCGACGGCCGTGAGGACGACGAGCGCGACCCGGGCGTGGGGTTCACCGGCTACCACCGCCTCGAGCGCGACCTGTGGGCGACCGGTCTCCAGCCCGACTCCGGGGCGATCGCCGACCGCCTCGTCGCCGACGTCCGGGACCTGCAGACGCGGGTGGCGAGCGTCGAGCTGACCCCCGTGCAGATGGCGAACGGCGCCAAGGAGCTCCTCGACGAGGTCTCCACCGGGAAGATCACCGGTGAGGAGGACCGCTACTCGCACACCGATCTGTGGGACTTCAAAGCCAACATCGACGGCTCGCAGGCCGCCGTCTCCGCGCTGCGCCCGGCCCTCGACCAGCGCGATCCCGCGCTCGGCCCCGCGCTCGACCAGCGCTTCGCCGACGTCGACCGGCTGCTCGAGACCTACCGCGTGGGCGACGGGTTCAGGCTCTACACCGAGCTCACCCCCGAGGACACCCGTCGCATGAGCGAGGCCGTCGACGCCCTGGGTGAGCCCGTGAGCCAGGTCGCCGGAGTCGTCTCGGCATGAGCGGCGGCGCCCTCTCGCGACGCCGGCTCCTCGGGTGGGGAGGGGCCGGGGCCGCGCTCGTCGGAGCCGGTGCCGTCGGGGGTCTCGCCGTCGCCGGCGGGGTGGGCGCCGAGCCACTGCCGGACGGGATCGTCCCGTTCCGCGGCGAGCACCAGGCCGGCGTCGTCACCCCCGCGCAGGACCGGTTGCACTTCGTCGCCCTCGACGTCACCACCGCCGACCGCGCCGCGGTCGCGGCGCTGCTCCAGCGCTGGACCCTCGCGGCGGAGCGGATGACCGCCGGCGCGGAGGCGGCGCCGGGCGGCGCGGTCAACCGCAACCCGGAAGCGCCCCCCACCGACACCGGCGAGGCGCTCGGGCTGCCCGCGGCGTCACTGACGCTGACCTTCGGCGTCGGGGCGACCCTGCTCGACAAGCTCGGCATCCCCCGCCCGCTCGCGCTCGCCGACCTGCCCGCGTTCACCGGGGACCAGATCGACCCGGCCGTCTCGGGCGGCGACCTGTGCATCCAGGCGTGCGCCGACGATCCGCAGGTGGGGGTGCACGCCGTGCGCAACCTGGTCCGCATGGGCTTCGGCACCACCGCGGTCCGCTGGTCGCAGCTCGGGTTCGGCCGGACATCGTCGACCTCCACGACGCAGGCGACCCACCGCAACCTCTTCGGGTTCAAGGACGGCACCAACAACCTCAAGGCCGAGGACGCCGCCAGCCTGCGCGAGCACGTGTGGATCGACCCCGCCGACGGGCCGGCCTGGCTGTCCGGCGGGACCTACCTCGTCGCCCGGCGCATCCGGATGCACGTCGAGACGTGGGACCGCACCTCCCGCGCCGAGCAGGAGGACCTGACCGGACGCACCAAGGGCGAGGGCGCGCCGATCGGGGCCGCGGCGGAGTTCGACCCCGTCGACCTCGCCGCCCGCGGAGCGGGGGGGAAACCGCTCGTCGCCCGCGACGCCCACATCCGGCTCGCGTCCGCCGACAACCTCGGCGGGGTGAAGATCCTGCGGAGGGGCTACAACTTCGTCGACGGCAGCGACGGGGCCGGTCACCTCGACGCCGGTCTGTTCTTCGTCGCGTTCATGCGCGACCCGCAGCGGCAGTTCGTGGCCATGCAGAGCGCGCTGGCCCGCAACGACCGGTTGATGGAGTACATCGAGCACACGGGCTCGGCGGTGTTCGCCTGCCCCGGGGGACTCGGACCCGACACGTGGTGGGGCCAGGAGCTCCTGGGCGCGTGAATCCGGTGTACCCCGGACACCTACCCGGCCGTAACCTGGCCCGACGATGAGCGCATTCACCGATCCCTCCCCGACGCCGTCGCCGGGCCCGGGGCAGTCCGAGGATTCGCCCGCACCGGCATCGCCGTCCCCTCCACCGGGTTCCCCCCGCCCACCGCGCCCCCCCCGCCCACCGCGCCCACCGCGCCCACCGCGCCCATCGCGGCGTCGCCTCGCCCTCGCCGGCCGGCTCGGGCTGGTCCTCGTCCTGCTCGCCGTGGTCGTCGGCGCCGTGGTGGTGACCGCGCAGCGCTCCGACTACGGCCGCGACGACGCCGCGCGGGAGGAGATCCCGGCGCTGGAGGTCGAGCCCGCCCCGGTCGAGCTCGGGACGGTGGCGCAGCCGGCCGGCCTCGCACCGCCCGCGTCCGCCCTCCTGCCCGGCAACACACCCGATTCCGCGGGCCCCGCGTCCTCGTCCGGGCGCGCCACGCTCACGAGCTGGGCGACCTCCCTCGCCCGGAACATCGACGTCCCGGCCCGGGCGCTGCAGGCCTACGGCATCGCCGACCTCGCGCTCCGCCAGCAGCAGCCGGGCTGCAAGCTCTCCTGGGTCACCGTCGCCGGCCTCGCCCGCATCGAGTCCAACCACGGCCGCTACCGGGGCGCGCAGATCGCCGGCGACGGGGACGTCACCCCCCGCATCGTCGGGGTCCCCCTCGACGGCACGAGCGGCAACCGGACCATCTCCGACACCGACGGCGGCGTCCTCGACGGCGACCCCTCCCTGGACCGCGCGGTCGGACCACTGCAGTTCATCCCGTCGAGCTGGGCGCGGTGGCGCTCCGACGGCAACGGCGACGGCGTGGCCGACCCCAACAACATCGACGACGCCGCCCTCGCCGCCGGCCGGTACCTCTGCGCCGGGGGACGCGACCTCTCGACCGGTCCGGGATGGCGGGCGGCGGTGCTGTCGTACAACGACTCCGACGCATACGGACGCCGCGTCTACGCCGCTGCGGACGCCTACGCGAACGGGTCGCGCATCGGCTGAGTGGCAGCGGCACGCGACGGATAAGTTGGCCTGGTCTGATCATGAGCTGTCGAGCTGGCTGAGGCTGGCGGTCGCGGTGAACGCGGATGCGTACGGCTCGGCGCGGTCCCAGACCGAGCTGGGGCGAGCGGCTGGCGGCGCCGGGACGCCGACGCGGTCGGCGGCTTGTGGACGTCGTCCGCCGCCTCGACGAGGGGACACTGATGGCGCTGGACATCGAGGACCGGCCGTCCGACTCGCCCTACGTCGTCCGCGTCTGGCGCAGCTACAGCTCGGGCGTCGAGCAGATGACGTCCGTGGCGACGTCGCACTGGGAACTCGTGGTCTGGGAGCACCGGGGATCGATCAACGTCGCCGTCCGCGGCCCGGAGACCGCGGCGAGCCTCGCTGACGTGCCCGACGACTCGGCATCCTTCGGGATCACGTTCGCGCACGGCGCGTCGATGGCGCACCTTCCGGTCTCCCGCCTGGTCGACTCATATCTGGAGACGCCGCACGCGACTCCTCGCTCGTTCGTCCTCGGCGGCCAGGAGTGGGAGCTTCCCGAGTTCGACAACGCCGAGGTGTTCGTGGACCGGCTGGTGCGCGAGGGCGTGCTCATCCGCGACCCGCTCGTCCACGACGTCGTCGCGGCCGGCGGGGTGCAGGGCATCGGCACCCGATCGGTGCAGCGACGTGTCCTCGCCACCACGGGCCTCACCCAGGGGGCGATCCGCCAGATCGAGCGCGCGCGCCAGGCCGCGATCCTGCTTGGTGAGGGAGTCCCAACAATCGACGTTGTCCACCGGCTGGGATACTACGACCAGCCCCACCTCTCACGGTCGCTCATGCACTTCGTCGGGCGAACCGCCACGCAGCTTCGGCGACAGGACGGCCCGGAGCCCCTGTCGCTCCTATACAAGACCGGCGACTGACCGCATTTCTAGCCTGCTCGCATCGCGGCAACGCGCCGCTGGGACGGCCTCCCGAGAGGCTCACTCACAGGAAGCGAGCACGACCATGGGCAGGATCATCGCCAACTTCTTCATCTCCCTCGACGGCGTCGTCGAGTCCCCCGACCAATGGCACTTCCCCTACTTCAACGACGAGATGGGCGCGGTCGTCGGCGCCGGCATGGAGACCAACAAGGCCTTCCTCATGGGCCGCACCGGCTACGACGAGTGGGCCGCCTACTGGCCGACCAGCACCGACGAGCCGTTCGCCAGCTACTTCAACACCATCCCCAAGTTTGTCATCTCCAGCGCGCTGACGGAGCCCGAGTGGAACAACACCACCGCCGTTCCCGGCGACCCCACTGCCGTCCAACGGGTCAAGGACGGCCTCGACGGCGATATCGGCATGTCCGGCAGCGCGACTACCGTCCGCTGGCTCCTCGACCATGACCTTCTCGACGAGCTGAAGCTGCTCGTCCACCCCATCGCCGTCGGTCAGGGCCGCCGGCTCTTCGAGGACGCCACCACCTACAAGCTCCGGCTCCTCCAGAGCAACACGCTCTCCACCGGCGTCCTCGACCTGACCTACGCCCCCGACGACTCGTCCTGAGCCGGGTCGCGACGGCTTACGCCCTGATCAAGTGCACTCCGATGCAGGCTACGGATTCATACCTCGGTCTCCTGGGTGCGGGGTTCTCACTCGGGGCGAGGTCTGCTCAGAGCGGACCAAACCCGGCCGCCTGTCGCGGTGCAACGACGCTACTGGTTAGCGGCAGGGCGCACTCAAGAGGGCGAAGGGGCTGAGAGGGCGAGGGTCAGCGCAGCGCGATCGTGGCGCTGACCTCGCCGAGGGCCTCCTGGTACTCCGGGCGCGGGTCCATCGCCGCCGCCATGCGCAGCTGCGCTCGCGCCTCCACCAACCGGCTCTGGCGCTGGAGCGTGCGGCCGAGCGCGAACCGGGCGTAGTGGTCGGCCGGGTCGAGATCGAGGACCCGCAGGAAGCCCTCCTCGGCCCGCCGGAACTGCGCCGACGCCAGGTACGCTCGAGCGGCGAGCAGGTGCACCGACGCCGCCGCCTGCGCCGCCCCCAGCAGGGGGTCGAGGACCTTCAGCGCTTCCAACGGCCGCCGCTGCTCCAGCAACGCCTCCGCCCGCCGGAACGCGCTCACCGCCGCCGCCCCCTCCGCGGCGGCGTCGCCGTCCTGCGACAGGGGCTCGCGCCCGGGCGACTCTGGCGACTCCGCGGGCGTGGGGGACATTCGCGTCACGGTAGGTCCGTCCGGGGCTGCGCGCGAGGGGGCCGAGAGCCTCGGGTCGGGCGTCCGGACGGGGAATGGCTGCGTGGCGTGACGTCGGTCCTGGTGCCGCCCTCTACGATCGTGCGAGATCACGAGATCGGAGGAGGTCGGAGTCCGTGGCGGTCATCGAGCAGGTCGGTGCGCGAGAGATCCTCGACTCGCGGGGCACGCCGACCGTCGAGGTCGAGGTCGCCCTCGACGACGGCACTCTCACCCGGGCCGCGGTGCCCTCCGGGGCGTCCACCGGGGAGCACGAAGCGGTGGAGCTGCGCGACGGCGACGCCGACCGCTACGGGGGCAAGGGCGTGGAGAAGGCTGTCGCGGGAGTGCTCGACGAGATCGGGCCCGGTCTGGTCGGCATCGACGCCCAGGAGCAGCGCGTCGTCGACCAGAAGCTCATCGACCTAGACGGCACGTCCGACAAGTCCCGGCTCGGCGCGAACGCGCTACTCGGAGTGTCGCTGGCGGTGGCCCGGGCGGCCGCGGAGTCCGCGGAGCTCGAGCTCTTCCGCTACATCGGCGGGCCGAACGCCCACGTGCTGCCAGTCCCCATGCTGAACATCCTCAACGGCGGCGCCCACGCCGACTCCGGGGTCGACATCCAGGAGTTCATGATCGCTCCCACCGGGGCCGAGTCGTTCCGGGAAGCCCTGCGCTGGGGCGCGGAGGTCTACCAGGCCCTCAAGTCAGTGCTCAAGCAGAAGGGCTACTCCACCGGGCTCGGCGACGAGGGCGGGTTCGCCCCCTCGTTGCCCAGCAACCGCGACGCGCTCGACCTCATCGTCGAGGCCATCGGGAAGGCCGGCTACACGGCGGGGCGCGACATCGTGCTCGCCCTCGACGTCGCCGCCAGCGAGTTCTTCTCCGACGACGTCTACACCTTCGAGAACACCACCCGCAGCGCGTCGCAGATGAGCTCGTACTACGGCGAGCTGCTCGACGCCTACCCGCTGGTGTCCATCGAGGACCCGCTCTCGGAGAACGACTGGGAGGGCTGGAGCAAGCTCACCGGCGACATCGGCGACCGCGTCCAGATCGTCGGCGACGACCTCTTCGTCACCTCCATCGAGCGGCTCGAGGAAGGCATCGAGCGCCGCGCGGCGAACGCGCTGCTCGTCAAGGTCAACCAGATCGGCACGCTCTCGGAGACCCTCGACGCGGTGAGTCTCGCCCAGCAGTACGGCTACCGCGCCATGATGAGCCACCGCTCGGGAGAGACCGAGGACACCACCATCGCCGACCTCGCCGTCGCCACCAACTGCGGCCAGATCAAGACCGGCGCGCCCGCCCGGTCGGAGCGGGTCGCGAAGTACAACCAGCTCCTGCGCATCGAGGAGGCCCTCGGCGACGCCGCGCGCTACGCGGGTGACCTCGCCTTCCCACGCTACGACCCCGAGAGCTGATCCGCAGGGTGTCCGCAGCGTCTCGCGAGCCCGCGAAGAACGGTACGACTGGACGGAGCACCCCGGCCCGCACGGGAGCGGGCGCCGGGTCCGGGCGGGGGGCATCGACCCGGGGCGGTGCGGTGCGGGCCCCCCGCGTCCGGACCCGGGCACGGCAGGGTCCGCGGCGCGACCCACAGCGCACCACGCGGCGCCGGCACCCGCTGCGCGCCGGGGCGGACGGCGCGCGCGGTCCCCGCGGCGCCGCGGCGCGTGCGGCGCGTGCGGCCCGGGCCACCGGCGGGGCCCTCGGTCTGTCCACCGCACGTCGGGCGGCTCTGCTCGCGGTCGTGGTGTGCGCGCTGGCGCTCACCGTGGCCGTACCGCTGCGCAACTACGTGACGCAGCGCCACGAGATCGCCGCGGTGTCCGACGAGCGCGAACGACTCGGCCGCGAGGTGGCGACGCTGACCGCCGAGCGCGGCGCCCTCGACGACCCGGCCCACGTCGAGGTGCTCGCCCGCGAGCGCCTCGGTTACGCCCGCCCCGGGGAGACGCCCTACCGGGTGCAGCTCCCGGGTGCGAGCGGGACGCCGGAGACCTCGGGGGCCGCGGAGACCTCAGGGGGCGCGGTGACGGGCGCGACCGGCGCTCCCGTCGAGGCCGAGCTGCCCTGGTACACCCGCCTCGGGCGGGAGACGCTGGGCACCCGAGGGTGACCGGCTCGGTGCGCGGCGGGGCGCCGGACGCGGGCACTCTGCGCGAGGGTGACCGGGACGCGGTCGCCGCCCAGATCGGCCGCCGCCCTCGGGGGCTGCGGGGCGTCGCGCACCGCTGCCCGTGCGGACTGCCCGCCGTGGTGGAGACCGCCCCGCGGCTCGAGGACGGCACCCCGTTCCCCACCGTGTACTACGCGACCTGCCCGCGCCTGACCTCGCGGATCGGCACGCTGGAGGCGGAGGGCCTGATGGCCGAGCAGACCGACCGCCTCGCCACCGACCCGGACTTCGCCGCGGCCTACGCGCGGGCCCACGCCGACTACCTCGCCGACCGCGACGCGATCGACCCCCTCCCGACCACGGTCAGCGCCGGCGGCATGCCGGTGCGGGTGAAGTGCCTGCACGTGCACGTCGCCCACACCCTGGCCCGCGGGCCGGGGATCAACCCCGTCGGGGACGACGCCCTCTCCCGCCTCTCGCCGTGGTGGACGGCGGGCCCGTGCGTCGACGCCGAACCGTCCTGACCCTCCAGCCCGAAGGAGCGCCCATGCCGCGCGTCGCGGCCATCGATTGCGGGACCAACTCGATCCGCCTGCTCGTCGCCGACGTCACCGTCCGCGAGGACGGGTCGCAGTGGCTGCGTGACGTGCACCGCGAGATGCGGGTCAACCGGCTCGGGCAGGGCGTCGACGCCACCGGGCGCCTCGCGCCCGACTCGCTCTCGCGCACCAAGGAGGCGCTCTACGCCTACGCGGAGATGCTGCGGCGCACCACGACCGAGATTGTCCGGCTCTGCGCCACCTCGGCGACCCGCGAGGCCGAGAACCGGGACGAGTTCTTCGCGATGGTCTCCGACATCGTCGGCGTCGACGCCGACGTGATCACCGGTGAGGAGGAGGCGTCGCTCTCCTTCGCCGGCGCGGTGGCCGACCTCGACCCCGACGAGGGCCCGTTCGTCGTCGCCGACGTCGGCGGGTCCACCGAGCTGGTCACCGGGACGTGGGACGCGGTGCTGGCCGACGTCGCCGCCGCCTACTCCGCCGACGTCGGCTGCGTCCGGCTCGCCGAGAAGTGCCTGCACGATGACCCGCCCACCGACGCGCAGGTCACCGGCGCCGAGGAGTTCACCCGCGAGCAGTTGCGCGCGGCCTTCGACGCCGTCGACGTGGAGTCGTCGCAGACCTGGATCTCGGTGGCGGGGACGGCCACCACTCTGGCCGCGGTGAGCATGGGCCTGACCACCTACGACGCCGACCGCATCCATCTCTCCCGCCTCGGGCTCGACGACGTCCGGGAGACCGCCCGCCGTCTCGAGGCGATGCCGCGGGCCGAACGCGCCGAGCTCGGACCCATGCACCCGGGTCGGGTGGACGTCATCGGCGCCGGCTCCCTGGTGATGCGGGTGCTCGCGGAGGAACTCTCCGATCGGGCGGGGATCACCGAGCTCGTGATCTCCGAGCACGACATCCTCGACGGCATCGCCCGCCGCCTCGCCGCCGGCTCGTGACGGCCCCGCCGATCGACCCCGAGGACGTGGTCCGCGCGGCGTCGGGGTCGGATGACCTCGCGACGCTCGACGCCGCGGTCACCGGCTGTCGCGCATGTCCGCGGCTGGTGGCCTGGCGCGAGCGGATCGCGGTGGAGAAACGGGCCGCGTTCCGCGACGAGACCTACTGGGGCCGGCCAGTGCCCGGGTTCGGTCCGGCCGACGCCCGCCTGCTCGTGGTCGGCCTCGCTCCCGCCGCCCACGGCGCCAACCGCACCGGCCGCATGTTCACCGGCGACCGCAGCGGGGACGTGCTGTTCGCGGCGATGCACGAGGCGGGACTGGCCACCCGGAGTGTCGCGGTCGCCCGTGGCGACGGTCTCGAGCTCCTCGGCGCCCGCCTCGCCGCCCCGGTGCGCTGCGCCCCGCCGGCGAACAAACCCACCCCGACCGAGCGCGACACCTGCCGACCGTGGCTGGCCCGCGAGCTGGCGCTGCTGCGACCCACGGTCCGGGCGGTCGTCGTGCTCGGCGCCTTCGGCTGGCAGGCGCTCCTGCCGGTGCTGGCCGAGCCCGACCCCGCCGGCACGCACGGGGGCTGGGTCGTCCCCCGACCCCGTCCGCGGTTCGGTCACGGCGCCCGGGTCCGGCTCGAGCCGCGCACCACCGGGGCACCGCTCGAGGTCCTCGGCTGCTACCACGTCAGCCAGCAGAACACCTTCACCAGCCGGCTCACCCCCGCGATGGTCGTCGACGTCCTGCGGCACGCGGCGGTGGCGGCCGGCCTCGCCGAGTAAGGTCCACGCCGGCCCGGTCCTGCCCCCGTGGCCCAATCGGCAGAGGCAGGCGACTTAAAATCGCCACAGTGTGGGTTCGAACCCCACCGGGGGTACGAAGCGCCCAGACCCGTGCACACCGTGGCGGACCGCTCGGACTCCTGGTCTGACCGGTCGGCGAGAACGGTCCGGCACGGGAGGTGAGCAGCGTGGCTGGCTGAGCCCGGGCCCGCGAGGGCCCCCGACCCCTCCGCGGCAGCCGCCGAGGTGTCGTGGATTGGAGGGTTCTTCCCGGGCCGCTCGGACCCCTGGTAAAACGGCGATTACCCGGGGAACCCCCGAGGTCCCACGCACGTTGGGACAGATGGACGGCCCCGTTCGGGATCGCTCCGCACGTGGAGGAGGACGAGTGCGCACCAGCAGCAACCCGGCGTTCCGCAACCTGCCCACCTCGCCGGGTGGGTACGCGCGGTTCGGCGACGCACCGGCGGGGTTCGGAGGAGCCGGAGGGCCCCGCGGGCCGATTCCCGGAGCCCCCCTCCCGACGGGTGCCGCCGACCGCCCCATCACCGTCGACGACGTCGTGCAGAAGACGGCGCTCAACGCCGCGCTCGCGATCGGCGTCGGTATCGTCAGCGCGATCCTCGGCTTCGGCTGGGTGGGCGTCATCGGCGGGCTCGTCGTGGGCCTCGTCCTCGCGCTGGTCATCATCTTCCGGCGGAGCGCGAACCCGGCCCTCGTCCTGGCCTACTCGGTCGCCGAGGGTGTGGGCCTCGGGTCGCTGACCGGGGCGCTCGAGTCGATCGACCCGAAGTTCGCCGGGATCGGCTTCCAGGCCATCCTCGGCGTGGTCGGGATCTTCATCGGCATGCTCGTGGTCTACAAGACCGGCGCGATCCGGGTGACCCCCCGCCTGACCCGGATGGTCATCGGCGCCGCGATCGGTCTCCTCGTCCTCATGATCGCGAACCTCATCGTCGGGTTCTTCGTCGGTGGCGGGCTCGGCCTCCGCGACGGCGGTTGGCTGTCGATCGTGTTCAGCCTGGTCTGCATCGGGGTCGGCGCGTTCATGCTGCTGCTCGACTTCGACCAGGCTGACCAGGCGGTCCAGGCCGGGGTGCCGGCGAGGTTCGCCTGGTACCTCGCGTTCGGCTTCATGACGACGCTGGTCTGGCTGTACATCGAGATCCTGCGCCTGCTCAGCTACTTCCGCCAGTAGCTCCGCACCGCGACCCTCGATCGACGGTCAGCTCAGGCGCTCGAGCACCATCGCCATGCCCTGGCCCCCGCCGACGCACATGGTCTCCAGGCCGATCGAGGCGTCGCGGGTCCGCAGGCCGTTGATCAGCGTCGTGGCGATACGGGCCCCGGTCATGCCGAACGGGTGACCCACCGCGATCGACCCGCCGTGCACGTTGAGCTTCTGCTCCATCGCGTCGTCGCTCATCCCGAGCCCGCGGGCCGAGGGGATGACCTGGGCGGCGAACGCCTCGTTGATCTCCACGAGATCCACGTCGTCGATCGTCATGCCCGCCCGGGCGAGGGCGCGGCCCGACGCCTCGATCGGACCGAGGCCCATGATCTCCGGCGAGAGCGCGGAGACGCCGGTGGAGACGATCCGGGCCAGCGGGATGATGCCGAGGGCCTCGGCCCGTGACGCCGACATGATCACCAGGGTCGCGGCCCCGTCGTTGAGCGGGCAGGCGTTGCCCGCGGTGACGCGGCCGTCGGGCCGGAACACCGGCTCGAGCGAGGCGACCGCGTCGTAGGTGGTGCCGGGGCGCGGGGAGTCGTCGGTGTCGGCGATCGAGCCGTCTCCCAGCGTGATCGGGGTGATCTCGCGGGCCCAGAACCCGTCGGCGAGCGAGGTCCCGGCGCGGTTCTGCGACCGCACCGCGAAGTGGTCCATCTCCTCGCGGGTCACGCCCTCGCGCAGGGCCACGTTCTCCGCGGTCTGGCCCATGGCGATGTAGGCGTCGGGGACGGCGCCGTCCGCGCGCGGGTCGTGCCAGGAGTCGGCGCCCTCGGCCGCGACCCGCTCGGTGCGGGCCTCGGCGTCGGCGAAGGAGGGGCTGTGCGTGCCGGGCAGTCCGTCCGACGAGCCCTTGTCGAAGCGCGACACCGTCTCCACCCCGGCGGCGAGGAAGACATCGCCCTCCCCGGCGCGGATCGCGTGCGCGGCCATCCGGGCCGTCTGCAGCGACGACGAGCAGTACCGCGTGACGGTGACGCCGGGCAGCGTGTCCAGGCCGAGCTCGACGGCGACGATGCGGGCGAGGTTGTGGCCCTGCTCGCCCCCGGGCAGCCCGCACCCGAGCAGGAGGTCCTCGATCTCCGTTGGGTCGAGCTGGGGCACCGCGTCCAGTGCGGCCCGCACCACCTGCGTCGTGAGGTCGTCGGGCCGCATCCCGGCGAGGGAGCCCTTGCGGGCGCGCCCGATGGGGGAGCGGACGGCGGAGACGATGACGGCGTCGGGCATCTCGGGGCGGGCAGCGCTGCTCATGTCCGCACCCTACGACCGGTGCGGGCCCATGATCGGGGTGCGGAGGCAGGGCAGGATGGAGCCATGCGCTACGCCTCGCACGTCGCCGACCTCGTCGGCAACACCCCGCTGGTGAAGCTGAACCAGGTGGTGCCGACCGGCCCCGACGCCCCCCTCGTCCTCGCCAAGGTCGAGTACTTCAACCCCGGCGGCAGCGTGAAGGACCGCATCGCGGAGAAGATGATCGACGCGGCCGAGGCGTCCGGCGAGCTCCTGCCCGGCGGCACCATCGTCGAACCGACCTCGGGCAACACCGGCATCGGGCTCGCGATCGTCGCCCAGCAGCGCGGCTACCGGTGCGTCTTCGTCTGCCCCGACAAGGTGAGCCCCGCCAAGCGGGACGCGCTCAAGGCCTACGGCGCCGAGGTCGTCGTGTGCCCCGGCGCCGTCTCCCCCGACCACCCCGACTCCTACTACTCGGTGTCCCAGCGCCTCGTCGGCGAGACCGAGGGCGGCTGGAAGCCCAACCAGTACACCAACCCCGCCAACCCGCAGTCGCACGTGGAGTCGACGGGCCCGGAGATCTGGGAGCAGACCGAGGGGCGGATCACCCATTTCGTCGCCGGCGTCGGCACCGGCGGGACGATCTCGGGGACCGGGAGCTACCTCAAGGAAGTCTCCGGTGGTCGCGTCCAGGTGATCGGGGCCGACCCGGTGGGCTCGGTGTACTCCGGCGGGGACGGGCGCCCCTACCTCGTCGAGGGCGTCGGCGAGGACTTCTGGCCCACCACCTACGACCGCGACGTCGCCGACCGGATCCTCGCGGTCTCCGACGCCGACTCCTTCCACATGACCCGGCGCATGGCCCGGGAGGAGGCCCTGCTGGTCGGGGGTTCCTGCGGGATGGCGACGGTGGCGGCGTCGCGGGTGGCCGAGGACGCGGGTCCCGACGCCGTGATCGTGGTGCTGCTGCCCGACGGCGGGCGCGGCTACCTCTCGACGGTGTTCAACGACGGCTGGATGGCCTCCTACGGCTTCCTCACCCCCGACTCCGGGGAGTGGACCGTCGGTGACGTGCTGCGGCGCAAGGACGGCTCGCTGCCGGACCTGGTGCACGGCCACCCCAACGAGACGGTCTCCGACGCCGTGTCCATCATGCGCGAGTTCGGCGTCTCCCAGATGCCGATCGTCATGGCCGAGCCGCCCGTGATGCTCGCCGAGGTGCGCGGGGCGGTGACCGAGCGCGACCTGCTCGACAAGCTCTTCACCGGGAAGGCCGTGCTCACCGACCGCGTCGAGGACCACCTGGCCCCCGCGCTGCCCAAGCTCGGGACCGCCGAGCCCCTGTCCAAGGCGATGACGGTCCTGCAGGAGGCCGACGGCGCCCTGGTCATCTCCGACGGTCGCCCCGCCGGCGTCCTCACGCGCGCCGACGTGCTCACGTTCCTCGCGCTGGGCCGCTGAGAGACGACGACTACGCTCGATCCGTGACCGAGCAGTCGAGGGGGCAGGGCTTCTCCACCCGGGCCATCCATGCGGGGCAGGACCCCGACCCGACGACGGGGTCGGTGGTCGTCCCGGTCCACGCCACATCGACCTTCGCCCAGGACGGAGTGGGGGCGCCGCGCTCGGGCTACGAGTACGCGCGCACCGGTAACCCCACACGCACCGCGCTCGAGGCGTGCCTGGCCGCGCTCGAGGGGGCGCGGTTCTGCCGCGCGTTCGCCTCGGGGATGGCGGCCGAGGACACCCTGCTGCGGTCCGTGATGCGCCCCGGCGACCACATGATCATCCCGGTGGACGCCTACGGCGGGACGTTCCGGCTCGTCTCCACGGTGCTGGCCGACTGGGGCGTGCACTACTCCGCGGTCGATCTGTCCGACCCCGACGCCGTCCGCGCGGCCGTTCATCCGGAGACGACGATCCTCTGGTGCGAGACGCCGACCAACCCGCTGCTCTCCATCGCCGACATCAGCGGGCTCGCCACCATCGCCGACGAGCACGGACTGCTCCTCGTGGTCGACAACACCTTCGCCTCGCCCTACCTGCAGACGCCGCTCGCCCTCGGCGCGCACGCGGTGGTCCACTCCACGACGAAGTACCTCGGGGGGCACTCCGACGTCGTCGGCGGCGCAGTGGTGACCTCGTCGGAGTCACTCGATGCCGACCTCGCCCGCCTGCAGAACGGGATGGGTGCCGTGCCCGGGCCCTTCGACAGCTTCCTCGTCCAGCGCGGGATCAAGACCTTGGCGGTGCGCATGGAACGGCACTGCGACAACGCCGAGCGGGTCGTCGAGGCCCTCGACGCGCACCCGGCGATCTCCTCCGTGCTCTACCCGGGACTCGCGTCGCACCCCGGCCACGAGACCGCGGCCAAGCAGATGCACCGCTTCGGGGGAATGGTGTCGGTCCGGCTGCGTGGTCGGGGGGGACGATCCGGCGAGCACGCCGCGCGGACGCTGTGCGCGTCGACGCAGGTCTTCACGCTCGCGGAGTCCCTCGGCGGGGTCGAGTCGCTCATCGAGCACCCCGGCGCGATGACCCACGCCTCCACCGCCGGGTCCCCGTTGGAGGTGCCGACCGACCTGGTGCGGCTGTCGGTGGGCATCGAGGACGGCTCGGACCTCGTCGACGATCTCCTCGGCGCGCTCGAGCGGGACTGAGTCAGCCGCGCCGGGCGTACGCGCCCGCTGCGCGGTCCCCGTCCGGGTCGCCGTGCGGGAGCTCGCCGGGGAGCAGGCACCCGGACACGTAGGCGACGCCCTGCGTCCCCACCTCGTAGCGGCCCGGCGTCTCGCAGCCCGCGCGTTCGACGGTCGCGACCGCGGCCCCGGCCAGCGCGGCCGCGAGGACGAGGGGGGCCACCAGGCGGGCCGCGACGAAGCGCGAGCCTGCTGTCATCGCTTCCACCTTCCCCGCTCGCCCGCCCGGTGCGCCCCGCGTGCCCGCGCGCTCACACCCAGGCTACCGACCGCGGTCGTGGGAGGATCCGGCACCGTGCCGGCCGACCGATTGCTGACCCGGTCCGACGTCGAGGACGCCCGGCGGGCCCTCGCGGGCGTCGTGCGCCGTACGCCGATGGAGCCCTCGCGGGTGCTGTCGGAGGCCGTCGGAGGGCCGGTGCACCTCAAGTGCGAGAACCTCCAGCGGGCCGGCAGCTTCAAGATTCGTGGCGCGTACCGGCGGATCCAACGCCTCGACGACGCCGAGCGCGCCCGCGGAGTCGTCGCGGCCAGCGCCGGCAACCACGCGCAGGGCGTGGCCCTCGCCGCCCGGATGCTCGGCGCGCGGGCCACGGTGTTCATGCCGGCCGGGGCGCCGCTCCCCAAGCTCGCGGCCACCCGCGACTACGGCGCCCACGTCGAGCTCGTCGACACCCTCGACGCGACGTTCCCCGCGGCGCAGGACTACGCCGACCGCACCGGCGCGGTGCTCATCCACCCCTTCGACCACCCCGACGTCGTGGCCGGACAGGGCACGGTCGGGCTGGAGATCCTCGAGCAGGTGCCCGACGTCGCCACCGTCGTCGTGTGCACCGGGGGCGGCGGGTTGCTCGCGGGGATCGCGACGGCACTGGAGGGCACCGGGGTGGGGGTGGTCGGGGCGCAGGCCGCCGGCCTCGCGGCCTGGCCGGCGTCGCTGGAGGCGGGCCACCCGATCGCCGCGACGGGGACCACCATCGCCGACGGTATCGCCGTGGGACGCCCCGGCGACCTGACGTTCGCCCTCGTCGCCGCCCGCGTGCAGGAGGTCGTGACGGTGTCGGAGGAGGCCCTCGCGCGCGCCGTCCTGCAGTGCCTCGAGCGGGCCAAGCTGGTGGTCGAACCGGCGGGCGCGGCGGCGGTGGCGGCCGTTGCCGAGAACCCACGTCGGTGGCCGACGCCGATCGTCGCGCTGGTGTCCGGCGGGAACACCGACCCGCTCGTGCTCGTCGACCTCGTCCGCCGCGGCATGGTCGCGGCGGGGCGGTACGCGACGCTGCACGTCCGCGTCCCGGATCGGCCGGGATACCTCGCCGACCTGCTGCGCCGCGTCGGCGACCTCGGCGGCAACGTCGTCGACGTCGCCCACGACCGACTGGCGGGCTCGCCCGGACTCGGGCCGATCGGCATCGGAGCGGTGGAGGTCACCCTCACCCTCGAGGCGCGGGGTCACGACCACCGCGCGAGGATGACCGCCGCGCTCACCGAGGCGGGCTACGCCGTGCGCGCCGCCGAGGGTCAGGGGCTGTAGGGCTCGGCCGAGACCAGGGTGACCCGCATGGAGCCCCCGTCGGGGAGGGCGTAGCTGCGGGTCTCCCCGACGGTGGCGCCGATGAGCGCCGACCCGAGCGGCGAGTGGGGGGAGTAGACCTCGAGGTCGCCGTGGGCGCCCTCCTCGCGCGACCCCAGGAGGAAGCTCTCGGTGTCGTCCTCGTCCTCGTACCGCACCTCGAGCACGGTGCCGGGCTGGGCGACGCCGCTCTGGGTGGGCGTCTCGCCGACCTGCGCGGTGTGCAGCAGCTCCTGGAGGTGGCGGATGCGCGCCTCCATGACGCCCTGCTCCTCGCGCGCGGCGTGGTACCCGCCGTTCTCCTTGAGGTCGCCCTCCTCGCGGGCGGCGTTGATCTTCGCGGCGATCACCGGGCGGCTGGCGACGAGGTCGTCGAGCTCGGCCTTGAGCCGGTCGTACGCGTCCTGCGTCAGCCAGGTCACCTGCGTCTGGGTCTCGGTCACGGTGATCACTCCTCGGAGGTCCGGGCCCGCGCTGCGTGGGCCGGTGGTCCGCGGCGAACGGTGACCGCAGACGAGAAAACACGACCCGCGGCATGCGGGCCGTGTCGGCCGACACTAACACGGACCGGCCCGCCCTCGGGTCTCCGAGCGGGACTCCCGCCACCCTCAGGGCCTGCGCCACCTGGGGCTTCACGCTCCGCACACCGGGAATGAACCGACCTCGTCGGCACGCTGTCGGGGGTGCGGGGGAGAATGGTGGGCGTGGTGGAGGCTGACGAGCGGTTGCGACTGATGACGGTGCACGCGCACCCCGACGACGAGGCGAGCAAGGGCGCGGCGACCTGTGCGCGCTACGTGTCCGAGGGTGCCGAGGTCATGGTGGTCACCTGTACCGGGGGCGAGGCGGGCAGCATCCTCAACCCGGGGATGGACCGGCCCGAGGTGCGGGCGGACATGGTCGGCGTGCGGCGCGCCGAGATGGCCGCGGCGGCGGCGATCCTTGGCGTCGAGCACCGGTGGCTCGGCTTCGTCGACTCCGGGTTGCCCGAGGGCGACCCGAGACCGCCGCTGCCGCCGGGCTGCTTCGCCCTCGAACCGCTCGAGGTGCCCACCGAGGCGCTGGTGCGCGTGATGCGCGAGTTCCGGCCCCACGTCATGGTCACCTACGACGAGAACGGCGGCTACCCCCATCCCGACCACGTCCGCTGCCACGAGGTGTCGATGGCTGCGTTCGACGCCGCGGGCGATCCCGACCGGTTCCCCCTGGCCGGCGAGCCGTGGCAACCGCTGAAGCTCTACTACTCGCACGGCTTCTCCAAGGGTCGCGTCGTCGCCTTCCACGAGGCGCTGCTCGCGCGGGGTCTCGAGTCGCCCTACGCCGAGTGGCTGGAGAAGTGGGACGATTCGCGGCCCGACAACGGCGCGCGCGTCACCACCCGCGTCGTCTGCGGGGACTGGTTCTCCGTCCGCGACGACGCGCTGCGCGCCCACGCCACGCAGATCGACCCGACGAGCCGCTGGTTCGCCGTGCCGCTGGAGGTCCAGCAGGAGATCTGGCCCACCGAGGACTACGAGCTCGCCCGTTCCCTGGTCGGGGAGGTGGGCCCGGAGGAGGAGGGTGACCTCTTCGGTGGGGTGCGCGAGCGGGTCGGAGCCTGATGCTCGCCACCCCGGGCTTCCTGCTGCCGCTCGCGGCCTCGGTGATCGCCCAGGCGCCATCCGCGCCACCGGTCCAGCCGCCCGGTGCCGAGCGGGGCGAGGAGTTCGGCAAGACGTCACCGATCGCCCTCGTGGTCATCCTGTTGCTGCTCGTGGCGACAGTGCTGCTCATCCGGTCGATGTCGAAGCGGCTGCGCAACGTCCCCGCCTCGTTCGACGAGCCCGCGGAGGGCGCCGCCACCGCCGACCGGACCGACGACGGGACCGACGAGAGGGAGCCGGGGGAGGAGCGCCGCCCGGGCGCGTGATCCCACGGGGTTCCCCCGCCGGTCCGTGGGACCATGGACCCATGGCCAACCGGCTCGCCGACGCGACCAGCCCGTACCTGCGCCAGCACGCCGACAACCCGGTGGACTGGCGCCCCTGGGAGCCCGCGGCCTTCGAGGACGCGCGGCGCCGTGACGTGCCGGTGCTGCTCTCGGTGGGCTACGCGGCCTGCCACTGGTGTCACGTGATGGCCCACGAGTCCTTCGAGGACCCGACGCTCGCGGCCTACCTCAACGAGCACTTCGTCCCGATCAAGGTCGACCGCGAGGAACGCCCCGACGTCGACGCCGTCTACATGGAGGCCACGCAGGCCATGACCGGCCAGGGCGGCTGGCCGATGACGTGCTTTCTCACCGCCGACGGCGACCCGTTCCACTGCGGCACCTACTACCCGTCGTCCCCGCGCGGCCCCATGCCGTCCTTCACCCAGCTGTTACAGGCCGTCGTCCGCGCGTGGAGTTCCGACGGCGAGCGCGTGCGTGCCGCCGCCCGCGACGTCACGGGCCGGCTGTCGGCGGTGTCCCGCGCGCTGCCCGCCGCCGACGTCGACCCCGCCGCCCTCGGCGCCGCGGTCGCCCGCCTCGGCGAGGACTTCGACGCCCGGGCCGGCGGGTTCGGTGGCGCGCCCAAGTTCCCGCCGTCGGCGGTGTGCGAGTTCCTGCTGCGCCACTACGAGCGCACGGACTCGGTCGAGGCGCTGACCATGGTCGCCACCACCCACGAGCGGATGGCCCGCGGGGGACTGTTCGACCAGCTCGCCGGCGGGTTCGCCCGCTACTCGGTCGACGGCTCCTGGGTCGTCCCGCACTTCGAGAAGATGCTCTACGACAACGCGCACCTGCTGCGCTCCTACGCCCACGAGGCGCGCCTGACCGGCACCGTCCCGGCCCACCGGGTCGCGGAGGCGACGGCGATGTTCCTCCTGCGCGACCTGCGGACCACCGAGGGCGGGTTCGCCTCGGCGCTCGACGCGGACGCTGCCGGGGTGGAGGGCTCGACCTACGTGTGGACGCCGTCGCAGCTGGTGGAGGTGCTCGGCGAACAGGACGGGGCGTGGGCGGCCGAGCTGCTCATGGTGACGCCGCGGGGGACCTTCGAGGAGGGCGCGTCGACGCTGCAGATGCCGGTGGAACCCGACGGGGACGAGGAGGCCGCGCGCTGGTCCCGGGTGCGCAAGGCGCTGCTCGCGGCGCGGGCCGGGCGCCCGCAGCCCGAGCGCGACGAGAAGGTCGTCGCGGCGTGGAACGGACTCGCGATCACCGCGCTGGCCGAGGCCGCCGGCGCGTTCGGCCGCACCGACTGGCTCGCCGCCGCCCGCCGCGCGGCCGCGATGGTGCTGCGGGTGCACGTCGTCGACGGTCGCCTCCGCCGCACCTCTTGCGACGGAGCCGCCGGTAACGCCCCCGGGGTCCTCGAGGACCACGCGGCCCTCGCCGAGGGCCTGCTCGCGCTGCACCAGGCGACCGGCGAGGCCCGGTGGCTCGACTCCGCCTGCGCGCTGCTCGACCTCGCACTCACCCACTTCGCCGACGCCGACCCCGGGGTGTTCTGGGACACCGCCGACGACGCCGAGACGCTGGTGACGCGCCCGCGCGAGATCACCGACGGGGCGTCGCCGTGCGGGTCGTCGCTGCTCGCGGGCGCCCTGCTCACCGCGTCGGTCCTCGTCGACGCCGGCCGCTCCGGCCGCTACCGCGACGCCGCCGAGGCCGCCCTGCGCTCCGCCGGGACGCTGCTCGCGCGGCACGCCCGCTTCGCCGGGGGCTGGCTGGCCACCGCCGAGGCCGCCGCGCGCGGCCCGCTGCAGGTGGCGGTGTCCGGTCCCGCCGACGGGCCCGGGCGCGCCGACCGCGACCGGCTCGAGTCCGCCGCCCGCCGCACCGCACCCGGCGGCACGGTCGTCGTCGCCGGCGAGCCCGACGCCGCCGGCGTCCCGCTCCTCGCCGACCGGCCGCTGGTCGACGGCGCCGCCGCGGCCTACCTGTGCCGCGGGTTCGTGTGCGAGCGGCCCACCGTCTCGTCCGACGATCTCGCCGCGGCGCTCGCCCGCTCCTGACCCGGCGCGTCCTCCCTCGGTGAACAAGCGTGCTCCTGACGCCGTGTAATGCTGTAATGACAGCAACGACGAGATGAGGAGAACGACATGATGGTGGGACGAGGACATCGGGGACGCCCCGGCGGCGGCGGGCGTGTGGGACGTGGCGGACGCGCGGCGGGCGAGCAGCCCTCCGTCGACGACCTCGGCGCGTGGCTCGCGGGCCGGCTCCCCGACGATTGGTTCGTGGGCCAGCCGGAGGTGTCGGTGGACCGGGAGGAGATCATCGTCGTCGGGGAGCTGCCGCCGCCGGCCACGTCGGACACGGACACCGACGCAGCCTCGATGGCGGCCGCGTCGGCCGGCCGGATCAGCCGCTTCCGCGACCAGACCCGCGACGAGCGCATCGAGATCGCCCGGCAGGCCGAGCACCGCTACGGGCGCAAGGTCGCGTGGGGAGCCCGGATCGGCGGTGCCGAGGAGCTCTTCACGACCCTGTCGGTTCCGGTGATGACGCGACTGCGCCAGTCGGAGCGTCGCGTGCTCGACACGCTGGTCGACGCCGGCGTGGCCCGGTCCCGCTCGGAGGCGCTCGCGTGGGCCGTCGCGCTGGTTGGTGAGCACACCGAGTCGTGGTTGGCCGAGTTGCGCGAGGCGATGAGCTCGGTGGACCGGCTCCGGTCCCAGGGACCGCGCCGGGACACCCCCGACGACGCCGCTCCGCAAGATCAGGCGGACGGACCGGAGGATCAGGCGTAGAGCACGAGCCAGATGGCCACGTAGTGGCAGATCGCCGCGATCACCGTCGCCGCGTGGAAGAACTCGTGGTACCCGAACGTGGCGGGCCAGCCCACCGGGCGGCGGAAGGCGTAGCAGAGCGCGCCGAGACTGTAGAACCCGCCGCCCACGAGGAGCAGGACGAGGGCGGCGACGCCGCCGCGCTCGAGCAGGTCCGGTAGCACGAAGACCGCGACCCAGCCCAGCGCGAGGTAGAACGGGACGCCGACCCACCGGGGAGCGTGCGGGCGGGCCACCTTGAGCACGACGCCGCCCAGCGCCCCGGTCCACACCACCGCGAGGATGACGAGCCCCGTCGTCGGTGGCAGGGCCAGGACGGCGAACGGCGTGTACGTGCCGGCGATGAACAGGAAGATCATCGCGTGGTCGAGGCGCTTCATCAGGGTGCGCGCGCGCACCGTGGACCAGGAGCGACGGTGGTAGAGCGCGCTGATCCCGAACAGGCCCAGGACGGTGCCCGAGTACACCCCGCACGCCGCGGCGGCCTCGCCGGAGACCATGGAACCGGCGAGTGAGACGAGGGTCGCGCCGGCGGCGAGGGCGACGACGAAGGTCCAGAGGTGCAGCCACCCGCGCAGGCGGGGCTTGACCGACGGCGGCACCGAGCCGGGGAGGGAGTCGGTGAGGCTCACGGCCCCAGGGTAGGGGCAGCGCGCACGGATTCCGAACGGGCGGGGCGTAGCGTCGTCGGCCGTGACCGTCCGGGACCTCGTCTACTCGGTCTACGAGCGACGCCTACGCCGCCGGGTCGCCGCCCTGCGACCGCCGCGCCACGTCGGCGTCATCCTCGACGGCAACCGTCGCTGGGCGCGGGAGGTCGGTCTGGCCGACCCCAGCGACGGGCACCGCGTCGGCGCCCGCAAGATCGTCGACCTGCTCGACTGGAGTGAGGACGCGGGCGTCGAGGTCGTCACGCTCTTCCTGCTCTCCACCGACAACCTCGGCCGCCCCCCGGACGAGCTCGATGCCCTCCTGGAGATCATCGCGCTCGCGGTCGAGGACCTCGCCGCCCCCGACCGCGACTGGGCGCTGCGCATCGTCGGCGCCCCCGACCTGCTGCCCGAGGCCTTCTCCGACCGCCTCGCGGCCGCCGCCGCGCGCACCGCCGGCCGCACCGGGATGCAGGTCAACGCGGCGGTGGGCTACGGCGGGCGCCAGGAGATCGCCGACGCCGTGCGCAAGCTGCTGCTGCGCCACGCCGAGGCGGGGACCTCGATCGAGGAGCTCGCCGAGGTCCTCGACGTCGACCACATCGCCGAGCACCTCTACACCACCGGCCAGCCCGATCCCGACCTCGTCATCCGCACCTCCGGCGAGCAGCGGCTCTCCGGGTTCCTCATGTGGCAGTCGGTGCACTCGGAGTTCTACTTCACCGAGGCGCTCTGGCCGCAGTTCCGGCGCATCGACTTCCTGCGCGCGCTGCGCGACTACTCCGACCGCCACCGCCGCTTCGGCGGATGAGCGTTCCGGGCTGGTGCGACGGTGGCGGACCAGGATGACCCGACGGGTCTCGTGCGCCGCTACGTCCGGCTCGGCCTGCGGCTCGACCGCGTCGCCCCGGGTCTCGTCGACGCACACCTGGGCGATCCCGCCGTCGCCCGCGCGGTGGCCGCCGAGCCCCGCCCCGACCCCGCGGTCCTGCGCCGCGACGCCGCCGCCCTGCGCCGGGAGCTCCCGACCGCCGGGCTGGACCCGGCGCGCACCGCGTTCCTCGACGCCCAGCTCGGCGCCCTCGAGGTCGTCGCCGCGCGCGCCGACGGGCACCGGATCGGCGTCGTCGACGAGGTGCGGGCGTGCCTCGGCGTCCGAATCGGGCCCGGCGATCCCGACGCCTACCGGGAGGCCCATCGGGCCCTCGCCGACCTGCTACCCGGCCACGGCTCCCTCGCCGAGCGCCTCGGGGCCTTCCGTGCCCGCGACGTCGTGGCCCCCCAGCGGCTCGCCGGCGCTGTGGAGGCGCTGGGCGCGGCACTGCGCGCGCGGACGGCGTCGGCGATCGGGCTGCCCGACGGCGAGGCGGTGCGCTTCGAGGTCGTCGACACCGCGCCCTGGAGCGGGTTCAGCCACCGCACGGGGCCGCTGGGTTCCACCGTCTCGGTCAACGCGGGCGTGCCGCAGCGGGCCGCGCAGCTGGCCCTGCTCGTCGCGCACGAGGCCTACCCCGGGCATCACACCGACGCCTCGCGCATCGAGGCCGCCCTGCGGGACGGCACCGCCCGGTTCCCCGAGCGGGAGCTCCTGCTGGCCCGGACCCCGCAGAGCCTCGTCGCCGAGGGTGCCGCCGAGCTGGGGCTGGAGGTCCTGCTCGGGCGGGGCTGGGGGCCCTGGAGCGCGGAAGCCCTGCGCGCCGCCGGCGCTGGGCCCGCGGACGGGGCCGACGGCGCGCTCGCCGAGGCGGTGGAGGCGGCCATGGAAGGGCTCGCCGAGGTCCGGCAGGACGCCGTGCTCCTCCTGCACGGGCGCGGGGCGGGTGTCGACGCCGAGGAGCGGGCGCTCGCCCACCTGCGGCGCTGGCTGCTCGTGGACGACGACCGCGCCCGCCGGATGCTCGCCTTCGTCGCCCACCCCCGGTGGCGCATCCACACCACCACCTACGTTGAGGGGGTGCGGCTGCTCCGCCCGTGGCTGGCCGCGCGCCCGTCGGGCGAGTCGGCGACGGTCCGGTTCGCCCGGCTCCTCGACGAACCCTGGACCCCGGGCACCCTGCGTCCCGTCGACCGCGCGTCACCTGTTCGTCACGCTCGTCGCGTGACGACGACCGTCCGGCGGCGGTAACGTCCGCGCGTCGGTCCGCTGCGGAGGCGGCCGTCCGGGAGGTCGGGATGACGGAACGCGGACGGGGGCCGGCCTCCGGTCCCCCCGCTCCGGCCTGACGGACCTGCACCACCGAGACGGTGGCCGCGGGTGCCGCGGCCGCCACGAGGGAGTAGCCGTGATCGGTTCGCCGGACCCCCGCACGTTCGTACTCGACACCTTGGTCCTGCTCTCCGACCCGTGGGCGCCCACCCGGTTCGCCGAGCACGAGGTGGTCGTCCCGCTGGTCGTCATCTCCGAGCTGGAGGGCAAGCGCCACCACCCCGAGCTCGGGTGGTTCGCCCGGGAGGCCCTGCGCCTGCTCGACGACCTGCGCGTCGCCTACGGGCGGCTCGATCGGCCGATCGCCATGACACCTGAGGGCGGCACGCTGCGGGTGGAGCTGAACCACACCGACCCCTCGGTGCTCCCGGCGGGCTTCCGGACCGGGGAGAACGACGCCCGGATCCTCGCCTGCGCCATGAACCTCGCCGCGGACTCGCACGCGGTCACCCTCGTCACCAAGGACATGCCGCTGCGGGTGAAGGCGGCGTCGGTCGGCCTGCGGGCCGACGAGTACCACGCCCAGGACGTCGCGTCGTCGGGCTGGACCGGGACCGCCGAGGTCAGCGCGACGCCGCAGGAGGTGGCGACGCTGTTCGCCGACGGCCTGGCCGACGTCGAGTCCGCGCGCGAGCTGCCGTGCCACACCGGGCTGCGGCTGCTCGGTGGCGCGTCCTCGGCGCTGGGGCGGGTGACCGCGGACAAGCAGGTCCGGCTCGTCCGTGGCGACCGGGAGGCGTTCGGCCTGCACGGGCGCTCGGCGGAGCAGCGGATCGCGCTGGACCTGCTCAGCGACCCTGAGGTCGGCATCGTCTCGCTCGGCGGGCGGGCCGGCACCGGGAAGTCCGCGCTGGCCCTCTGCGCCGGGCTGGACGCCGTCCTCGAGCGCCAGCAGCACCGCAGGGTGGTGGTCTTCCGTCCGGTCTATTCCGTCGGCGGCCAGGACCTCGGCTACCTGCCCGGCGGCGAGGGCGACAAGATGGCGCCCTGGGCGCAGGCGGTGTTCGACACGCTCGGGGCCCTCGTCTCCCCGGCGGTGGTCGAGGAGATCCTCGCCCGCGGCATGCTCGAGGTGCTGCCGCTCACGCACATCCGCGGCCGCTCGCTGCACGACGCGTTCATCATCGTCGACGAGGCGCAGTCGCTGGAGCGCAACGTGCTCCTCACCGTGCTCTCCCGGCTGGGGACGAACTCGCGGGTGGTGCTCACCCACGACGTCGCCCAGCGCGACAACCTGCGGGTCGGCCGGCACGACGGCGTCGCCGCGGTGATCGAGAAGCTCAAGGGCCACCCGCTGTTCGCGCACGTGACCCTGACCCGCTCCGAGCGCTCGCCGATCGCCGCGCTGGTCACCGAGATGCTGGAGGGCGACCGGTAGCTCATCAGCCCGGCCCTCACCACCCGGCGGGCAACGGGCGACCCTCGGCGAAGCCGGACGCCGACTGCACGCCGATCCTCGCCCGGGCGTGGAACTCCTCGAGGGTGGACGCCCCGGTGTAGGTGCACGCGGAGCGGACCCCGGCGCAGATCGCATCGACCAGGTCCTCGACGCCGGGCCGCGTCGGGTCCAGCCGCATCCGCGACGACGAGATGCCCTCCTCGAACAGGCCCTTGCGCGCCCGGTCGAATAGGGACTCGCCACGGGTGCGGGCGGTGACCGCCCGCTTGGAGGCCATCCCGAACGACTCCTTGTACGCCGCCCCGGTCTCGTCGCGCTGCAGGTCGCCCGGCGACTCGTAGGTGCCCGCGAACCACGAGCCGATCATCACCGCCGACGCCCCCGCCGCGAGGGCGAGGGCCACGTCGCGCGGGTGCCGCACCCCGCCGTCGGCCCACACCGAGGCCCCGAGGGCCCGGGCCGCGGCGGCGCACTCGGCGACCGCGGAGAACTGCGGGCGCCCCACGCCGGTGGCCATCCGCGTCGTGCACATCGCGCCCGGCCCGACCCCGACCTTGACGACGTCGGCCCCGGCCCGCACCAGGTCGGTGGTCCCCTCGGCGGTGACGACGTTGCCGGCCACCAGCACGGCGCCGGGCGCGGCGGCCTGTGCCGCGGCGAGGGCGGTGAGCATCTTCTCCTGGTGCCCATGCGCGGTGTCGACCACGAGGACGTCGACCCCCGCGGCGTCGAGCTCCTTGCTGCGGGTCGCGACGTCGCCGTTCACGCCGAGCGCCGCGGCCACCCGCAGCCGCCCGGACACGTCGAGCGCGGGCGTGTAGATCTCGGCGCGCAGCGCCCCGGTGGCGGTGAGGATGCCGGTGTGGCGTCCGTCCTCGTCGACGCCCAGGGCGACGGAGCCCGCCCCGGGCCGCGACAGCGCGTCGAAGACCTCCCGCGGCGGTGTCGACAGCGGCAGCGTCACGGCGGGGACGAGGACGTCGCCGAGGCGGGTGAAGCGGTCCACGCCGGAGCAGGCCGACTCGGCGACCACGCCGAGTGGCCGGCCCGCGTCGTCGACCACCGCGACGGCGCCGTGCGCCCGTTTGCCCACGAGGTTGAGCGCGTCGGCCACGGCGTCGTGCGGCCGCAGCACCACGGGGGTGTCCCACACCGGGTGCCGCGACTTCACGGCGGCGACGATGTCGGCGACGGCCGATGGATCCACGTCCTGGGGCAGCACTGCGAGCCCGCCGCGGCGGGCCAGCGTCTCGGCCATCCGCCGGCCGCTCACCGACGTCATGTTCGCGGCGACGACCGGGATGGTCGCGCCCGAGCCGTCGGCGACCGCGAGGTCGACGTCGAAGCGGCTCACCACGTGCGACCGCGTCGGGACGAGGAAGACGTCGTCGTAGGTCAGGTCGTGCGCGGGCGCGTGGCCGGTGAGGAACTGCACGCCCCGCTACGTTACCGGGCGGGTGTCCTGCCGGGACTCCGTGCGGGTGTCAGTCTGGTCGGTCGATCGATCACTGCGGCGCCTACGCTGGCGCGGTGATCACGGGCGAGCTGAAGAGCAAGATCGACCGGGTCTGGGACGCGTCCCAGCAGCTCGTGCTGCTCGACGAGGTGGCGAGCGACGGGTGGAGGGTCGGCGTGACCCTGCCGATGCTCGAACTCGCCCGGCTGCGGATCCGTGGTCTCGTGCGGTTCGTCGAGCCGACGTTGCGCAACCCCGTCTACAACAAGCAGCTCACCGCCCACGACCTGGCGCCGCTGAGCAGATGTTGCTCGTCAGCGGGGCCGGGCGGGAGGCCGACATCGACGCGGCTGCACAGCAGTCGCAGGGGCTCGGGCTGTTCGTCCGCTCCCTCGTCGGGCTCGCCCGTTAAGCTGCGACCGAGGCCTTCGGCCGCTATCTCGACGGCAGCCGGTTCACCGTCGACCAGGTCCGGTTCGTCGGCCTGATCGTCGACGAGCTCACCGCCAACGGCATCGTCGACCGGGTCGGCTCTTCGAGTCCCCGTACACCGATCGGGCATCCGCCGGCGTGGACTCGTTCTTCCCTCGAGCGGACGTCGACGTGATCGTCGAGATTCTCCACGAGGTCAAGGACCACGCAAGCGGACCGGCCCGTGGAAAGCGTGTCGCGGACTGTCGCTGACCTGATAGCGTCGAACACATGTTCGATTCGACAACACGCCCGCCCGTCGCCTCAGCGACGGCGGGTACAGCTCGTACCCTGGCGCGATGAGCCCCGTGCCGGCCCACGCCGTCCTGGCCGCCCTGCGCGCAAGGTCACCGGGCCTCGGAGTCAAGAAGGCCCACAAGCTCCTCTACTACTGCCAGGGCCACCACCTCGCCGCATTCGGCGAGCCCCTGTTCGGCGAGAGGATCTCGGCCTGGGACATGGGCCCGGTCGTCGGCCAGGTCTGGTACACGGAGAAGAAAGGGCAGGCCCCGGTCGACCTCCCCGAGCTCGACGAGGCGGCGCTCAACACGGTGGGCTACGTGGTGAGCCGCTACGGGGCGCTGTCGGGGGGCGACCTCGAACGCCTCACCCATCACGAGCCCCCCTGGGAGGAGGCCGATCAGGGTCGTGCGGCGGGGACCAGTGCGCCGATCGCGCAATCGGCGATCGAGAGGTTCTTCCGCGCGGCCCCGGTCGTGGACGACGACGAAGCTCCCGCGCTCGAACCGGACGCCGTGAGCGAACTCGTCGAGGGCGCAATCGAGCGACGCGGCGCGCCGTCGTCGCCTGATGACCTGGACCGGTTGCGGGCACGCATCGAGGGGCTCCGCGAGGTAGGACGGCGGCGTGCCGGCTGACGAAGGCTGGCGGCTGGATCGGTTCGAGGTCGAGCTCGACGCCTGGGCGGATCGGGAGGGCGTTCCTCCCGATCTGTTGCTCCCGATCCTGGCGTGGATCGTTGGTCGGGTCGACGACCCCTACCTCGGAGTGCAGCGTGCCGAGGGCTTCGAGAACCTGTGGCACGGCTCGGTTCCGGACACCTTCGATCCGCTGAGCGGGCGCCTCGTGACGTGTTCGTACTGGATCGAGGAGCACACGAAGTCCGTGCGCTGCGACAACTTCGGTCTCCAACGACCCTGACACCGCTGCGCGATGCGTCAGCCCGGCAGCAAGGCGCGGACAGTATCGAGCGTGTCGGCCTCGGCCGCGGGCTTGTCGTCGCGGTAGCGCACGACGCGGGCGAAGCGGAGGGCGACGCCGCCGGGGTAGCGGGTCGAGGTCTGGACGCCGTCGAGCTCGATCTCGACGACGATCTCCGGGCGCAGGTGCAGGGTGTGTGCGGACCGGTGGGTCTCGTACCGCGGGAACGTGTCGGTCTGCCAGGCCAGGGTCGCGTCGGTCATGCCCTTGAAGGTCTTGCCGATCATGACGAAGCCGTCGCCGGCCGGGTCGCGGGCGCCGAGGTGGATGTTGGAGAGGAGCCCGGAGCGCCGGCCGGAGCCCGACTCCACGGCGAGGACGACGAGGTCGAGGGTGTGCGCCGACTTCACCTTCTGCCAGGCGCGCCCGCGGCGCCCGGCCGCGTAGACGGAGTCGAGTGCCTTGACCATCGAGCCCTCGTGCCCGGCGGTGAGCGACTCCTCGACGGCCTCCGCGGCCTCCTCGGGCGTGGGCCGCTCCACCCCGGGCATCAGCCGGTCGGGGGCGACCTCGGCCAGGATCGCCCGGCGGACCGACAGCGGCTCGTCGACGAGGTCGACGCCGTCACGGTGGAGGCAGTCGAAGAACCAGGGCCGCAGCCCGCCGTCGCCCATCGCCCGCATGGACTCCTGGAAGGGCCGGGGCCGCCCGTCCTCGCGCGCGGCGAGCGACTCGCCGTCGAGGACGACGGTGTCGACGGCGAGGTCCAGCACCAGGGCGACGACCTCGGGCACCGACGACGTGATGTCCCGCAGCGAGCGGGTGAACACCCGCACCTCGTCCCTGCGACGGTGCACCTGGATGCGCGCGCCGTCCATCTTATGCTCGATCACCACGTCGTCGCCGAGCTCGGCGAGCACGGCGTCGAGGGAGTCGCCCGGCGAGGCGAGCATGGGGCGCACGGCGCGGCCGACCTCCAGACCGACGCGGGCCAGCTCGGCGGCCCCGGCCTCGAGGTCGCCCGGGGCCAGCGCGGTCGCGGCGGTCTCCGGGAGGCGCCCGGAGAGCATGAAGGCCCGGCGCACGGCGTCGGCCGGCACCGCCGCGGCCGACGCCACGGCCTCGACCATCAGGCCCTCGAGCGCCCCCTGGCGCAGCTCGCCGCCCAGCAGGCGCACGAGGAAACGGGCCTCGTCGACGGTGGCGGCACCGAGCAGCGCGGTGAGCTCCGCGGTCCGCCGGGCACCCACCCCGGTGCCGGACCCGGCGAGCCCGGCCAGCCGGTCGAGGGCGGCGTCGACGCCGCCGACGGTGAGGGTCGCCGCGTCGGCCGGGGGCACGTCGAGGCCGGTGAGCGTGCGCCACCCGATCCCGGTGCGGCCCTGCAGCATCTCCCCGGCGAGCCACGCGGCGACCGGGCGAACCTCGTCGGGCGCGGCGTCGGCGAGCACCGCGGCGAGGGCCGCGGTCTTCCGCAGGCGCGAACGGGTGGACGCCACCTCGGCGGAGGTGGCGACGACCCGTTCCAGCAGCACCGGTGCTCCTACCGGTCCACCCGCGTCATCGACAGCACGTCCAGCGCCTCGTCCAGCTGCTCCTGGGTGATCTTCCCGTCCTTCACGTAGCCCTCGGCGTCGATCACCTCGCGGATCGTCCTCCGCTCCTTCATCGCCTGCTTGGCGATCTTCGAGGACTCCTCGTAGCCGAGGTGGCGGTTGAGCGGGGTGACGATGGCCGACGACGACTCGGCGTAGCGGCGGCACGCCTCCTCGTCGGCCTCGGCGCCCTCGAGCACGCGGTCGGCCAGCAGGCGCGCGACCGCGGCGAGCAGACGCGCCGACTCGAGCACGTTGCGCGCCATCACCGGCATCATGACGTTGAGCTCGAGGTTGCCCTGGGTGCCGGAGAACGCGACGGTCGTGTCGTTGCCGATCACCTGCGCGGCGACCATCATCGTCGCCTCGCAGATCACCGGGTTGACCTTGCCCGGCATGATCGACGACCCGGGCTGCAGGTCGGGCAGGTGGATCTCGGCGAGTCCGGTGGCCGGGCCCGAGCTCATCCACCGCAGATCGTTGGCGATCTTGTACAGGCTGACGGCGACGGTGCGCAACGCGCCCGATGCCTCGACCAGCCCGTCGCGCGCGCCCTGGGCCTCGATGTGGTCGCGGGCCTCGGTGAGCTCTCCGATCCCGGTGGCCTGACGCAGCTCCTCGACCACCTTTGAGCCGAAGCCCTCCGGCGTGTTGATCCCGGTGCCGACGGCGGTGCCGCCGATGGGCAGCTCGCCCAGGCGCGGCAGCATCGCCCGCAGGCGCTCGGTGCCGTGGCTGCACTGCGTGGCCCAACCGCCGGCCTCCTGGCCGAGGGTGATCGGTACCGCGTCCATGAGGTGGGTGCGCCCGGCCTTGACCACGTGCCGCCAGTCCTGGGCGCGGCGGTTGAGCACGGCGCCGAGGTGGTCGAGCCCGGGGATGGTGTCCCGGACGATCGTCTCGGTGACGGCCAGGTGGATCGTCGTGGGGAACACGTCGTTGGACGACTGCGAGGCGTTGACCTCGTCGTTGGGGTGCACCTTCCGGCCCACGGCGCGCGAGGCGAGGGTGGCGACGACCTCGTTGGCGTTCATGTTCGAGCTGGTGCCCGAGCCGGTCTGGAACACGTCGATGGGGAACTCGGCGTCGTGCGCCCCGGAGGCGACCTCGTCGGCGGCGGCGGCGACCGCGGTGGCGAGCTCGCCGTCGAGCACGCCGAGTGCGGCGTTGACCCGGGCGCAGGCGCCTTTGACCAGCCCGAGCGCCCGGATCTGGGCGGGCTCGACGGGCCGGCCGGAGATGGGGAAGTTCTCGACGGCGCGCTGTGTCTGCGCCGCCCACAGCGCATGCGCGGGGACCTGGACCTCGCCCATCGTGTCGTGCTCGGTGCGGTTCTCGTCGGCCATGGGAGCGAGTCTCCCTCACCAGTACGTGGCGTCGACGTCCTCGTCCTCGGACCCGAAGTCGATCGCGGAGTACTGGCGCAGCTTCGAGAGGCGGTGGTAGCCGTCGATCTCCCGGACCGTCCCCGACTTCGACCGCATGACCAGCGACTGCGTCGACGCCCCGCCGGCCCGGTAGCGCACGCCGCGCAACAGGTCGCCGTCGGTGACGCCGGTGGCGCAGAAGAAGATGTTCTCGCCGCCCACCAGGTCGCCCGAGTGCAGCACGCGGTCGAGGTCGTGGCCCGCGGCCTGCGCCTTCTCGCGCTCCTCGTCGTCCTTGGGCCACAGTTTGGCCTGCATGACGCCGCCCATGCAGGCCAGCGCGCACGCCGAGATGATGCCCTCGGGGGTGCCGCCGATGCCGAGGAGCATGTCGACGCCGCTGGCGGGCCGCGCCGCCGCGATGGCGCCCGCGACGTCCCCGTCGGAGATGAAGCGGATGCGGGCCCCGGCGTCGCGGATCTCCTGGACGAGCTGCTCGTGGCGCGGGCGGTCGAGCACGACCACCGACACGTCGGACACGCGGACGCCCTTCGCCTTCGCGACCGCCCGCAGGTTGTCGCGGACCGGGCGCTCGATGTCGACGACGTCGGCGCAGTCCGGGCCGACGGCGAGCTTGCGCATGTAGAAGACCGCGGAGGGGTCGAACATCGCGCCGCGCTCGGCGACGGCGAGCACGGCGAGCGCGTTGGGCATGCCCTTGGCCATCAGCGTCGTGCCGTCGACGGGGTCGACGGCGACGTCGCACTCCGGACCGTCGCCGTTGCCGACCTCCTCGCCGTTGAACAGCATCGGCGCCTCGTCCTTCTCGCCCTCGCCGATCACCACCACGCCGCGCATCGATACCGAGCCGATGAGCTTGCGCATCGCGTCGACGGCGGCGCCGTCGCCGCCGTTCTTGTCCCCGCGCCCGACGAAGCGGCCCGCCGCCATCGCGGCGGCCTCGGTGACCCGGACGAGCTCCAGGGCCAGATTGCGGTCGGGGGCCTCGGGGCGTCGGGCCGGATGCCGGGTCTCCTGGGACGTCACGCCGTCATCCTCCCAGACCAGGGCCCCACCCGTCCGACCTGACGGAACCGCCGGAGCCCTGCGCGCTCACCCGCGCCCCGGGCCGTAGCCATGGCGCGTCCGCCGCCGCGGACGAAGGGTGTCCCGCCTCCACCTCGCCTCTCGGCGGGGTCGCGGTGGTGGTCGCGTCGGTGGTGCGGGGAGCGGCGACCGGTCCCGTGGCGAGCACGGCCGCCTCGCGGGCGAGCGAGTGGACCGCCTCCCGCAGCGCGCGCGTCGAGGCGGCGCGCAGCTCGGCCGAGAACCGTGGACCTGACCCCACCCGCCCGAAGGTGTCGCGGAGGAAATGCACCAGCAGCAGCGCGGGGGAGCGGGAGCGCCACATCGTCCACCCGATGTAGAGGTCGGCGCCGTAGGGCTGTACCAGCAGCATCGCCCGCTCCGCGTGCTGGCGGAACTCGAGGACCTGCACCCCGCCGACGTCGCGGACCGCGAGCCCGACGGGGAGCCGACGGGCGGCGGCCGACTCCCGGACCCACCGGCCCGCGCCCTCGGCGGCCCCCGCGGCCCCCTCGAGCAGGCGGGCGTGCTCGGCGATCGGCTCGCGCGCCGAGGCGAAGAACGCGGCGACGCCGAGCAGGAAGAGCACGACGATCCCGAACCCGAGCAGGCCCTGGATCACCTCGCCCGACCGGCTGGGGCTCGACATCGCGGCGAGGTAGCCGAGCAGCAGCCAGAGCAGCGTCAGCACGGTGGGCGTCACCAGGAAGAGCAGGACCCGCACGAGGTGCGGGGCGAGCATGCGGTGGGTCACGGAGTCGTCGACGAGCACGTCCGGTTCCCGGTGGTCCTGGGTCCCGCCGTGGTAGCCCGCGTGGGCACGGGCGATCCGGGCGATCCGGGAATCGTTCATGACCGGGGAGTCTGCGCCGTCCGGTGCCCCGATCGGGGGCACCGCGCCGGGTCACCCCGAGTCGGTGTCGGCCTGCCCCTCGGCCTGCCCGTCGGCCTCGGCCAGGACCGACTCGACCCGTTCCCGGGCCCCGGCGAGGTGGCGCTCGCAGATCCGCGCCAGCGCCTCCCCCCGCTCCCACAGGGCGAGCGAGTCCTCCAGACCCAGCCCGCCGGACTCGAGGTCGGCGACGACGCGGGCGAGCTCGTCGCGGGCCTGTTCGTACCCCGGCTCGGGTCCGCCCGTCACGGCCGCCATCCCATCATGGGGCCGGGCGCGCGTCGGCGTCGCCGGTGCTGCCGGCGTCGTGGTCGGGGGAGGCCGCGACGACCGCCGGCACGGCCCCGTCGGCGAGGCGCACGCGCAACCGATCCCCGGCGGCGGCGTCGCGCGCGGAGCGGAGCACCGGCGAGGACACGTCCCCGCCGCGCTGCACGATGGCGTACCCGCGGGCCAGGGTGGCCGCCGGACCGAGGGCGGTGAGTGAGGCCGTGAGGTGACGCAGGTCGGCGCGCCGCTCGGCGAGGCCGAGCTCCACCACGCGGCGTCCGCGTGCCCGGAGGGCGTGCAAGGCGTCGGCGTGCGCCGTCAGCGGGCCGAGCGGGTCGGCGAGCACCGGCCGCCGGCGCAGGTGGGCGACGGTCGTTTCCTCCCGCTCGACCCACGCCAGCAGCGCCCGCCGTGCCCGGGCCCGCAGCGCCGCGAGCAGCGCGCTCTCCTCGGCGAGATCGGGGACGATGCGCTTCGCAGCGTCGGTGGGGGTGGCCGCCCGGACGTCGGCGACGTGGTCGACCAGCGGGGTGTCGGGCTCGTGCCCGATCGCGGTCACCACCGGTGTCCGGCACCGGGCGATCCCGCGGCACAGCGCCTCGTCGGAGAACGGCAGCAGGTCCTCGACGCTGCCGCCCCCGCGGGCCAGCACGATCACCTCGATCGTGGGGTCGGCGTCGAGGGCCGCGAGCGCGTCGAGGATCTGCGGCACCGCCTGCACGCCCTGGGTGGCCACGGCGAGCGTCCGGAAGCGCACCGCGGGCCACCGACCGCTCGCGACGCTGGTCACGTCGCGCTCGGCGGCACTGGCCCGGCCGGTGATCAGGCCAACGCGCCCCGGCAGGCGGGGGAGCGGGCGCTTGCGGGCGGCGTCGAAGAGACCCTCCGCCGCGAGCAGGGCCCGGAGCCGCTCGATCCGGGCGAGGAGCTCCCCGACACCGACGGCGCGCACCTCGTCCACCCGCAGCGAGAGCGTGCCCCGGCCGAGGTAGAACGACGGGCGGCCGTGGATGACGACGCGGTGGCCCTCGGCGAGCGGGGGCGTGGTCCCGCGGACCAGGGAGGTGGGCGCGGTGAGGGTGAGCGAGACGTCAGCGGCGGGGTCGCGCAGCACGAGGAACGCGGTTCCGGTCCCGGGGCGGGCGCTGACCTGCGTCAGCTGCCCTTCGACCCACACCGCGCCGAGTCGGTCGACCCAGGCGGCGATCTTGCGGGCGACGGTGCGGACCGGCCAGGGCTGCTCCGGGGTGGTGGGAGGGCCGGCCGGGGCGGTCACGACTCCGCGGTGATCGTGGCGATGCGGTTGGTGAGCATCGTGACGAACGCCGGCCGGTCGGCGTGCGCGGACTCCCAGGCCAGGAGCTCGGTGAGCTCGTCGACGTCGAGCGAGCGCAGCTTCCCGCGCAGCTGCGCGATGGTCATCGTCTCGTAACCCGGCAGCGCGTCGGGGGTCAGCCTCGAGGTGTCGGTGGCGACGCCGCGGGCGGGCGCCGGTGTGGTGTCGCTCGCGGGCGAGTGGCCGTTGGTCCGCTCGCGGGCCGCGGGGGTGCGGGACCGCGGCTCGTCGTCGAAGCGCGCCCAGGACGGCGCGTCCTCCACCGGACGCGCCCCGTCCAGGGCGGTGTCGCCGCGGATGGCGAGCTCGGTGATCAGCTGCTGGGCCCGCATCGTCAGCTGCAGGACCCGGCTCACGGCCGTGATCGGGAGACCGACCACGGTGCGCGGGAGGTCGCGCACCTCCTCCACCGCGGTGACGACCAGACCAGCGGCAACGCGCACGGGGAGCGGCAGCGAACTCATCCCTCCAGGGTGCCAGGACCCGGGCGGCGTGTGCGAATCCGCACTCCTGACCGGACGGCCCGCCGTCGTCGGGTCCGTATCCTCGGGAGCATGACGGACCCGACCCGACGCGTCCTGCTCGCCAAGCCCCGCGGCTACTGCGCCGGGGTGGACCGCGCGGTGGTGGCGGTGGAGAAGGCCCTCGAGACGTACGGCGCTCCCGTCTACGTCCGCAAGGAGATCGTGCACAACCGGCACGTCGTCACCACGCTCGCCGATCGGGGCGCGGTGTTCGTCGACGAGACCGACGAGGTGCCCGAGGGTGCGACCGTCGTCTTCTCCGCCCACGGCGTCTCGCCCGCGGTGCATGCCCAGGCCATCGCGCGCGACCTGCGGACCGTCGACGCGACGTGCCCGCTGGTGACCAAGGTGCACCAGGAGGCGAAGCGGTTCGCCCGCGACGACTACGACATCCTCCTGATCGGTCACGAGGGCCACGAGGAGGTCGAGGGCACCTCGGGGGAGGCCCCGGAGCACATCCAGATCGTCGACGGGCCGGGGTCGGTCGCCGCGGTGACGGTGCGCGATCCGGAGAAGGTCATCTGGCTCTCGCAGACGACGCTCTCGGTCGACGAGACCCTCGAGACGGTGGCCGCGCTCAAGCAGCGCTTCCCGTTGCTGACCGACCCGCCCTCGGACGACATCTGCTACGCCACCCAGAATCGCCAGGTCGCGGTGAAGGCGATGGCCCCGCAGTGTGACCTCGTGATCGTGGTCGGCTCGCGGAACTCGTCGAACTCGGTGCGGCTGGTGGAGGTCGCCCTCCAGAACGGTGCCGCCGACGCGCACCTCGTCGACGTGGCGGCAGAGATCGACGAGGCCTGGCTCGAGGGTGTCGGCACGGTCGGGCTGACCAGCGGGGCGTCGGTGCCGGAGATCCTCGTCGGGGACGTCCTGCACTGGCTCGCTGCGCGCGGATGGGGCGAGGTCGAGGAGATCACCACCGCGAACGAGAAGCTGACCTTCTCGCTGCCGCGGGAGCTCAAGCGCGACATGCGGCCCGGCGCGGTGCGCTGACCGACTGCGCTGACCGACTGCGCTGACCGACGGAGTCGTCCGGGCTCGGTCAGCGGTCCGGGCGGTCCGGGCGCCGTCGCGGGCCCCAGGTGCCGCGGTCCTCGCGCCGGTCCGCGTCCCGGGACTCCTCCTCGCGGGCACCCCCGCCGCGCCGCCGATCCTCCCGTCGGCGTTCCTCGCGCATGCGGTCGACCCGCATCCGCTCCTCACGCACCCGCCGTCGGCGTTCGTCGTCCCCCCCACCCGGAGCCCGCGGTGGGCGGGAACGAGGAGCGTCGTCGTCCTCGGGGGGCAGGACGAGCGGTGAGCGTCGGGCCGGCTCCTCGTCCGACCCGGCGACGGGTGCGCGCCGTGCGGGCTCGGTCGGCATCGAAGCCGCTGCGGGCGGAACCGGTCGGGTCGGCGCACGGCCGGGCCCGGACCCTCCGGGCGGCGTCCCGCGTCGGTCCCGGTCCCCAGCACGCGCGGCGCGTGTGGCGTCGAGCCGGCGGGTCGGCCGGTGACCCGGGGGCGGTTGCGCCGCCCGTTGCAGCGCGATGCGCGCGCCGCCCAGCGCCAGGCACGCCGTCGTCGTCACGGCCATGGCGGGGAAACCGCTAATGAGCGGGCCGGCGACGGCGAGCACCGACGCGAGGCCACCGGACGAGGGCAGCGAACCCGTGGCCGCGACCACGGCGGGAACCACGAGCGCGACCACCAGCGGCGGCTGCACCATCGGGACGAACAGCTCGTCGCGACGGGCCGCGGCCGCGGCGAGCAGAGAGCCGAGGGGGTAGGCGATGAGGAACGCGATCCCGACCGTGCCGAGGTCCAGCACATCGATCGTCGTCCCGACCGCGGTGGCGACGAGTGCCACCAGGACGCAGTACCACCACCGGATTCCCCGCACGGACGGCAGCACGGAGCGCTCGGCGGGCCGGGCGCGCGGCGCCCGGCTCACCGCCACGCCGTCCCGAGGGCTCGTCACGTGATCCACGGTAGCGCTCGTTGGACGACGAACCGGTCCCCCTCTCGGAGCGCAGGTCATCCGGTCAGTCGGTCGTCGTCCTCCCAGGTGTCGTCGGAGAGCTCCGGCGCGCCCACCGACCGCGGACGGCGCTCGACCTGCTCCGGACTGTCGAGGGCGGCACCGGTCACCGACAGCTCAGAGAAGCGGCGCGCGCTCACCAGCACGCGCGACTCCAGCGACCCGACCGTCTCGTTGAACGCCTTCACCCCCGCATCGAGCGAGCGGCCCAGCTTCCCCAGGTGCCCGCCGAGCGTCGCCAGGCGCGCGTGCAGGTCGCGACCGAGGGCGTGGATCTCGGCGGTGTTGCGCGCGAGGGCCTCCTGTCGCCAGGTGTGCGCGACGGTGCGCAACAGCGCAATCAGGGTGGTCGGCGTGGTGATCACGACGTCGGCGGCGAAGGCGTGCTCCAGCAGCCCCGGGTCGGCCTCGAGGGCGGCGGAGAGGAACACCTCGCCGGGCACGAACATCACGACGAACTCCGGTGACGGGTCGAGGGCCCGCCAGTAGGTCTTCGCCGAGAGCGCGTCGACGTGGGTCCGGACCTGACGGGCGTGGGCACGGGACCGCTCGCGGCGGGCGGTGTCGTCTGTCGCCTCGGTCGACTCGAGATACGCCGCGAACGGCACCTTCGCGTCGACGACGATCTGCTTCCCGCCCGCGAGGTGCACGACGAGGTCGGGACGGCACGCCCGTCCGTCGGCGCCACCCGAGCCGTCCCCGCCCCGGTGGGCCTGGCGGGTGAAGTCGACGTGCTCCACCATCCCGGCGAGCGCGACCACCCGCTCGAGCTGGACCTCTCCCCAGCGGCCCCGCACGTGCGGCGCGCGCAGCGCCGTGGTCAGCGCCCTCGTCTCGCCGGCCACCCCGCGAGCGCCCTCGGCGACCGCGGTCACCTGCTCGCGCAGCCCGGCGAACGCCGCCTCCCGCTCCCGTTCGGCGCTGCGCAGCTGACCCTCCACCCGCGTCAGCGTGGCCGCCACCGGGTCCAGCGCGGCCGACAACGCCTGCGCGCGGGCCGCGTCCTCGGCGCGGGTGGAGGCGGTGAGCGACGCGGTGACCTCCCGGAGCCGGGCCTCGGCACGGCGGGCGACGTCCTCCCCGCTCGTGCTCAGCGCCTCGGCGGAGAGGGCCCGGAATGAGTCCCGCATCGCGGCGTCCCGCCCCGTCGCCGCCCGCTCGCGCTCCCGCGTCGCCCGCCGCTCGGCCTCCAGCTCCGCCCGCGCGGCCGCGAGCTCCGACGCCCCGCGGCGCCCGGCCTCGGCCATCGCCGCCTCCCGGCGCGCCCCCGCGAGCCGCAGCGCCACGCTCGCGGCCCCCGCCCCGCCGAGGAGCGCACCGAGCAGCAGGCCGAGCAGCAGGCCCTCCGCCGTGATCGTCATGGCGGGGATGGTGCATCGGGGGTCCGACAGTCAGGCGTCGACGGGCGCGGCGCGCCGGGCCTCCATCGCGATCAGCGCCTCCTTGAGCGCCAGTCCCCACCGGAACCCGCCGAGCCCGCCACCGCGGCGCACGACCCGGTGGCAGGGGACGAACAACGCCGCCGCGTTGCGCGCACAGCCCGCCGCCGCGCCCCGGATCGCGGCGGGCCGCCCCGCCCGTTCGGCGAGCACGCTGTAGGTCACCGGCGCGCCCGCCTCGATCTCCCGCATGCGCGCCCACACCTCGAGCAGGAACGGTCCGCCGTGCTGGCGCACCGGAGCCGCCGCGGCGGGCGCGGGGTCGTCGGCGTGGAACGCGGCGACGGCCTCGCCGACCACGCCGAGGTCGTCGGTCTCCTCGAGGTCGGCGGGACGCAGATCGGGGTGGACCAGCGGCGCGAGCTCGGAGATCTCGGCCGTCCAGCCCGAAGCGAGCACGGCGCCGTCGCCCGCGACGAGCGCGGTGAACGGCCCGAACGGGGTGTCGACGGTGCCGTGGCGGGCGGTGTTCATGGGTCTCCTCCGACTGCTCGGGGTACTGCGTTCTCGCCCTCTCCGACGCACGCCGCACCGTCGGGGATCCCTCGATCCCTAGACTGGACCGTCGTGAGCTTGACCCTCGGCATCGTCGGACTCCCCAACGTCGGGAAGTCGACGATGTTCAACGCCCTGACCCGCAACGATGTCCTCGCCGCGAACTATCCCTTCGCCACCATCGAGTCCAATGTCGGGGTGGTCCCGCTGCGTGACCCCCGGCTCGACCGCCTCGCGCAGATGTTCTCGTCGGACAAGGTCGTCCCCGCGACGGTGTCCTTCGTCGACATCGCCGGGATCGTCGCCGGTGCGAGCGAGGGGGCCGGGCTGGGCAACAAGTTCCTCGCCACCATCCGCGAGGCCGACGCGATCTGCCAGGTCGTCCGGGTCTTCACCGACGACGACGTCGTCCACGTCGACGGCCGCGTCGACGCTGCCGCCGACATCGAGACCATCGCGACCGAGCTCGTCCTCGCCGACCTGCAGACCGTCGAGAAGGCGGTCCCGCGCCTCGAGAAGGAGTCGCGGATGCAGAAGGACCGCCGCCCGGTCCTCGAGGAGGTCCAGCGCGCAGCGGAGGTCCTCGACGAGGGCCGGACCCTCTACTCCGCCGGGATGGATTCGCCCGGCCTGCGCGAGCTCACCCTGCTCACGGTGAAGCCGTTCCTCTACGTCTTCAACGCCGACGAGGGCGTGCTCACCGACGAGGCCCGGCGCAAGGAGCTCGTGGACCTGGTCGCCCCCGCCGACGCCGTGCTCCTCGACGCCAAGGTCGAGCAGGAGCTCCTGGAACTCGACGACGACTCCGCGGGCGAGCTCCTGGAGTCGATCGGCCAGGACGAGCCGGGTCTCGACGCGCTCGCGCGCGCCGGGTTCCGCACGCTGGGCCTGCAGACCTACCTCACGGCCGGCCCCAAGGAGTCGCGCGCCTGGACGATCCGGGCCGGCGCGACCGCGCCGGAGGCCGCCGGGGTCATCCACACCGACTTTCAGCGCGGGTTCATCAAGGCCGAGATCGTCGGTTACGACGACCTCGTCGCCGCGGGCTCGATGGCCGCCGCGAAGAGCGCGGGCAAGGTGCGCATGGAGGGCAAGGACTACGTGATGCGCGACGGCGACGTCGTGGAGTTCCGTCACGGATCACACTCCCGCTCCTGACGAGCGCGGCGGCAGTCGCGGCCGTCCACCGGGGTGGCCGGAAGCGGTCGCGACGACGGTCCGCCGGGTACCGGGCGTCGGAGTGCACCGGTCGTGCGGATCAGGCCACCGGGAGCGGTGACTCCCACGTCAAGTTCCGCTCGCGTGACGGCGAGCGCTCCTTCACCTTCGCGTACCACAGCAACAGGGAGGTCTCAGGTGGGATGGTGCGCACTATCCTGGTGGAGGAGGTCGGGTTGACTTGGACGAAGCCAGACGCGCGGTGAGGAAGGGGAAGCCATGAACGATCTCCTTCACGCAGTCTTCCGGTCGACCGGTGACTCCTGGGAGGCCTACTCGCGGCCCGTCAGCATCCACGCAGGTGGGCGAACTCTTGACGCGGCTCGTGACGAGTTCGCCCGCGCGGCTGAGTTCCACTATGGGGACGACTGGGCGCACGCCCGGTGTGTACGTCCACCGCCGTGGACAGGCACACTCTGGATCGTGAGAACACGGCCCGTCTGTTTCGCAACTCACTGAACGTCCCATCTCAGCGCGAACACCTACGCTCTGGCGCAGCAGAGGCCAGCACAGGTGATGTGGTCTTCGTCTGCTGCCTAGCGAGCGACCGCCTGGACTGGGTCATCGGACAGCTCGCGGGCACAGACTCCCTGCAGGTGTGTGTGTCCGTTGCTGGAGACATGCTCTGGTGGACGACCCTCGCCGCACCCAATTCGACATACTCCGAGGAGGAGTCCGAGACTCTCGGCGAAGCCGGTCTAACAGGGGATGCGGCCACGATTGCCGACCTGATCCGCTCAGAGTCGCAGCGTCACAAGAGCGCCCGACAGAAGGCAGCCGCGGCGCAGCGCGCCGACCACGGCTGGGCACCGCGCGGAGTACGCCCCACCGGCTACACCGTGACCGGCGAGCTCGTTCCCGAGGAGGCGAGCTGGCCGAGCCACCAGGCCTTGATCACCGGAACCCGGCCGAAGGGCCGACGTCGTACAGGGCCCGCAATGTGTGTGACACACGGTCACCATTACCGGCGGTGGGCGTGCGGCCGGCTGGCGCGGTCGGAACGCGCCCCGCGGCTCGGCAGGAGCCCGTTCGGGGTCGATATGCGCCCGAACGGATGTTCCCGACGAGATTGTCGGAACTCAGAGACATCGAGACCGACCCGGACCGCATACATCCACCTGACCGGGTGACGACAACTCCCACGACGTGCCTACGCTGTCGATGTGCGCTCCGAACGGTGGTCGTCACGGACTGGCGAACTGACGCTCCCCGAACGGGTGGCGTGGGTCCTGGGCAACGAGGACGGGCGTCCGCTGTCCAGCCTCACCGAGCCCGCCGGCCTGCTGGTGGCCGCGGCCATGGTCGAGCTGATGCTCGACGCGTCGCTGCTGGACGCGGGCAGCTACTACCGCCGGGGCCCCGTCGAGGCGGTCGACCCGCTGCTCTGCTGGGTTGCCGACGGCCTGCTCGCACAACAGGGCGCGAAGGACGACCTGGGCCACGCCGTCACCGGGCAGCGCGGGGCACAGATGATCCGCCGGACGATGGACCGCCTGGTCGAGCGGGGCCTCGCGCACCGTCAGCCGCGTCGGGTGTTCGGCTACCTGGCGATGCCCGTCTTCGGGTCCTCGCTGCGGGTGCACGAGACGCTCGCGCTGCACCACGACCGCGCCGTGGTCCGCGACGTGCTCGACGGGGCCGCGCCGGACGAGGACATCGCCATGCTTGCGGTCCTTCTCCACCACGGACACCGCATCGCCGCGCTCGATCCGCGCGAGCCCCTCGCCGCGGAGAACCGGGCCCGGGCCTTTGCCGACGGGCACGACGTCGGGCTGGGCGTCGGCGACGACATCCGGCGCCTCGTGTCCCCCACGATCACCACGGTCCTCGCCGCGCTCACGACGAGCACGGTGCTCAGCCCCGGAGCCTAGAAGCGTTGTTGGCGAGGCCCTTCGCCACCCCGCTGGCTGACCGATGCCCACGGCCCGGCCCCATGCGGCGGGGCTGTGGAACTCTGGGGGCGACAGGCGGGCAGTGGAGGGGGACGTGGTGGGGGTCCGGGTCCGTGACGTGGTGTTCGTGGGCGTGATGGTCGTTCTGCTCGTCGGGTTGGTCGGGTTGGGCGTGTGGGGGGCGGCGGCCGGGCCGCTGCGCGCCTCGGCGCACTCAGGCGGCCAGGGGACCGCGACCACTCCCGCGGCGCCGGTGTCCCTGTCGCTCGCCCCGGCCGATTCCGCCCGCGACGTCGCCCCGAACCAGCCCGTTACGGTCACCGTCGCGCACGGGCGGATCGTGGGCGCGGCGCTCACTGGCCCGGCCGGCATCATCCCCGGTACCGCAGCCCCAGATGGGCGCACCTGGACCAGCACCCAGCCGTTGGCCTACGCCGCGAGCTACGCCTACACCGGCTCCGCCGTAGGCGACGACGGCCGAACGGTCCCACTGACCGGTACGTTCGCCACGGTCGCCCCCGCCCAGACCACCCGAGCGAACCTGAACATCAACGACGGCGAGACGGTCGGGGTCGCCGCCCCGATCATCGTCCAGTTCGACCACCACGTTGTCGACAAGGCCGCCGCCCAACGGTCATTGCAGGTCCAGACCTCGGTTCCGACGAACGGGTCGCGGGCGTGGTTGGACGACGACAACGGCGGCTCGCGCGCGCACTGGCGCCCCCAGAACTACTGGACCCCCGGCACCCAGGTGACCGTGACCGCGAACCAGCTCGGAGTCAACGAGGGTGCCGGCGTGTGGGGCCGCGACGACATCAGCAGCCACTTCACCATCGGCCGCTCCCAGATCGTCAAGGCCGACGTCACCAGCCACCAGATGATCGTCCTCCGCGACGGGGTCCAGGTCATGGACCTTCCCGCCAGCTACGGCCTCGGGTCGGACCCCAACCGCAACACCACCAACGGCATCCATGTGGTCATGAGCAAGTCGCAGACCGTCCTCATGTCCAACCCCGCCTACGGCTACCACGACGTCCCCGAGCACTGGGCCGTGCGGATCGCCAACAACGGCGAGTTCATCCACGCCAACCCCGACACCACCGGCGATCAGGGCTCGTCCAACGTCACCCACGGCTGCGTCAACCTCTCCACCCACGACGCCCACGCCTACTTCGACACTGTGCTGTTCGGGGACCCGGTCGAGGTCACCGGCAGCCCGATCCCGCTGACCGCGGCTGACGGCGACATCTCCGACTGGACCGTCCCCTGGAACCAATGGACCCGGCAGTCAGCCACCACGCCCTGACAGCCCCACCTCTGGGTCCTCTCGGCCAGCGACTCCCGCCCCGCTCCTTACATGACCGCGACCGGGGTCCTGGGGGCGCCGCCGCTGCGGGCCTGCTCGACGATCCCGGGCCACCGGTCGTGCCATGGTCGAGCCGTCTCGAATGCCGCGGACGCGCCGAGCACCGCGGCGTCGCCGAGGTGCGGCCCGACGATGTGCAGGCCGACCGGGCGGCCGTCGGCAGTGAACCCGGCGGGGCAGCTGGCCGCCGGCTGGCCCGTCATGTTGATCGGGAAGGTGAAGCCGAGCCAGGCCGACGGCGGGACCATGCGCCCGTCGACGATCTCCGGCCCCTGCATCCCCAGCGCGAACGGCGGCACGGTGAGCGGCGGGGTGACCAGCAGGTCGTAGTCGGCCATGAACCGCCACATCCGGTTCACCAGGGCCTTGCGGGTGGTCGCCGCGTCGGTGAAGTCCTCGGCGGTCCACGGCCTGGTGAGCAGGTCGACCAGGTACGGCGACATCTCCGACCCGTACCGCGCGACAAGCGCCCGCATCCCGGCCAGGTCGGAGTCGGCGGCCACGAGGGCCCAGAAGGTCGCGTACGGGTCGTCCCACCCCGGGTCGGCCTCGACCACGGTGGCGCCGAGCTCGGTGAAGGCGTCGGCGGCGTCGGCCACCACCCGGCGGACCTCCGGGTCGACGCTGAGGTAGCCGAGGTCCGCGCTGAACGCGATGCGGTGTCCCCGCAGGTCGCCGACCGCCCCGGCGGCCCGCCAGTCGACGTCCCCGCCGGGCAGGGAGTGGCGGTCGCGCGGGTCCGGACCGGCCCTTCGTCCGAGCCGGGTGAGCGTCCTCCTGCTCGATCACGCTCAGCGCGACCAGCGCGGTGTGGAGATCCCGCGACGACCACGGCTGCACTCCAGCCACACTCCCACCCTCCTTCAGCCGCGGTCCCGCGACCGCTGACATGTCGCCGAACCGTCTGACGATCATCCGTCGACCGTGTGCGGGCGGAGCATTGGCGATCTGGTGGGGTTCCCCAACGAATCGACGTTGTCCAGCTCGTCAATCTCTCTGCGATTGGAGGTCATGCGGCCATATTTGTTTACGATGTCGTCCAGGTCGTAATTTCTAGACGATGGCTCGTCAATATCTCTTCATGATGGTCTGACGACGACGATGACGATGTCTGACGGTGGTGGTATATTAACTTTTGCCGGTGGAGATGAAGAGGGGCCCCCGACCAGGCTGTCACCCGGCCGAGAGCCCCTCAATGTTCGTCACCTCCCCTCGGTGGCCTGTTTTCCCTGGTCAGAGGTTTACAGGTCAAGCAGGTCGCGGAGCCAATCTGCGAGGACAGCGGCGGCGGTCCGGGTGATCAGCATGAGCGCGAGCATCCGGCCGTCCCGCTTCCACGGGGGCAGCTTAGGCATACCTTCCTCCTCTCGGCGTTCGTAGTCGTGGCAGGGGTCGGGCCCACAACCATTTTCGGGGTGTGGCCCACTGTACCCGCCCCGCGCAACTTCCGGCGCACGACCTCGAACTTGAGCACCATTCACCGCGCGTTAGTCGAATTTATCTAAGAACTGTCCTCGGTGGACGCTCAAAGTCGCAGGTCAGCGCCTCGCTGCGGACGGCGCACTGCGCGGGCCGCCGGTGCGCAGGGCAGGGCGCTGACCCCTGTCTTGATCTTTGAGCAGGAGTTGTCGAGGCCAAAGCGCTTGACGAGACTGACGCGGGCGTCGGCGAGGTGCTCCTGCTGTTGCGCTGGGCCCAGGAACACGGCGCCGTCCACCCGGACGCCGGACCCGACGAGGTCTACGCGCTGCTCGTGGGCTGCTCCCGGGCCGCGGTGCACGCCCGGCTCGACGAGGACGTCACGGCCGGACCCTCGAGCTCGCGTTCCGGGGCTTACGGCCCTGAGCCGGGCGCGGCGGGCGGTCGGCCCCGCCGGTCCGATCAGCCGGCGTCGAGCACGGCGCGCAGGCGGGGTGCGAACGCGACGGGATCGTCGACGAAGCCGATGTGACCGCCCGGGAACATCACCGGCTCGGTCTCCAGCCGTGCGGCCAGGGCGCGGGAGGTCCGGTCACAGACCTGCTGCGCCGAGGCCTCCCCGATGCCGACGACGACCCGTGGTGCGACCTCGCGCAGCCGCGCCACGTCCGGGCGCCAGTGCGTGCTGGGGCGGAAGTGGTGGCGGGGGCTGGCCGGTCCTGCACGTGGTGCACGACCGGGACGGTCATTGGCGCGCCATGTGTGACCTCGACACCCGACCCGGCGACCTGGTGCCCGTGCGGTGGGATCAGCTCGCCGCCAGTGACCCGGACCTGCGCCAGCTCACCGACCTGCTGCCCGGCTGGCAGGCGTGGCGCCCCGCCCGCCACCAGCCCTGGTCGCGCCGCGCCCAGTAGCTCTGCGAACCCGCAGGGTCAGGAATCGCAGAGTCAGGTCGTGATCCTCGCGGTGTCGTGGGCATGGCTGGCCGATCGACCGCCACGGCTCCTTAAGGTCGACCGGGCGGTGATCGAAGGCGACACCGGCGGGTTCACCCAGGTTGTCCTCGACGCCACGACCCGGGTGCGCGGCGCCACCATCGTGGCGCCCCGCGCCGGGGAGATGCTCGCGGAGCTGACCGGGCTGGTCGCCCGGGGCGGGCGACTGCGGGAGCTGGCGTCGGTGACCCACCCCTATCCCACCTGGGGCGACGGGCCGTGGAACGCGGCGCTGGCGCAGGTTCAGGCCGGCCTGGCACGCCCGGCGATGGCCCGGGCCTTGCGGCTGGGCGTGGCGGCTCGTCGGCACACCGGGCGCCGTCGTCTCGGGTGAGGCGGTGGATGTCCCCAGCGAGCTGGAGCGCCCCGACAGCACCCGGGCGGAGCTGGGATATCCGTGTCGGCGACCGGAGCAGCGGGCAGGCGGGGGCGGGTTGAACCGGGATGTCAAGGGGTGGGCCGGGGACACCGTCAGCGGGCTGACAATGCCCCAGCCACGGGGCCGCGTCGCCCACGATAGTGGGTGCGGCACCGCGGCGACTGGCGCCGCCCGTGCGGGCAGGAGGGTCGATGGTGGGCGGACGGACAGAAGTGGCGGGGACCGGACGGGGCGCGACGAGCGCGGTTCAGGTGTACTGGCGGCCGGGTTGCCCATTCTGCATGTCGCTGCGCCGGGGCCTGCGCCGCAGCGGACTGCCCGTCAACGAGATCAACATTTGGGTGGAGCCGGCCGCGGCCGCGCGGGTCCGGGAGGCCACCGGCGGCGACGAGACCGTCCCGACGGTGGTCGTGGCCGACCGGGTCATGGTCAACCCGAGTATGGCCCAGGTCGAGGACGCGGTGCGCTGGCACGCCCCGCAGCTCTACGAGGGCGTCACGCCTGCGGAGCCGATATGGCGCCGGTTCTGGCCGTGGCTCGGCCGTCGCAGCTAAAGGCGGTGAACGCGACCACGCCCGGCGGACGAAGGTAGGGACATGAGCGATACCCAGACCGGCACTACTGCAGCCCCGGGATCGCGGAGCCGGCGGGTGTGGATCGGGGCGGGCGCCGCGGTGGCGGTGCTGGCGGTGCCCGCGGTGCTCAGCGTGCTCGGCGCGGGCCGCGGCCCGTCCTCGGTCGGCCCGGCCCCGGGACCCGCCGCTGCGGCGGCGGCGCCTGGGGCACCGGGGGACCCGCTGTCGATGGGCAGCCCGACCGCGCCGATCACGGTCGTGCAGTTCGGCGATTTCCAGTGCACATTCTGCGGGGCCTTGGCCCGCGGGGTGGAGCCCGCGCTGCGGGCCCAGTACGTCGACACCGGCCGGGTCCGGTTCCAGTGGCGCGATTTCGCCTACCTGGGCCCGCAGTCGCAGACCGCGGCCGTGGCCGCCCGCGCCGCGGGCCGGCAAGGCAAGTTCTGGGCCTATCACGACGCCCTGTACGCCGCGCCGCGGGCGGTGAACTCCGGCGCTCTGAGCCCGGGCTACCTACTCGACACCGCCCGCCGACTCGGGCTGGACCCGGCCCGGTTCCAGGCCGACCCGGCGCTGGCCGGGCAGGTCCAAGCCGACCGGGACGCTGGGTCCGCGGCCGGGGTGGTCGGGACCCCCACCTTCCTGATCAACGGGAAGTTGCTGTTCGGGGCGCAACCGCTGGCGGTGTTCCAGCAAGACATCGACACTGCCCTGGCCGGGTCCGGGGCGAGCCGGTGAGCATCGGGTACCTGGCGGTGTTCCTGGGTGGGGTGCTGGCCCTGCTCAGCCCGTGCAGCGCGCTGCTGCTGCCCTCGTTCTTCGCCTACGCCTTCGCCAGCCGCACCGAGCTGCTGGCCCGCACCGCGGTGTTCTACCTCGGGCTGGCCGCCACCCTCGTTCCCCTCGGGGTGGGCTCGGCGGCGGTGTCCGGGTTGTTCTACGGCCATCGTGAAGCGATCGTTCTGGTCGCCGGGTGGATCATCATCGCCCTGGGGGTCGGGCAGATCCTCGGCCGCGGGTTCGCGTTCGGCCCCGCGGTGCGCCTGCAGCAGCGGATGGCCGGGCGCAGCGGGTGGGTGTCGGTGTTTGGCCTGGGCGCGGCCTACGGGCTGGCCGGGTTCTGCTCCGGGCCGATCCTGGGCGCGGTGCTGACCATCGCCGCCGCCGACGGCCAACCCGCACGTGGGGGTGCGCTGCTGGCGGTCTACGCCCTGGGCATGGCCGCGCCGATGTTCGTGCTGGCCGCCTTGTGGCAACGCTTCGACCTGGGCTCGCGGCGCTGGCTGCGGGGTCGGGAGTTCTCCGTGGGTCCGCTGAGGCTGCACACGGCGACCACCATCTCCGGGCTGCTGTTCATCCTCATCGGGGTGCTGTTCTTGGCCTTCGACGGCACGGCGGGGCTCACGAGCCTGTTGGGCCTCGACAACACCGTCGACGCCCAGCTCTCCGCCCAGAGCGCGGTCACCCGACTGGGCGCCGCCGTCCCCGACGTCGCCCTGCTCGGTGCCGTGGTCATCGTCGTGGTCGTGGTCGCCGGGTGGCGGCTGCGTCGACACCACCGTGACCGCACCAACCCCGCACCACCCGCCGACGGAATAACCGGCGAGCCCCCCGTGGTGGATGGGGGCACCGACCGCGGAGCGGCTCACCCCGACCGTGGGTCGGCCGCACCCGCCCCTGCGAGACCCTCGAGCTCGCCGACCGCTGCCGGGGCGAGAGACCAGGAGTCGGAACCGGAGCCCACGCCTCGATGAGCTGGGGCACCGACCGTCCTGATCCTGGCCGTCGTGGTGGGTCGTTATGGTGGGTGGACTCGTCGTCGGGCGCGCCGGCTGCGGCGCGGGGGGTGGGGACCCGAACACACCCGAGCGGACACTACTAGCGCTGGACCCGACCAGCGCTGGACCCGACCGGCGCTGACCGCGTCCCGTGGGGTCGAACTCCGCACCAGCCTCGCGTCCCCGCACCCCGTCGACGGGTGGGGGACGCCCTGGTCGCTCACCGGTCCTGCGAGTTCGGCGATGGTCGGGGGCGTCCGCCGCGGGTTTCGACGATCGGCAGTAGTCGGCGTAGGGCGGTGTTCTCGGCGGGGTCCAGGACGGCGTGCTGCACACAGGCGGGCACCAGGGCGCCGGTCTCGGGGTGGGCCATGGCGTAGTGGCAGGCGGCGAGGCGTTCCTGGGTGCCCCGGATGCGGGGGTCGGCGGAGAGTTCCCCGCGCCCGGTGGCTTCCCAGGCCGGGGCGACGTCTTCGGTGTCCATGAACTGGTGCATCACGAACGTCAGCGGCGCCAGCCGGCCGCGGCTCAGTTCGCGGGCGACCCGGCGGGTCCCGCCGGCCCGCCGCAGCGCCCGTCGGGCCCAGGACAGGGCAATGGGCACCACCTGCGGGTGTCGGGCGATTACCCGGGCGATCTTTCCAGCGAGCACGGCGGGTGGCTCGCCGGTGAAGTTGACCGGACCGAAGTAGGTGAAGAACGCGTCGCGGGTGGCGACGTCGCGGGGGTCGGACTGCTCACCGAGCGGGTACCAGCCGGTCCCGACCCGGAAGCCGTAGGCGGTGCGGTTGCATCGGGTGTCGCCGTTCTCGAGGAACCGGAAGTCCAGGCTGGTGCCGGCGCCGCGTTCGATCTCGGCCCAGACCTGGTCGGAGGTGGTGGCCCGGTAGTCCTCGTGCCAGCGCCGGTGATCACCGAGGAACGCGGCGGGTTGGAACGAGAGCATCGAGAAGCCCATGCCCGCGGTGACGCGGACGACGTCGGCGACCTGGGCGAGGTTGGTCGGGGTGACGGTCATGTTGTGGGCGAGGAAGGATCGCACCCCGTGCTCGCGGCGTAGCCGGGTGAACAGGTCCACGAAGCGCTGCCGATAGGGGTCGAGGGCGGCCTCGCTCTCGGGGCGGGCGATGCCGCGGCGCCCGAACATCAGCGAGTCGAAGTGCCCGGCGAACGACACCCGGCGCAACCGGGGCCGCCCGTCGGGGCCCAGCACGAGGCGGTGCAGGTAGTCGGCGTCGATGTCGCCGTGGGTCATGCTCATCGGCTCTCGGCCGTGTTCGCGCATGATCTGCAGGGCGGCGGCGTGATCGTCGGGGTCGAGCAGGGTGACCTCGCCGCCGATGAGCTGGGCGTGCGCGCGGGGCCCGCGCAGCCGGCGCAGCAGCCCCATCTGGGCCTCGACCTCGCGGCGGGTGTGGCCGCCGTCGACCCGCACCCGGTTGGCGTCGCGGGAGTGATAGCACGGGGTGCAGGCCAGATCGCAGCGGGGAAACACCCCGTGGGTGCCCTCGCAGCCCACCCCGTGGCGGCCCAGGACCTGGCCGGGGGTGCGGGCCACCTCGGGCAGCGCCGCCCAGCGGCGGGCCATCGCCGCGACGAACTCCGGGTTGACCGGCCGGGTCGCGCGCTCGGCTGCGCGCAGCCACCGCCCGACCCGGCCCGACCTGTCCCGACCCCGACGGGCGCCCGGGGGACGGGCGCCGCGGGGACGGGTGCCGCGGTAACGGTCGCGGATGATCGCGGGGTCGACGCCGAGGAAGTACAACGCCTTGAGGTACTGCATCCCCACCAGCATCCGCAGCGTGCCCTGCTCGACGAACCGCCGCGCCGAGGCGGTGCTGGTGGCGGGCAGCACCACCGCCGCCGAGGCGATCCGCGGCGCCCAGGGCGAGGTCGAGGAGATGGTGGCCGACTACGACCGTCGGCGACGGTTGTTCGTGAAGGGCCTCGACGAGCTCGGGCTGACCTGCCCGGAGCCGGGCGG
>JAABUP010000352.1_pt1 | contig 104222 bp, 102 predicted proteins | sample 5559201 | NCBI WGS metagenome assembly JAABUP01 (sample SAMN10711887, study PRJNA513373) | rock metagenome | isolation source: Antarctica rocks | place: Antarctica
GCGATAACTTAGGGCCTATACGTTACCTCTAGTAGCTCCTTAGCGGGTCTATCTATATATAAACTAGGGGTAATTATACCCTCGATCGAGTAGCCTACGGGGGAGGAGTATAATAAGAGATATAGGTGGTAAGGAGACCTCGATTTAGATAATAAAGAGACCGAATAGGTAGTAATATAGATAGATAAGAAAAGCGTTTAATTTACACCTAAAAGCGATAATTTTATCTCTTAAATAGTTACACCTATCGATACTCTATATAACCTAGTTTTAGACCTTATTCCCGACTTCCTAAAGAGATATACTAGGTCTCTATAACCTTCTTAAGTACGTATAGCTATATCGAGAAAAACGTTATATTCGCCCGATTCGGTAAATATATAGGTAATATCCTAGTATCTCTTTATCTATAACTTTAGTACCGAGAACGAGGTCTTAATAGGATTTAGGTCGGGCGAGTATAGAGGTAGACGCTCTAGTAATATACCTCCTTATATATAGATCTCTTCTAACTCGGTATTCTAGTAGATACTCGCGTTATCGTAAATAATAACCGACCTAGGACTACTACTAGCGAATAGAGTCGTATAAGGGATAACCTATTAACGAACGAAGTCGTTAAATATTATAGCGGTTATAGAGCCCTAATATATAACCTACTCGATATATCTATCGATCGTAAACGTAGGGAGTATACTCTACCTCTTTAACCTCTTTAAACTCTAGCTAATCGTTAGGGTAATTCCTAGGGGACTCTATCTATACTTCCTATCGCCTAGAGGTGTTAGATATATAGCGATATTTATTAGGATAATAACCCTCACCGGTACGCTCGCATATAGTACTCTTATCGAGAAATATTAACTAATTAGGCCGCTAGCGAGATAGCTTCGAAAACTAGTAGTTTCTTAGTAGCTAATTACGCTAGGCTATAGTCCTACGGAGCGTCTTCCTCGACTAGCCTATACGATAGAGAGCTAGCTAGACTATTAACTTATCGACGAGAAGGTTAAATTCGTCGAAGAGGTAGTAGACTAATTCATCTAGATAGGCTATCGGCCGTTCGTCGAGGTATTCTAGAAGCTCCTCTATATATAGGATACTTAGCTTTCTAGGTCGCCCTTATAGGATATCGCTAGGTACGTAGACTACTCTATACTCTATCTATAGACCTCTTATACGCTAAAGAGACCTAAGGCTAATATTATAACTAGCGAGGATAGTATTATTATTAAAACCGAGCTCTAACTCGTTATAGATGGCCGTCCTAACGAATGGGTGGATAGGAGTAGATATAGCGACGGCGACGGCGATGTAGGTAGGCAAACACCAAAACACCAAGGATACGATATTGCGACGATGTATCAGCTTTAATTATAACCTAATTAGGCTATCCTACGAGGTATGTGGGCCTTAATTGCTCTACATATTTTGCTATACCGCTCCCACCTGATTTTGGTGGGGTGGGCATGAAAAACGTTGCCGCTCCCGACCCGCGCCAATGTTTTTAAAAACAACTGTAGACCACCAGCCCAGTTAAATATCACGGAAGCCCAAACAAACTCAATGGATTAACGCCAGGAGAAGTCACCCTGCACAGGGAGCCATTAAATGTGCCCACACTTGGTGAGCACTTCGTGATCTAGGCGCGAGCAAGGGGCAGATTACTATCATCTTCTATTGCCATTTCAGGCTCCCACCTGCTGCGCCCCTGCACTGCCCCAAAGCGCTCCCCCTTGCTCCCCCTCTGCTCCCTCATTTATTATTGTGTTAGTAAACAATAAAAATATAGTTATATTTATTCCCTGCTCCCTCGGTGCTCCCTCTTGCTCCCCCTTGCTCCCTCACTCGGTGCTCCCTCTAAAGCGGCCCTGCTCCCTTTCCCGAACCAAAACGGCAATCCCCAATCCTAAGTTCGGGGTGTATATAATATATATATAATACACCACAAACTTAGAAGTGGCTGAATGGCCGCACTGCGCAGTAGCAGGGGAGTATAGGGGAGTAAAGAGAGAGCATAGGAGAGCAGCGAGGAAGTATATGGTCATGTACATTTCCTCAGGGGAACAATAGAAGAAATTTTGCGACAAGCTCTCTCACCAGCTGCCCAATGGCTCAGAGTCACTTCGACGGAGAAAGACCTTCGCAGAACTCTTCCGTCCGTACAATTCTTGAACTACCGGCAGAGACTCGAATTGTCGACTTATGGGCAGACGGCAGACGGCTGTGGGACGGGACACGGAAATTCTAAGTGAGGGTGGAGATTGCACCCTGTATAAAGATAGCATCCTAATCAGTCCTTTCCCCTGAGTCACAGCCACAGAGAACAGTGGGTTTTATTTCCCCTTCCTAGGATACAGACGGTCTTACATGGATTTCACTACGAATACGGCAGGCTATTTTGGTAAATTATTCAACCATCATTAATGTCACTCGTCTTTACTCTTAGTAGCGCCATCGTTAGCAGCATGCTTCCGCATGTAACGATTCAAACTCTCACACAGCCTATCGAGCACCCACTCACTCTCGCTCTGCTCCGCCATCATCGGGCTATCCTCACCAATCCAATCCCACTCAATCAATCCCTCTTCCTCTTCCTCCTCGCCAAGCTGCTCCTTGGTATATCGACTGAAGCGAATCAATCGCGTATACTCTGCCCATTCCTCATACGTATACCGACGCGGCGGGTCAACTCTCAAGTCATCTGCTGTGCGGCGAATTGCAATCGAGAGTTTGCGAGCTAGAGCAGCGTCATCGAGATTATCCAACTCAACGACTTCTTCCATCGTAGGCGGCGGAGCCTCTACGTCTTCGTCTGCTGGTCCGACCGACATTCCCTTAGCGAGCCGGCGCTTCTCGGCTGCTTCGCGACTCTTCTTCTCAAGCCACAAGAGGAGCCATGGATACTTCTCCAGCAAATGACGCCACAGTCCTGCTTTGGGCAACACGGTCCAGTCGGCAAGTGTAAAGGTGCCACGTTTGAAGCTGGCGATGACGGTATCGCCCATGTCGGAAATCAAAATGGTCATGGTGGGGACAGCGAGCAAAGACCAGACAATGAACAAGGGCTTGCCGGCGTTGCTGGTTGGGCTGAGGTCGCCGTAACCGATGGTAAGGAGCGAGACGTAGCAGAAGTAGAGGGATTGGAAATAACTGAGTCCTTGGCTTTCGGCTTCTGCTTTCCAGAACCCGACAGCTCCGACGCACCAGAGGATGCCAACTATTAATTGATAAGTTACCTTAGGTACCAAAGGAGACCAAGAAGATTCTGTTTTGTTGTTCGTGAGGAGTGCATGGGTTTAGGGCTACGACTTACAAGCTATGACGGACATGGTCAATGCAGAATACCGTTTGAATTTGTGGGTACCATGCTGAATCTTTCTCATCGCGTCAAAACGATCCTTCTCTTCTCTCATCATGAGGATTTTAGGTTTTCTTGAGCCCCCTCGCCTTAGCCTCTTCATCCCAGCAGCGACAGAATGGGGCTTGGATTGTGTTACGTGGGCATGATGAGCTGATGGCGCTTCTCCTTTTTCGACATCGAATGTAACGTCCCGCTTTCTAGGATCAATGGGCCCAGAGATCGGTGGATGGTCTTCTCTATGCCGGCTTCGCCAGTGATACAGTCTCAGCTGCTGGAATTCGAAATCGGTAGTTGCTGTTCTTCGGAAAGTGGCTGATCGTTGTTTTTCAACATGTGATTTGACGACGTGAGTTGACCCCAGTTCCTGAGCGAAGCCTCTAATACTGGAGACCATAAGACCGAGGATGATGATTCCTCCAACCGAGTACGGGAAGACGAGTCCACGCCCAACGTCATTGGTAGGATGAAAGTCGCCAAATCCGACGGTCAAGACAGTCACGTCACAAAAGTACAGCGAATCTACAAACGACCACCCCTCCGTCTTAGCAAAAACACCAGCGCCTCCCGCTAGCCAAATAAAGAACATCATAGTCTGCAATATAAGATTCCTCTGATCATCTGACAGTTCGAAGTGCTGAGGGTAATGACTGAGAAAGTATCCCAACATATTTAACATGAGAATCATGGAAGAGACAAGATACAGACCGGCAGCGATGACAGCATGCCAGAAGCCTTGACTATACGTTTGCGCTGGCCGTTGAGGAGGCACAAATTCGTTCATGGATATTGTAATCCCCATGAGAATTCCAGTCGCAAAATACCACAGAATAATCGTGACCGGCAGAGCGACAATATATCGCACCCGGCGGGTGAAATTGAAAAGGAGAAAGATGTTGCCAATAAAACCACAAGCAAGGGAAGCACCGTTGAGGCCTAGACACCATCTCGGGTCAGAGAAGCCCGATGACTTCGAGTCTACGCCGGGAAAATCAGGGTCGTAGTTGTTCCTCCATGATGTGACCAGGGCTGCAATGGACATGACATTGGCGAGCGGACCTATCGTTGCAGCCAGCAGCGGTATAGCGGTGGAGCAGAACCACCAGTCTTGTGGCTCACCATCGTCGTCCGGACGCAAGTGGAGTTTCCATTTCCGATTTTGCCTTTCTGATTCTGGCTGAGACGCTTGAGGGGGTGCGTCTTGGTCGCGATGTAACGTGCTGGTAGATGTGTCATTGGAGCCGGCCAGGTTGCTGCCACTTCTGCGAGGAGACTCGTCGGTGCGCATTCTCGGCTGTCATGACCACGTGTGGTGAGGTACCATGGTTATGCAAACAGTTTCCACGTGAAGAAGGGCCGCTGTGAGAAGAAACGTGGGGAGGCGCTGAGGCTTGTGTTATTGATTCTGTGGCATGACAGGCGGTTCTGCGCAATTTCGTACGTGCCTCAAGAGAGTACGTCCAAGTCAGTAGCTCTCGATATGAGACTCGGAGGAAAATGCAGCAGGCTTTGGAGGAAGCTCTCAGGTCTGGCCCATGCGGTCCCATTTATAGCCTATCCTATTCTGGGACTAGTAAATCGGCGGTGTTTAGATAAGGTCTATTGCTAACTCCTCCTACTGAGCCACTTAGGCCATAGTACCTACGCACTTTTCTTATTACCAACCAACTATACTCATAATTACGCTCCAAGACAAGGTGTTTGATAATCCGATAACAGTAACGAGCAGTGGTGCGAAAGACAAAGTCTATGGTCAGAGCACTGAAGTAAAATACTGAGACTCATAATCCTAATAGCAAAGCCTGCTCTGCTCTATCTTGGACTTGCAGCTAACAGGCCATCAATAATCGAGGTTGGCTTTTGGTAGCTATCTGCCGATTCTGTCTGGAAACTCAATGGTCGCTAACCTTCTGCTTGTCTTCCATCACCTTTTTCACTGCGGGTCGTGCCATCAAGCGCTCCATCCAGGCATTGTAGTTGGGATATTCTTTCGCGAAGTCAATATTCTCATCTCCGCTGACGTAGGGAGCAATTCCAGCCCAGGTTATGAAGCTCAGATCCGCGTAAGTGCATTTATCGCCCACGAGGTATTCCTTGCCCTCCAAAACGTTGTTCAATACCATGGTGACCCGTCTGATCTCTTTGCCGTAACGCGTAATTGCTGATGGGAGTTTCTCATGGTGGAAGTTACTGAACCTGATGCGAAATGAATCTAGACCTCAGCATTCATGTTCTTTGGGAAGACTTACCAAGCAGCTTGACCAAAGTAGGGACCTTGCCCAGATGCTTGGAAGAACAGGTATTGCTTGCAAAGATACTTTTCCGGTGAAGAAGTGTAAGTAAGCTTGGCTGAGGTGTCGTAGCGCTCAATCAGGTACTCAATGATCTTCAATTGCAGATATTAGCAGTGCTGCTTCGCCTTGACATGCTCGGTGTCAATTTTACCGCTCCTGATTCCCAGAGAGTGATACCGGTGTTAGGATCCTCAATAGCTGGGACACTGAAAATCAAAAAGAATCAGTCAGTTGTGCTCTAAAGAGAAGGAATGAACTCATGGTTTCCTCTTTCTCGGAGAAGCTCCTATCGAGTCTTCTTGTAGGAAGGGCGATGAGGATGGCTTTGGTGCATTGTAGCGGCAGTTGCAACATTGTCCATGCTAGCCACGTGGCTGTCACAAGTCCCAACACCAAGCCGAGTCTGTCTGATGATACATGACATTCGGGAATTTGACTGAAATGTTCTAACCGGCCATTGGGATTCTTGTCGGTGAAAGGTTTGGCCTTCATCTCGGTAGCCATGTCGAGGAACTTGGTCTCGTATTTGAGGCCAAGCTCTTCGAGAACAATGGCCACCTTCCATGGATTGGGACCCTATCGACATAGATTAGGATCTAGAGTTGGCAGAGTGAGGGCGTAATCTCACGAGCGCATGGGAGTAGAGAACAATTGGCTGAGACATGTCTCCTGTCGTAATACAAGTGCTTTCGGTGATGTAATAGATAGCTTTCTATATAAGTATATTTGGAGAATGAAGAGGTGTTCCGGAAAAAGCTATCGTCTGGGGTCGACTTTACCTATATAGCCAGTCTACCAAAAATCGAGGTTACAAATCCAGAACTCGGGTGTGGGGCGTGCGAAACGACAACCCCGCGATCTAGATTTGTAAAGTTCAACTGCCACAACTGCCATGATCGCCCTTATGTCAGCATTAAGGTTGAAGCAATGCAAGGCACGAGTCTTCGCCTAGTAAGATGGAGCGACGAAGATTAGTCGTCATCGATTCTCCTGCGGCCCTAGTCACAGAAGCAGGGCTCAACACCCGAGAGTAGAGTAAACAAAGATTAGGCCCTGCTTTCACTCCTACGGATAAAGGCAGGCGTGGATCGCCGAGACAATGACGTGGGATGCTCCCGAGATTGAATTGGTGTCGATTCTCGGAGCGTTACTTCTCCGCATCCTGTTGGCTATCGTTTCTGCTTCCGTCGCCTATTTCTTTCCCTCAGTCACTATGCTATCATTCCTGATCGCTTTGACGGAGTGGCCTGGCTGTAGCGGACCTCGAACACGGTCTTTCGGCCTCTGTTCTGTCGGTGTGCTGACTAATCTACGACTTGTCTTCGGCGATTTCCTTCAGTGTTTTATCATAGGCTTGGCAGAAAGCTCCGTGTACAGTCTTGGGCATCTTCGGCGGCCCTTGTCACCATGAGAGGTCCTGTGTGCAGTCTAGCCCGAACTGAGCCGTGAAATTAGCCCTTGCAATGTTGCCCAAGATGGTGTTCGTGGTAAAGGCATCGATCTTCGTCTGTATCCGTAGGGTCGTCCAAGAGCTTGCCCCCTGCCCCTTTCTTGATTGCGTTGATAACATCGATTGCAAAATCTGGATGACCCTCAAAACAATGCCGGTACGTCGAGGCATCCCTTTCGCTTTCAGGGTCCATGATCTGCCGAGCAGCGATTTGGCTGACAAGCCTGCGGAACGGTGATGAAGGGGGTGTCTTTTGATAGACTGGTAACATTTCTTCTGCTCCTGGTACCAAGCCAGCTTCAAAGCATCCTTTCCGGAACTGGTCTATGGCGAGGTTCTTGAGTTGCGGCAGGACAATCTTCTCGCAAAGTATGTATAGCTGTTGGCAAGCATCCGCATAATCCCACTTCTTGTTCATAGGCATATCGCTAACATCGTCTATTTTGCCCTGATACAACCATTTCACCAGGAGTTCAAACGCTCTTGGATCGTCGTCGAATAGCTCGACTTTACCTCCATTCTTTCGATTTTCGTCGTCCAATCGCTTCTGGAACCACGTCGAATGGTGACAGAGTAAGTTACGATGTAGCGACCAATGACGCTTCGTCTTTCCGACATAGATATCCATTGTAGATCCTGACAGGAGCCTGAGGCGCAATGGAATTAGCAACAGCAAAGCGCATTGGTCAGGACGAGGGACATACTCTGCGAATGTCTTTGCTGTTGTTTCCCCTATATCTATCACTGCCATGCGAAAGGGGCCCTTGCGCTCCGCAGCGAAGTCGCAGTAATGGATGTGCAAGGTATCGTGGGAGGACGGGGCAGTCGCAGGAGGGGTTCCAGGTGGTGTTGGTGGAGGCCGTGGGGTATCCATGAGCCAATCTTAAACTAACGTTATGCTCAAAAGTCGAATGCGACTGCGATTTCGTGATGCATGACGCAAATGAAGTGTTGCTTGGTTGCGCGAATGATGTCCACATCGGATAAGAGCAAAGCTGTGGGCCTGTGGCTAGGTCAGGTTTCGAGCACCAAGGCTAATTGTTAGTTCCGCGCTAGCCTAAAGGGGAACATGAACATTAAAATTAGTGGGACACCCTACACACCATTGTATTCACGCGATTGCAAGCATCAATGACATCTTCCTTCGTCATCATGCTTGACAGTGTTTATGTGAGAGTGTTTCTTCGCTACACTTATTCTCCGTTGTGCCTTCTCTGCTGATCTGTGAGTTTCCATCATCGCCAAGCCTCGAAGGATTGTTTACTACAAGTACCTAGACATTTAGATGTAGATGATGGGCTTTCACTCTTGAAAATTTTTAAGAGCAACGCATTTTCGCCTGGGATGTCAGTCCACCTTGCACTTATCATAGCCATATTGTACTGTAAGTCTTCTGCCCAGCGATAATATCATTCAACCGCCAGACAACTTCAACCATGGTAGACACGCCCTATCAGGGTCCCATGCTGCTGAAGGCACGGAAGACGGCTTGTCCCTCAGTCCGTATCGTGCGGCCAGCAGACTCATGAGTCTTACTAAGGTGAGCACACCAATCAAGTCTCAAAGATCCCTTCTATCTAAGGATCTGGTTATGATCCTCATTATGTAGGATTGTATCCCACTGGCTATACGATGTGTCAACATCATTATTGTTCCATTACTCTGCAAACCTAATCTGTCGACTCGACCAATGCAGCTCAGCGAGAGTAGGTGGCTCGGGTGGTCAATTGCTGTTGCAAACCCTAAAGTGGTGGTCAGCTACGCTAGTGCTACTAGCGCGTCATGGCGCGTTGAGAATCGCGTCAGATATAATACATCTGAAGAAATGAACAACCCACCAACGGCAAGACCAGAGTATGAGTGTCTCGAGAAGCTCAGCTTATTCGTAGAACGATACCCTCACCATTGCCAAGCCTAGATCACCAAGTTGTGTCTCTTAATACTTGCTACGACGGCTGGGGCATCAACGAATACCCTCTGATCTTGCACTCTGCACTAGTGTCCCCACCTCCAGCATTGGGTGTTTTCTATTGCCGTCGACACCGTACATAATGCCACTCCTTTCCTCGCCTGTAGCTTATCCGCCAAGCTCGTCACCACCTATCATCTCTGAGAAACGAAAGAGAAACTGCCAACCAAGCCCACCCCCCGGGCTCAAACGAAGGCAAATAGGTATTGAAGAAGGACCATCAAAAAGTGGAACCTTGTTTCGCACTTTGCCCTTGGATGCATGGAAATCTGGGTTGGGTGAGCCGTTCAAGCAACCCAAGGCTGTCCCTGCGACACAGGGGCCTTTTCTTGACGATGATGAGGACGATAATAATGACGAGCTCGGGTCCGAACAAGCGAATCTAGGTTCACCGAGTGGTCGCGGCATGCTTGATGTTTTTGAGCGTACCTCAACGACTAAGCGGACACCTGCAGAAAGCTTGCCTTTCCAGGAACCCCTAGAGCGAGTGAACGTGCCTCGAGTGAAGACGTCGTCTGGCAAATGCTTCCGGATCTGCAGCAAAAGAGTTGCGCCTCCGGCTCCATATGAACAGCTCATTGCTAGCAGGTCCGCTACCGTGATAGGGAAAGCGAACAAGAGCTTCTATGGCATTAACATTCATGATCTGCTCGATCAGGTAGCTAACGAGCCAAAGCTGACCCAACCACAAATTGTCCAGGACGTCCAGGACAGTGAGGTTCTCCATCCGTCTATTGAAAGCCCGATCCCTGTGAAAGGTCTAAGGAAAGGTCGGACCATGCTATGGACTGAGAAGTACCGCGCTCGTAAATTTACAGACCTTGTAGGAGATGAGCGTACTCATCGGGATGTACTGCGCTGGCTCAAAAGTTGGGATCCAATTGTATTCCCAGGTTCTGCCAAGCCTAAGATCAAAAGCCAATTCGTGGAGAATGAAGCAGATCAGCGACAGCACAGAAAGATCCTGTTGCTAACGGGACCACCAGGCTTGGGCAAGACCACATTAGCGCATGTGTGCGCCAGACAAGCTGGCTACGAGGTAGTTGAGATCAACGCCAGCGATGAGAGGAGTCGCGACGTTGTTAAAGGTCGTATCAGGGATTGCGTGGGCACGGAGAACGTCAAAGGAATTAACACCAAAGAGGCTGGTGGCACCACCCGAAAAGCCGGGCGACCGGTGTGCTTGGTCGTCGATGAAGTAGATGGAGTAGTCGGTGGAAGTACTGGTGGTGGCGAAGGTGGGTTCTTCAAGGCTTTGGTTGATCTAGCTATGCTCGATCAAAAGAACTCGAGTGTTCTGGGTGCGACTTCCGGCAATGCAGTCAAGTCCAAAAAGAAAGGTGACCGATTTCGTCTTCTGCGGCCAATGATACTCATTTGCAACGACGTTTACCATCCAGCTCTCCGGCCTCTCCGATCTTCGACTTTGGCAGAGATTATTCACATTAGAAGGCCACCGCTCGACAAGGTTGTGGCGCGACTCAAATTTGTCTTTGAAAGGGAAGGCGTTGCGTGCGATAATGACGGTGTACGACGGCTTTGTGAAGCCGCTTGGGGCGTCAGCAGTAGGAGAGAAACTCGAGCTGATGCAAGTGGTACTGGCGAGGGCGACATTAGGGGAATATTGGTAGTTGGCGAATGGGTCGCAGCAAAGATGCGAGCGTCCATGGATAGGAGCGCCCGGTTAACTAAGAAATGGATCGAAGATCACATGATCGACAATTTATCGCACGGCGGCGGTGGAGCTCGAAGTATAGGCCGTGGTGGTGTGAAAGAAGTCGTTGAACGTGTCTTCTTAGACGGTGCGGGTTTTCCCAGAGCGGTATCGAATCCAGCTTCTAAAGGCTTCGCCAAAATTCGCGATGGTGACGCCGTAGGGGTATCTGAGCTCGCCAAACGAGCAGCTATGGATCGACTTCGGGAAATTGTTGACAGTTGTGGGGAGACCGACCGCATACTTACCGACTGCTTTGCGACTTATCCTGCACAGTCTTGGCAGGACGACACACTTCTGTCCAAGCCAAATGCAGCGTATGACTGGTTGCACTTTCACGACCGAGTTTCTTCCAGGGTGCACATGAGTCAGGAATGGGAACTAGGGCCATACCTTTCCGAGTCTGTCCTCGGATTCCATAGCCTGTTCGCTTCTACAGCAAAGCTGTCATGGGCGAGTGATCAGAACCGATGGGATGAGAATCATGAGGAAGAGCCGCTGCCTTTTTCCGGACCACGAGCGGATTATACGGCTTCAGAGGCCTTCAAACAAAACAAGGCAGTCTTACAAGGGCTCCAGTCATCGCTCTCGATGCAGCTACACCGTTCCTTTAGGTCTGCTGAGGACATATCCACTGACCTATTACCACACCTCATCAAGATGTTGACGCCTGATGTCAAGCCCGTTGTCGTAGGTGGAAGTGGCGATCAAAGGGGTGTTGTTAGCGTCCGAAAAGAAAGTGAACGGGAGATGATACAGCATGCTGTTGGTGTCATGGGTGCAGTCGGTGTCATATTTGAGCGAGCCAGAATTGAATCAAACCAGAATGGCATTATCAGCTACGTGTACAGAATGGAACCGTAAGTCAGATCTCGCCGTGGGAGGGGCGCACTGACTTTACTCATAGTGCTTTGGATAATCTAGCCGCCTTCGAGACAGCAGTTCGAAACGGCCCGAGTGCTCCCACAAGATATGCGATCCGGCAAGCTCTTGACCAGGAGTACCAAAAACACCTCCTTCGCCTGAATGCAGATGCCCGTCAAGCAAGATACAAGGCTGGAGGTGGTACTGAAACTGAGGCTGCTACAGCTTCTGAACGTAGGGCAGGCAATGACACTGGGGTCAGAGCAGAATCAAAGCCGACAGCAGCCAAGCGGGACTTTTTTGGAAGAATTATTGATGATGTTCGACCAGCATCAATGATAAGGGCTGGGATTGACCTTCAAGCTGTAACTGGGGACGAGAAGCAAGAAGATAGGAAGGTATGGGTCAGCTTCCATGAAGGGTTCTCAAATGCTGTAAGAAAGCCCATCACGCTTGAGGAACTGATGCGTGGGTTTTGAGCCAATGTATGGACGGGCATTGATGATCCTGCTCATATGAAAAGAGAATGATTAACCTCCAAGCGATGGAGACGGAGGGGTGTAGGGAATGCGAAATGAGAAACGGGACGAACCGATCGCTAAACAACGGAATTAAAAGAAGCGCTGTTTAAATTAAACCTTCGATTAATCCAGCTCCGTTAGGAATGACAGATATTCGCTATCGGAAATAGGGAGGGGACCACGTTTGAGCAAGAGCAAGACCCACATCTGATCAAATTATGACTAGAAGCGAGACGGTCTGGGTGCAGACTTGCGCATCAAGGCTTGAATTCGGCTGAAGGACGTTTCTCACAGAATCTCTAGGATCAAGGCCATGTTCGAGATGCAAAAATCGCCCAGGTTCTTGCTTAGCCGTATGGCATTTGTGTTTGTGCTACAATGACATTGCTACAAGAATTCATCTCACATCAAGGCGTGTATGCGCAACTCCTGTCTCTGCAGCTGCTCTGGAATTAGATATGGAAGCAATATCAATCTAGATATTTCGGCAGCTTTTTCTCGTACACAATGGGAGAGAGGCGACTTCGACTGTTAAAATTCCAAAATGTGAACTCGATGGACTCCGTTCGAAGAGTATAGCTTGTCATACTTGGGCGATAGCAACAATTGAACAAAGTGCTTTCTTCAACGTAAGTGTTCTACCTTCTAAGTACTTCACCTGGTTCTTGTGATAATCTCACACTAGTGGGCGATTATCTACTCGCGCGGTAAGGTACGCTCGGTCCGTCTCGAAACGATTCCCCCCAACTTTATCCCTTTGGACCAAGGTCCTACATTAATTTACTCGAGTATGGGCAGAGACTTCTCGGGATGCTACTAAGACATTTCCCTCTCCCCGGCCCTGTACAGTCAGTAAGCCCCATTGAGAATCTCAGGGAACTTAGGTGTCCTACCATCTTCAGTCTCTTTATCTCCCGCTCTTGCACAACCTGATCCAACAATTCTCGGTGTCTCTTAGTGTTCTTCTTCTTAACGCCCAATTGATGCTTGAAGAAATCTGGGTCCTTGTCGATGATGGCTTCTTGTATTTCCTGTTGGCTAGCGAGAAATGCGTCACTAGCCGCAGATTCAATGTCTAGGTCTGATGGTTCAGCATGCTCTGTTCCTTCATCCTTTTCTTTTTCCTCACCCTTCGTTTCGCCCTCACCATTCTTTGCTCCTTCACCTTTCTCTTTCCCTTCACCCCTCATCGATGCTCGCTTACGCTTTGGGCCTTGCTTCTTCGGAGCTCTTGCTATCTGCGTTTCAATTCCTGCTTGTTTCTTGGCGGCCACGATTCTCTTGGCGATGGTATTAGGCTTCAGCTTTGCTCCATTTAGCGCCCCGATCTCCTTTGGACTGAAGTTGGCTGTAATTCTTAGCAAGAGAGATCCCCAGAGATGATTTGGCCAATGTTTGATTATCTCTTCATCTTGAATATCCGCTGGCAAAGGCGTTGTTACAGCTGGAAAACCATCAAAGTGAACCCTTTTTGAATTCTGGACTACATTGGTGCTCTTGTTAGTAGGTAGTGAGGGCATTATCACTGTATCGGGATCAGGAAATCGGTCATAGTATGGACGTTCTGACTGGCTCGATCCCGTCTGCTGCTGAGTTTGCTCAATCAACGACCGATTCAGGCCGTTATGTCTCTCTGTGAGTGCGGCAACCAGAAATGCAGTAGGATGTGCCATTTGAGCTTGAGACTCCAGCTCCTGTTCTGTAAGCGGTGAGTTTGCTGATATTGAACGTGACGAGAGCTGTGGTCGAGTTGACCCAACGCTGGTAGCGGGTCTCTGGTGAACATCAACATGCTTCGAGACACTCTTATTTTCCATGTTATTGATAGTTGTGTTTTGGATCACCTGATCATGACCAACCACGTTAGCACACTTGTGTGTAAGCTAGAGGATGTGTAGCTACCTTGTTCTACTATCATCTAGCCCTTCAAGGTGATTGCTGGGGTGCAAGGTAGACTTTCAGTAAGACTTCGACTATCTGGAAGCATAGTCCAAATCCTTGATGTGAGGGAACTTCGGATATTTTGGGAGATGTTCTAGTGGTTCGCTTTAAATAGGTACAATACTCGGTGTTGAGACGAGTCTTGTTAAGGCCTCTTCCATATGATCTGTTGAGCCGAGTGACTGGTGAAGGGAGACCTAGGGCTGGTGCTTAAGCGTTCAAGGCTTCATATCAGTTTAGGCTAAGAAGTGGTGCCAGCAAAGATTGTATCGCGATTTTTTCCAGATCAAGTCCTTCAAGCTTTACCGAGGATTAATCGATTTTCTCGCAGGTCATGTCTAATCTCACAATATGTCTATAAATTCGTAATTAAGAGCAGGGGACTTGCTCGCCCATTTCTTTCAAGTTGCACAAGCGGTATTGCCGGCATTTTCCTGTCTAGGTGGACACGCTGCTTTGAACCTTGCTTTATCCACACAGTGAGAATTATTTGATGCCGAAGACATAGTGCATCCAATTTGAGCCAAGTTGCTTGACACCGTCTTCCAATGACCACCCCTTAATGTCACAAATGGTGCGAACAATGTCTTCCAGCAGAATGTCCATCTTGTCTCCAGCAGCATGAAGGTCACTCTCGGCAAGTATCCTGTTATCCGGTACTGCCTTGATGATATCGATAGCCTTGTTTGAAGTAGGAGACGAAAAATTCACCAAACGGGAAAAAGAGAAGAAAATGACACTGGGGATTGACGGATGAAGGTATTGTCTCAGAGTATCTGGTGGCCCAGAATACGAATGAAGGCATATCCGAGGAGGAAAAGGCATTGGGCTACTTGATATGGCGGGTTTGTCCTCTGGTAAGTCCTTATCTTCATGCAAGGCATCAAGACTTGTCTTCTTCTTCTTCTTCCCCCGCTTGCTCTGTACAGGCTTCTCGTAGCCGTGCCAGGTCTGCTGCAGGGTTTCGAAGACGATGCCGTGGGCAGCTACTCCATGTACCGAAACGGCTCTTTGCATCTCCCCTGCAAGGTGAAGCTGAGCCTTAAGAATTTTCTTCTGGTGGCTCATGTCTACACGATAAGGCGACAGGCGTCGACCTTCTCTTCCACCTGGAGTCAATGCTGGATCTTTCTCGTACCCGTTATTTGTCATTTCTAGCCCAGGAATGCGGAATGCTCGGTCCAGTCCAATTTCACCGACCAGAGCAAATGGATATCGTTTGAGGTAAAGCCGAGTTTGATCAATCAGGCTGGACAGTGAGGAAGGGTCTGGTAGTGACAGAATGAAATCATCATCATCGACGGGTGAAGGAGAAATGACCGCCTTGTAGTGCTGTATCTTACTTGATATTCCATCATATTGATCTTCGTAGTTGGGAAAATCGTCATAAATCTGGTGGGAAAACCAAGGATGCCATCCGAAACAAGGAACGAGGTAGCCTCGATTTTTCTGAGCTGCTTCTGTAGACGTGAGTAGGGGCAAACAATCACTGGAGATGCCGAGCCTTTCCGCAAAGTCGGCTACAAGTTCTTGGTCTTGTCCTCTTGTGGCCATGATGGTAAGAGCCCGAGTCTTCATGGCAGCAATATTTTCTATTGATGGGACAGTGTCTGTAGGATGGCAATGGGCATCATAAACTCCCAGGTGCCAAGGAAAAGATTCCGCATTGATACCAGACTGCTGCCGATCCATCATCATTGATGGCAGTCTCGTATGAATCCGGTGTTTAGAGCAAGACACTGAATTGCTCACATATCTTGGCGGCATGAGGTGGCGCTTTTAAGGCTTTGCGCTAACGAAATCCGGGGAAGGGTCTGTGCGTTTCCCAGAAGGCGGCCGGCTGACGGCCGTTATCGATACCATCAAATTGTCTACCTATCCAACCGCACTGACAGTTCTTCCCTCTTCTTCCTCCTACCAATATCCCATTCTCCACTGCAAAGCATGCAAAGCATGTCAGGTGCACTCTACTTATTGCTCTCACCAGTCCTTCTGCTAATTTCAATCCCTCTCACCATCTTTGCTGCCTTTACCACAACTCTAGCCTTCTCCACCTTGTTCTTTCGAGCTTTACTTGTTTATGCGGAGCTTGCAGCTGCCCTGATTCAAGATCAGTACACCAGTACTGATCCGCCTAAGACAACAACACCTCTCCCCGCATCAGTTGCAGAAGACAAAAGCGGGCGACGCAAGAGCCGAAGAGGAAGTGCTGCGAGTGGGTCCTCAACCGGCTCCACGACGCCAAGGGCTCCAAAATCTAGCGGCCTCGGTGTCTATGGTGGTGAAGGGGCTACGAGAGACTTTGAGGGCGTGGGAGGATGGAGGATTCCGGGCCCGGATGGCGAGGATGAACTCTGGACGTCGATGAATTCTAGGCTTGAGTTGCCAGCCATGGTGGACGTGGGCCACCGAAATCACCGTCGTTCAAGAACGTTTGGGAGTCTCAACAGTCCTAATTCTCGTCTTTCATTACATCTTCCCGTGAACCCGCGAGCCTGGAGCCCTCATGACCGCAGTGCAAGCCCAGAGGAATACTTCGCTAGTCGCCTTCCGTCAAAGTGGACAACCGCATTGGATGCAGCAAATATTGGCAAGGGGTTGCTGCGGCACAAACCATCAAGCTCTTCTTCCGGATCCTCCCAGAGTTCAGTTCGAACACATCATCTGACCTTGTCGAACACTTGAAATTGGATGAACAATGAGCAGTATTTGTCAAGAGCTGGGAAATGCCCGAGATACACAACCACTTGGGAAATATCCTACGGATGCAAGTGCGAAAAGACCGCTCACCATACCACCAGACCTATCCATTATCGACCAGGCAATCCATCTATGAACTCCAACCAGATGTGGTGCAATTAAAGACACAGAGACCATCCTCAACAAGCCTATCCAAACGCCAGCGCTTTCTAAACCCGATTATGCAGAATTTGCAGGCTCAGAGACGTCTGCCATCTCCTCGCGCATGACGTTGTTGAACTCTTCCCAGCCATCAAGATAAACATGATGACCAGCCTGCTTGATTACCAAGACTTTTGCTGAGCCGTTTTCTGCATCTCTCTCCCCCGGAGTGGCAGATTTTAGCATTCTCGCTTGTTCGTCTTTCAATTTCTGCTCTGTAGCGTACCCGCCAGCTACATCCATCCAGTCATTTTCGCCATACATCAATATAATTGGGATGCCAGTTTCACGCTTTCTTGCCGCAGACTCGACACTTGAGGTCATTGATCCATCCGGCTGAAGATATTGCCGACCAACGCCCTGGATACGACGGATTAAGGGACTTCGAGCGAAAGCACCTGGCGCCAGTATGTATGCTAGAGCATATTCGCCGCTCCCACTTTGCTTGAAAAGTGAGTAAGCGTAAGTGTGCAGTGCTTGGGCTTCTTCAGGTCCTAGATGGGAGAATCGTCGTGACGTCCAACCTGATACAAATCGAGGGCCCAATGGACCAGACCAACGGACCAAACTAAACGGCGAAATGTTGGCGTCCCAAAGAAAAGTAAGCCTAGCGATATCTCATAGTCAGTATATTTCTTCCCCAGCAAAAAGTTTGACCTATGGAACACAGAAGGGCAAGACCATTTCTCCAACTTTCGCAATCAATAGGAGATAATGGACTGAGGAACACGTACCACTTTGGCAATTGTTTCCGAGGCGGCTCTTTGTCGCCAGTCTTGTTAGCTTCTTGTGCTTTCGACCTGGCATTAAGAAAATTGTTGTTGTCTCCTACTTTCGCGGACTCCGATATCCTTGGGTTCGAACGATTGACCACGTCCTCTTGCTGGTCTTGAGTGAGTTCGTTTACTACAGTAGAATCTGTTGGTTCTGGCATCTCAGCATTGACAGCGTAGGGGTCTTCTGGTATTCCAACAGGGGAAGCAAGGACAAGCTTATGCAAATGACCAGGGTACTTCAGTGCATATGCAACAGCCATGTATCCGCCAAGACTGTGCCCCATCAAGGTGAACCGTTCAATCTTCCTCTGGATCCTCCATTCTTCCAATGCATCAATGAACCAATTCTCTGCCTCCGTAATGCTGGTCTGTCGATCCCTGGCGTGAAGTTTGAATGGCGGCCTGCTACTCCGTCCCATTCCCAAAAGATCGAGAGCGTATACCTTCCACCCTCTCACTCTGCTTAATCCTTCAAAGTTTTTGTAAAAAAATCCAAGCCCTGCTCCATAACCGTGCAACATGACCAGATTCTGGTCAATATCCTCACCAACTCGCTCGACCGAGAACTCATTGAGGGCACGATTCTTGCCGCTCAGCTTGACCAGATTGGAGTGCCATTGTCGGGGACCGTAAGGATCACTGTTTGAATGTGTCTTCACCGCTGAAGCTTTGTCATGGTCCTTGTCAGAAAAGGATGCCGTTGCCGGGGTTTCAGAAGGTAAGGTATTTCCGGTCTGGGTATGGGTTGGTGGCTGCTTGAGGTATGGTATGAATGACATGACTGCATGCTCAGCTGTGGCCGCCGGTACGTTTGCCCACTACACTAGATCAGCATGATCGCTTCGGCCATCCAAATGTTTTACCCATTGCTGGAACCCCTCTTTGTAGCCAAGCGTAAAGAATCCTCCAATCCTTCCTCGCCTGTTCTCCTCGGTTGGAGCGGAGGCGTCGCCTTCTTTCTGGCGTTGCGAGGCAAGCATACTCTGTTGTTTCCTCGATCTGAATTCATCATCGCCGTTGTCCGCAGTAGCAGTAGACATAGCTGCGGGGAATCGACGTAGCCGTCGAGGCCCGGGCTTTAAGGATGACTTAACACAGTAGCACGGAGTGTATAAGGTCCCAAGACTTGTTGTATGTGTGTGCCAGAGGTCTGGCCTTGCGATGAGGAATGGTGGTGTCAGGCGCAATGTAGGCACCGTGTGTAGCGTCAATAATAGAGGTTACGACTCAATAATGACGATCGTAGGAATGCCAGCAAGAAAAATCCGTTTTTGTAAAGGTAAAGAAGAAATATGAAGGAAAGCGAGAGTGATAAAGAATGTAATTTACTAGGGAATTGTATAGTTCTAGTAGCAGCTGTCACGGTGACAACGGTAGAATAAACCTCCGAAGCCGAAGGAAAAGAAACCGCGACCCGACGACCTACGTTTGATTCTACAAGTTCAGGCAGGCTGCAGCAACAAACAATAACAGCATCAGAGCAGATGATCGACGGCCTGGAGCGAATACGATGGTCGTCATCGTGCTGCCAGCGTTGCTTTCCCAAGTGCGATAATACCAATGGTGTCTAGCTTGCTATTGGTAATGTCCGGGTCTAAGCTGGATCAAATCGTCAAAGGCGCTCCTCCACCAGGCACCTCGCTCCCTTCCGTCGTCTCCAGATCACCTTCGCCAGCTGCACCCATAGAAAGCGCCGAGCCAACAGACTCAAGGTCCTCGACACCCTTGCTACCAGCCGATCCTCTCACCAATCTTCCGTCCTCCCCACCCCAGATCTACCTCAACCTGCTGATCCTAGAAGCTTCGCTCCGGTCTCAGTACTTGACACTACGCGATCGCAGGAGGCAGAATACCTTCTTCTTGTTGCTGCTTACTACATGGATTGCCTGGTTTGCCTACCTTTTGTTCCTGCGTCCACGTGAAGACGGCAGCGGAGTCGGTGGCTCGGTTTATTGGGTTGTGGAAATGGGCGAGAAGGTTGCTTTGATGGGAGGGGTGGTCACCGGTATGCTGATATGGGGCACTGGGCAATGGGAGCGAGGAATGAGGTGGCCACGGCGCTGGGTTGGAATCGCGAACCGTGGCTTGAGGAATATGAACGCCAAGATTGTTGTCATCAAGGGGCCATGGTGGAAGGAGATGTTGGGCCATCTCGCTTTCCTCTTTCCATACTCGGCCTTCTTCCCGGCCCACGGATCGTCGTATCAGTACAGTGAAAACGTCTATGAAAAGCATAGTTCTGGTAGCCATCGCTCTGGGTTAGAGGATGACGGTCAGAGCCCGCTGCGTGAAGAAGACATTTTGCCAGGCGGTGACTATATCAAGCTTCTGTTACTGCCAAAGCCGTTCTCCCCAGACTTCCGCGAGAATTGGGAATTATACCGGTTGGAATATTGGGAAAAGGAGAACGAACGGCGAGCTCGTCTGCGGCAGGCGATACAAAACCGCGAAAGAGAGCTGGCACGACAGCAGGGAGGCTGGCTTTGGTGGACTGGTTGGCGAGGTCGGAAAAGGCAGCAAGACAGCGTTGGAAGAAGCGATGTTGAGAAAAGTAGTAACAGACATCAACTTGATAAGGAAGGGAAGCGGCATTCGTACACGCGAGCGGATTCGTATTCACGCAATACTCCTCGCAGCAGTACACCATCAAATATTGAAGCCGAGGATCGACCTAGCTCTACTCGCACTAGGCGAGGCAGCACCACGACAAGTGGGAGCGAGCGGAGGAGGAAAGCAAAATCCTCCGCATCTATGGAGAACACTCATATCTCCAAGCTCACCCCAGTCAATCGGCCTGCTTAGAGTTTACTACATGTGGAGGTAGGACAGGTATCGTTCCTCTCTTGCTTCGTGCTATCTGCCCATCCACTCTCTGTTGGCGCCCTCTAGCGATTTTTTCAATTGGCAACAGTTATCACAGTATTGATACCCACAAAAAGATCTACGGTGATTCACTATTCAATTGACTCCAAACCAAAAAAAGTTTCTATAGTAACAGTGCCGCCCCTCTTTCCAATATATCCCTCGTTGCTACACCTGTTCTCTGACCTCCTGATATGATCTGCCGAGCCGCTCAAAAGCCAAAGTCGGCTTCCCTTACCAGTATACGGAAAGCTCAGGGTTAGGCTAATCTAGTGTATTCTGCCACTAATGGATTGAAGGGAAATCATAATTCCATGGAATTGTCAGCTATCATTTCCGATCTCATCCTAACGATTTTCCCAATTTAAGAAAACAACTTTCCAGACATAGCTTTCGCAAGTAGTCGGAGTCAAGTTGTTCATTCACCTGGTAAGCACAAATTATGAGCAATTCATATATATTAATACATTGTGGCAGCTTCAAATCCAGACTTCGGGTTAGTCACCACACTCTGATCAGAGCGTCCACCAGAGACGATGAGTAACTCAATGTCGATATATGACATCCAAATACACCACCTAACGGTCCAGCATCTCAAAACACAAGGAATCAGTCCACGCCACCCCGTTGGAATCAAGTTTATGGGTGGTTTTTGTCAAAAGTTTCTCATAGTCTTGCGGCGTTCCGCGTACATCAAGGACGTCTAGCTCTTCTTTCTCGTATTGTCTCCGCCTGTCCTCACCAGCAGCAATAATCCATTACTAATTATTAGCTTATGGCTGGATTGCGTTTATCCCGTCTTGAGATATGTATTTCTTCTCCAAATGTGAGTATGAAACCCAATCAATAAATGGATTTCACTACCCATGGCCAGAGCTATGAACGGTCCAAACTTCCAAGAAGATGCAGCAAGTTTTGCACTGTGATGCGGCGCTCGACAGTATGGATTTGAATATCCCAACTAGGATTAGCGCCATTGTATTTCAGTAAAGTATGATCTCCCCTCTAATCATCCTCAACCTTTTTGACATCAGCATGTTTCAAGTCACAACGGTACAAGCTTTCCAGGACGATTATTCAGGCAGCGCCATTACATTGGTGGGAGTGTCTTAAGCTATCGTCGTCAAGCAGACCCATGTTCATCACGGTCACAACCTAGCATTCGGCACGGTGTGCGTTGCCGGCGTAATGCTTGCTTTCCGTCCAGGACCTATGCTAGAATTCGTTACGCGCTGAAAATACCTAGACAATCGATGTTATGTCGTGACTATCAAAGTCTTGCAACGCGTTGGCATTCTACCGTTGGGTCAGCAATTCCTTGCGGGGCTATAGTCGAATAGTTGAACGCCAAACAGTCGCCTGCAATGGTCGCAGTCTCCATGCAATGTAAGCAGTTGTTTCTTATCGGAGCAAATATTTCATTCTGAATAACAAGTGACCGCCAGCGATGTAAGTAAGGAAAATGTGTAGGCCCCGGCCATATTATTGCATCACTCTTAGCGAGAAAATTCGCTAGTTTCGACTGCATCATTTCAGACTCAATTGACATCTTCCCCAATCTTTGCATTTCAACACAGAAAATCTTCACATAGGCTATGGGGTACAATCGTGGTTTGCCGACTTTGGTAATGGCAAAGAGTCGCTCCAGAGCGGCGAATGATTGTGTGGTAGTGGATAAAATTACCGTATGCCCGAGATTGCGTGACTGCTAAAGGCACTGTCCTCACAAAATCCCTCAGTAACAGTCCTGCTGCTCAGAACATCAACCGATCTCTGCCCAGCAATCACACTTCCTCAACGCTAGATGGCCTTTCATTTTTCGACATACGCAGTATAACTGTGCGTGTCAAGATCTATCACCGTGACCGCCTGCTGGACTGCCGACGCGATGGCGAAAGTTACGTTGACCACCGTGGCGAACTGCATGCCAAAGTTTCCAAGCGTGAATGTATTGGAGATCAGCGGGACGACAGTGGGACAGTACACGAAGTTCTGGCTTACCGCGGCGCACGTGCCGTATTTGTATCCGGTGGCTTGCAGGGTGCAAGGGATGGCGACGGCAGGTTGGTCGGCTGCGTCGTAAGCTGGCAGGCGTAGTAGATGGAGTGAGGGGTGAAATATTCGACGCTGCTTGGTATGGGAAATTGAGGGTTTGGGAGTAATAAGTAGGAAGGGAGAGAATGGAAACCAGGCGTTTGCGGTCCGAAAACTAGGCGCTCCTGACGTTGTCTGAGCCGTGATTCACTGCCGATGTTGTAACGCGGCTCTGCGTTTTTAGTGTTGCTTGTGAGAGGGCAAGGTCTGCGTAGGGAAAAGCCTTGTAGAAGAGTGCACCGCCGGCTGTTACTCCCACTGGGTTGGCCAGGGGAAGGACTGGATTGAAATTTGCAGGGTGATCGAACTGAGTGATCTCGTCAGTCGTGGGCTTGGTTACATGAGACTTCAGTGAAGCTACATTGTCACTATAGTTGTAAGAAGTGAGCGCGGCACTCCCAGGGGTAGCGAGAAGAGACGTAATAGTGAGATCTTTCATCTTGAGCTATTCACGGATAGTCGAGCACTTACCGAACTTCGCGGAAGAAGCAACGTCAACATATACACAGCGATCAAGGGTGGCGAAGCATTTTCTTAATGAATCATCTTTGGCGTAACCCTTTTTCATATTGACAGAGACTAAGGGATGAAAAGATGAAGCAAAAGCCAGTATTCCATACCAATTGCTGACGGTCCACTTCAACAAGCCGCGATGACGCGATGACGAAAAGTGCATACCCTTCTGGTATAAATGGAAGTAATTAATATTTATGATCGAATAGCAAACTATGCCCACTGTAGCCTGTGGTAATGACACGCCGACAGTGTAGTTCCCTTCGGTAGTACATTTCTCATGTTAGCCAAGGGCATGGCATGGTAGGAAAATGTTGAGCAGCATCAAGAAGAATCGATCATCAAGCCGGCTGCAACCACAGATTTCTGGTCTCGCCAGACCTGATGGAATAGGCATATGTACGAAACGGAGTCAGCGGAAGCTTGTAATCTGCTTGTTCTACATCAGTCTAATCTTAAACTTTAGACCTAGCTTTCCGGTCGCAGCTCCTCTGCCATTTACCTTGCACATCCGTGACCAGGGGTTCAAGACGTTGATGCCTGGCCACGACTGAGATGCAAGCATCTAACAGGATCGATTCAGAATACTGTTCGCAGTAATCCCCATAAACAATGACCGCGTATCCACAACCATGGCAGCTTTCATTGACGGCCAACCCTCCGAGAGAGCGCTCATCTGCTAAGTCCTGAGTACCTGGTAGCTTATACGTAATTTCTGTTGTTTCATGTGGACAGTAGCAAAGACCGCGATGCTGAAGATATCTACAATGATTTGCGCGAAATTGGATATACCCATGCCGAGGGCATCGACAAGGGATATTTTTGGTGGCTCCATGGACACAAAGATTCAATCTGTATGCCGTCAGTATTGAGCTTTAGGCCGAGGATGTTACAGAAGAAAGCCGAGAGAACAAACCCAACGAAGCGAGTCCAGAATTGGGTCTGTGAAAGTCTTTCTGAAGCGCCAGATCGTATCGAATGGCTTCTTCCAAAGATACTGCTTTCCTTCCTACTGAGAAAGTCCTCATATTCCCGCTTATTTCATTCCCTTCCTCAGGATTCGGGCTGCTCAGCCTTGAGGATAACACCCTCGCGTTCCTTGACAGTAAGCACGCCGAGCAGGAGTTGCTGGCGTTTTCGAAGACTATGATTAGACGTGTTGGACATTACAACGTTGTATGAATGACCTAAGCGTCATGATAGTCGAGAGCCTTGCCAATCTGGCTTTTGTAAGAGACAGCTTTTAAGGGCAGCGGGGATTGGAAATCCTGGGGAACCATGACCAATTGACCAACCCCTCGTCATCGCAGTATTTGCAACCTCTCCACTTCAATGATAGGCCATCATCGTAGCATGACTGGCGAGCACAGCCCCAAGAAATTCTGCCAATAGTGTCCGCACGCTCAATCGAGAATACTCAACATCTCTTGAATACTAGGGAACTTCTCGCGCTCTTTGCCACCAGCCTTTCCTCTTGCTTTTTCCGCAGCGTCGATCTTGCGCCAGTCCGTCCAAGTGACAGGCCTCAAGCCTCTTTGAAGAGCCTCCAATTTCAGAGCATCCCAGCCCTCCCCACCAGCCATGAAGGGTTGGTTGCCTGCCCAATCGGTGCAGATTGCTTCTGCAGTACTAAAGGCGTCTTCCATTGTGTTCGCAATGACTCCTGCTGGACCCCGCTTCACCCATCCGGAGCAATACATCCCGGGAATACCGGTCCCGTCTGCTGAGAGACTGGTAATGCGGCCATGAAAATCATTTGGGATGATGCCTCGAACACTGTCAAAATCTATACCCAGATCTTTCATACCGTCTATGGCCTTGGACTTGTAACCGACACTCTTGAAAGCTAGCGACGTTCCTAAGGAAATAGTTCCTGTGGCCGGTAACGCCCTTGCTCTCGAATCATGTACGTCTGGGCCTTGTAAGGCCATCTTTTGAAATACAATGGAAGACAAAGCGCTTGGCGCTTCTCTAGAAGCCTCAAAAGATTTCGGAGACAGAAGAAAATCTAGAGACCACTTCTTCTGAGCCTGCAAATCCAAGTTTGGTGAACCCTTCGACAAGAGTTGCGTGAGACGTTTCGCTGTCCTCGGAAGTTTTGCAACGTTTGGTGGGAACAAATTCGGGTCAATCGGCGCAAATGACAGAGAAGGTAGATTCAGGAGTTCGCGAACTTCTTTAATTGTGAAGGAAGCCTAGGGTATAAAGCTGTAAATTTAAGGCTCGAGTCATCGCAAATTCGGCAGATATACCTGCATAGGACCCCTTCGACCAACAACATGAAGCCGCTTAATTCGGCTTCTCGATAAAGTAGCAAGAGCATAATCTGTCATGTCTGTCTTCCGCAGGCTATCGACGCCACTCAATAATGTTCGCGCAACATCAAGAGCAACATTTCCTTGCCCAATCACGACTGCCGTTTCGCTCGATTCAAGGTCTGGTGCTAATGCAACATGTTCTGGGAGTCCGTTGTACCAACCAACAAAGTCACGTGCAGAGTAGATGCCTTTCAAGTTGTCTTCACCATGGATCCCGAGCTTCTTATCCTGTGTAGCTCCGTAGGAGAACAGTATGGCATTGTAGTGATCTCTTAGTGACGCTAAAGGCAGGCTCTTACCAATCTCTACATTGCCGATAAAGTTGAATCGAGGTGATGAGGCAACTTCCTCGAATTTCTCTTGGCAATTCTACACCCTGACAGTCAGACAAGAGAGACCACCTGAGATTGAAGTATCAAGGGCTTCTATCTTGAGAAGAGGGGTAGTACAAGCCACGCGCTTCAACTCACCTTGACCTCCGGATGATCCGGCGCGACCCCAAATCTCACCAACCCATAAGGTACAGGAAGATATTCATACATATCCACGACGGCATTTTCAATGTTTGACATTACCTTGTAAGCCGTATAGAATCCCGCAGGTCCAGAGCCAAGTACAGCCATTCGGAAAGGCCGCCCATCCTTGAATGTGTGACTATAATAGCGTTTAAAGACATTGGAGGCTGTCCGGGGCGCACACTCTAAGGAGGGCTGGTGTAGTCCAAAGACTCTTGGACCAAGACGATGGGACTTGATCGCCGTAACGAAACTCCGCATATGGAAGAGTATTGCAAATACAGCGATTCGTGGTTGCTTGCTGATTTGCCGATGGTCCTCCTGTTCTGCTGCTAGTGTCAGCCCTACTGCAGGGTGTTTCCTAGGAGACCGGCTCGGCTATTTGGTGTTTATACGCTAAGCAATTGATGCATCTATCCCGGTGATTTGCCTTCGAAGATCCTAGACCATAGTATGCAATCGCCCATCTCTGTACAAATTCCGAAATTTTGCTGCAATATCTCAAAGTCCACTTAGCAGCTATGGGTGTTGACCCGCCTTTCCTCTATGTACGTCAATCGAGGAATTCCTAGTCCCTGGTCACACTGGTCACGATGGGCTTGCTGACCGGATGTAGGACCACCCTTCGAAGTATTCCTTCGTCGGTCCCACGGAGAAAGGATTCAACCCGAAAGCCGTATCAGAAGCGAGCTGGTCTCCACCAAGGCCGAGACCAAAAATCGAGGGACCTCTGATCAATTCAAAAGAATTCAATAGACATCCAGACTCATACTTTGTAGTGTATGACATGCACCCTTCTCTCAATTGACAGCATCCACTTATACACTTGTAGACCTTATGGCAACCTCGACTATAAACCAATGAGCCCAAGAACGAAATCAAAGGTCAAATGGACACGATATACACAGTTATTTCTTCGAATATGCGAGCTATTGGCTGCAGCTGGGATGCTATTTTGCGTCATATGTATCAAGGGAACAGATGCTTCGACTGGCTGGATTATAAGAGTGCCGGTAAGTGAGAGCAAGACGGAGGCATACTCAGGAGCTACTGTCCCTGTGAGAATGTTTCAATGACGAATAACCACCAGCCCGGTATCGCCATTTTACATACGGTATATGCTATATACCACCTGGCTCGCTCATCTAAAGGCCGGACGCCATCATCCTCGGCTAGCTATATGCTTTTCGCTGCCATCGTTGACGCCGGATTGATTCCATTCCTTGTAGTTACCGCTTTGATTTCACATACACAATACATCGAACCCGTCAATGCTCCCGGACACTGGACCACGCTCTTTGGAAGCGATGAAGCCACTAACAAAATCACGTACTCGACGTTTTTGATCAGTGTTGTCGGTGGTAGCCTTCATCTGGTCTCTTTGATCATTTCCATCTACCTTGGGGTTATCTTCCGCAAAATATCTAGGCTTCCCCCTGATATGAATCCTCTCGAAGACAACTTGACGTCTAGACACAAGCGCAACAAATCTTCTCTTTTAGACAACCGTACTAGCCAAGCTACCACTGCCACAGCAAGCACCAAACGTGATTCTCAAGTCAACGATCCTCTTATCTCCCCCCCTCGCACCGTACCGTTCATGCATACCCGCAATGACTCTCATGAGAACATTATGAGTGTCCCTCATCCAATTTCTAGTCCTAGAATTTCTCGGACAGACCTCTCTGCTACACCTTTCTACGACCAACCTCCTGCTCATCGCTCCTCTCAGACCAACATCAGGGGTCCATTCTATACTCAAGCGGTGTCTCAGCGCTCGTCACGCATCCAAGTCCCAGCCGAGAACTATGGTCTACCACCTTCTCATCGGTCTTCCCGTACCGACTTACCACTCATGTCTCTTGAGCAGTCCTCTGAGAAAGAGAACTCTGCTGCAAATATCAACCGCTCACCCACCAAATCATCCTCAATATACTCTACAAGTACCATAACCACTATTGCCACAAATGGACCCGGCTCCGCCCGCCCTCGATCCACAGTTCCATCCTTAGCCGACAATAATTGGATAACTCACCCTTCACCCTCTCCTTCGCCTTCTCCATCCCCTCCGAGAGAGCTTAGGCACCTCCGAAACAAGACATCCTCATATCAGCCACTCTCGCAAACATCAGCTTTCGAGTACACGTCCAACAACGAAAACCTTCCCAAACCACTGGAAATGAATCCGCCTACGCCACCGCTCCAACAACAGCAGCGGCGTCAGGCCATCCAGCAACGTGCACTAACGCCGGGCAATGGCAATGTTGGTCAAGGGAGTTGGGCATCAGGCCCGGGGATGGTAGGGATCGGGAAGGCGAGGGCGTGGGGCGGCATGGGGAGATCTGGTGCTGGCAACATGGGTGGGGGTGGGAGAGTCGTGAGTCGGAGCGGCGTTGAAGTGCGGCAAGGTGGTATCTTGCCCAGTGGAGGCGTTCGTGCGAGGGAGGTTAGTGGTAAAGTTATGGAGGAAGGCAGGGGAGGTAAGGCGGAGTGGATGTGAATTACTGTGTACGACGCTTAAACGCTTTGAACGATTTTTGTCCTGTAAATGGTGAACATAACTTGCAAGCATGGATAAATATGTGCTATAATGCAAAGATATGTTCACTCATCTGATCCTGAGTTTGTCCCTTCTTCAACCTCCTCATCTCCATTCCCATCTGAAATTTCATATTCTTCCTCGTCTTCTCCATCTTGGTCCTCCCCACTTTTTACACCATCTTTCCGACTCTTCAGATCGGACACCCAACTTCCCCAGTCCACCGCTTCCGGGTCCTCCTCCAGCCCCACCAGTCCATCACCCTCTGACCACCCCTTCCACCCTTCTAGCCCACAGAGATGTCTCATAGTCGGCCTCCCATGCGGGCAGTTCCATGGCTTGTCGATCTCAGCCATTTTCCTCACGAGTGATCCCATCTGCTTCAATGTCAATGTCTTTCCCACCATGACACTGCTCCTGCACGCTCGCATTGCGAACATGCGTCTGATCTTGCCAGGTCTAGGTACATTCTTCATCGAGGAGGACGCAGACGAATCTGCCAATAGGGCGATGAGCTCTTCCAGATCGGTAACGTCGAAGACCACTTCACGACTCATAGGCAGCGAAGTAAGCTTGCAGCGTTGACCCACAGGTAAATCACAATCGTTGTCAATGTCAACTAGAAAACCATTCTTGAGCAAGGCTTCATTGTGTCCAAAGATGATCTCCTCCTCGATAGCTGTGAGTTGGAGGATACGTGGTTGGACCAGACGTTGGTTCTGTACGACCGTGGTGGCTTGTAGACGCTCAAAGTTGTACTTTTCGTCAGATGCGTGTTGGTCAATTATGAAGAGATCTGAATCATTCCTGGCAGCTAGAATGAAACCGAGATTGAATTGGCCGATTATGTGCATGCACGTGAAATCAGCCTTCGAGACAGTCAGAGAAAGGCGGTCCTCCGGAGAAGCATCTACAGCCGTTGCGATCGTCTCTGGCATAGGTGGTCTCCACGATTTCAGAGATATTTCTATGAGTTTGGATACTATATTCAACTGTTCATTAATCCTCTCAATTGTGGCGTCGATCGTTTGTATCAAATTCGTAGTGCAGTCTTTTCGTCCGGTGCCCTTCAATATTTGATAAGCCCGTTTCGTGTTGTCCTGGGATTGGACTGCTGACGCTTCTTCTGCGCGTCTGATCAATTCAGACACTCTGGCTTCCTCCATGGCTTTCTCTTCATCTTCATCTGCATAGTCTGAATCAGATTCGGCATCGGGTAGAGGCGAGCTTTGGTGGCCCCTTTCTTCAAATACCCGTGCCCCAGTTTCACTGTCTGGGGTACGGATCTCATCACCTGGCACTGAGGATGCAGGACTCGAACTATGGCTCGGAGCGGGGTTCACACTATGATTGTGAAGGTAACTGATAGACACGCGTGTTTTACTCTGAGGCCTTCCAACAGTCTTGATGAGCTCACTTCCAGGAGCTGCAAACGATCTCATACTACTGCTGAATTTGGTTCTTGGAGGATCGTCAAGACGAGAGTCAGGGCCATCAGGAGTGGATAGCATTCTAGCATTCTCAGATTTCGCAGAAGGTGACGATCCAAGCACGGAGGACATGGTTTTCGATCCTATTGTAATTGTCGCAACCTGAGGAGAATTACGCCTAGGGCGCATTCGATCGAAAGCATTTTGGATCATGCTCGAAGATGGTGGATCTGTCTGCCTTTTCCTTCCTAGCGATTCTTGTTCAACTTCAATGTCAAATGAAGCTGCAGACTTTGCTATGGGAACAGGTCGCTGTTCTGCAAGTCTCTCATTGAAGTCCTCCACTGCCACCGAGGGATCTTTCACCTTCGAAGTTGGTTCTACTAGCTCATCAGGCTCATTAGGCTCATCACAATCTGGCTGACTCTGTACGTCAGTCCCTCTACCGAGCTTCTTGACTAGCTTTTGCTTGTCTTTGGACAAGCCTTTCGCTTCAGTATCTGTACCAGTAGTCGGAGGTAGAATAGATTTGCTAGCGCGCTCTCTACTATCCCGCCCTACAAAGTCTTCAATGAGGCTTGTGGCATCGACGCCTTGACTCCGTTCCTCTCTTGTGCGGCTACTTACCACCGATGATTCTTCATCCTCACTTGCCTCATCATCTTTGCGCTCCGAGGGTCGGGTTGTTCCAATGAAATATTGCGTAGTCGACTTACTGGCGTCAGGGCTTGCTTGATGGACCGTAAGCTGCTTGAAAGGTGGCAGCTTTTGTGAAATTTTCTGCGAGATGGGTACAGTTTGATCTTGACCCTCAAAAAGCTCCGACAAAGACATCTATGGTCATTAGACTATGCTAGACGAGGGTAGACACCAAACAGACCTTTAAGGAGTCTAACAAGCTATCCTGTTCGTGCAGCAAAATGGTTCGCTTGTCTGGAGAAACATTTACATCATACGCATCTGTCCTAGTCAGGGAATCCTCGGGTGTGCTTTCTGTGCCACTCACTCGTGTCGATGATGATGTTGGCAAATACGAATGGTGATTGGGAATTATTGTAGGACTTGTAAACTTCATTAAAGATTTTGGCTACTTGAGGTAGTGCACAAGGCCTTGCATTGACAAAGAACATCTGTCGGTCAGGTGTTTGTCTTCCCTCGCCGACTGTGGGTCTAGAGACGTTGCCGAAGACTCGTACTTGCTTATTCCTTGGAAGTCAGCGCTTTGAGACAGGTCAATCCAAAGGCATTGCGGCTCACTCTGGATCAGAGAGCTGACTATACGTTCTTGTTGGTCGCATCTCGAAGCTTAGGTCCATAGGAATAAGTCCTTGGAGAGTCTTTGCCCCAAAAATATTTGCAATGTTCTCGCGATTAGTTGGGCTCGACCTGGTTGTAAAGACTACGACTTTCTTCCCTTTAGCCAGCATATTGCTGACGGAGATCCTTGCCTGGATGCTAACACAAGCATAGGCTTGAAGAACGCCGAGAGCTTTGCCATATTCCCTTTTGATGTTCTTCTCAAGCTCTCGTCTTCTTACAGGCAAATTTCCGAAGATGTCCTCGACTACGACAGTTGTACCTTTCTGGCTTGCAACAACTTGCGTGCTTCTTAGCTTTCCGGAATCTTCAAAATCGAGCCTGGTGCCCTTTGGTGCTTCATCTGTACGTGCGGTTGTAATGTGAAATTTAGAAAGGGCGCAGAGCGAAGATAGTGCTTCCCCGCGGAAGCCAAAGGTTTGCAGAGAAGAAAGGTCATCGTAACTTGAAAGCTTTGAGGTGTAGTGTTTCAAAGCAACTGTCTCGTAGTTCTCACTTGAAATGCCATTACCATTGTCCTGAACCTCGATGGCGTCAAGGCCGTGGTTTTTGAAACGTACGTCGATAGACGTCGCTCCTGCGTCTAAGCTGTTTTCCACCAGCTCCTTCACCACAGAGCACAAATCTACGATAACTTGTCCCGATTGTATCTGATGAACAGTACGACCCTCAAGGGCTTTGATTGCAGCCATATCATCTCATCATGCTGGCGAGAAATCCTCTCTGAAGGGCCCACTATGGACACACCCGGACGAATACAAACTTGTTGATCGTAGTTAGCGTATCGTCCTGTTGCATGCTTTGGCAGGTGAAATGACTACTCCCAGTGGATTCACTTCAGCGAGGTTTTGAGAGATTCCGTTGGCGAGCAACAAGAATTGTGCAACAGTTGAAGGTCTTTGAGGATGGAGAAATGCTATTACAGGATCGGGGCTAATATTGACGTGCATTGGAGATGAGCACTCGGGTCTTACCGTCTTAGAGCACCTTTAGTTTAGCGGCCTCTCTTGGCGTAGATGTCCCCTTATCGAGATAAATCAGCAGTAATCTCAGCTATTCCTACATCATACCCGTCAATCATTCACCGTCGTGCTTTCATATTTGCTGTACTCTTCACTGTCTAGTCGCGCCAACTATCTTGTGTCTAATATAATTGCTAATTGTTCTGTCACTCTTTATAAGCAACGGCCTTTCCTCCGCATCCCTACCGCGTGCCCTCTGTATTCGAGCAAACCCCATCCATTCCACAAATTTGCTTGTGTTGTACTCGCTCTTTGGCTGCATCGATTGGGTGTCGTCGACTCATTGCTACACGTTGGAATACAGACTCCCCTCTCGTGCGGCCATCGATCGCAATCACGGCTTCAGTATCAGCGCCCCTGTTGTACAGGGCTTCCCCTTTCAATCCGATCCTTCGACCGCCCTCTACACACCAGAGTCCAGATTCAATCGCGTTCACAACGGCTACGTCAAAGGAGACAGGGGGCCCCTTGCCCCCGTACGGTCCTGACGTCTTGAAGCGGCCTCCAGACTCGACGCAGCAAGAGCATCAAACCAGCCTCAACTCGACAGCGAGCCCCCATCCTCCGTCAATTCCAGCTCTCTCCACGCTGGCTTCAGTCGCGCCAGCTCCCTCCCCACATCTCAGGTATGGCAAGATCCTACCTATCACGTTGCCCAGAGTTGCTGGAAATTGGACCCTGGTGACTTGCGGGTTGCGCCAAGTTGAAACAGATGCGTAATTGCATCGCTGAGAGCAGAACCAAAGGCTGATCGCTTCGCGCTGTGCTCATTTAGGCCATATTCACACGACGCAGGTCACAATCTGACTTATGCTACATCGTCACCAGCAGCGACGACCGGTGGCCAAGGAAACGTTCCGGTGAGTTTGACCTGACCCTGACACCCCGACCGTCTACTAGCGCACTTCACATCCCGCTCCGCAAACCCTTGCGCTCCCCCTCCAAATCTTATCACATCCTGATAAGGATCTTGAACGCGCAAAAAGTTATGGCCTCGTACTCCGCTGACCGAGGGCATGGCAACCTACAGCCGGTATGTCAGAATTGCACCACCTCGACCACACCGCTCTGGCGTCGCGATGAGCTGGGGTCGGTGTTGTGCAATGCCTGCGGTCTCTTCCTCAAGCTTCATGGCACTCCACGGCCGATCAGCCTCAAAACCGATGTGATCAAGTCCCGCAACCGCGTCAAGACTGCAGGTCAAGGCCAGAAGCGAAAAGTGAGCAGGCAATCTCTCTGGTTTGGCATCGTACATGTTGTTGACAGTTGTTTGGTAGTCTCTGTTCGACGGCAATGGGCTTCCAGTCTCTCAACCGGACCCGGACACTCCTCCACATATGCTCAACCACCCGCGAATACCCCACAAAACATCGTCTGGTAACTCTGAACAGTCCCACTCGCCTGTCTCGCGTACCGAGACACCCGCGCTCCGCCATCCTTCCAATATCGCGCCTCAGCACATGTTCGATGGCGTCTCCCTTAATGATCATGTCTTCCAATCTCCTGCAACGCCTCACCTGCGCCAACACTCCCCAGGCTCTACTTCTGCTTTCATGGACCGCAACCTCGAGCCAACACAAACATTTGATGGGTTATTGCAGGCCAACACCAAGCTCAAGACCCGCGTTAGTGAACTGGAAGTCATCAACGAGCTGTACCGAGGAACTCTCAGGCAGTATGAACAGAGAGGTGCACCCGCACCTCAGGCTGAGATGGTACCCCAGGACTTAGACGCTCGGCTTCAAACACTGCTTGAGCAAACAGAGAGTCGCGAGCGGGACTTGAAGCAGAAAGTGGAGGAACTCGAGCACGAAATTGCGGAGTTGAGGGGAGAGCAACGGCCACCGAAAAGAACTCGCTTATCCGATGGACCCGAATACCCTGAACCACCTCAGGCATTTACTAACGGCCTGGACTCCTGAATCATGATGCCATCTTCTGATACCTTTCCCCACGATAAAATCAGATGACGAGATCCTTTTCTGTTCACCATGTGGAAAGCCTCGTCGACTTCGACTCTGGCGAGGTCCGACTTGAACTTTAGTCCTAATACCCCTATTTGTATTTCCCAAGCAAGCGATCTCCGGACAAGTGTACCAAGATTACGAGTTTCTTTCGTATCACAATAGCCTGCAGCAACCAAAAGTTTGTCGCCAGGCTGGTAATTCTTTAATACCCTATTACTGGCGGCTTTATGTATCATATGATGGTTCTGCGAAGGACCGGTGTTTGGTTTATCACGTTCAGGCTAGAGTAGAATACAATGCACCTTGCGCTTTCGCCTCACATCTCCAATTTCGTCGCCTTGATCGTGTAACGACAGACATTTTCCAATGCTGATGGCTCGTTCTAGTGTACATGAAAGTTGAGGACGCTGCCAGGCCCCTAGACACCCTTACCAACACCATGCGTGCCCCTTTAACTTAGAAAAGCCGTTGGACTTCATACAATTCCACCAGTAGCGCCGCCTAGTCACCGCGCTCATGTACACAATTCTTGAACCCATGCCCTCCTAATGCCCAAATCGGTCAGGCATGGCAACAGGTGCCACCAGACTCCAAGTATAGATACAATACGCAACCCAGGCACTGACGATCTTGACCCAGCTAGCCCAGTAGGTCCTCCCCACTGCAGCAAAATCACCAGTGTTCTCGAAATCAATATTTTGTGTCAGGAGCGTAGCGACCCAACATGTCGCAAGTAGAAAGATGACATGGAAGAGGCTGTAGTTATACTGCGTGCCTACCCTCTCATCGTCTTTGCCGCCATGACCATCATTCGACTCGCTATCGTCGTCGTCATCATCATCGAGAGCGTTAGCGGGAAGACTGCCCGCTTCTACAGCTGCGCGGAGGGCTTCAGCACGCATTTCGCGGCGAGAGGAGGATGGCTGGGTGTCCACCAATCCATGCTCTGCATCCTCGGAACCGACCTTGCTGTACGCGTGACTTGTCTGGCTGCCTAACGCAATGCCCTGGGTAGCGGCACGGGTTGTGGTGTAGGCGATTGTGAGCATGGTGACGATAGCGCCGATGACTATGGACGCGGTTCGAGTGCCATTGGCACGTATTAATGGATTACATTCGCGGTCATCTGGCTCCATGCTCACTGCAGACATGGTTAGGTAGGTGCAGTATATAGCAACCATGGCGGATTGTGCCAGGCCAGCTTGAGGATTGTATTCTTGGATCGTAGGGTGGACCGAGATGGCAGAGACGACGAGTAATACGATGAGATTAACCTGTAGCTCGTCAATTACAATTTCGCGGAAACACTGTGCTCCTGAACCTACCGTGATCGCTGCTTGGTTCATAGAGCAGCCGCTGTTCGCGAAAAAGATGTACATGACGATCGTCATAGCGAAGGATAGAGTGTACATTCCGAGAGTTGACCCGACTAAGACTCCCTGCCATGCCTTTGAGTCATATTTCTCAATCTTTTCCAAGCAGAACTCAGCCCAAGTGTGTGCAAGATCGACTAAGAGGATTAGACCGAGAAAGACAAATAACATCGCTCCGGCCAAAGCGAAGTATTTACCCCAGACATAGAAGAACGCCTCAGGGATGAAGAATGTCACGACCACGAAAGCAAGCCAAACAATGATTTTAGGTCCCCAGTAGCCATTTTGGAGAGCTGCTCGACCGTCTCGAGATGATTTGACGCCGAGTAACAAAGCAGCGAGGGCAAAGTGAAAGAGCCCTAGGGCGAAGTTGACTCGCTGTACTGCGACGAAGCCATAACATTCTTTCCCTTCGCATGTGATAGTCATATAATCCAATGTGAGGCGTTCGAGCTTCTTGAGCGCCCATGGGGTAAGCATCAGCCATGATATGATTGAGTTGACCAGGAGAATGACGGCATAGGCGATGCGAGTGGCCATGCTAGTCAATTATCAGCACACATTCATCTCAATACTTTCGGCGCGACTGACCTGCTTTGGAATTTACCGCAAGCGCTGCATACAGCGGAGCAGGTGGCTGCTCCACAACATGAGGCGCCGAAAGTCATCAGCTATTACGATCCGTGATCAGTAAAAGTGCAGTCGTTTGGTGAGAGACTTACCGATCCTATGCTTGGGACCGCTAGGAGCGGAAGTGAAAGTAGAGCGCCCATGATTTTGCTAGACTAATTCTCTCTGACGATCCTGGATGTTGATAGACCAATGTGATTGTAAAATGTTGATGGTACCAACATTCACTGTCGGCGGGAGGCGTGCTGGGCGGGGCCGTTTGAGGCTCCACCGGCCACTCTACTAGGTTACAGTGAGGCTAACGGCTGATGGGCGGGAGTACCCCTATATTAGAAATCGGCGCAACTTCTCAAAAAAAAAATGTTTTTCACACAAGTTGAAAATCAGAAAATGTAGAAACCACTGCGCCTAGAATAGCTCTATAACCACTACGAATTCTAGCTTTAAACTTCTCTAGATTACCCTTTATATGCACCTCTATAGACCTATTAAGTTTTAGTATATACTTCGAGGTAACCCTCTATGCGCATAGTACTTAAGGAAACCGTGAAAAAAATGCGCCCGCTTAGCCTTACGGAGAAATAGACCTCGGGGAAAAAAAAAAAATCCTCGGCTTACTTACCCTTATTAGGCGATTTCATAATTTATTAGAGAAAGTCGATAACTTCTTACCTATCTACTATTAATCGCTACTTATTATTCTAAAAAATAAGGACTAGAAGCGTAGCATATAAAGGGTAATCTAGAGAAGTTTAAAGCTAGAATTCGTAGTGGTTATAGAGCTATTCTAGGCGCAGTGGTTTCTACATTTTCTGATTTTCAACTTGTGTGAAAAACATTTTTTTTTTGAGAAGTTGCGCCGATTTCTAATATAGGGGTAGTTCTATTCTATGATATCAGGGCTTGGCGGTCGATAGTGACTCGGCTGATACTTTACTTACCAATCCAATCCTCAGCGTCCTCTCCCAAGATGGCGCTGTCTTCCGTGAATGGGCTGATGAGCTACCAATCTCGGTGACTGCACATCAGCAACCTCTGGACGATTGATTTCGTTGTGCTTTGAGCTCCTCGCGCTTGCACAATGTCTGAGCGCAAGCTGAGGACTGCAAGGGTGGTGTCAGTCATTGCTGCCACTGCAATATCGTTGGCTTGTGGGACGAATGTAGGTATTCAGTGTGAGGCTTTGAGGCTCAAATTTTCTGACGTGACGAGTAGTATGCCTATTCGGCGTGGGCTCCTGCATTTGCGGAGAAGATGAAGCTCTCCTCAACCCAGAGCAATTTAATTGTAGGCTGATGCCGTCAAAGGCGAAATACGACAGACCTAAATGAATACAGGGCACGTTCGGAAACCTGGGGATGTACACTGCTGGGATCCCAGTCGGTCTTCTCGTGGACAATCGAGGGCCCAGGCCAGGTGCTTTATTGGGTGCCGTGTCAATAGGGGTCGGATACTTTTCAATATACAGAGGTATCAAGCCTCCTCGAGCTCAAGCTCGAAATTCTGAGACCTTTTACAGCGTACGAGGGCGGTCCTGGATCGATATCAATACCGTGGTTATGTCTGTTTGCCTACTTGACGGGCGTCGGTGGCTGCGCTGCTTTCGCGGGCTCTATCAAGACGTGTATGCACTGCCATGCTTACTGCTCCGTTCCTAGCTGACCGTGCGATAGCTGCTCTGAATTGGCCAGATTACCGTGGAACGGCGACTGCATTTCCACTCTCTGCGTTTGGCCTCAGTGCCTTCTTCTTTTCAGCCGTGTCCTGGATTGCGTTTCCAGATAACACCTCCGATTTGCTCCTTCTGCTAGCCATCGCCACCTTTACCATGATATTCGTGGGGACGTTTTTCCTCCGTGTCATCCCAAACTCCCCACCTTATGCACCGATCATCGATCGCGACGAACGAAGTGGCTCTGATTCGTCAACTTTACTGAAGCGCACCAAGTCTGAAGAAACTCGAAACAGCACTTCGCGCTCATCTCATGAACCAGGTACGCAGCCTGAGACCATCTCCTACCATACTGGCGACCCCATGGACTTTAAAAGGCTCGATGAAGCTGAAGCCCCTAATACGGGCACAGAAGAGACCTCTTCCCTACTTTCGAAGTCGTCCGGGTCTGGCCCAGGAGATGTTCCGTACCAGAATAGAGATGCCAAATCAGTCTCTGAACCTGACTCACATCATGTAGATATTCGAGGTTTTGCTCTGCTTTCGAAGATGAAGTTTTATCAGTTATGGCTTATTCTTGGACTCTTGACTGGCATTGGGCTGATGACGATCAAGTAAGTTTGGAGAATATTTGAAAGAGTGCGCGACTAATCAACATCATAGTAACATTGGGAACGACGTATGACCAACCGTTCTTTTTGACGAATGTGATCTATTGACAAAACCTATAGGCTAGAGCCATATGGCGTCACTACGATGACAGTGCATCGTCCGAGTTTATACAGGAACGACAACTGATGCATGTGGAGATTCTTTCTATAATGAGCTTTTGTGGCAGACTCACGAGCGGTATGTGGGACCCGGACTTCCCCTAAGCATCGCTATTGACACACTTTACCAGGCATTGGCTCTGACGTCATAGTAAGAACACTCGGTATGTCGAGATTCTGGTGCCTTTTTGTCTCCAGCTGCATCTTCCTTGTAGCCCAAATCTGCGGCGCCCGTGTCGAAAACCCTCATGTCCTTGGCTTCGTCTCCGGACTTACAGGCTTGGCTTATGGCTTTCTCTTTGGAGTCTATCCATCCCTTGTCGCCGAAAGCTTCGGCGTCAATAGTTTGAGCCAGAATTGGGGCTGTATGACACTTGCCCCTATTGTTTTCGGGAATATCTTCAATCTCATTTACGGCCACATCTATGACAGACACTCTGTCATACTGCCCGATGGGCAGAGAGATTGTAGGGATGGTCTTTATTGTTATCAAAGCGCGTATTTGGTGACACTGTCTGCCAGCTTAGCTGGCATAGTTGTCAGTCTTTGGAGTATTCACCATGACTGGGCTGGAAAGATGCACAAGCGGAAAGAAAGGGACAGAGAACGACAAGCTTGATCTATGACCTCTTCTCCATATAGATTCCTGTTATCTTAGACGCTCCGATCCGTATGTAAAGGCAACATGAACTTAAGGATCTTTCAAACACTGCTAAGACTAACTTGTCATGACTTGTTTCTGCTTTTGGGGAGTTGATGCTGCAGCATGCCGAACTTTTACCCTTGTCAAGCTCGGAGTTTCAGATTTAGACAATGTAGTGCAGCAATTCTGCCGAAGTATGGATTCGATGGTTGCACTATTTGGGGGTGGCTGATGGAGTGTCCCTCCCAACTTCAGGCTCCCATACCCTACCATCAAGTGTCAAATATACCTCTTTTTCCATACCCTTATTCCCCACCACATATCTCAACCCAGCGCCCACCCTCCTCCCAATCTGCTTTCCCACCCTCTCGTTCCAGAGAATCTGCCTCACCTTCCCTTCCTTCCCCTCCCCACCTCCATCCTCAATCATAATCCAAACAATCCCCCTTTCTGATCTCCTCACCGCCTGTCTCACCCCATCCGTAGCCTCCCTCCTCGCACACAGCACCCCAATCGTCCCTTCCCCTCTCCACTCGCCCGGAGCGCCCGCCACAGCGCCTTCAAGCTCGCGAATCATCTCTGGTCCGGCCTTGCGCGCATTGGCTTTGCACTGGACAATCACGTGAAGACCTCCTTCATTACCAGTCGCAGCGAGGGAAGGTGATTCCCAGTGTCCTAACACATCGATGCCGCGGTCGGAGCGGCCGCCGGTGCGGGTAAGATTTCTGAAGCCAAGCCGGGGGAGGGTGTGTGCGCAGAGATATTCGTAGGAGGTGCCGACGTGGACCGTGGAGGCGGGGGACAGGGCGGTGGAAGTGGCGTGGTGGATGAAAGTGTTAAGGTCATAGTGTTTGGCGGAGGAGAGGTGTCGCTGGCATGATTTTGTATTTAATGCAGTTGCTGGGGATTGCCGAATTCTGCTATTAGGGAGCTTGTGGAGACATTGGTAGATTATCGATTGGTAGGGTCGCATAATGCTTCACGAGTGGAAATATGGCCCTCCATGATGGTTTTTGGCAGTCATTGAAGGCTGCTATAGGACTCTAAAAGGAACGTATGGTACCTTTGTCTATATAACTCAAAAGCTAGGTAATGAATGATGGCTAAATTGCAGGTGCGGTTGCGCTAGTCCTTGGACCAATGAGAGCGATCACTTTCAATGAATCGACATGTTCTGGTGGTTGAATTTAAGTCTTACTAATATATAGTAAGGGACACGACTCCCAGATTCTTCATTAAGTGGATCGTGTCTTGACCACCCATAATTCCCACCACCAAATTTCCAGAAACACCGATGCTGACCACTTAACCCACCAGACACCATAATCATAGACCTGAACCAGCAGGGCCCGTTGCTTCGAGGGAAAGCGGCTCGAACTTCTCATCAAAGTCACTGCTTGTGCCATCTCGACTGATCCGCGGACTGGTAGAGATGACACTGCTGTCGCTCCTGAATTCGGTCTCGGCTGGGTTGTACCGAAATCCGTCGACGACCGCAGTCCCTTCTAAGCTTCCACTAATATCCTCATACGTCGGCGGTTCAGTGCCTTCACTCTCATAGCCCGGAAGAGTTGAAACACTCCGCCTGCGTTCAGAGTATTCTGAATGGTATGTGAAGGCGTTTCGACCTTCTTCAGCTGCTGTAATGTTACTTACAACTCTATAAGCATTTCGAAGAGCTCGGATGTCGTCTGCCATGGCGTGTTCCAAGATCGTTTCTTGCTCAATCACCCTAGTCCTCTTCTCGTCCCAACTCAGTATCTCACTGGGTGCAAGGCCATACTTTAATCGGAGATTCCAGAACCACATCTTGACCTTGTGCTGACGTGCAGCTCGTCGGTAGAGCTTCTTATTTCGCCTCTCTTCACGGCGTGCTAGACATTCAGCACGGCGGCGAGGATCCCGGCAACGTAGACATATCCATGCAAAACACGCACCAACAGTGAGCACTAGGGCAAATATCTTTAGGAGGCGGAGGTTGTGGTCGTTTTGTGGAGGAAAAGAGGGTATCGATGTGGGAGGCTCTATAGGATTGAGATTTTCTAAGGCCGTGAGTGATCGTGTTTCTGCGGCGGGAGGATTAGAAATGGTGTTTGTGGAATCGGTCGATTCAGATGTAGTAATTGATTCATCATGCGATGCTTGAATTGATTCGACCAGGGGGTTGGAAGGCACTGCGACATGCTGGGTTGTCTTTTCCTGCTCGGCTTGTGCCTTATGTTTCGGGCAAAAATGCTTGATAACGTCCTGGACTTCTTTGGTGAGAGATCCTTTCAAGGTCCGCAGATAGGTCCCGAGGCTTTTCTGCCCTTGTGCAAAGCTACTGTATATTTGAGGTGACATGTTGCTCTGAACGCTGTCTGACACCTCAGAATCAAATTCTATGGATGTCGTCCGCCATGGCTTCACAACGTTGGGACGACCCATCAGACTGAATGGATGGTACTGTGGCTGAAAGCGGAGGATTGCTGGCCGGTCCATCTGTTTGTATGATATGGTAAATCCAGGTTGGACACTATCGCCGTGCGAGCCCATACGGAGGCTGAGGACATGCACAACATCATCACTGTTGTGCTTGCTCTCATCTGAAGGCTCCCCTGACTCTGTGTCGAAGAGACAGTGAAGATACCATTCAGCCTCCTTCCCACCATATATGTCGAGGTAATCGCGGCCATGAGCGGTCGTTCCGTCCCATTCGGAGTCAAGCTTCAGGCCGTTAAGAAGGATGTGACTCTCCCCACATGCCTGGCTGGTACCCTCAACCTGGAACGTAAAGGTCTAGTTGCAATTAGCAAATGTCTTGCCAGGGGCATCAGATCTTCTGTTCTACCGGGTATCGCTCGGTTGCATCAACACCATTGATGGCGAACTTCACAAAAGCATTCTCCGGATCTATAATCGATTAGCTCATCTTTTTGCCTGGCTCCTTTCCTCTTCACCCGAGGCCTTACGGTACTCGATAACGGGGTTGGCAGGCGGAATTTCCGAACCAGGGATCACAAAAGTGGAGGCGCGAGCGAGAGACAGCAAAGCTGCCGCCTTGGTGAAGCCAAGCATGCTGCTGGCCTGTAACGACACGAAGTCGTCTATGACCTCGAATGTTGTCGGGTTCACATGATGGTAAGAGGGAAAAGGATTGCTGCCTGTGACATGCCACTTGGCTCGGGGCTGTGCAGCTTTCCGAAGTCCGCGCGCTAATGATTGTTGCTCGGTTCCAAATGGCGCTAACGGCCTATGCCGCGTGTTTTAACCTTTCTACGTCCGAGCTCTTTTGCTCTTGTATCTCATAAGTTCGAATTCTGACTTGCAACATGGTACGTCACGGCGCAAACCATCAGGCACGCATAAACGCTGAACTGACTTGCTCTAGCTGCCACTTGGTCTTCTGAACGCGGCGCAGGGGCATCCGATGCTCGTGGAACTTAAGAATGGAGAGACACTCAACGGCCATCTAATCAATTGCGACACTTGGATGAACCTTACTTTGAAAGAGGTGGTCCAGACAAGCCCAGAAGGTGATAAATTCTTCAGGGTGCCTGAGGTTTATGTGAGGGGGAACAATGTTTGTATCTTTACGTCAGCAACGTATATTTGCAAACGACTAATTGGCGCCAGATCAAATATCTACGCGTTCCGGATGAAATCATCGACTTACTTAAGGATCAGCAACAAAACCAGCCATCCAGTAGAGGTCGTGGTGGGGGCGTTCAGCGAGGCGACCACGGTGGTAGAGGAGACAGGGGAAGAGGCGGAGGCAGGGGAGGAGCTCGTGGCAGGGGCCGGGGAAGGGGATGAGGGTTGCCGAGTGCGCTGCTCCGGACATAGGATACTAAGCTGATTGTCCACGTCCACAACTTCCTGAGGCTGCAAAATACCCAAGATCAGGCGCTGCGCCATGAATCCCGACGCTGAATTCATTTCGAAGATCATCTGAAGCTCGAAACTTCAGAACGCTAAGCGTGTCAGTACAAGGCCGCCTTGAATCAGAAAGTTCAGTCGCGAACTCTCGATAATAAATAAATGGGAGCTGAACCATAGCAACAATCAATAGTGATGGTATGAGGACGGTCACGGAGATCTGGGCCAATGTAATTAGGTGTACGAAACAAACGAACCGCCATTAGGGGACCAGAATGCATGATCATCTATCGAACGTTATCAGATCATGTGTTCATGCAAATCTCTTCATATTCTGTTTTCCAACTTTCATAAAGAAACCCAAGGTAGATGATTAAATCCGCATTTCTTTGTTCTAGTTGGCCGGAGGAGTTTGGAAGTATTAGCTGGCGATTTGGACCGGGTCGAATGACTAGACAATTAGGACACGGCCAATCTGCCGATTCGGCAACCCTGGAATGGCGGATTTGTTTGCGTGCTCTTTGACAGTTAACTGTGCTGAAAATTGTGGTGATTGTATTAGCTCGATGTAAAGAAACCGCGAAAAGCACGCTAGTACAGTTTGGGCCTTTGAATTATCCCGCCCAAGGGTCTCGAATTCTTGTTCGTAGTCAATGCCACCGGCGACAAAAGCCTTTGACGCATTATGGCACTGTCTTACTCCGTCCTCGAGCTCACCAGTTCGAAAATATCTTCATCTAGCTCCCAAACGCTCACCACGTTTGTCAATTCAATACTTTTACTTTCAACTCGGGAACCACATTTCCAGAACTGCCATCCAACCTCGGGCTGTTGGGCACAATGCTCGGACAATACACACTGCGATTTCAAGACGTGCTCAACAGGAGGTTAGGCTAAGCGCCGAGGAATTTCGTGACCAAGGTATCAAGAGAAAGCTCGATGAAGATGACTATCACAACTTGAGGCAATTATCTTTAGAGGGAAGTCTTCCTCGAACACAGAGGTTCGTGAAGTATCTGGTCAAGGATCTTGGAGAGGAACCGAATGTACGGATCTATAATGCAATGTTATTGGCGAATGCGGATCACGAACATGGCTTGGCCTCTGAGGCTGCGAGCATATTGGAAGAAATGGTCACGGAAAGAATAACGCCAGACGCAGCAACATACCATGCTGCTCTAAGGGTATGACGCGTACCACCGAGACGTTTCAATTCCACAAGCTCACGTTGAATAGGTCCTTGCTGTGCATCCAGACTACTTGCTGCGAAACCACGTCTGCCAAGAGCTACGCCAAAGATGGTTTTCTTTGACCAAGGATGGCTGGCACGACTTGGTCATTGGATTGATAAGGGATCGACAAATTGAAATTGCCCTTGATGTACTGGAACAGATTCGGAGAGAAGGGATCAAGATCGAGGCCTGGCTACTCGATGTAATGATATACGCGCTCTGCTCTGTTGAAGAATTCGACGCAGCGCTCAATCTAATGGAACAGCGTGGTTCCGATGGAGATATCAGAATTTCTGCTACTGTTTGGTACTGCTTCCTTGATACCGCCTCCCGTGCTTTCCATCACTCAGCTACCCTGTTCGCATTCCGGGCGAGGGTCGAGACGTTCTATCTCAATCCTTCAGCAGGCATGTGTATCAATATTCTAAGCACTGCTGCTCGCCACGCCGATACTTACCTCGCAACCTCAATTCTCCGAATCCTAGGACGTCGCTCTGGAAACCCAATACAGCTTCACCACTACGAGGCCTTACTCGAAACTTACATAGCGGCTGATGACATCCGCACGGCGCTCACTCTCTTGACGATTATGTCAGCTGCTGGACAAGCTCCAATCGAAGCCTCAACTCGACCAGTCTACACGTATCTTTGCCAGTCGCCCACACTTCCCGCAAAAGCTATTTCCATACTTACGGATCTTCACGAAGAAGATCGCAAGATCCCAGTACAGGCTGCAAACGTAGTATTGCAAGCCAGAATTTTCCATCGTGACCTCCCAGCTGCCTTGTCCCTTTACAAAAATCTCCACCGCCTTGGGCATGATCTTGGCCCTGACACTGCAACTTTCAACATCCTATTTCGTGGCTGTGCACAGGCGGTACGGAAAGACCTCGCCATGTTTCTGGCTTCGGAAATGGTGGCACTGAAGATCACTCCAGATGCTCTCACATATGACAGACTCATCCTTGTATGCCTCAATAGTGAAGACAGTATAGAGGACGCGTGGCGCTACTTCGAAGAAATCAATGCTCTCGGTTGGTGGCCACGAGATGGAACGTCATTGGTATTAGCCAAGCGAGCTTGTGAGCAGAGCGATAGAAGAATCTGGAAATTGGAGAGAATATCGGACGGGAAAGGCATCCCGACGTTGAGATTGCAAGAGCTCATTAGAAACCACTGGCAAGGCGGCGCTGAGGAGGTTCAAAAGGAGCTCAATAGAGGCCGATGATGGGGCCATCTCTGCCTAATCATCTGTTGAATTCTTTGGCGTTTTGCATAAAAGATACCCATCCTCAATTGTGAAACACAAAACCGTTTACCCTCAACCTGTGTAATTACAAGCTCACGCGTTTGGAAGAATGATCTTCTCCAGACCAACTGGACATGCGGCATTATTTTAATCAGTGCGGAATTAAGGAAAGGATTGTCTCATGAAAGGGAATTGTAGTCCTGGCAAAATTGTTGTGGCTTCGTGGCCTCTCGCTGGGGCAATCTCTATCATAGAGACCTTGTCCATTACGACTAAGTTTAGATAGCGAGAGAATTCTGGAGACTCTTCCTCAACAATATGGCTTTTTTTCTCCATTGAGAAAAGTGTTGATACATCAGGAACGCGACTGGTATTCAACTAATTGATGAATGTAATAGACCATGCAATATCCAGAAAATAGTTGAGAGTGTGGTCGAATTTACCGTCTATACCACGGTGTGAGTTTCGAAATATGGTACAATAAGCTTATGGACAAGAGTACAATTCCGTTCAAGTAATAGTATACGACACCCTCATCTCCTTCGCAGATACCAATTATGCGCCAATGAATTCACTTCATGACCGTAAGGGGTTGGGACTTCCGCTAAACCTGGCCTGGCAACTGGATGCCGCAAATAGACCGCACTGCATATCTTCTGGTGTACTTCTAGGTACCTGGGCACAAATGCAAAGGCCGACATCCATTCTCTAGGTGTCCATGGGGTTGCATATGGCTTCGATGCATCAATCGGGTTGTCTCGTGCTTCTTGAAGAGCGTTGCGGAGGGTCCTCATTTGGTCGGGGGAAAGACTTTTCGCTTCGGCCTGGAGGGCGGGCGTTGAGAGTGATGGAACGTCTGATGCCGGTATTGATGGAGCTGGAGCTGGTTTAGGAGGAGCCGTGATCCGGGCTGTGATGTCTTCGAGCTGTTTGTCAAGGGAGGAAGTGGTAAGTGCATCCGGACGGGAAAGCGTACGCTTTACCGTTCGTTGGAAGGCGCGAAGGTCTTGTTTGCGCTTCGCCGGTAGAGATGCTGATGGATCTGAGAGGAGTGCTTTTGCTTGTGTCATTAAGGCTTGCAGGGTCTCTTTGGGGGTCTTGCTCGTTTCATCGGTTTCAGGGGTGGGGGGCGAGGTGGGCTTATGAGGTTCGGCGGACTCAGCATCATCCTCGGAGGGCTTGCTGGAGACTTTGACTCGCTGTCTTCGACCTGCATGCCGTTGAAATCTGTCTTTTGGGGCTCCTGTGGCAAAGAGCACTCGGTCTGGTTCGACCTGAAACATATCACCTGGGTTTAGTTGGTAACCTGGGTATATCATCTAAAGTCCCTATCAGCGAAACATGTCTGGCCTATGTAAGAGCATAGCTTACCTGCTTGCCGTTAACTTTGACGTAGCCATGGACCACGAACTGCCGGGCTTGTCGTGTACTGCTAGCAAACAATGCTCTGAATATGGCAGTGTCTAGTCTGCGTTCCGTTGGCGCATATATCATGTTCATGTGGGGAATGGTGGGTATTGCCCTCGGCTTTTGGTTTGGTGGAGTTTCGAGGCCTAATCCTCTCCCAGCTGCTTGCTCTGATCCATCTGTTTCAGCTAGAGTCTTGAAGTCCATGGACACGACAGATTTTATCGTCCGCCTGAACATCCTCGTCCACGTCTTTTCGCGTATGGTCTCCCCATGATAGGCTCTCGTCAAAGATTTTGCAGTCCATTTCTGTTGAAAAAAAGTCCTCTCTGAGGATCTGGGTGCTTCTGCGCGAGAAAGGTTGTAGAGATTGTATTTATTCCATGACTGGCGGAGTTTCTTCAAGATAAAATGTCAATCAGGAAGGGTACCATAGAGTCTGATGATCTCTGAGTGCTTACCAGTCTCTTTAGGCCGTGAAATCTTTTACGCATGGTTGATCTGCCTGGATGATAATTACCATTGCAATAATAGGTACATTTCTGTCCCATGCCGATAATTCTAGGTGGTCAACCGTACGGATGTCCGGAATTAAATCCGTCTGTGGGGTCCGATTGACCACTCGCTTGAGAGCTCTTTATGACACATGCTTGAATATTCGCATTTAATTGACCCTCACTCACTATCTTACAATCCTTGAAAGGTCAAACCGAGCAGCAAGTTGTTCATTCAATTACCTGACTACCAAATTACCCCCACAGCAACATCCCAGCCCTCGATTGAGTCAAAGGTGGTTGGATCCTCCGCTTGCAAACTGTCAGCTCATGCTCATGCTCATACTATCACCGATCTCGTAGAAGGTAAGCTCTCTGCACTCTCCTATGATGCGATAGCTGGTTCGTTTCCAATACTGCAATTTCTCCAAAATCGAAGCTTCTACAGCAGGAAAACCATGTGACCAATCCAGTTACAAGCTCTCTACCACTTGCATCGTCCTTTGTGACTCAGCCAACCTCTCTGGTCAGACTGTCCTCTCGTGGCAATCAACAGGTGGTGGTGAACATGTTCTTTACGTTGAGCGAAGCCAAATGCAGAGAATATCGTTCAGGGGTGAAGGCTAATCAATTTCTGTGCACAGTCAGTCAAAGTAACGGTCCTCGCTATGGAGGCTGCGAACGCCGTGGACCCTGCCAATGGGGAAGAAACAAGGGTGCCACCCGTTGACCATGTCGAAGGTGCAATCGGGGATCTGACTAACGACCATAAGTTGGACGCTCAATCCAACAGCAAGATTGATATAGCTGATGCTAAGAGTCTCAATGGAAATTCAGAGAACAAGAACAAGAGTGCTGAGAAAGAGCCAACGACGGAGGACAAGCCGTCACAGCGGGTTCAAGAAGGCCAGAGGTGGAATGACAGACCCCGCAGATTTAATAACACTAATGACCGAACAATCTACAAGCGGAACAACAAGTCAGACCTCACATCTCAAGCAGAGAGCAGTGACCCTGTTGCCATCCGCAAACAAGTGGGTCAACATAGGGTGTCAGTATCCTGTCATGGGCTAATGACAATAGGTTGAATTCTACTTTTCCGATTCCAACCTCCTCCAAGACAAATTCCTCTTTACGAAAGTCGAAGGCCATGAGAACCTGCCGGTTCCTATCAGCGTGATCCATTCATTCAAGCGCATGCGTCATTTCCAGCCTCTCTCTGCTGTCGTCGTTGCGCTCAAGGAGAGCAAGACCCTCAACGTTGTGGAAGATGACACTTGTATTCAACGAAAGGAACCCTTGCCTGAAGGCTTGGTTGGCAAGCCCATGGTCGAAATTCAGAAAGTACATGAAGACAAAAGCATGGCGCGAAGCATTTACGCCAAAGGGTTTGGGGACGAAGAGCCAAAGACCCAATTTGAAATTGAGGCCTTCTTCGCCAACTACGGCTCAACTAACTCCGTGCGTCTACGACGGGCTTATGATCAATCATTCAAGGGCAGTGTGTTCGTAGAGTTTGACTCCGAGGAAACGCAGAAGTCATTCCTCACTTTAGACCCCAAACCCAAATGGCAAGGCAAGGAGCTACAGATCAAAAGTAAGAAACAATATTGCGATGATAAAGTTGATGACATCAAGGCCGGGAAGGTGCGACCGAATGAGAAGGACAATGAAAGCGGGCAACATCATAAGCAGTCTTACAAGAGACGTCGCGATAGCCCAGACTACGACAACGGTGGTCGAGGTGACAAGAAGGATGATCGCGATTGGAGGGAACGACGAGAAGAGGATCGTAAGTCCGGCTTCAGAGGCAAGAGCGGTGGGAAGCATCGAGGATTTGGAAGCTCAGGTCGCGGCCGAGGTGGCCGTGATGACCGAAGACACCGAGACAGGAACGACGAACGAGACGAACGGTATGTATATGCGATATACATTTTTCTCGTGTTTCCCTAACGCGCTTGCAGGGGAGTTCCCAAGGTCAGAGCCACAACACCTGACTCGAATAACAAAGGCAGCCCACCTGCCGCCACACCTACAGATACCCCAAAGAAAGATGACGTGCCTTCCGAGGTCGGCGGCAATGTCTCCAAGGCCGATGAGAGTGGCGAAAAACTTGCGGACACCAACATGGAGTTGGAGCCTCGGCCTCCCGTCAAGGACAGCACCAATGGCACTTCACCAATTGATTCAAGCTCGAAGAAGCGCGGTCGTGAAGAGGACGAAATTCCAGAGGGGGAGGGATCAGCCAAGAAAGTTGACATCAAGGGCGGAGCGTCATAAAAGCGATTGATTCTGAAATGCTTGCATCTGCTATGAAAGTCCTGGGCTTTGTAATCACTTTACGATCATACCCATGCATATGGCGGTCTGCTGAATCAAGGGTGAAATGTACCTGCTTGTACATACTTCCCCCCTAGTCTCTGGGTAGCTCGAGGACCATAGAGGAAATGATGATAATTCTAATTTACATGCTAATCGAAATGATGATACCGCTGTCATTTGCACAAGACTTTAACAAGCTCATTTATATCGTGGGTGAAGAAGCACAGCTGAGGAAATGTACTGAGCATCAGTGAAATGTTGCAACGTTTCCGAGGAGCCGTTTTGGGTCACACCCGAAAAAGTCACCACAGCACCTGCAAATGGGAAACCCCCCTAATGTTAGACTGATCGAGTCAATTTCAGCGGGCGATGTTAGATGTTCATTGTAGAGACGCTAGCTATGCATTGATGAGAAAGTCCCTCCACTGATCATATGTGACTCAAGTAAAACAGAATTGTACATAGCGATATATTACAGATCCACCGTCGTCGCTATTCATGCCAATGACTTTGATCCATATTCAATGGAAAACTTTTCAACCAGCATGTTCCACAATTTCGGTCACTAGCACACCGCCCCTCACCTGGCTTTTTAGCTGTTCAGGCAAAGGCTTCTCCTCGTAATCATCATCTTCGCTTTGGCCCGGTAAGTTGACGTTGACGCCCGTGCTCTTGCTTGTGAAGATCTCAGTCGCTAGACTATCTTTGCTCAGGTAAATGGCCGCCCCGTCTACCTGGTCGAGCATGATAGTTGGTAGCATGCCGAGCACTTGCATTTCGAATTTCGGACTTTTAATGACATCGACAGCGCTGACCAGGCTGTCTATGACAAGTGAACACTGTGTGCAATTATCCAAAGAGATAGCATTCGCCTTGCCAATTACGCGAATGGTTGTCTTCGAACATCGAGAAATAAGAATGGAGTGGCTGATTGCCGCCTCGATTTCCAACATTTGGCCTGGATTGTCATAATTCTCAAGCAGCCATTTGTTCCCGTCCAATTCTTTGCGTGGGGGTTTCTTCGTCCGCATGCTTTCTGGTTTGGGCTTCTTGTTAGGGATGGGTGATTTACCTCGTAAGGATGATTGGGATGACGACCGACTGGGAGCGGCTGGAATTGGTGCAGAGGTGCGCAGCGAAGTATTTTTGTGTGTCATCTCCGATTTTTCTACCTTACGAAGTCCCGATGTCACTGAAGAGCCTCGAGAGATTTGGTCAAATACGGCACCCATATCCGATGAGCTTGACTGTGGTGTGGCGCCGTTGGGCGGCATGGGAGGTGGAGGCGGGGGCCCATCGAAGGAGGGAAGAGGTGGAGGGGGGGGAGCACCTGATGCTGCGCGTGGCTGTGGAGACTGTGGAGTTTGACCCGATTGGACTTGTCGCAGGGCTTCTTGGGGATCAATGCCGCTCTGGGTATTCCAAGTCACACCAGTCGGGTAATGCTGTTTAACATACGCAGCCAGAGACTTGAAGACGTTGTAGAAAGCATTGACCCATTCTACGTGTTTTCGATCCCTATCCACGGGTTCAGTAAGCTATCGGAAACTTTTGGACAGGCAGCTACCGACTTTTCTTTGTATTCTTTGATAATGCGATTGCCGTAGAACTTGGCGCTATCCAACACTTCCGCAACATAATCTGCCGGTTTTGGCTCAATGGTAATCCATCCAAGCACGGTGATACCTTCGGAGACAGTAGTAAGATGTGTGAATAATGCCGAGGCTCGATTGGCTTCCCGAATATCGTTGACTGCGCCCATCATTGATTGCAGCTCTTTCAGTATTTCCATGTAGACGGGTGATTGAATGTCTGGCTTCTTAGCCTTGGTAGTAATGATGAGGAATTTGCGCTGAGCTGCAAAAGCTCGTAAAACAGCAGCGGACTAGTGTTGATGCGGTCAGTCCCGACGGATATAGGACCATCCATGAAAGGCTTGCTGAGTGTACACACCTGCTCAGCAACCAAGCCACCGATTTCCTCGCTCATATTGACGAACGTCTTGACTTCGCCATTGATGGCGCCATCAAAGCTGTCTATCACTGGAGGCAGTGTTTCTAAATGCCTCTGAGATGACTGACCGTTCGCTGTGGTTTGCCCCATTCCTTCAATGGCCGCAAGGCTTTGAGCCTGACTAGACTGGATGCCATTTATGTAAGGAGAAGAATCGCCTATATTTGGGACCATGTCTTCCAGACGCGAAGTGGCAGCTTCGAGCCTGCCAATAACTGTCAGTGCAAAGGTTCGAGGTAACCTTGTAGGCATTGTTTGATGGTCGAGCAGATAATAAAGGCAACTTGAGCTTTCAGAAAGGTCTTTCTGAGATGTTCATGCATTTGCGGGTGATTGCAGGTAGCAAACGCGGCACAAGCGTACCTCTTGATCAGCGTAGCTGGGAAGAATTATCAGTACCAGTAGAAGCTTCTTACACGTGAACGAGAACTCACTGAGACTATTCATTTGAGACATGATGGAGGCAGAAGGGGAGCAAGACCCAACCACCGAAGGAAGACCCAGCTGTCCTGACAAATATCACAGAAGTGAGGAAGTATGTCACTCTCCACAATTCGTCGCTTCACCAAAGGCCACAAGGCAGCAGGTATTTGCACAAAAAGGAAAGCAACACCGTAAGATATCAGGCAGTCGACTAGATATTCTTTCTTCCTGGACCGTTTAAGCTAGTTCTATGCCACGAGCCAGGGTATGGGCGATCTCCCGGATTAATTAAATGTGGTCTTGGCACGACTTCTGATTTAGAACCGCAAGCCCCGCAAACCCATGGGGATCTCATATTGATCTTCACCCCTTCAATCACCTGGCTTATCATCATGTGGTTGATCCACGTTGACGTTCTGCAGAGTTTCCAGAATATGACCTATGTGAGAACTCTCTTCTGCGTATTGTTGTTAGACGAAGTCAACCTTCCCTGACCTTGACGCGGAGTTGCTATGAGTTTCACCCAAATCAATCATTGCCACTTTATTGAATATCCAGGATTTGCTGCCGTGATTGTTTTTGAATACCAATGATGGCCACTCTACTATCACGAAAGTTACCAATTCCCGTGGGAGTCTGAATAAAACTAGGTCACATCAATGGAATCCATATCAATAGAATTTGATCCGATGGAGACGACTGCAAGTTTGACTGCTCGAGAAAACCCGATGCTGGAGAGGGAATCGGCTCAAAGAGTAACCACATCCGTTCAAGAACCACCCTTTGATTTCGTTTCTATAGGCATGTTGATTATTGGTAAATGTCTATCGTTCAGCCGCATTTGCAATGGCTAAATCATTAGATGATGTCTACCAAGCTGACCGATCTCCTATGCTGGATAAACTTGGGGGTGCTGGGACTTATGCAACGATGGGCGCTAGGCTTTTCCATCCCCAGGAGAGTAGCATAACCCTTGACCGGCCGAGTAACATTGGCTTCGTTGTTCATGCCGGTGCCGACTTTCCTATGGAAACGGAGGCTAAGCTTAAGGCTTGGAATACTCGCAGCCTCTTCATCAGAACACCTGAACGTTTGACGACTCGGGGCAGAAATGTGTACCATGATGAAGTTCGAGGTAGCTGAAGATTAGTACAACTTGGAAGGTTGAAGCTGACCTCGGTTTGCCCAGAATTTTCGTTCTTGAATCCGAAGATACAAGTTGAAGCCAGCATGCTCAATCCAGCGATGCTGAGCTCGAGGACATATCATCTCATCTGCAACCCTACCCGATGCATTAAAGTGGTGACAGATATCCTAGCCAAGCGAGAAATGGTCATGAATGAACACCCAGATATGCAAACCACGCCCGTCTCACCCATCTTCGTATGGGAACCAATGGAAGGCTCGTGCAGACCCACCGAGCTCTCTTCTTTTTACCAAGCGCTGAGGTTTGTGGATGTATTTTCGCCAAATGAGCATGAACTTGACCTGCTTTTTAATGGACTAAAAGCCAACGAGAATGAAGTAATGCCAATAGGAAGCCTCCAACACCTATGCAAGCGGCTGCTTACTCAGGGCTCTGAGAAAAAGCCAAGTGCAGTCATCGTCAGAACAGGTGCAGCTGGATGCGTCGTTGCATCCCACCAGCGATTGCTGAGCTTTCCTGCGTACCACAGACCTCCAATTGATTGCGCAGCTGAGAAGCTCGCAGCGTGGCATGATCGTAAAACGAAGACTTGGGATGTCACAGGAGGCGGGAATGCCTTTCTTGGAGGCTTCTGCATGGGTCTCCTGTCCTGGTCAAATGATCAGGTCAACAATCACGGCTTTACAGACTTCGAGTTTGCAGCAGTCTACGGTTCTGTAGCTGCGAGCTTCGCCATCGAGCAAGTTGGCATGCCAAACTTGAGCCGTCGAAAAGAGGACGGGAAAGAGTTATGGAATGAAGATGGTAAGTAATGTTCAGAAACATCAACCCCAATTTGCGCTAGTCGTAAAGTCGCGCGACATCTCTTTGTACCCCTGACTCACAATTGACTATGCCGATATGCGGTACATTCTAGATTTGGCTTTAAAACAGGAATGCTGACTTTTCTTCTGGCGAGCAGTGGTTGAAGAGCGCTTGGCCAAGATGATGAAGACATGTGCTGCCCTCCCGTCTCCCTCCATCTCCTCTCAAGGTGCCTGAGGAACGGCTCGGGAACACTTCAATTTTCGAGATGAGGATGGTTGATTTTGTGACCAAGATAATCCACAAGATATGCTGAGTCGCACATAAGGAGAAAAACAAATGACTGAAGAAGGTTCCTTGATTGATGGATCCAACAAACTTGGTAGAGAGATTCAACCTTCCTAGCATTTGGGCGCCTTTTGCAGTTGAACCATGAATAGAACCAAGGACCGAGGGCGTCTTGGTAAAATGTATTTGATTCCATTACCACCAGGGCTGACGATCAACCGTACTCAGAACGCCTGCAACACCTAACACGACGCCAATGCTATAGCGGCCCTTTGGCAGCTGCTTCCTTTACTGCTTCTGCTCTCTCATGCTCTATAATCTGCTTGCTCCAACTGTCATACTGCTGTTAGTATAATGGCCCAAAGCGTCACGAGGAGTCCCATACTGTCGACTAGGAAAGAATCTCCCCTTCTCAGGCATCTTATGCCTGAACTCCCGCTCTGCGCTAATGTTCCATGCTATCGCCGTGATCCCAATGACTACGACCCCCATGACTGCCGTATTCGCCTTCCAATTTGCTGGCTGTGCATACCATCCTCCCGCGGGCGACCATACATGCTTGGGGTAGCTATGATAATGTGAGTATTCCGACGAGATCAGTCCCTGAACACACATTGGACTTCGTGCCAGATTTTCACTCACGGAATTTTCCCTCCACTGGCCTGAGATATGGCAGCGCCCTTACTGGGGCCGGTCTTGATAGATTGGTCCCCTTCCATATTTCTGGCGGTAGCTCCAGTCGTTGGAGGGATGGGGTGCGGTTGAGATCGCGGTGCGGAGCCTTGGCGTCGAGGCGTCGGAATTAGATAGATAAATGATCGACGAGACATCCAATTAGAACAGGGTTAGCTCGAGAATTTTACTGATGCAGCACTTGCACCATCATTCAAATCACCGTTCAGCTCGCAGTGACCACAGCCGATAATATCTGGTGGACGAAAGCAGTACTGTCACATCATATGCCTTAATGAAAAGCTTGCGTCTCCTACGATGGAGCGGCTCAGTCCTCTCACGACGCACGAGACCATGTTGCTTCACGCACGAACATCGATATCAAGCTCAAGCTCAGATTCGTCCCAACCTCCTACGCTTGCAGTCCTCTGCTGCGGTCCCTCTTCAATCGACACAGGAATACGATGAAGGAGATGATGGGCCTAGGCCACATGAAGAAATAGACCAGCCCGTCTCCAATGCCCGAAGTAACGAATCGTTTCTCCGCCGCCTACCCTCTCCACCCCCTTCCCGCGCTCAAACTTCCTCCCGCCTCGCCGCTCTACATGCGCGTCTCATGCTTCCACCTCGCCTACCCCTCGAGACACTCGCCCGCTGTCTAGTCGATCCCTCCGCCGACAGCAATGCCCACTTTAACAACGCTTCCCTCTCCACCCTTGGATCCGACCTCCTAGGCCTCTACACCTCCGAATCCATTCTCTGTCGATATCCCCGGTTACCCACCGAAGTAATGTTCGCCGCCATGTGGGCCTACGTTGGACCCAAAACCCTAGCCGCCATAACGCGGGAATGGGGCGTCGAGGTCGCAGCAGCGCCTGGCGGCGAGGTAGATCCAGGCTACTTGCAGTGTCGACGGCAAGAAGCAGGCAATGCATCTGTCGATGGCACTGGAACTCAGTTCAAGGAATTGCCAGAAGTGGCTGAAGATCTGAGCACGCGCCCAAATGCCGAAAGAATGGCTGAATTAAAGGGCTACAAGAGAGGCGTGAGCAGCAAGACCGTCTACGATGATTACTTTGGCGATGAGATCAAGCGCAGCGAATTAGACTATGCTGAAAGGCCCGAGTTAAGGCAGCAGGACGCGGATCGCAAGGCAGCCAGAGGCGTGACGTTGGAGGCAGCCAGCACGGGGTTCGTCAGAGCGTTGATGGGCGCCCTGTATCTACACGCCGGGAAAAAAGCAGCGTATAATTTCTTCAAAGCGCACATGCTTTCTCGACACCTCGATTTCTCCAAGCTTTTTGAATTCCGCCAACCCACTCGCGACCTTTCCAAGCTTTGTGCGAGAGAAGGCTTCGAATCCCCTTCAGCCCGCATTTTAAGTGAAACAGGACGGAAGAGTCGAACCCCGGTCTTCGTTGTCGGTGTTTTCGCTGGGAAAGATAAGCTGGGGGAGGGCGCGGGAGGAAGTCTGGACGAAGCGAGGATCAGGGCCGCGGTTGGGGCACTCAAGGGATGGTACCTGTATAGCCCTCTGGACGTTCGAGTGCCCAGTCAAGCCGAAGCGGGCAAGGAGTGGGAGCCGGTGCTTGTGGACGGAGGGGAGGTGGTCGTTTGATCTGTTTTACTAGCGAAATTTTTGTTCGATGAACATATGTCGTGGGAGAGCAACTTGCATAGAACGGCTTCATTGGGCGGCGCCTGAATTTGTACACCATACTTTGTATATACAAAGACAACGCCCATCTCCAATCTCCAGATCATAATACTCCAATGTACTCATGCTAGAGTAAAACATTGGCAAAGATTTCTTGGTATGAGACCGGCCTAAGTCTAGCGACTAGGCCTCGCAGTGTAATGCTTCTTTTCAACGCCATTCAATGCTCGCTGAGATGCTATCGTGCTCAAAGCCCCTGGGTCTCTATCACGAGCTCACCGGCTCATGATCCTTCAAAATCTGCCCAGGAACATGATCCTCCGCCGTCTTCAGATCCTTAATACCAACAGCTTTCATAGTGTCCACAATGCCTGCTACCTTGCCCATTCCGACATCACGCACCATGCCTGCGCTGGGAGAAGGACTTCTGGTTTTCTCCATTCCTAGATCGACAGCCGGGCCATTGCCGCCGGTGACCTCAGAGGTCCCATCCAGCGAGGCGGGTTCGGAAACGGAAATGGTGGGATGACTAGTTTGAAGGTGTTGCGATGATCTCTCATCATCACCGGGAATGTGGCTCTGCACACCAGCTTCGGAAGGGGAATCTCCATTCTGTGACGACTGGCCTTGATCATCCACCATACTGCTAGCTCTACTTACGTTTGCGCTAGAAGGATTTTCAGCGCGCATTCCCAAGTCCTTCCCTAAAGTCGAGGTACTTGCTTGATTGGCTTTGGTCCAGTCTGCAGGTTTCGATTCTGGGATTGGCTCCCCCACTGTAGGCTCGGTGATGATTTTCATCATACTATCCTGTGCTTCTGGAACGGCTCGCCATATGACTGCTAGGCGATCTAGTGCGCGAGTGCCTTTGCGAGCAGAGCCCTTGATGCCGTCCATGGCTTCCCATGAAATTTCGAACACACCACTGTCCAGTGGGCTCGCATTGACTGGCGGATCTGTTGCAGTTGAAGCTGACGGTGGGTTTTGGGAGGAAACGAAGGAGGGTTGAGATTCGAAATAAGCGTTGAACCAAACGTGGGCCACCGAGGTGACCATGGCTAAGCCGTAGGGAGCTTTGTTGCGTCGTTCGAAATCGATTTTGATGTCCGAGGTCGGAAGAACTAACTTTTGAGCCGGTAGGAAGATGACAGCGACAGCGCTGGCGCCAGGTTTAAAGTCGACAGAATCAGTAGTTGATGCTTGAGCCTGACTGTCGTGTGAAGGCAAAGCTTTCTCATTGGTAGGATCTAATTGACTTCTGGGAATCGGTTTGCTTTTGGTTGCGCTGTCCATTGTCGTTCTCTCATGCTTGCCGAATGTATGAAAGATCTTGATTATCTTGCCCTCTTCCACGTAGCCTTCAATAGCAACTTTCACCCCGTCTCGGAGGCCCCATACATGTACTTCAAGAATCTCAATTTGTCTCTCGACGTAGACTTTGCCGTGCTTGGACCACCAGCTCACATACTCAACCCACCGGAGTTGACTCGGTATGCTGACACCGTTGCCAAACCCGCTTCTCATCCGCCGAATCGTAAATCGTGCCAGTGCATCTTCGACTGTCCATCCTTCTTCACTGATCAGATAGCTACAGGCCACAGTTCCACTTCTCCCCTTCCCCGCTTTGCAGTGTACCACAACGACTCTTTTCGTTGAATCAGGATCTTTGAGCCAATCGCGCATGCTAGCCATTATATTTGGTATCAGAGCAAAAGGCGGAGGATGATGATCGGGCCATGGGTAATGGCGTATACGGTTATATACTTCGGAGTCAGGGTAGCCAGTGCCTTCGGCGCGAAAGTCCCAAATGGCCCAATCCTTATCATGTTTATAGTCGAGAAACCTGACTAAGGCGTCGGTTGGATTTCGGTACGCACGCTGAGGGTAGGTCGAGGAGGGTCCGGATGTCGCAATGACTGGCCGATATGTCAGTGCCTGTAGTTGTGACCGAAGGCGTTGAGCGCTACTGTACTTTTGTCTGTAACGTAACAGAGATCTAGGCCTGCCTCTGGATGCCGGGAGCGAGGACCTGCGACAATTTGACGGAGCAGAGAAGCCTTCAAAGCTTTTCAGCGTACATCCTTCCCCGAACCTACTACGAGCTCACCATTGTCTTTGGGGGTCAGGCTCACATGGAGCCACTGATCGTCAAAAGCACCAAGGCCGCAGGATAGACAGACAGCATACTGATTGTCGCAAGCAAAGACTTCATGACAGGTGAAGCCGATTTAGTCCGTAAGTGGGATTGACCGTGTTACCTTAATATTTCCCATCAGGGAGAGCTTATGAAAAGTGAGCTATGCTGCCCTGACACCGGTACGTCATTTCCCGACCCGCAGATCTGATCGGCAGCAGGGGTAGCTGCAAGGGCCTGGTGCCACGCAAGGTGTTCAAGGGGATGGGATCAAAGTAAGTCTCACCAGCTCAGAGCTCACATGAAGTATCAAGTGATGACTCGTCGAATTGTAGAACCACGAACCTCTTCCAAACCTCTTCCTACTCCACTTGCCATGTCTGCTGCTCCAATGAAACCAACGTCTTCTCCACTTCCTTTACACTTTTCCTCCGACCAAAACGCAAATACCGCAGATACTGGTGAACTCGCTATCAAGTGAGCGATTCGGTATCCTTATCGTTTCCTATCAATCCTAAACATGATCCAGGGATCCTGGAAAGATTGAGGATGCCGTCAATAGGTTGCGAGAAGACATAGCTCAATTGGAGCTGAAGAGCGCAGCCTTGGAACAGCTGCGCCCACATCCCAAACCGAGCTTTCCCACCCCCAAATTACGCCTCAAAGTCCTAGACCTCGCTCACCCTGGCGCCGAGGTTTTCTTTGCGAATAGTAATCCTCCTTCTGCGCTTCCCAAGGCAGTAGAGTCCGTTCTCTCTGTCCTCTACGAACCTACCAAACTCAATGAGCAAATTCCACCCACCAAGTCTGTCAATCTCATTCTCCGCTCCATGGACGGAGTGGCGTACACTACTGGCTCAGACACTGATGACAATGATAAGAGAATTCATTTCTCCCTAGATTACATCCACAATGTCTCAAAGAGGCTGCCACAGCCAGGACAGTCGGCCGTAGAGATTCAAGGAGTACTTGTGCATGAGATGGTTCATTGTTGGCAGTGGAACGGTCTAGGCAGTGCGCCTGGTGGACTGATTGAAGGTATCGCAGACTATGTCCGGCTAAAGGCTGGATTGGGTGCAGCGCACTGGAGAAGACAACCAGGGAACAAGTGGGACGCGGGTTATCAAGCTACAGGATATTTCTTAGAATGGATCGAAGTGAAGTTTGGAGAAGGCAGCATAAGGAGAGTCAATCAAGCATTGCAGGACGAAAAGTACGAGGAAGAAAAATTCTGGGACAGTCTCTTCGGAAGCCACGTAACAGTTTTGTGGGAGGAATATCTGAAAAGCTTTCACAAGGAAAGGAGCGAAGGAATAGACAACAATCAGAAAGCCAAATCGGAAGCGCATACCGAACAGCATAACTTTAAGGAGGACCCAGATTCGAAGGGAGCTGTCGAATGATATAGAATGAAATATAATGCTATAGCCATCCATGTGTACGAACACAATTGGAGTTGATCCCGACTCAATCATGCAGCGCTCGGATGAAGCGTTTTCACTCCATCAGTCTTACAGTGATTTCCCATGCCTTGGTCTAGTTATCTTTTCTTGAACATGATCTGATAGCCGCTTAAATTTTGGTGCCATTCATGTTCGCTCTGTCATCTTTAAGAAGGTTTGATCTGTCAAGCAAGTGTCACTGCAGGTGAGTATTGTAGAGGGCAGTCCTTTAGGTACCTTAAGAAATGGATCAGCGCTAAGCTTGTTACGTTTGTTACGTTTTTGTCTCCCAGGACACGTTTGGCGCTAAGTTTAAGCATGGTCCTCCCGCCGTTTTCAAAACAATGCAGGTCCTCGTCGCCGCTGCAGGCTCACAGATTAATATTCAGAACTCCATCGCAATGGACAGCCTAGCCAAGCAGACTCTGACCTCAATACGAGGTACAGGGGTCCCTATTGAAATCAAGCTCAAGCAGCTCACAGACCTCAAGGCGGAGATAAAGCATCGACACTGCCCAGAGGCTGCTGTTGGACCACTCTTCGATGTTATACGTGTATCTATAGCCACACCGCACCTCACCGATGCCGGGTTTTCGATCCTAGGCCACCTAAACAAGCGGCTCGAGCTGCAAGACCAAGCCTCAATACTCCAGTCACAGGGCGCTAAGACTTACAACGTTCTCCTCGAGCGTCTGGCAGACCCGAAAGACCGCATTCGAAACCGCGCGGTTCAAGCGCTCACTGATTTCCACGGTGCGGCTGCTGCTGATGTCGAACAATTCGTACGCGACAACGTGTTGACGAGCAGGAACCCGAGGGCGAAAGAAGCAGGCATGCATTGGATTACTAGTACACGGAAGGACAAAAACATAGCGTTCCGGGCCTTCGTCCCCCACATAGTTGACTGTCTCGAAGATGCCGATGGAAGTGTCAGACAGACTGCCCAGGCTACTGTTATACACCTCTTCCAGTAAATCCATTCCCGCTCAAGTGCAGTCGCCCTATACGTGCTAAACTCTATCCAGGAATGCTAATACAAGGGGCACGAATGATCTTCAGAAGCACCTTCAGCACCGCAATGTCCGCAAGTCGATTATTGAACGGATTCTGTCTGAGCTTGGTCTCAATGCTTCGGTTGGAATCGATCCACCATCTCCTGTTGACAAGCATGGCGGCGACCACTCGCTACAGAAAAACAATTTCAGCGGCAGCGCTGTCGGCAATGCTAGTCAAGTGCCGATTGAGGCACCGCCAATGTCGGTATCAGAGCAAGAGGCTGTCCAGTTGGACCCCATCTACCTCGAAAGTGCAAGGGATCTTGAGGAAGCATTCCGTGAAATGCACCCGTTTTTTGAAGGAAAGGAGTCGGAACAAAATTGGTTGAAGAGGGAGAAGAGCATACTCAAATTGAGAAAGATCACAAAAGGCAATGCACCGCGCGAGTTGACTACAACCTATCTCGCTTGCATAAAGGGGTTACTTGATGGTATACTAAAAGCAGTCAACTCTCTCCGAACCACTGTCTGTACCATAAGCTGCCATTTAATCCAGGACATAGCCAGGTCTGTCGGGTTGGGTCTTGATAATATGGTCGAAATTCTGCTCCAGAACTTAATCAAGTTGTGCGCTAGCACGAAGAAAATTGCGGCAGCCAAGGGAAATGATACTGTTACCACAATCATGGCCAATGTGAGCTACAATATTCGTCTCACACAGCACATACATAGCGCTTGCCAGGACAAGAATGTACAGCCAAGAAGCTTTGCATGTGGATGGCTAAAAGTCGTCATAAATAAACATGGACATCATAAGACGGCAATTGAACACGCCGGAGGACTCGATTTGATCGAGAAATGTCTCAAACTTGGTCTGATAGATAGAGATCCGAATGTCCGCGAGAGTATGAGACCAACATACTGGGCATTTGCTCGCCGTTGGCCTGATAAATCCGAAGCGTAAGGGTCGATTTTATTTGCTTTATTCGCTGGTCTAACTTAAGTTATAGTATCTTGTCTACTCTCGATGAGAGAAATCAAAAGGCCCTCATCAACAATTCTGCGAATCCACATCCAGACCAACAGTGGGCCCCTCAACCTACGACAGCAGGAGGAAAATCCGCTTTCTCGCAGAGTACTACCTCGGTACCGCCACGACCGTCGATCAAGGAGACTATTGCAGCCCAGAAGAAAGCCGCAAAAGCAGCAGGTAAGAATCTGCCTTCACGTCCAGGGTCCGCGGAGCCCCTTAGGTCTCCTAAGAAATCGGCTTCGCAGATGGGCATCGGTAGGCCAGCCACAGCGATGTCTACAGCTTCTCGTAATGTATCTACAACGTCAGTGGGGACTTTGTCCTCCGCGCCAGTACGCCCTCGTAGAAGAGCGGATATAGCAAGACCAGCGACGGCGGACCCACACGCTAATAGAAAACCTGCGAGGACCGAGACACCACCAAGGAGTCCTGCTGGAAGCCCTGTTAAGAGAGTCAAAACACCAGGTCCCACGGTCAGTGCCATCAAACTCGCACCAAGGAAAGGGGACAGTCCTGCTTCAGCCAGTCCCGCGAAAGGGAATTCCTCGAGCAGATTTGGGTTTTCCAATGGAAATCGTTCTGCTGACAATGTCCAACCTCAGCTGAGTCCAACAAAAGCAGCGGAGGACTTTACAATGGTCATACCTACTATCAATCCATCTAGACCTGCAGACTTGACACCAGCTGATCTCTCACCTCAACGAATGCGTCCGACTTCATCACCTGAGCCTTTGGGACTTGATGACCCTTTCCCTTCAGCACCAATGAGTGATTTGCAGGATTTCATGGGTACCACCGGCCAAAGACCCCATTTGAACGGCACCCTACGAGATGGTCAACATCCGCGCCTAAGTCCTACGAAAGTAGGTAGCGAGTTAGACCGACTGACATTCAGTGACGACAGAGGACAAAGGATATCCATGAGCCCCAAAGCTCTAGGTTCTAGGAAGGAGAATCTAATGGCCAGAAGCCCCCATGCACAAGATCAGCGGCCGCTTAAAGTGTACGAAGATCCTGAACGTGACTCTCCCAATGGTAACTCCTACCCTTCGCCTCTCATCCACATTCCTCGGGCGCTAGAGGAGCTCCCTGTAAACGAGCCAACACAGAATCGTCAGGCACCCGACCACCAACTTCTGGCCGAAGAACCCCAGAGCCCTGCGTATCATCAGAAGTGGCTGGCTTTGGAAGCAGCAGAGCGCCGACGTCTAAGCGCATCAGAAAACATCGAGAATCCGCGTATGGCCAGGAAGATTCTTGACAGCGGTATTGATCGACTGAGAGCGAAGACATTGGATGTCCACGGCTTTCGCAAGCTCCAAACTTTGATCCGAAAGTCGGAAGACGCGATATGGGAGGATGGTTACAAGTTCGATGAACTCATTATGCCATTGCTCGAATATCTGGAGTCTCCATGCGAGGAGGTTACGTCTCGCTCTGGCAAAGCGCAAGATTTGAAGACCCAGGATCTCGTCACAATCAGATTGCTACTACAGTATCAATCCAAATATTTCTCTGCCTACTATCCGCGTGTGCTTACCGCCGTGCTCACTGATCGCAAGCATTATAACAGCACCTCGCATATCGTATGTGGTCTAGAGGAGACAGCGGAGTCCATCGTTCACCAGTGTGATCCTCCACCTTGCATGGATTCGGTTATGGATCTACTAGAAGAACAAGGCACCAGCGTCGCTGCGACTAATACTGTCTTCATGGGATTATATGTCCTAGCTGGCTTGCTCCACGCCGCCCAAGAGAAAGGCTTGACGACAGAATTGAGCGACGATCAAGAGGCCAGATTGGGGAGCACAGGCGCGAAGTACCTGGTGAACACGAACCCAGACATCCGCCGCGCAGTCATTGAATTTGTCCTCGAATTGCATGATTCTATTGACCGAGACCGCTTTTGGGCGTCGGTCGCCAGAGGAAGGGACGATCATAAGAGCCTCATTACTTACTACTTGGCGAGAAAGAGGGCTATTGCCCAATGATTGGATTTCATCGGATCGCGTGCATGACGGGATGATTCGCATTCTTCTTTTCAGCGATGGCGCCTCGGTCGTTGCCCGTGACGCATTGTATGCATGAGATGATGTAGTATAGGTAGACAGCCACGATGAATGTTTCAGATGCTCATGCATTCTCTACAGTAGGGGCCATGTCTAGAGTGAACGACCGAACCAATGAGACCGATGAATGATTGTGAGTTGTTGACGCTTTCCAGGATGTGGTCGGGTGCGTGCTGTCGTCTCTCAAAACTACCTACGTGAGGGACGAGGGTTCAGGGAATCAAAGTCGGGTCAGGTGTTCTGCCATCAACTTTGAGATTGCGCAAAGCCTCTGTCGCTGTCGCCGCTGTCGCCGCAACAAGCCTGGGAAACACCATCAAATCCGACCCTGGACTACAGACTTCTTTGACCGTAGTCCTTCACATATGGAGCAATGACATGGAAAACTGCTGATTTGAACGTCCTCTACACACTGAACCTTTCGAACATGGACCCCGCAATTCATAGTATAGAATCTCCATCGGTTGACAATCTTCGCCCGAGCATCGAAGAGAAGACCTGCTCTCGGAACGATGTGGAGGGGGACTGTTTGATGGCTTCCGAGTCTCCGGTACGAAGCATTGGCTCTTACGGATTGATACTGCAGCTTTGTTGTGCGGTAGACGTCGGCCACGCCCCGGCGTTCACGCTGCTTCCTACGTATTCAATCAGCACCATTTTCTGCTTCCTCATACGGCGCTGTGACTTGAGCGCCGGGTTCTTCGTCGCGCTGCGGTCAGCACCTAGTCATCTGCCCAAGATAGTGAATGGGTCAGCGCTGAGACGCGTCCTGTCGTGTTGATCATGGAGATCTCTCCAAGCCAGTCCATCCGCTGAGACCAATTGTTTTCCGAAAAGCCAAGCGCGAGCTTCAGGTCCTCGAGCCGGCAGGATCATCAGAAGTCTTGACGCATCAGGAGAAAAGAGCATGATCGGTACGCTGTTGCAGGTCTCGTCAAGTTACCAAAAGTACCTTTCTGCAATCCTACTGCGGATCAAATGCCCAGCTTGTACATCTACCAGAGAGAGGCCTGATTCGAGACACTGATTTTGTCAAGGCCGCAGCGACAGATGGGGATCACCAACAATGTCAGGTTGTATTCCCGAGGTGCTAGATACATACTCAGACACGGCATGTCCTCGGATGAGGCTGAGGAAAGTCGCGGGAAGGAGAAAAGGTTGGAGATCGCCCAGATCGACTAGCCTGATCATTGATAGTGTTAGTGGGACGGCCGAAGTTTAGCGTGATTCACCCACCACGCCCCCCTTAGCGCTTTCCCCACGTCTAGCTGCATTAGTACTGGCCTGGAGCAGCTTCTAGACCCTTGGGCCTAAGTAGCAGATCAACCTGCCCAAATGATGGCATGCACCATCAGATGGCCGTATGCGCCGTCTTCACATCAGGCTGGCATGAGATGACGTGAAATGCTATCTGACACATCCGAACAGGTGGCATGCCACCCCTGGGTCACGAGGTGCAATTCAACCACAGGGTATGTCGTACATGTCAGGAGGCCGACATGGGGAGTTGGGTTAGAGGTGTGTTTCATGTCAGGGCACATCGGCTTTGTTGTCGCTGTGACAGTACTATTCTCGGCGGTGAAGGAATGTGTAGTCACCTGCTTCGCTGGCTGTCCGAGATGGACGAACAGTCAGCCCTACAGGCAAATCAAATGCAGAGTGTACCTTAGCAAAGAAGGTAATCAGGAGTTGCTGCGGCAGACTGCTGGTTTCCTGCCTGAGCCCGTGGGTCGCAGCGAGAAAGGTGATGGTCCGTCGCCGGTAGTCGCACTGGACCTGACGGTCATCGAGATGCTCTGACGGCTATCGGGCTTTTCCTCAGCCCAGAAGTGTCGAAGGTCGAAAGCCATGATGGTGACGGATTGAAGATGCACCTGTCGATATGGATCAGTTCTGAAACACTAGAGGGCTCGGGTGCTGCTAAGCCTCGCTAGGTCGTTTAAGGATAAGCTTACCCTTCAATAATGACTTCCGCGTTCACGGTCCCTCCAGTCCACACCTCACCACAGTCATCCTCTTCTTCACCTTCCTTGGATACCCACCCCCAATGTGTATGGACCAGCGCCAGACAGGTTGCTCTTTGTGGTCGCCAGGTCTGCAAAGTTCTCCACGCTGCCAGGACTTGGTCCGGGCTGGAGCTTAGGCCATCCACTCATTTTCCTCCGCTTGTCGCTCGCGGCTTTCGTCTACAGGAACCCGTCATCCAAGGCCAATCTGACGACCTGCGCATCATACCGAATCGGCTCTCGATTAAGGTTGCCTTGCGGCCGGGACTGCGAACGGCCCAGCAGGTGAGGCCAGTCTATTCGCAAGGAAGTCCGCTTCTAGCTGGGTGGATGTGGGTAGGCCTGGCCGGTGTCCCATGAATAGAGCAGGCTAGCTGGCGGAGAGGCTCACGCATCCCTATCGATACGCTGACCTTGACGTCTGCTGTCGATTGCCACTGCAGTCGTGGGTTCTGGCAACCCACGAGCAGCCATGATGGATTCCTCCACCGGGTTGCCAGAGTCTCCGATGGAGCAGGACGACCCTGCGTATCCGTGCAAAGGCTGCGGTGAGGTACGTCCCCCTACGCCACTGTCGTGCTTCTCACCTTCGCCCTCTGATGTAGGCCTTGATGCTAACGACATACGTCTCTACTAGATTCTCGAGGAAGGAAAGGCTTTCGAACTTGGTATTTTCCCTAGCTACAATGGTCACGTTGCGAGATCGGTATACTGACTGGCTCCCAGCGGGCAATCGATGGCATATATACTGCTTCCGATGCAACACCTGTGGGACCATCCTCGACTCCGATGCAAACCTCCTCCTCCTTGGTGACGGGTCGCTCATCTGCAACAACTGTACATATAGCTGTAGCGTCTGCGGGAATAAGATCGAAGACCTAGCAATTCTTACGGGTGATCAGGCCTTCTGCGCCACATGCTTCAAGTGTCGGCATTGCAAAAAGAAAATCGAGAATCTCAAATATGCTCGGACGTCCCAAGGAATCTTTTGTATGGAATGCCATGAATCCTTGATGCAAAGACGCCGCAAGAAGGGGCAGAAGAATGGCACAAGTCGGCATAAGCATGTTCAACCGAGCCCCCACAATACAATGCTGCTAGACAAGTCCTTACCATCATTACCACCAAGTGCCGTCAGTCAGAGCGCGTTCTCTCCAGAGGAAGAGAGTCCTCCTTCTGAGACGTATTCCGAAACACCTACAGAGCTTCCTCCTCATTTACATAATCGTCCATCAAACTCGGAAACGAGATCAGAGACTGGAATGGCAAATGAAGGATCTCGAGGGCCACTAAAACGACCACCTAATCTAAGATCACGCTCCTCCAAGAGCGATAAGCGTGAAAGGTCACCGTCCAATAATGAGGATGAACGCAAAGGTACAATAATCCACGAATACTGTCTGACATTCAAGAGCTGACGTAATCTAGAAAATATAATGCTACCCTCTTCCACATACCAAAATAACAGACACTCAGCTCAGTCTCAGCAATCTGAAGGATCCAATGGTGAAGGCTTTTTCATCCCAATGGCCCTCGACCCTAACCCAGCACCTGGACCATCTCCCTTGGCCAGGCGCGAGAACAACACAGACCCAAGCATAATCAGACATGGGGAGACCAAGCCAAATGCAAGGGACTACTTCAATGCTATCAATTCAGCTTCGCGAAAAGCGCCCACCGAACATGACAAGGAGAACAGAGAGATAGGGTTTACCACGGATTCTCCGTCCGGCTCCCGACAATCATCCCAACCCAACAGTCCTCACATAGCATACCAATATCAAGACAGAGGCCGTAAACTATCCTCTGATGCGTCAGACCAGGTTCGCAAACTGAAGGAGGTCGGCAACACTTCTAACAACGCTGTCAAGCCAGAAGATCTGCAAGATGTACCTGGAAGCGAAATTCGGCCTCGTCGCAATGGCGAAAGTCAAAACGGCAAATTCATGCTACAGGAGGCACCAAAGAAGAAGAGAAATTCAAAATCTGATCCCGTGGCACCAATAGTAGACACGATGGTCCCTACTCCGAAATCAAGGTCGGCTCCTGGATCTGCAACCACACAGTTGACGGAGCAGCAGGTCACTCTGCCATCTCACGAATCTTCCACCTCATCACGATCTGAAACAACATTGAGCGGTTCGCCTCGAGACACGCATGGCTCACGAAGCCTCGGTTCGACAGACTCGCCGAGTTCCCATTCGTCGCCTCTCAGTACGCAGTTGAAGACGCTGCCACAACGAGGCGACTCGTTAGCCAAAGGAAAACAACCCATATTCAGAAAAGAGCTTGATCCAGGGGCTGTCAATAAACTGTCTAACGCCAAATCAAATATCGAACACGATGACACACCAATGTCTGCCCCACCAACTACAACGACTCAAGCCTCTGCTCTTGCAAATCCGAATCTAAACCGGAGTCTCTCTAGAGCTCACGACTCGCCATTGACGGGAAATTTCGATGATGTTCCGCCACCCCCTCTACGTGCCCGCGAGCGTCTTGCCCTTCAGGGCAACTCGTCAAGTGACTCTTTCGTGACTCCCAGAGTGCCTCCTAACCCGCCAAATTCCGCTCACAAGGTCAACAACGAGGCCATTAGCACAGTCAAACCAGATACATTTCGGAATGGAGAGCAACCAATCTCTCCTAAATTATCGCGCCATCCTAATGTAGCTGAATATGGCGCGAATCAAGATTCTGAGCGTAATACAGGTGACGAAATCCAACAAGAGCAAGGTGGCTTTTTGCGGCGTGTGTCGCATTCAGTCCGCCACGCTAGAAGCTATAGTGATCGTGGTACTCGTATGTCGAAAGAACAGAAGTGGCCGAAGTCGCCTTTGATTTCGTCTGGATCTCACAGTCCTGCTGCGCAGGCACTCAGCAGTCCAATGACTTCATCGCCGGAGAAAAAAGAAGAGCTCATATGGTTCAAAAAGGAATTACGCAGAGAACGTCAGAAGACGCTGGAACAAGAGCAACGGATTGCTGGATTAGAGGCGGCACTCGAAGCTAAGACTAGTATCAAGCAGATGAATACAGAGCTCCGCGAGAAACGATCTACCATGGTTGTGCTTGACACCCAAAAAGAGATTGTGGTTCGAGAGCTCGAAGTTCTTACTGAACACATTGCTGCTGCAAAGAAGAGTGGAGAGCCCTTAGACATAAGCAAATTGAGCAATGCTGTGCTCAGAGAATTTGCGGAGAGTCTACAGAAGCTGAAAGATTCGTTTGCTCCGCAAATTGAGGACCTTACTCAACGACGAAACGAAATCATGGAGGAGATATCTAATCTTACACAGTTAAAGGACAAAACCGTTCAAGATTGTGAACAGCTCTCGCTGAAAAAGACGCATCTAGTCGATCTCAATAATCAGCTTGTGCATCAAATACAGGAACTCTACAAAGCAAACGCGGGGCCACCTCTGGACATAGTGAGGCCTCCACCAAACGGTCTTGGCATCTATACGCACCATCATAAGGACAAGTCCAATTTTTCGATGGATTCGCGAGATCCGAGGCCTTCACTCACAGACAGCAGTATGACTGGCTCCACTGTGGTCCAAGAGCAAGAAGTCGAGTCCGCTGCATACCTGACAGCACCGCAAGTCGTCAACATTCGCAAAGCGCAACCCAAGAAATTCAACTGGAAGAAGGGAGGTCATAATGTTGCAAAGGGTGTTACGAAAGGCCTCAAAGCCGCCTTCAATGATGGGAACAGAAGCCAAAGGGAAGGGCAGTATACGGAGGGCATGCCTTACGGGCAGATGCAGCAACAAGAGTACCCCACGAGTAGTCTTCCCAGATCTCAGAGTCAGGATCCACGCCAAGGTTTTGGGGGATTTTTTGGGAATCCAAAACAAAGGCCTCAGCAGTGGAAGAACTCACCGAACGGTAGCGTGCCTGCTATCAATGCCGATGGTGGTCCAGGTCAGTGCCTTTCTGAATATGTCCGAAATTGGTGTTTGCTGACAGGCTACGTAGCGTTATTTGGCTCCGAGCTTGAACAGCGCGCAGAGTATGAACGGGTGAATATCCCAGGTATCGTCATGCGCTGTATTCAAGAAGTGGACGCTAGAGGTAGCATTTGCCCTACATGCTATTTATTACTTCGGACTAATACTTGCCAGGCATGGACATCGAGGGCATCTACCGCAAATCTGGTGGCAATTCACAAATCCAAACCATCAAAGAAGGATTCGAGCGCAGCAACGACTATGACATCTCTGACCCAGATCTTGACATCAACGCCGTCACTGGCACCCTTAAACAATACTTCCGCAAATTGCCAACCCCTCTGATAACGTACGAAGTATATGACAAACTACTGGAAACCTTGCCGGCCCCAAATCAAGAAATTGACCCTTCGCATCCTGCCCACCCTGCTAATCCCAACAATCATCATTTCCGGGTCAATACCATGAGACAGGCCATCAACGACCTTCCTGGGCATCACCGCGACACCCTGGAAGTGTTGGTTTTCCACTTGGCCAGAGTGGTGGAACAGCAGAGCGAGAATCTGATGACGAGCGCAAATGTGGCCGTCGTCTTTGCACCGACAGTCATGCGCCCCGAGAGCCTGGCAAGAGAGATGCAGGATACGCAAGCTAAGAACGGAGCCGTGCAATTTTTGATTGAGAATTGTCAGTCCGTGTTCATGGGGGAGTGAACGGACGGAGTCTGAGACGAAGAAAGGCTTTGGGATCAAAAGTGCGACAAATGGAGTATGGAGTGGATGAAACTTGAATATCGAAAGGTTTGGACAAGGCTGATATCACGGCGCAACACGGCTATTGTCGGGGATTTACCACACGGCTGTGGTAAGGGGACAGGAAGAGCGTCTACGAACTTGGGGACACGCTCTCTCCATGGTTGGGTTATTCCCAACATCTCGATTGCATTTTCAGCGTCGGCGTTCTTATTACTTATCATTCTATATCCCCCTCGGAGATGATACTTGAACGAGTTTCCTCCGCGTTACCGGATTTGGCAGGTTGGGCCATGTTCTCGTTTTTTCTTCATGAGAAGTAAACAGTCATGTCTTATCATACCATACGCTTGTAATTAGCCAAGGAGAGGGGGTATTCGGAATGAGAACATGTTTTCATGTTCGATGAGATTAGCATGCAAGTTGTCGAGATGTGAAGATGCCATACGATCTGACTTAAGTGTCGTTTCACTATTCTTTACTTGCTCTTGAACGTCTCATTATTCGCCACATTTCATGTTCACAGGGTAGCGAGTCTTCAACGCTACGAAGACCACTCATGTTAATCAGAATGTATCCTCCTCCTCCCGACCCCTTTTCACTACGCTGGGGCTATCTTCCTCTAAATCATCAGTCACGTTTCCGCCTGCCGTCAGCAAAAGATCCTCTACAATGCGTTTCGACGCCTCTCGTGCTGCGTCATAAAAACGTCAGCTTCGGAATTTTTGGATTGACTTACATGACAAGCCCCTCACAGAGGAACAAAATGATAATAGTACAATTGGGAAAAAGGTGAACGCTAACATACCTGGCGTCCTCATCAATCTCCCCTGCGGAACATGGAATTGCATCGTCTTCGGCGGACTCATCCCCAGCGCCTTGCCTCCCTCATCCTCATCGTCCGAATCGCTCCACGTCCCCCTCCCTGCCTCCGGCGATCGCCCTCGAGCAGCACTCGCAGCTCCACCAGCCATGCGGCCCCGTGCTGGCGTCAAGACGCTAAGCCCCGGGATCCTAGATCTGCGCGCCGGAGTGTCGAAGATCTCGGCGTGTAACTCTGGCGCTGCGATTGCGGGAGAGGAATCGAGATCGTAGTCTTCCGATTTCTTGTTGCCCCGTTGCGCTTTTTTGACGGTGCTGGCTTTTGGCGTGGCTTCTGGGGCAGATTTGGTGCGGTATGGAAGGGGGCGCGCTGTGGAATGGGGGGTGGCTTGAAGTCGCCAGTTCTTGTCTAGGACGCGGTGCAGGAGGATGTCGTTTGCTGGGGTGCGGTGAGAGGTGTGAGCCGATGTCGATGGTGGGGCGAAGGGCGAGGATTGCGCTGCTGCAGCAGGAGAGGGAAGTTGGGTGCGAGGGGTGGAAGGAAGGGTGGAGTCTGAGGCGTCGTTGGGGTTGAGGGTCTCGCGTTTGAGGGTTTCGTATGGGGACGAGTAGGTTGCTATTGTGGGTTGTTTCTGCTTGAAGGGGCGAGGCGTAGTGCGTGCTGGTGAGGGAGATAGGGTGTCGTCGAGGTATTGCTGGCGGTCGTTATTTGGAGCTATCTGGGGCTGCTGGGGAGAGTTGTAGGTTGAGGTCGAGGGAGTGCCACTTGTGGTTTGGTCGGCTTCTGCAGTGGTGTCCTCATCGACTGGAGGTTCCTCGTAGCCGGAAAGGGAGACATTGGCAGACGCTTCGAAAAAATGCTTCCAGAACTTCGCGAGGTCAAATTGGTGGTAGTTAGATTGGGGATTGGAGTTGGTACTTTGGAGCCTTCCCAGACATTCTTCGAGTGCTCAGCGTACTGCTCAACGACGGGTAGGATGCTGGTTGTGACAATGCGATGGGCCCGGCTGAAGTTGTGATCGATCTCTGCATTCAGTTCTTAGCAATCTCTCGTCTCGTGTTTGAATTGGTACTTCTGGCTACCTTGGAGGGTCAATGTGATTGACTGTTCTAGCTTCTCCAATTCTTCGGTCAGGGTGAGGTTGCGCTGCGCTGCAACACTTGGACGTGACATAGCAGAACTCTGGCCAAGCTTGATTGCGATCAATTGAATGCAGCGAAGGTCTAGAGAGACGTTGCATAAGACATCGATTGAAGTTGCGAAAGGCCCATTTGGGTCGCGTCTTGGGGGACCACGCGCCTTATCGATTATCGTGCCTGTAAATACTCTGTTGTAGCGTGGTTTTCTCGCGCCCGGGCGGCCAACTCCTCATATAAAAAACTAATTATGATGAAGCCTATTAAACCATAGCCACGAGGTATATAGGTCCTATATTCTATAGGAACTATCGAAATACCCTACTTAATAATTTACCACCTTGCTCCGGTAAATCCTAGGGTTATATATGCGTGCCTAGCAAATAGCCAAATAGTGGTTATGGCTTCGTCGCAAATTCAGCCCTATTATGAAACCTCAAATCGCCAGCAAAACGGCCGTTAAATAGCTAAATCAGCTATTAGCCACGTCGCACAGCTAGCAAATAGGCTATAGACTTAACATACTACTATTTAATATATAGCGACTCTATCTATTAGGTCTTTAGCTTATTTACTAGCTGTGCGACGTAGCTAATAGCTAATTTGGCTATTTAACGGCCGTTTTGCTGGCGGTCTAGCATTTTAGCCATTTGCTAGCCACCCCATATTTCACTATTAATAACCCTATAAATTTAGAGTAACGGGGGGCAAATAATTCCGTAGGCCATAGTGATTCTATATAGATAATATAAAGTCTATATACCTTATGCTCGTGGTCTAATAAGCTATCTAATAATTAGTTTTTTGTATGAGGAGTTGGCCGCCCGGGCGCGAGAAAACCACGCTACAACAGAGTATTTGCAGGCACGATAGGGGCTAGCGGGGTACAATCCCCCGGAGGCGGGAGCCAGTACGAGTAGGCGAGCAGGGCTTAGATGACGAGTCGCCGACTACTCTCAGGCACAGCCTGCAATCCTACTCGTCTCTCGTACCTTCATCCTCTGTCTGTCCACGAGAACAGAGGCAACTCGTGCGTCTTGCAGCCTTTCATCATATCGAACTCCGCTCCGTACGTTATCGCTGCTGGTCCCTTCCTCAGCATGCCGGCACCATTGGCCAAAGGTTGGTGTGGCGTTTCGTTCCCTCGGTGTTCATTCGGGATGCTGCATGGCACATCGGAGGTGTCACGACGAGCAATGAAACTGACCTCTCTTAGGCCTCATCATCACAATCTCTTTGATCTGCGCTGCTGGCCTCGCTGCATACGAGAACCCGCAAGTTCGACAATGGATCGACGAATCCAGACGTAAGGTCGCCATCGCGTTGCACAGCTTAGGCGACGAGGTCGCACCGGACTCAGAGTCAAGAAGACGCTCGAGCGAAACCTCGAAAGAAAAATCAGCAGACGCTTCGACCCGAGAGGATGAAGACCCTGAAGCTATCGGGCGACGGCGGAAAGCCAGACAGGAGATTTTAGAGCGAGGTAGAATGATGGAGGAGAGAAGGAGATCGAAGCAGGGAACCGCAGGCAAAGCAAAGAGCTTCGACGATCTCGTTGACAAAGATGGCGCGCTCAAGAAGGAAGAAACGACAGCAATGACAACAGCTGCCGAGCCACAAGCTGAAGGACCAGGTCTTCGTCACCGACACACAGAGTCCCAGGCTGCCGCCCTCGGAGCTGCTTTCGCGAATGCCTTTACTGATGAGACCGACATTGCATCTCCTTCTACACTAAATGACGACACTCTCTACCGCTCACCCACTCCCACTTCGCCAATCTCGCCCGTCTCTCCACCAGTCCCTCCGAAGCCTGCTGCCTACCAACCCCAACGCCTCCTCATCGATACCGATGAAGCCTCCAACCACCCATCCGAGCAACTCCTCGACCTTACGCCCACCACATCGACCTCCTCTGCTAACATCGATTTTGCTGAGCTCAATGACAATCACCATCCATTACAGTCCAATTACTGGTCCGTCAACGAATGGGCTCAGACCAGCGCGCCGCCACCTTTCTACTCCCCTCCCAGAAGCGAACCTGCTGGTATTGAAGAAACATTAGAGGCCACCGTAACGGGCCCGCGAAACGGCAGTGAAGAGCACGTTAGTCAAATTGGCAGTGAAGATCTGGATGTCTTCAGTGATGACGGAGCAGGCATCAGCACACCAGGCAGCTGGACGGAAGTGGGAAGTCAGATCAGCGAAGATCATTGAAGTCTGTAGCCTGGTTGGTGTGCGTGGCATACTACTGGTGTCCCCCTGTGGGTGTTAAGGCGCTTGAACTAGGATGATAGTTGGTGTTTGATATACGACTCAATAAATCAAGTGAAGGATTTGCATGTATCACTGTAGTTCCTCGGACTATTTTTTTCTCCCGCTTCGTCTGGTAGAAGTCTTTGTCGCGGTCCCTTTTGATTGCTTACTTTTATCCTTCGGCGCAGCAACCTTGCTATCCTCTTCGTCTATCTCCATGGCGTCATCATCTCCTTCATCTTCTGTCCCCGGATCAAGCGAGGCTTTGCCCCTTTGGCCGCCTCCTGGCACTGATACTTCCGCTAAACGAGAGCTACGAGTGCCTTTCACTGTTCGCGTGCTGCGGCCCGATGGTGTTCCTCGGCCAGACACTGGCGAGGAGCGAGGCTCTAAGCTTTGTGTCAGCGACTGGATTTGCACGAGTGCCTGAGCTCACAGACCGTCTGTGTCATCCACTGTACTGTGTCTTGTTGCTGACCTTCCGCCTCCGACCAGAGATAGGCTGGAAAGCTGATGTGGCAACGACGGGGGCGATGAACTGCCTTCAGATGCCAGTCTTCGTGCGAATGTCGAGTTCCTATAAGTGTCCGGCAGTGCGAACTCGAAGAAAGGCTCTATGATCTCTTCGTCTTCTGATTGGAGTGGGTTTTCGATACTGTCTTCCTGCCGCATATTAGTCTCATCAGTTCCCTTCCAGTACGGCCTGAATACTGACCCTGATATCTAGGACTTCTAAGTTGTAAAGAGTACCCAATTTCTCCCAGATCCCAGGGATCGTCGTGTGATTGTTCTGCGGTAAGGTATAGCCATTGAAACCGTGGCTTCTCAGATACTCGGAGATCGCTATCATGCGGAAATGCTTATGCATACCTAGAACTCCCGGTCATCAGGCCTCTGCGTAGCATGCGTAGTCGAAATCTTCTGTCGCTAGTCCAATCAAGAACGAACCTACGGGTTTCCATCTGATCATTGCTTTGAAAAGAGAGGTCTCTTGTTCGTCTGTCCAGAGATCTGGCAGGGACACATCTTGCGTATCCTTTGCCCCGACTGATGTTGGCGGTTCTTCTGCGGCGTTCTCTGCTGCATCACCAGTTGGACTCGAGGCGGCCCTAGAAGGAACACGGCCCTTCCTCTTGGGCGGCATTGAGGAATGTCAATGAGCAGATTAGGGTATGTCCGCTGTTCTCAGCTAAGTGGATTGTTTCGCAAAAGGATAGCGAGCATTGATCTGCCCCGGAAGAAGGTTTGAGATACTCCACACGGCAGTGGCTGTGGCTGCCGCTGTTCTGCCCTTAAGGCTGCATTAGCGCAGCCGCTAGCGTGAAGTGATCACTTCCGACTCCCAAATCCAGACAGACATCCTCAAACTCAGGTTAGTAGTGATCAGCCTTCTCAACGTCCTTAGGGAGAGCCGAGAATGTGTGCTATCTACCTACACTGACTCGTACCGTTTGGTACGCTGCTTCGTATCTTCCTTGCAGTCCTTCAATATGTAGAAGGCTTTGGCCGCGTGGAACCAATATCACATCAAATACAGCACTCCTTTACGTAAGGGTTTTATTGCACTCGATTGCAGTAGATGGTCTTTGACTACGCTAGCTACGTTAGAAGGTTTCCGCTTCTATCGATGTCCTGAGGCCTTCGGAGACTCTGTTCATGTCGATGATGACGGCTGATAGTCTAATAATGATGACCGTGCAATATTCCGAAACATGCCATTCTGTTCTTGAAATACATCGAAGAGATCCTCAATGCCATGAGCCAGATACTCAGTCATTTCATATTATGTGGTTGCAAGACAATCAAGACTTCAGGCTGGCTCGTTCACACTGGCTAACACGAGTCGAACCTTCCAAATTTCAATGGTCTCAACACAGATCCCCTTGTTGAAAGTCCACGGTCCGTCCCGCGACCACCGTTGCAAAACACATACGAGATAGCACCGAGTCATAATATACCAGCAGACGCCCAGCACCATTTTTTACCCATGTTTACTCAATCCATAGAAACTCACAAGACCTAGAAATCATACCCATCTCAATATTATAGCAAATGCCGTAGCGCCAGCTTGCTATAACAGAGTTGAGAGCGAATACCACTTTCTCCTCGAGGAGAAGTCTGGATTCGCTTTTCTTCCCTCCCCAAATATGCCACTATTGGCGTCTTACATCGCGCAAGTCTACGACAACAAGCCGAGTCATCCGAATGGGCTTTTAGAGGGCAAAATTTTTGGTACGCCACTCTCTGCGCCGTGTCTTGAAAAAACCCAGACGAACCGGGTTCTGATATACCCGGGATCATTCAATCCACCCCAGTGAGTCTGAATTTCTGCCGATGTACCCCCTTCTCAAACATTAGTTTGGGTCTCAGGCCATGTGGAAGAATGCGAATCTTCCTTTGTAATTTTAGGTTATCTGCTTTTCTGGAGCAGACATGCTGATCCCAAAACCGCATAGTCGTGGACATCTTCAGCTGTTGAAGCATACTTTCATCCACGGAGTACACGACTTGAATGTCATAGCCGCCATCATTGTTCCTAGATGTGATGAGAGCGTGCTGAAAAAGTGCAAAAAAGCTGGAGGGCAATTTATGTTTGGGTTGGATGAGAGGAGCTTATTGTGGGAACAAGATCTTGCGTTCCCTGGCTGGGCCTGGGTATATAGGGATAGAACCAGAGAGTTTTCCGCTTTTCTGGAGCGACTGAGGCAAGCTATCAAGAAAGATGGCTACGAGATTGAGTTCGTTATGCTGTATGGGCCAGAAATCGGTTTCCCAGAAGATCCCCCTAAAAGCGTATATGGCTGCCAGTTTATCATTATGAGCGATGCTGGGAGACGGGCTGACTATCAGCGGTCTAACGGCCGCTTAAAAGATTTTCAACATTGCACTAGGTGGAAAAGAGTCCGTGTGGACAAGGATCAGCTCGAGCGTTGCGCAAGATCGAGGGCCCAGGATGCAGTGACGCGCCGGCAAACAATAAATCCGAATGATGCTCAGAGCATGCTGGAGGACGGTATGTTGGGAGTCAAAGCCCATTTGACGGTCCAGTGCTAATTCAATTCGAGAAGGTCATGGTTTCGTGGAAAGAACCACTTTGGCAAACGTCGCAAGAGCAGTAAAGGATCTGGAACATGTCCTACAATGCCGTCATAATCTTGCAGCCCGAGCCGTCACCCTACGCTTTGTGAAGTCAACATGTACGGCTCGTAAATCTCATTGGATAAGAAAGATCAGCTCGTCGAGGCTACGTGAAGTCATGCGGATTCAGAGCAAACATCGCGTGAAAGGGGCGCTTGAGGAGATGGCTCTCAGTGCAGAAGTCCTGATACAACAAAGACCTGTTTGGGTTGATGCAGCCAAGCAGGGCGAAAACAGTTGCATAAATTTTCCAGCTACCTGTGTGTATGATAATGGGTCAAAAAGTGATGACCAAGCCAGCGTCGACTGTCTCGCTGGTAGCTCCGTTGGCTCAGATGTGAGCGATCTTGCGCGTCTTGTGGAAGATGAGAAGAACGAGGACGAGAGCAAGGGGGATAAGGGCAAAAATGATAAAGGTAAGGAGGAAGAGAACACTGTACAGTAGCAAGGACAAACCTCGGCAGCTTCGTACAGTTCAAGGGCTGAAATAAAATACTCCACTAGTGAAATCATACAATCTCATCCACATGTTTAAGATAATCCAGGTCTAGGTAGAAACAATTTAGGACTGTCACGCATACCTTAATTTTGAGGTCCTAGAAATATGACAAAGTCCTACACTAAAGTTCGCGTCTCTCAATCAATGCGCGGTGTGGCAGAACGGACAATCATTGAACCAGCCCAGCGCAACACATTATCATCCATAGAAACGCGATTTCTCCATGGACGAGCAGAATGACATTGGAAATACTTTCGTGATCCCAGATCTGTGGAAAATTTCCTCTCTGGCAAGCTTCGATCAGGCGTCGACAACTGATCCGACAACGTTAGGCTTGGAGCCTCTTGGTATGCTGTCATAGTATGTCTACCCAGATAATGACTAACAGCGTCTCAGGATTACAACCAGGCGACGATCTTGCTTTCCAATTGACAAAGGAGAACGCCCTGCACCTTCCAGATTTGTCGGATTTCAAATACGGCCCAATCGATGATCTAGCAACACTTGATGCATCTTCCGTTTCGTCCACGACCGAATTGCTCGAGGTTCCGGGAGCTTTTGAGGGAGATGTCTGGTCATTTCCGAAGTCAGATGAAAAGGAGCAAATTCCTACCAAACCGAGGAGCTGGGAAACATTCCATGACAAGAGCTTCGTGGAGCCTCGAACTGTATACATAAGTGAGGCTGGGCCACTTGTATTTGATGCCGCTCTTGCTGCTGGAGATGGAGGAGAGACAAGCGCTGGTACCGCGAGCACCCCTGGTACCGTGATTCAATCGGGACCATTGCTTGCAAGCCTTTTACAACTTGGTCTAGGGAGGGAATCGGTGCTATATTACTACTCTGAAGCAAAGCAATCATTTTGTCCTTTCATTGCAGACAGTCGGATGTCAGGGTACAGCCTCGAGGTGTTTCAGAGCCTAAGTGTCGTCTTGATTGATGCTGGCAACAAGTTTAAAGCTCTACGGACTTTTGTTGAGAAGACGCTCTCTTCTAACAATTCTTCTGTAACGCTAGTAGCTTTGGCTGCTAGATTCTCTGATATACTTGCTGCTCTACAAATCCGAATGGGCGATCTGACGACTCCAATACGGAGTTTGCTCCAGCTTCGGTTGCTATTTGAACGCCCTAATTTGATCTTGACTTACCTCATTCAGATAAGCCAAAAGACTCAATATGTCACCACTGATGAGGGACTGCTTTCGGTTCTCTTCGAGATTGTTCAAGACTCGGAACACTCAACGTCTTGGCTTCAACCACTGACGTTGCGGATCCTGGCATCCGTCTCCAAGCCATGGCTGGAATGTGTGAGCGGTTGGCTGGGCTTAGATGTTGGCTCAAGTTCCACTGTCAAACGTCAATGTCATTTACCGAGCTTTGTCAATTGTGGAAAAGTGACGCGTAAAGTCACTAGGCAAAGAGAAGTGACGACACTTGAGTACGAATTCGAACCACATTCAATGCCAAGTTTCATTTCTAGAGCAGATGCGACAGTCATATTTGAGACCGGTCAAAGCTTGCGATTGCTTGAAGACCATCAGCCTGAGCATCCGCTCGTAAGAATTGTACCTGAGCAGGAATTACAGCTTCCAGGCCTTGAGTGGCATTTCTCATGGAAAGATGTGGAGAGAATTCAAGCGCAGGCCGTGTGGTATGAACATAGGCTTCAAACCGCCATTAGGGAGTTCGACCTATGCGGCGAAAGGATAGACAACCTAGAGACTACAGGCGGCACAATCAAGCAAGACGAAGAAGTCGAGCTCATCGGGTTATCTGAAGAGAAGGCGCAAGCTTATATCAGTGCCTCGATAGCAACCATTGAAGCACCTTTGCTGCATGGCAGCAGCAAGCATGGAGAGGCAGTATCAGATGTTCGAGCCCTTTTGGACGAGAGTGGAGTCATGGAGACCTTTGCGCCACCTGTTTCGTTGCTACCTGTCCTTTCCTTCAATCCACTTATCTCAACGCAAGCATATCTTACCAACCGAGCATGCTTACGTCTGCTCTTCAAAGAACATGGCCTGAGATCTCATTTCTCACTTCTCTATCGGTACAAACTACTTGGAGACGGCGTGTTTGCCTCCCGGCTTTCGCACGCGCTTTTCGACCCTGACCTCCAGACCGCCGAGCGTCGCAAGGGTCACTCACGCGCTGGAACTGCGGGCTTGAATTTAGGATCTCGAGAAACCTGGCCACCTGCTAGTTCCGAGCTTCGTCTTGCATTAATGGGCATTTTGAGTGAAAGCTACCGCAACGCGAAGCAATCCGAGGGCAGCTCTTCCATATTTCGCAGCGAGCTGCCCGGAGGTCTGAGTTTCTCGATTCGAGACATGTCCGAGGACGAGCTACAACGGTGCATGAACCCTGATTCTATCGAAGCGTTAGATTTTTTGAAGCTTGACTACAGACCCCCGTCGCCCTTGGATGCTGTGATCACGAAAGAGTCATTGTTGAAATACGATGCCGTCTTCAAACTCCTGTTAAGAGCAGCGCGGATGCTTTTCGTTATCAATCAGCTGTATCGAGATACCAAGGCCAGACCTGCGAACCGCAAAGGAATAGGCTCACTGACGCACTCATTCAGAATTGAGAGTCACCACTTCGTCTCGGTGATATGCAACTATTTCTATGAAGGTGTCCAAGCGAATTGGAATCAGCTCGAAGAGAAGCTCCAAGATGTTGAGAAAGGGTTGGATGGTGGCGGTGTCGAAAGTCTATCGACCTTACGCGACTTCCATGAGCGAATGCTGGATCGAATGATGTTCGCCTTGATTCTTCGCGAGAGACAGGTGCAGGTGAAGAAGCTTCTTGAGGAGATCTTCGGCCTAGTGCTGCAATTCGCCAGACACATTAGGCTACGAGGCGGAGCTCTCACTGGAGTCGGGAGCACAGTCGACAACGCAGACTTGACGAATTTGTATGAAAAGTTCCAGAAGAAAGTGCGTGTGTTTGTCAGCGTCTGCCGAGGACTGAGTGGGCGTCGAGGGCAGGGTGGGACAAAGTCGGACCCGACGCACCTCACACTTTCCAACGATGAGAACAAGAATGAGGACGGGGGCAATGCCATTGGCCACCTCCTGCTGAAGCTGGGCATCAGCGGCTTTTACATGATAGAATAGCGATGATACCCTCGATACATTACGCAATGAGACACGAAGTACGTGACGACCCATTGCCAGCTTGCAATATTGACGAGCCCCTGACCTCACGCCGACCTCCTTTACGCCGACAGTGTCCAGAAGATTGCGAGCGGCCGAAAATGGCAGGTAGTGGATAGATAAGCACGTGTGCCCTGGGCACCAGCAGCCGTAGCGGACGGGTAGCTGCGCTAGTCCAGGCCCGGATCTGTATAACGTTGCCCGCAGGTGTTCAGCCTTCTCCTGGTCACACCCACCTGCCAGATTCACTTGAGGTTCCTTAGGTAAGCTACTTTATCACTCACCAATTGGCCTGTCAAGATGAAACGGCATAAATGGCCAGAGCTCCTCCTCTCTCTTCGCCTTTCTCTTGTTGCCCAAGACATCCGTCTGTGTCACTTGGCTTGCGGCCACAATGACCTTCGCTCTTGCCTTGGGCTATGCCTTCTTTGCATTCATTCTTATCGTCCGTCTCACAACCGCTACGCTTACTTCCACAGGGCAGACCGTGCTGCTTGATGACATTCCATACTACATCCCTGCGGCGCCCTTCACCACAGTCTCCTTACTCTCTTCTTTAAAATCTTTGAATTCCGCCTCTGGCCTAGTGCCTGTCACGGTGGTGGGAGTATCGGCCTCCAATTCAAGCTTGAGTAGCCTTGAAAGTACCATCGATGGTTTTGGCTCTGATGATGTGTGGAACCAGGGTTTCTTAGAAGGTAAGCGTACAAGTCAATGGCGGGAGTTCCTGCCCTAGATGCACACACTCGTCATGCCGAGTGCATCCTCTCTTTCTTTATTGGCGAACGAACAAGGTTCTCGAATGCTTCTTCTTGGGCATTACTGTGTATGAGCCGTCGAAATCCTCTGTAGATCTGCTTTCTACCCATATAAAAAACGGACGACGAGGAAAGGCAGAGGGAACAAGTATATGTCACACAGGCCTTGCATGTCCTACCTCGCTTTGTATCACGCCAAGTAATCCTACTCGTTGATTGAGATCTCCCAAGTGCTCATGACTGACATCGTCATCCAGCCATTCTTATCCAATACACAGGAGGATCAGCACCCCCTTATCCCGCCAATGCTTCCCTCAATCTCCCTGGGACCAATCAGTCCAGTGTAGTATCCGTGCTACCTTCGAATAGTACATCCTCCGATATTCCTTCAGGCCCGTATTTCGCATCTCCCAACGGAGCGTTATATCAAGCATATCGTCTCTACTCTGACTTTGCAGGCGCTTTCACTCAGCCTCTGATCGCCAATGGAGACGGGACGTATGCTGCCCTCCCCGCCAACATTGCAGGAATACAATCTCCGGCCGTGGGAGTCCTGTCTCACTTGTACTACACAAAGACGGCCGAAAAGCCCCTTGCAGGTATCAGATTGGGGGTGAAGGACATCTATGACATTGCGGGCGTCAAGACGAGTGATGGCAATCGAGCCTGGTATGGCCTCTTCCCGCCAGCCGCAGTAAATTCAGTGGCAGTACAACGCCTCGTCGATGCTGGAGCCATCATTGTCGGTAAAATGAAGACGAGCCAATTTGCCAATGGGGAAACAGCAACTGCGGATTGGGTGGATTATCACTCCCCATTCAACCCCCGCGGTGATGGTTACCAGGATCCCTCGTCCTCCTCTTCCGGTCCTGGGGCTGGCGAAGGTTCTTACCCCTGGCTTGACATTAGTCTGGGTTCGGACACAGGTGGGAGCATACGTGGTCCTTCCCAAGTGCAAGGACTGTTCGGCAATCGCCCTTCACACGGCCTGGTACCGCTGACAGGCGTCATGCCATTGGCACCCCAGCTCGACACCGCAGGCTTTCTCACCCGCGATCCTGCCATATGGACTGCTGCGGCCAAAGTCCTCTATGACGACCTACCTTTCTTCAGTTCTTACCCGAAAACGCTATACACTATCGGCTTCCCCACCACATCGGACACCGAAGCCGACAGCGTTCTCCTCTCTTTCCTCAGTAAATTAGAAGGGTTTCTCTCTACAAACGCTTCCCCTTTAAATCTGTCTACGTTATGGGCATCTAGCAAGCCTGTCGGTGCCGGCGCCGATCTCGACGACTTCCTTAACATCACCTACCCCATCCTAATCTCGAAAGAACAAACAATGCTAGTCAGAGACCCCTTCTATGCCGCCTACGCTGCTGTCCATGACGGCCGCAAACCCTTCGTCGACCCCGCCCCCCTCATCCGCTGGGCTTTCGGCGACTCCTATCCAGCGTCCACCCTGGACCAAGCCGTCACCAACAAAACCTTGTTCCAAGACTGGTGGGCCACGTCCGTCCAACCAAACTCCACGACCACCTGCTCCGACAGCCTGCTCCTCTACTCGGCGGGCGCCGACCCGCTCTACCGAAATGAATACAAGGGTCCTCCACGAGTGCCCTACGGATTCGGAACCAGTCGGATCAGTCCGTTCGCCGAGGTGCCGGATTTTGTGATCCCGATTGGACAGGCAAGTTACAACTCGACGATCACGAAACACGAGGAGTTCCTGCCCTTGACGGTCGATATTTTGGCAGCGAAGGGGTGTGATGGGTTGATTTTTGGGTTGGTGGATGAGCTGGTGAAGGCGGGCATTGTGAGTAAGAGCTTGACAGGGCGGACGATTACGGGGGGAGACATCTTGTTGAGGAGGTAGACGAGTTCGGATGCGGGAGGGTGTAGAGGATGAGGTACCAGGGGGTTAATTGCGATAGAGGATGTCACAGTTGTGGTGAAAAAGAGGAACGAAGTGTCAATAGACTGTGCATGCTTGTGAGTTTGGAAAATCTCAAACATGACTATGGCACCAGTTGGAGATGGATGTTGATGATGCGCGACGTTTCAATCAGTGATACTGCCAAGTGCGTGTGAAGATATGAAGGATACTCATGTGACCGCAATATGCAAAACTTCTCGGCCTGAACAAAACTCCTACTTGGTCACGTCATGTCAGCACTCATTTGCCGTGACTTTGGCGTCTTGGGAGCGGAGGGCGCAAGTGCAGAGATGATTGCGTCTGCTGCGCACAGTAGGGCAATGACGTTGGCCTTGTGACGGAGAATGGGAGACATTGCGGGGGTATGAAGGTCCATGGCAGGGAAGGGTCGCGCGATCACGGGTGGCATCTCGAGCACGTGGAAGGGCACCTGATTGTATTTCACGATTCAGAGTCAAAATCGGATGATCAATGTACGCTCTCAATCATTTACGATATGTACAGAGAAGATGGATATAGAACAGGCAATCATGATGTGACAAACGGCGGCGTGACAAGGCCAACCACCCAACTCAAGCCTCGGTGGGCGAGCTTATCCATACACCAATCCAATTGCCGTTTGACCTCGTTCCTCGTCGCTGCATCCCGATGCTATGTTCCAGTGATGCCCCCTACAACGCCGGCCGCACCCAACCAATACATGCGTAACCGCGAAGAACCGCTGAATCACGAACGCAAGGCGCTCGTCATAAAGTCCATGCTCTGACCCGCCATGCTCCGAGCGGCCCTGTCCCTCCCGGCTCGAACGCTCCCGGGACTTAAAGGCGGTTCTCTCGAAGACTCGTAGGGGTTCAGCGACATCTCTTCACTTTTCGGACTTGTCTCGCTGTCGGGTCCATGGGCCCAGTCACTGACGCTAGGCCGAGTACTTCGCAAAAGGCCATTAGGCATTACTGGATTGTCGAAGTCGAGGTTCGGGGGCTTCTGTGCACGACGGCTATTACGAGGGGTATTAGCACCGGTACCGGGTTCCGAGGCCGGACAAAGGATTGGAGAGTCGGGTATGCCACCCAGACCATCGTGTGGAGGGTAGCCATCGGGCCGTGTCCGTCCAGGTTTGAAGCATGCAGCCGGGTTTGTGAAGACATTAAGTTGCTCGTCTGTATCTTCTATATGTTGCGTTTCTATGACGGCATTGCGGTCTAGGGTCGGAATCCACTGAAATCGACTTTTGTTGTTCGGTCCAAAGGAATTTCGCCGTGTCGTGGCTGGAAGGCGCGAGGTTGACTTGCTTTTGTGGACGATGGAAGGTGCAGCGTGCTTGGGCCTTTTGTCTGGCCTTTTATACTTGTTGCTAATGTATTCCGTCGACTTTGAGCGGCCTGTCGGTGGCTTTACCGGCTTCTCACCACTGCCATCTTCTATGTGTAAGTTTTGATGATTGTTAACGGACGAGTTGGCGAGGGTCATCAGTTGATTGAGCACAGCAAACTCAAGCTTCAACTTGATGCTGTACACCATTGCTTTCAAGGTGGCTTCGATCTCATATATGTTGGAGTACTCCATGGCCAACAGACAGACATCCATGCCAATGATGATGAGATTGATCCAGATCAGCTGTGTCATTACTTTACGAGTTCTGCCGTGATACACTGGTCTGAGGAGCCTGATGGTAGACCAAACATATACTCCGGAGATTATGAATTCTTGTATGCAGAAGGCAGTCATTTGAAGCTTTTCCATCACATTGAAAGCCGACGAAAATCGTCTCGAGGTAGAAGGGCCAGAATTGGATCCGTAGGTAAGGATAGTCGTGGGTATGTGGAAACAGATCGCGTCGACGATGATCATAGCGAGGATGCCACGCAATATCCTTTGCTCCCTCACGACAAGATGCAGCCTCGAATAGAGAACCACCGACTGCCCAGTGACCATGGCATACCATCCAATCGTGATTATAGTGACCGAGAGGTAGTCTCGATGAGTGAGTCGAAAGAACTTCAGCAGGAACCCAAGCGCGTGCAGCACACAGCCATAGCTAGATATCAAGAGCGACCAGAAGTACAGGCCGCGATGTCGTTTGAAGGTGAGGAAGACCTGGATGTTGAGCTCTGCGACATTGTACCACGCGACTGCAGTGAAGGCAGCTATTGCCATAAATGTCCCTTGGTCCCACGGGATCTCTGTTGCTGTGGTCCCAACAGGCGGCGAAGTCCCCATGACTGTCTAGAAGTTCCGGGTCAATCGAAGAAGGGTGGTGAAAGAGGTGAAGCCGATGTCAGCAGCGACGATACATGAGTCTCGAGGCTGTTTCGATCGGACGAATGGTAGAACCTTGCCAGCGATACTGCACGACCAATTCTGGAGCAGCGAGATGAGAGATGAAGCTTGTGAAAGATTAGATTTCCTCCCAAGGATTCAAACGGAAGGATAAAAGGAATCGAATCAGAGGATGGGCAAGTAGCCTTGCGGAGAATATATCGAGTCCACCAAGGCTCGCGCGGCTAGAGCACACGGTTCTGACGGCTTTCGCATCAAGTGGAAAGGAAGAATGCAAGAGAGATGAGGCATGTGGGGAAGAGGGAAGGGGGAATATAGAGCCTTGGAGAGTTGGAGAGAGTAACTGAGAAGGAGGATTAAGCGGTCGAGTGGATTAATTACAGCGACGGATTTAGAATACCGCGGCCCACGGCATGGGTGGTCATCACCTGCAGCGGGATCAGCGAAGCCCGCCACACCACACACCGGATGAAAAGACGATTGCGGGGTACTAGTAGTAGGCCAGTAACAGATGCCCCGTTTCAATAATAATACCAGAGCATCGTTCGCTGCATCTGCATCCTTCTAGCTCTCCGTCTAGCTGTCCCTCTAAGGGTCGGTGGAAGGGGTTCCATGCGATCATTGGACAGACGTCAGACGTCGCTGCAGCTGTGGGCTTGAGCGCCGACCGTTTGGGTCGAGATCATGTCATGCATACCTTAGGCTCTTTTTCGGACGAAGCTCTATTTTGACCGACTCTTCGCTTCGTACGGCGCTGTCTTTCGAGCATCAAATTTCGCAACTGACTTGACACTGTCACAGGTCCTTGAGTCCTGGACGTTGTACATTGACCAAACACGCGCACCCCGCCCCGCGAGTAACGGCTTCTCGCGCCTTGCGTAAACGCTTCAATCCTGGATACTGCAGTGTGCGAATCGCGTCAAGATCTGGTCCTAGTCGCGCACGCATCGCAATGCAGATTGTTTTCTCTTGGTGAATGGCGATCCTAGGCCTCCGTCCCCCGGTGTGTGCTAGTTTATTGCCGGGCATCATGAAATTTACAGCCACCACAGCAGGGCCGTAATTTATGAAAAGGCCGTCGTCTTCTCGTTTCCAGTTGGCAGAAAAGCAGAGGGAGTCATCTGGACTGGCCATCATTCTTCGGCAAACTCGCCACACTCCGGTCAATCTGCTCCACTCGTTCACTTCGGCTGCGGTTTCGACGAGGCAGGCGTTGAAGGATCTCCGTCTGATGTCATCCATTGGACCGCAAAAGGAGGTGAGGTTGATCTTTTCCTCTTTCATCTTAGCGCTGTATGCGGGTACAGGCGCTTGAAATTCATTCGTCTTGTGCAACGTGCTCCTACCTCCCCATGTACCTCCCCATGGACATTCGTTGGCTACGAGGTCGCGGTTGAATACGCCATCTCATGCGTGCCGTCCTGCATCGTTACACTTGCAGATGACGCTGCCAGCATTTCGAGTAGATTCAGATAAGAATAGTCAACGTACCCGATGGCCATCACCAGGACTAGGCAAGTCAACGGCATGGAGGAAGCCTCTGAACAGGGTTGGGATCACTCTGAACTATCTGAAGCGAGCTCGGTCTCATGTCAAGCGTGGTGCTCCTTTGGACCAGCAAGTCTCCCATGTTGGCACATGATATGGCACACAGAAGAAGCTGCGCCAGATTCGTCCGGTTTGCTTCGATGATTTGAAGCCTCTCGTGTTCCAGCTTTAGTTGAATGACTCTTTAGCCAACTGCGTGTCGGGTCTGAACCTAAGGCTACAGCTGTTATCATGCAGCATCAAGGACGCAGGCATTCCTTCATCGTGATCTCCTAGTCTCATAATGATCACGTCCAATCAAAGATATTGAGAGCGCTGCCCGGTCTCTATCACTTTTCCTTTCCAAGAACGGCTATTTACCCCAGATTGCGCAAGGAGAAATAAAGATGAAGTCTGATTCCGAAATCCGAAGCGCCCAAACCCGCGCTCGGTATCCGCTTTCGTGACCTGGCCGAATCTCGCTTCAAGCACACTTGCTGCGGCGAAGCTTCTCACCTGACGAGGCTCAATTGACAGAGCCGCAATAGCATATTGCAGCGCAAGTAACATAAGAATCTGATATCAGCGAAGAGGCTATCGTCGATGTAACGGTGAGTTGAGCCAACTATCTTGCGATTGGAAAACCCACATCTGACACTTGCACGTACCTGAAAGTCAGAATTATTATCCGTCTCTCTTGCGAGTGCTTCATCTAGATGTCATTTCGGATGGGCGCTAGAAGCGCTTCGTCGTCGTAGGTACGTATACGGCGCTGAAGCACCTTCTATCGTTCTGCGTTTCGGGCACTGCAGGTACTGCATTTAGAAACACTCTCCTGCTTCAGCTTTGGTCTGTGCGCCGTTACGAAATATCCGAGACTTTGTTGATGCAGGGTGGAAGCAGCGTCTGTGATCTGTGCAGCCTTGGTAAAAGGCTGCAAGGATGGTCATCAAAGCGACTAGCACCAGCGTCAGGCAACTGGCCAGTTTCTGAGACCCCGGCAAGGCACAAGGCTGTATAGAGTCAATTCGCCGCATTCCGGGACACATTGAGACTTTACAGGAAATGCCACAGAGATGCGCTCGCGACCCGTAGCCAACCTCAAGTCCTTGCACATTATTGATTGTGTTGGAAGCAAAGCACACAGTGCTTCTAAGTCTTCAGCATCGGCGATTATAACCGAAATAGGCGTTGCTGAGCTGGATCATGCTTTCGACAACATTGAGTGTCTTCTAGAATGGCGCACAGTGTCGTACTTTGAGTCAGCCTTGCAAGAGCCAACCTCTTGTGCTTTGACTTGGTCAGATTGTCTGCTAACCTACGCTCACACGGCGTGGTTTTTGAGAAGAGTCACTGCCATTGTCTCACCGGAAATTTCCCAGTAAGATACGAGTTCTACTGTGCTTGCTGTGCTTGCTGTGCTTGCTGTGCTTGTTATTCTATTCTCTCAGATCGCTACGGAATGAGTCACCATTTCCTGCGGAAACATTCCTGCTGACAACACCATCCAGTTAACCCCTTGCCACTCTCATCGTCATATTTTGTACACAATACCATCGCTTTCCGAATACCTGTAAATGTCTCGTTAGCCGATGCCTCTTGTCCAAATCTCCATGTAAAAGAGCAAGGAAAACCCACATAATTTCATTCCTTTCCTGCATCCCCTCCAACGCCTTCCCAGCCTCCACGATACCAAACTCCTCATCCCCCGTCCTACCCAGTCTCGCATTCACTGCTTTTACTAACGGCTCCACATCGGCGCTCTCATTCTGAAACACACTTGTATTGACGAGCTGCCCCAGAGCAGTCCTGAAAACTCGCAACCGATCGGCGCTGATGGGTTGCTCCACGTCACCATTGGTATTCTGGCTGTCGTCTCCCTGTGAAGTGAGGAGTTGAGATGCGGGTGCAGAGGACGCAACAGACATTTGCGACTGTGTGGTCCGGCCATTTGTGCGGGGACTGGCAGTGTAAATGTCTTCGTCCTCGTCGCTGTCGCCGTTGACGTCACCGCCAGTATCACCATTTGTCGTGGTTCGCGGTCTAGCAGTGGCATTTGCACGAGTGCTTCGTCGCGGTGTTGTTCCATTTCTTTGAGGGGGTTCATTATCCTCGCCTTCGTCGTCGTTATCGGAGGAGTCATCATCATCAGAAGATATTGCATCTGCTCTGCTGACCTTTCTCCGCTTGCGCCGCTCATCCTCAACGACTTCCTTGAAAAGAGCGAAGCGAAGGATGGATTCAGCGGCTTCCGCATCACGCTCTTCGACCTTGTGCGAGAGACGGGCTTTGGCATGGGCAGTAGCAAGGCGGATGAGTGTTTCCAAAGTACGTGCTGTCATTGGTGAGGTCTTGCGCTGATTGCCTTCAAGCTCGTCATTGCGGAGTGCAGAATAAGTCGTTACAATGTGATCGGCAGCTCCCTTCGTAAGAACAGGTTTCCGCTGCAGCTTGGCATACTGAATGTATTTCTTGATGAATGGGATGCTCAGGACTTCGACTTTACGGGCAGAGCCCCGCCCTGAAGTGACTGTGACACCAGCATGCAGCATGATGTTGAATTTTTCGTACGGTTGAGTGGGCTGGCTGGCATCTTGATCTTCATCGAGGCCTACACCGAGGGTCTGATGCTGTTGCTCGCGAACAGGAGCACCTTCCTCTGTACCAGGCAGACGATAGCGATGCATACGCAATACATGCTCCGAGATCTGGCGGTCGCGGAAGTCGTCGATGTCGTCAGTGACTACGAAGAGAAGATCGAAACGGGACAGGAGAGAGTCAGGGAGGGCGATGTTCCGGTGTGGGTCTTTGTGGGTATCGTATTGGCCGTATATGGGATTGGCGGCTGCGATGACGCTGCAGCGAGCGTTTAGAGATGTGTGGATGCCAGCTTTGGCAATGGTGACGGTTTGTTGTTCCATTACTTCGTGAATAGCTACACGATCGATATCACTCATCTTGTCGAATTCGTCGATACAAACAACGCCTCGATCTCCAAGAACCATTGCTCCTGCTTCGAGACGTCGCTCTCCGGTCTCCTTGTCTGATGTTACAGCGGCTGTGAGACCGACGCCCGATGACCCTCTCCCTGTAGTAGCAATCGCTAATGGCGCGGTATTCAAGACAAAACGAAGTAGTTGGGACTTTGCAGTGGATGGGTCTCCCACCATAAGAATATTGATGTCTCCCCTCAGATGGGTTCCATTGGCCAGATTCTTCTCCATACCACCTAGTAGCATGAGCAATATAGCTTTTTTAATGTGATCATGGCCGTATATGCTTGGAGCGAGTGATTGTGATAAGAGTTCGAAGACGTTCTTCTTCTTTGCTATCTTGTTGATGTTTCGAATGTCGGTGTCTGTAATCGCTGCTTGTGCGATGCCGCCTCCTGATTTCGAAGAGAGCATGATCACATTATTGGCAAGTATCAAAGTCCTGAAGGTTGCACTGCCTTGGCCGGCGTTGCGATTACCTAGGGACCTATATAAGCCGACAAGTTGTATTCGGTCCCCTGGCTTGACTCTGTCGACTAAATCGTCGTCTAAAATCACATCTACACCTCGAGGAAGCTGTCCGGCCGGAGCCCGTTCTGGCATCTCCTGTATCGAGATGGTCTGATGATCCCGATAAGTACAGTATCCATATTCAGTGATGAGCTAGGCACCATTAATACCAGGTATGAAAAAACTGCTAGGACACTATTCTTACCGGGTTGCCCTCCGCATCCTCCTGGGGATAGACACTTGTACTTGCCGCGCCATTGGCTGTCATTGTCTGATCTCTGTATTCCCTAAAATGAAATATGTTCTTTTTCTCGTTGTAATGCACACTCTTGACTACTTTCGGTCGAACCAAAGAACATTTGGTGACTATTCCTTCTAGAGATACCATGTGGTTCAGGTGATTGGAGCTGAGGGTTCGAGGGTTGCAGGCAAACTCGCCGAAGCTGCCCACGTAAGCGCAGTAGTACATCTAGGGATGAGATCAGTATTTCCAGACAGCCCTTGAACTAGGCATGCTCACAACATCATCGGAGGATTCCCTTGCTGGGCGATTCGGTATAGCGATAACGATATTCTTGAGCGCTTGATCGAAGGCCTGTGAGAAGTCGAAGGGTGCTTGTAATAATCTGTATAGTTTTCTTGAGCGACTTGCCACCACACATTTACCGGTCGCCATACCCATCTGCCAATTGTCTGTTGTGATCCCTGACTTCATCGACGCTGACCTTGAAGGTCCGTAAGCATGATTTCAGTTGATTTCCAACGCTGGACTCACTGTCAATCGCCTGAAACCTCGATTGAGCATAAGTATGATATCGGCTCGGTAGCTGTACCACCATTAGCTCCTAGGTGAGTGACGGGCAGGGCCTCTTGAGCATGCCTTCTGGCTCTTTGGTCGCCTAGCAGAGTCAGCTAATTCTTGTAGAGTTCGTTTGAAGGGTGCTAACTAGGATCAAGGAATTCCTCCGCCAGCCGTATGCGATCTCTAACGGCTTCATCGCGAAGTTGTAGAGGCTCCATTTTGCTTAAAAATTTGCAGTCTGTATGTGAGTGTAGAGGAGCTCGGAGGGGGACTGCAGTACATATCAAGAGTGACGCGCTCCTCGACGCGCTCCGGAACGCGCTAAAGTGCTTGCATTAGCGCCATATGATTTATTCGAGAAAGTGGAGAAATATCTTGCACTGTAATTACATGTATTTCTTTACTATACAATGGCTCGATTCAAGTGGAGAGTAGGCAGCGCTTGCTCCTCCTGTGCCTGAGTCCTCCCATTGATACACCAGCAATTCAAATCTCGAGACCTCCTTCAAGGCCACAAATACCTGTTTTCATCCACCGATCAAACAGAATCGGTCTCACCATGCACACGTGACACGACACTGCCTTTGTCCGTCGGTGGCCGTTCTGCCCAGTTGGTTCTTCTAAGAAAGTCCTCACACGAATTGGTAGCACTGTTTTGGTATCCTGATCGGCGTTCATTCCGAGTCAAGGATGGGATGCTCCTCGGATCACTGCATGGTTTCTGATTGTCCCGGACGCTCTTCATGTGAAACAAGGCTGGGAATGTGGGCAGACATGCACAGAATATAGCAACGCATGACTCAACTATGGCCCACACGCAAGGTTGAACGTCGGACCCTGGGAGCCGATTAGCCTTAGCTGTCAACCTGTGATTTGGTGACTGAATAATCCTCATACATGGAGCGTCTGAAAGCGATATGTTTGCCATTTTCGGTATCCTATACAAGCTAACGACACAGATACTGAAAACCAATTAGCCCACGGGCGGTACAAACTAAATACATCATGGTGACTCACAGAGTACCCAGTCCGAAGGTTCCAATGAGCTGAGTTTTCCGTGTCTTGTCTGTATGTAGTCGCCAACTATGGGTAATGAAGTCAGCGTGTTTGTTCCAGGGCATTCTTGAGTGGTACAATTTATTGTTCGAGCCAATCCCAAATTGTAACAGGTAAGGCAAGGTTGTTTCTTCTTGGCGCACTCACAGAAATGGCATTGGTAGGCAAGGCGCGATTATGTCTGTTAGTGCGTTGAATGAGCCGAGTATCACATATGTTAAATTCAGTCTGATGCATTGGCCTTTGACCTCCAAGTCCCAGGCGGCTTTGACGGGTCTGCATTGGAATATGATCAATAAGGTCTGTGTAATGCAACAGCACAGAACGAAACAGCTGACGGACCAAACGATTAATCGAAATCGAGGGCTTGGGAAAATCCGAAGATAAAGGAGCAAGATCGATATCTTGACACTCGCTATGGCAGCCGGCATGAACATCTCAGTAAATAGTACAAGCTGAATGCCAGAAAAACGTTAACATAAAAGATCTATCAGTGGTGACAACGAACACATACCTTAGCAAATTTTTCTGGATCTTTGAGCAGAATTGCATGCTTGCCGCCTCCATTTTGGACACCTGACCGTTGGAGAAAACCATCAGCGGGATACTTTGCTCAGTAGAACGGGAACGGCGGTGACCTACATAACAGGCCACCCGTTATTTCTCCAGCAGCGAAGAACTAATGAACCCCAAGTGAATCAGTACTCTAGACAAATCAAGTACCGGGACAAACATCGATGAAGAAGATTGCTCATACCAGGGCCGCGATGATCATATAATCATCCGCAAGGATCGCAGCCTTGCACAACTTTCGGGACGCGAACCTGAGGATCACTGCGACTGTGGCAAGAGTCATGCATATGACTCAATCTGATACTGAATTTCGCTCTGGCTTGGAGCAGCCATCTTGTAGACACAGTAACTTTCGAGACGAAGGATCTGGAGATTCGAATTTATGAGAGGCCTAACAGATTTACTTTACAGCTAGATATATAGGAAAAGGGGGCGAAAGGGTCTCGTTTCAAGGTTCTCCGATGCGATCTTATAACGAATGGCCCTGCATGATCCCAAAGTAGAGATCTCATGCAGCAGCGCAGTTGGGGAAGCGGTGCGATGCATGAGACCATTGTTTAGTCGTACCAAAATTGGGCGATGACTGTGAAATGATGTCCAGCAGCTCAGGGATCTCAAGGTTTGACTTCTAGCTTGGGCCCAGCCGAGAGTGCGTCAGCACTTGGTGTCCGAGATAAACCATGCAGCTGCGTTCACGAACTGTAGATCTAGCGACATTGGTTGGTGGGATGACTCGATAATGACAGAGAAATAGAAGGAAGATCACGATAGCTTGGTCGGACAAGGGATTAGAGGCTAAGATTTTGGCGACACAGGAAGCTTTCTCTAGAATTGGCGGATCTGCATGGATAGTCGAGAACGCTACTGTAAGGACGCATCACTTATGCATAACAAAGACGGCGCGACCCTCGGTTTCTGCCAAACGACCGGTGATGTCGATACCTGAGACAGATCCTTCCGAGTCTCAGGCTTTTGGAAACCACAGCTAATTCTGCGCAAAGGGCTCCACACAATTAATGGCGAAGATTTAACTTTTGTATTGACTAGAGGTGGAACGTGGACTGATGGTAGAAAATGCCGCTTCTCTGGTTGATTCGTTTCTGCAGAAAGTCAAGATACGAATACATCAGCAACTTCCGCGCTTACAGTCTATAAATCTTCTTCCTCGGTCGCTCGGAAGCTGGAATTTCACGACATGTCTCATGTCAATCGTTGAGACCCACCTTAAACATATGTCCTCGTCGTAGTATTGAAGCTCGTTCACGCGCGTCGAAGTTAAGATTGGGTGCGTTGTGTACTCGTCTTTGATCCAGCCAATTAGTTTGCCCCCTACAAAGTGATCCCACAAAGATGCTCGTCAAGGGTTCACTATTGAACATACCCATATGACATAACATCAATTCCAGGATCCGTCAGATCAACGCCTATCACGCATTTCTGTTACGTTACTCGGAAAAACAAGGTGGCTGAGAGCTGTCTATTCAATATCAGTAGATCGATTTCCGGATTGTCGGTTTGCTTTACCCTCCGCTATCTCCATGATGGAGAGGGCGGCTATTGCTTTGAATATTGAAGCTGTTTGAGCTTGGTTCTAATTCAAGTTGGATGAAACAAAATGCTCAGTGTAGTAGCCCGTCATGATCTCATTGGTCAAAATGATTCAAAGAAGCAATGGGGGGAATGGCAACTTCGGCCGACTTGGGTTCAAAGACACTGCTCTCAAATTCCCAATCATGATGTTACTCAAAAATAGGTCAGGTTTGAGCTTGACGATATCTTAGAGTTCGAGACAGCCACAAGGTCACATTTATGGCTTCTACTGAAAAGTGCAGTCCTGTTTCCAATAAAGGTTTTACACATTTGACATACCGCCTGATGATCGTCTTCTACAGCATGAAAGAAGGTCATAGTAAGCTCTGATGGCTCTCCTTCATGCTGAATATGAGCTGAAAGCACATCTTCTCTTGCTCGATCAGTATTTGTAAAAAGAGGATGAATGAGAGGAGAGCACAGCAGGATGAAAGCTTTTATTGGAACGCCAAGCCACTAGTATTGAAAATATCCTAGGGCAGCTAGGGCAGCCCGCAGATCTTAGACCCTACTGCTTTCCACAATTTGTTTGTCCAGGCGAAAGGCAACTACACTTTCAAATGGCACCCAAGCGGTCAGCTCCACTTTCCGAGCGTGGTGAAAAAGATAGGGAGATCAAGAGGCCTAGAAAGGGTTTCTCAGTAGGCCCAGCGAACTTACCAGATGGTGTTCATCGACGCAAAGGTGGATATCCCCAAAGTCATACGACACATTGTTACTGAATCATAAACAGTGCAAAAGATCAAGCAGGACTTGATACGAAAAGCTAAAGTAAAGAGATCGTACAGTAAGCTCAAAGAGCGTGAAAAACTGGATAGCTCCAAGCCCCACTATAACCCACTGGCTTTGCAAGCGGAAGAACCTGCAACGCTGGAACTTCACCCGGACAGGCAAGCTATGCTTGACAGACCCTCAAACGCACCACCGCTAGAAGCCCCACCAGAGAAGTATTCGAGGCAAAAGCGCCCCCAGCGTCCAAAACCACAACCCTTCAAAAAGGAAGCACAGCTAGCTCAACAGCGGAAGGAGGAGCAAGAAGCCCAGCGAAGGGAGTTCGAGGAAAAGAATCGCCAGCGTCAAGAAAAGATCCAGGAAAGGGAGCGGTTCCGTAAAGCAATGGCGAAAGCGCGATCCGGTGGCAAAGATGGTAAAAGGAAATTAGGTCGCGAAAGCAAGGTGTTGTTGGAGAAAGTGCAGAAGATGATTGGTGGCTGAACAGGCTGGTTACGACTATGATTCAATTGTCCTTCCAAAGGACAGTCATTCACTGGAGTCACGTCACCGGGCCAAGACACGCTGAACGCCAGCTCTGAGCCAGACCTCTCAAATATGGACTCTGTTTATTAGCTCGTAGGTCACATCTCACACTCCAAAGCTCTTCTCGTGCTGGCTGTGTTGCTGACAATCTTTGGTAAAGGTCGCTCTGCACTCACCGCGGCATCCCGGCCCAACTAGCCAGTCGTCGGGATTAGGTTCTACATCGAACCCTAGGGACGGTACGGTTGCTCCTTGTAGGGCGCATGGATAAAGGATATTCTCGTCAGAGACCAACTAAACATCGGAACGAGACCGCTGGTATTGGTGATTAATAGGACATTTTTACCGATATCGGATCTACTCTTGGCCCTCTGACGTGAAGTGTAAATTTGAGTCTCCTTATTTTACACTTAAGCTATGCCTACTTGAAAATTACTCGCAAGTATAATTATGGACTACGAAGAGTGAGTTCTTATTACCGGTATCATTAGTCTATAGTAATATTTCATTTACCAAACATACTACAACAAATTCGAGAAACTCGAGTACTATGGTTCATCTCCCCGAGGGTGTCAGCTGCAAACAACACATCTGCAGGACTAGGCTAAGCCAGTCAATATGAATTTCATCCGTTATTATAATTGCAAGTATTTTGCTCGCAAGGATTCCTGCCAACCCGCCTACCCAAGAGACTCGAAATAACATTTCTATAAAAGGAATTTTCGACGCAACATCGATCCCGACCTACAGCGAGGGAACGCAACGTACCTCTCGATTGTGGTAGCAGATGGCGAAACGCGAAAGTTGTATGCGAGCGAGAAAGGTGTTTATATGAGCGTTTTTTCCGCACTCATCGTATACACCACGATTGATCAGATGAGACTTCCCGCACGTCGATCAAATTGTTTCTCCAATCATCGTGTACGCCGCTTTCCATTCGCGGTTTCCTCACGTAGATCTTGCTCAAAAAGGTGGCAGAGAGGACATCTTCTTCTTCGCCAGTCACAGACACGAGTGCCGACTCCGTGGAGTCGTCTGGATTTAAGATAAAGGCCGGCGTCGGTGTACCGTTCAAGAGCGTGTCTAATTTGATACTGTCATCTAAGGCCGACTTACCCGTGGCATTACCAACTCCAGTCTCTCTCGACATGATCACCAAGTTTGGAGCGTTCGCTTTTACATCTCCAATATATCGGTTATGCTGAGTGAGCCTTGGTTTTTCCTGCCATAAGGTACTGTGCCCTATCATCACGTAACCAGCAAATTTGACATGGAGGCCCGCAGCGTCACACTTTGCCCCAACGCCACGGAAAGAATAATTTTGCTTGTTACCTAGGAGAGTTGCAGGCGCCCAACGAAAGCCATTTTCTAGTTTTCTCGACCTATGAAAGAGAACCGAAGCTGGTATTTGTCCCATACAAGTATACAAGATTTGCATCCTTTCCTCGGCTGTCTTCGCTCCTGCGATGGAAGCAATGCTTTTCGGCTCCATGCCCAGGACAGATGCCAGACAGATTGCTTCGTCCTCCAGCTTGCTTGTTGTTCGGTATTCGAGAGCGCGTGCCAAAAATGCATAGGCTCTGTCTCTATTTCGATACTGGGGAAAAGCACTGTAAATCGTTTTCTTTGCGTGTTCTGTATGTTGTAGAGACTGAATATTCTTTCCACCAATCGCATTGAACTCGATAGGGCCTTCTAAAAATTGCACGTCAACCTTGCCTGCGTTAGCACCCTTATCAGACATCACGGCTTCTTGTAGAGTCCATAGCCTTTTCATCCACCCAGAACAGACTATTCTGGTAGCCATTTCTGTTTTACTACAGCGCTTCGAGCAGCGCTGCAAATCTGCATCGAGAATAAGTACTTGACGGGCTTGACGATAGGTGGTAGCTAACCGCCCTATTGCGAGCTTTCTCATTGCCTTGTATTCGGGGTCAACGGGTATGCACAAGGTATCAATCCAAAATGCAGGTTGTTGAAACTTGCTTGTCGTCGAGATTACCAGCTTAGCGCTTAAGGATTTCAACCGCAAGATCTGGCACGAAGGGAGAGCATTCGTTGTGGGATTTCCTAGACCATGGGCCCAGACATGGGATATGGCAATGTATTCAAGATTGTTTGCATTGTAATCAATTATCCTCACCTTCGGTGCTTCTCCGTCTTCTGGGAAAACCGGTACATAGACCATGGGAATACCCCCACATTTCAAGATTGAACAAATCTTCCTCTGGTCTATGATAATGCTAGTACACGAGGAACAACCATCCTCATGCTTCGTTTCGTAGTTAACATCCGAGGTTTGAAGAGCCAAACAGCGCTCTTCGCTACACATCTCATGACTCAATTGGTCCGAAAATGGCCTTTTCAACATGGACGCGAGAAGTAGACCAGTATTGTCGAATTCCTTGAACAACATGGCGGCCTCATTTGGGCACCATCCATGCTGGAGAAAGGGGTCTCTGAGTGGATTTTGCCGCCGAATGAAAGCCTGCCAACGCAAGGGGGACCTCTCTAATGACACTGGCCATACTTGTGCTATGGCGTTTTTCAAGGTTTCTCCAAGGACTATGATTAGCATGATGTGATCCAAAGAAAATACTGTGGAGATGTTCCAATTTCCTTTCGCCACTAGAGTATCCCAGTGGCGGTCTAAGAACCCGAGAACGATGTTGAAGCATCCTTGGACAATTTTCTGCCTTTTGAGATAGCTTTCAACATCCAATCGCACTGCATCGTTGGCAAGCCTGTCAAGTTGGCCCTTCAAAGCCGCTAGAGTGACAAAAGACTGGTCTCCAACCTTCTGCTTGAATGTGCTCATGTCAAAGTCCAGCTCGCCAGTCTGGACTACGTCATGCAGTAATCCGAAAAAGAGCCATGCTTGTAACAGCGCTTCGGGCGTTTCAATGCGACTTTTCTCTTTGTCCACTCGTAGTGGACCATTCTGGCGGTCGATCTGCCAGCCGACACGCTCAGGGAAACCAAACATACCCCTGCCATCATAGTCGCTCACGTGGCAAAAGCATGGAATATTTGGTAATGGATATGCAGGATCTTCGATCACCGGTAGATGATCCATGGCAATGGGCAGCCTTTTGCTACATGGTTTCGCCTTGGAGAGAAGGCCCGAAGGGCATCCGTGCTGCACCAGCGTCGCCGCAAAGATATGCAAGGGAGATCGAGCTCCATCAAGCGATTTGACAAAATCTCAAGAGAGTACGTGACCAATGTGGAATTTGATGGTGCGGAGCTGGAGCGAGCGCCCCACAATAATTCTTCACAGGCTGTCAGACGGCTCCTTCCGAAGGCCCTGCACCCTAAAATAGTCTGAAGAGGGTGAAGAGTTATGCACCGCAATCCTGCTCGTCACCGGACACGTCTAAACAGATATAATCCAATCGAGTTTTTCAGTTGGATGATCTTCCATGTCCTTCTGGCCGAAGCTTGGGCTTATGGTCGCCGATTCCTCATTTCTGCCCTGAAATCTTCAAGCCGAAGCCGTAGCCGTTGAAGTTAAAGACTGGTGCATATGCAATGATTTCTCCGTGCCTAATCGCTTTCACTTTGATGATCTATCTATGGAGGATTAGACGAGTGGTTGCCTGCTGTGACGTATGCGCTTACAGCGCGGAATCCGGTAACGGTCTGAGCCATGTGCTGTACTCGAATGAGGGTCTGTATTCATAGACCCAGCCTTGTAGCCTCGTTTTGCCTGGTTCGATGGAGGCACACTACGCAACCTTATTGGGCAGACACACCTACATCGATATTGGGTAATAGACGACATTTCTCTTTTCAGACCCTTGTGCCATTTGGTGTGGTCCATCCGCAGGCATCGACTGGTGAAATGTTTCTTTCGTGAACGGCTGCCGAGCATCAACAGGATGACCTGCGAGATACGCAAGCTTCGAAAGACCTCATGATATAAGACTGAATAGTCCCAGCATGCCTAGAGGTTTCATTGGGTTTATTCGCTTGAATAATCCTAACTCAGCCTCCACAAATCGCCCCAAACTCAACTTGAATGGCGTTTTCTAGCCTTAGACACCAATGGCATCATCCTAGCGGTGTCTTCTCCGTGCTACTGATCGTGCGTGGCGATGTTATTCAGAAGGCAGTGGCACAACTTGCCGGGGGGGCGTTCAACATTACGCCTGTTGCATTCTCGTTCGGCTGGGTGAGCTTTGGCGTCAGCACACTTCTCTCAGTAATTGGAGAAGGCAAATTGATGCCTGAAGTTGATTGCCCATCAATAGTGGTCAACGTCGGCAATGGGTATCGACGTACGAATTCGTCGTGGGTCTTGGGACGTGTGCTTCGCGACCAGGAGTTGAGCTTTTCATCAGAATATGCTAACCCAGCACTGGTTGTAACCATATTCAACGCGTCAGGCGAGAACAATATTCAGGTCTCAAGCAGAGTCAGCCAGCAGACAAATCCGACGAATTTAGAACGCGCCGAACAGCCGACGGATGGAAGAGCCAAGAAACAACAAGGAGTTCCAGTGCTAGACCTCGTGTGGTCTATGGGCATGATTGTGATGTTCGTCCAATGTATGGTGGCTGCGGTGCCCGGTATCGTCAAGAAGGACTGGCTAATTTTTACCGTCGCTTTGGGAGGTACGCTATTGGCTCTTGCTGGGGGTGCGTTGCCACAGTGGAGGGAGGAAAAATGGTCCTGTCGAAAGCTAGATGAATGTGATGCTGTACAAGAGAACCTTCCGATGTCGAAGACGATAATATTGACACGGGGAAATGGCCATAGACATGTGCTCGTGATCTGTAGTGATGGTACAGGCCTAAACCTCGAGGTAAGTTGTTCCCAGCCCCTTCCCACCCATCGAGTATAGACGTATGGTGGGCAGCATATGTTCGTTTGTTTCCTTTTTCAGATCTCGTGTCGCAAAGCTGACTTCCAGGCTGCGTGCAGGACTTGGCTGCAGCAAGGATACCGAGGAATTCGACAACACTGCCCCTTGTCATCATTTTAGCAATATGCTGGATCATCCTTCTTTTGATGGTCAGCAATCTTTCAGAAAATGTTTGGTATTTGGTGGCTGTCGGGGGTCTTGGTATGGTGCAGAATCATTTCGCAGCCGGACACTGTCGAGATCCCAGTGCTTTAGGGATCCACCTTGATAAATCGGATACTGTGCTTCCAGATAAACCAGAAAAGGACAAGAATGGAGCTGAGATCAAAAACAAAGTATTCCAGGTGTTGAAAAAGACAGAGAAGAGGATGAGTGAGACGTACGGTGTGAGGAAAGTGGGTATACTCTTGTTACCAGTGTTCTTTCCTGACGGGCTTAGGCCTCACGAAATTGCATGGAGACGGGAGGAAGAAGCAAAGTACGATAAGATAGATGAGGTCGCAGGTATTTACAAAAGAGACGAGAACGAGAAGCATTCAGTTGGACCAAGAACATCAGGCAAAATCGGTCAAGACAGCGCCTGGGCTGAAAGACCATCGTCGAGCGCCATCGCTCATCGTCACCGGCACGCTGCAGAGCATTCCAAAGAGACTGTTCAGGATGCTGTTTAGTGAGCAGAAGTTGCATCCTGTTTTACAGGTCAGTATCATAAATCCAGTGATCTGGCGTTAGATACCTAATTAGAGTCATCAGGTGGCGTGTACTTTAAAATGAAAGCTGGAAAGACTGAATATTCGGGAAGTGTCCGGAATTGTGACCGTCTCCTTGGTACCTGAGATAAATCTCAAGCGGATTTTTGAGGCTGTGTGCCTAGTATATTTAGTGCTCATTATTACTGCAGCTATCAGTCAATGAATCTATGGGACGTAAAGGGAGATTCCTCTTGTCGGCGACTTCAGAATAAATAATAAAATCGTTGATGTTCTGCCAAAAGCCTTCTACAGACCGAGGCATGACTTTGCATCTCATTCTGATCCCAACAGTAAAGTAAACTATCCTCGAGCGGATGTTCTCAGTCGTTCGATTGTGCTCGGCAGAATAAAGCAAAGGCGAGTATCTCAGGAAATGAGCGGCGGGCCTGATATGAATGTCATGTTCCTTATCTGATTCAGAATAAATGGAAATAGACAGGATACGGATTCAGCTGTGATGTTTCGAGATTCTACTCCTCTCGCATACTAAACCGGATAGATCGAGTCATAACGATCCTTTGAGCATCGATCAAGAGAAGAAAGAGAAAGTGGCTATCACCAAGTCCTCTAATCCTCACAAGGTGGCTATGTCGATCGGTGCCGCTACAGAGAGGGATTTAGGATCAAAGAGTGCTGGCAGCGGTATCTAGCTCGCAATTGAGCTTGGAGTCGCGTCGTTTGTCGAGGTCAAAGCCATCCAGCTTGATTTACCAAGAAAGGGTGGTGGTGCATGTAGTATGTTCAATCCAACCCCCATGTGCAAAGACCAGGTCGCACCTTTGATTGAGGTAGAATTGCGAGGTTTCGAGCGCGTAGACTGTTGATTGAGGACATCGTTGCCTCATGCCCTAGGGTAAGGTGGAAGGCTCGGACTAGTCTAATTCCAATTAGCATATGCAAGTTTATCG